>Ga0256832_1000059_pt1 | contig 65268 bp, 77 predicted proteins | sample 134614metaG_FD_190534 | JGI IMG/M metagenome (GOLD analysis project Ga0256832, IMG submission 190534) | Hydrothermal vent microbial communities from Lau Basin, Pacific Ocean - 134-614 | ecosystem: Environmental > Aquatic > Marine > Hydrothermal vents | place: Pacific Ocean: Lau Basin | collected...
CATCGCCAGCGGCACCAGCGGCACCAGCGGCACCAGCGGCACCAGCGGCACCAGCGGCACCGGCGGCACCGGCGGCACCAGCATCGCCAGCCCGCTTGGCTTCCTCTTGCAATTCACGTGCGGCCTTTCGACCTTCTTCAATCGCGCGTTGCAGACCAGCACGAATATCGTCGGGCAAACCTGGCGCAATCTCCGGCATATTATCGGCCAGCTCAACAGGCCGCTCAATCGTTACATCGCTGTAACGCTCTTCTCCCGCTAGTCCAACAGGCCGCCCCAACGGCCCCTGCTGAAACCGTGCAATCAAGCGCTGCAACTCCGCCTCGTCGTCTGTAGTATCCGCAGGCTCGACAGGCTGCTCTTCCACCGGCGAAACAGGCCGCTCATTCATCGATGAAACAGGCTGCTCCTCCACCGGCGAAACAGGCCGCTGTTCCGTTACACCGATGTCACGTTCGGCACTCGAACGTGACACGGTGGCGGCACCAGACCGCCACCGCGTGTCACGCCCCTCCAGTAGCGGGTCCGGTGAAAACTCATCGCCAATCACCGCATCGAAGAAAGCGTCCAGACGGCCACGATACCGCTCCAGCTTACCCTTCGCATGCAGCTCTTCCCACAACTGGCGGAACATCTCGCGGCGAATATCACGGTTCGACATCGCCTGAATGGCCGACAGCCGCGCCTCAAACCCCTCGTCCTCAGCCTTTACGCGAGCGGCGCGGGCGGCGTGAGACATGCGCGCATGCCACTCCGGCACCCTATCCATAATACCGCCGACATACTCGGAACCCACCGGCACGAACGAAAAATCCTGCCTCGCCACCAGCCGCTTCAGCAGCTCCAGCGTCGCATGCGGTGGCAGCGTCTCAGGCTCACCATCGACACGATAGCGCCCCTTCTCCAGCCGCCACCTAACAGGTGCCGAACTCCATTGCGGCTGCGTCCTGAAGAACCGCGACACCCCCGACGCGAACAGGTCATTGCCGTTCACATCGCCACGCATCACACGCTCGACCGTGGGCAACATGGGCACATCACGATGCCTGCGCAGCCACAACGCCTGCGACACCCCATCTATAATCGCCGGCACGAACATAGGCGGCAGCCCGTCCGTCTCCATCACATGCGGCGCAAAGGTAGGATACAACTCCGCATGTGACGCCGGCGGCAACTCTGGCGACACGACACGAAAGTCTTCCATACTACCATCCAGCGTGTGCGCCAGCGCCGCCTCGGCACAGGCGGCGAAAAAGAAAAACCGTTCCGTCCGCGTAAACGCCCACGTCCTCGTGAACAGGAACGTGCGCAGCGGCAGCGGCGCAAGCCCTGTTGCCATCGGGCGCCCCGCCTCCTTCTGCAGCAACGCCCGCGCATGAATAGCACCCAACAGACCAGGCACATGCATGTTCAGACAACGGCTCATGGCCACGCTCAACGCCACCAGCGCCGCCACCAAGTGCAGACGGCGATGCATTGCCTTCGACGTCGGCAGCCCATCGAGCAAATCAACCAGCCGACCATACAAAATGGCCGCATATGTGGCCACCGGCAACTGCGACAACGACTCCTGTGACTCCCACGCCGCCCGCGTCGCCTGCTTCACCAGCCGGCCATACAGGCCATCAGCTAATACACCATAGGCGTGCTGACTGTAGCTCAACTGCATCGCCCAGCTACGATTGTTCGGCAGTCGCTCCACCACATCCTTCACATAAGGCCACACTTCCTTCACATAGGCCAGCACCGCCTCGTGCTCCCGCTGCGTCCACGTCGCCAGCGACGCCAGATACGGAGACGCCTTCACCTTCGGGCGAGGCCGCCCGCTTTTCGCACCCTGCACGTCGATACCGGTATGCTCCGCCCGCAACAAACCGGAACTATAACCAGAACGCACCAATGAGAGCAGCAAAGAACGATACATGTCGCCGGCGTCGCTGCCGCGCGCAGGATGGCTGTTGAGCAGCGCCGCCAGCGGCGTGTCGTCGTTAAGTAGTGCCTTAATGCCACCTTCGGGCGAAGTCAGTAGGCGATCAACATACAACGTAAGATACTCTGGGTATCGCATAGCACACCTCCTAGGTTAGTAAGCCTACAAGCGAAACGAAACACAAAGGAAGCACTTTGTCAACCCCATCTAAACTAAGTTTCCACGGAAAATTTCATACTTCATAGTGCTAGGTAAAGATATAACTTCCCTGAGTCGGGGATGTAACCGATGTCGCAAACCACGCCGCGCCGCAAGGCGTTGAAATATTCATGTAAAAGGGCAGCACCAATTACCCACAAGTATCGTGCGGGGTTGGATTCACGTTTTTCTACGGCAGAAGGGCGAATTTCAAAAAACGATAACCATAGTATAATACGAGGGAAGCACTTTAATACAACTCAACGCGATGCTTTCCCTTAGGGGCGTCGATAAAAAGGTAACAAAAACATGGCGACGAAACCTACGAAATCGCGTAAAACCAACAGGTTATGCGTATAATAGGTAAGGATACGACACACCGCTAGGTTACCTAAAACGTTAATTATACGTTAGTTTATATATACATATAATGTATAAAAGCATGCCACATTTGCATTTTTCATCAAAAACGCCAACCGCCGGCCGGCAGGTGCCGGTCGGCACTATCCCCCTGCACAACGTTACGCCGATGTAACCCTCCCGAGCGACGCAGGCGACGCAGGCGACGCTTAATTCCCACCCTCCCGAGCGACGCAGGCGACGCTTAATTCCCTCCCGTTCGTCAAAGCGACGCAGGCGACGTTTAATCCCCTCGGCCTCCACCCCACCGCATAAAACCGTCGCCCGAGCCATTTAGAGCGCCGCACAGCGCCGTTAGCCCACCTCCGAGTATCTCCTACTTGCCGCCACCTAACGCCACTCAGCGCCGCTCCAAATCCGTTTCTCGCCATGACTTGACATAAGCTCCCATATATGTTATAGTGTAAGGCAGAATGATGGGTGGGCTCCCGTCCCGCTTCCGGCGGGGTGCAGGTTGTAGCCCATCACGGTGCCAACCGCCGGCGTGACACCGATGTAACGCCGGCAGATGAGAGGAGGTCCCGACATGGCCCGCTCTACCCGTGGACGTGGCCGCAGGGTGCGCCGCCGCCCTGACGGCATCCAGAAAATCGAAGCGGCGCTCCGCTTCTTCATGGAGCGCCTGCCAGGTTCCGACCTGCTGTCTGTGGTCTGGGACAGCAGGCATGCCGACGGCTGCCATGTGCGGCTGCATGCTGGCGAGGTTTCGCCGGACGTTGCCGCCCTGTTCCTCGCACGCAAATTCCATGCGTGCGGGTTCACCGCGCACCTACGCGCCGTGGATGGGCACGTGCAGGGATGGGTGGAGGCGACGCCGCTGGTGGCGCGTTTCGACCCGTGGCTCAAGCGCATCATTGAGCGCAAGCCATTCGCCTGATGATGCGGGTTGCCCACACTTGACATAAGCGCCGGCTTATGTTATAGTGTATGGCAGAATGATAGGCAGGCTCCCGGCCGGTGACCGCCGGTGACAGGTTGCAGCCTGCTGGTAGAGGCTTGAGCAACGCAGGCGGCGCAGGATACGCGCGCGTCGCGTCATATCATGTGCCGCCTGCGTTGTTGTGACATCGGTGTAACGTTCAACCGGAAGGGAGGGCACTCATGCCGAAAATGATCCTGAGCACACTTTCACTCATCCCCGCCGGCCATCCGTTCCGGCGCGCTACCACACCTATTATCTACGGGCGTGCCGAAAACGGAGAGCATTACTACACCACCGTCAACTCTTTGTTCGTGCGGGATTTCAGTCGGTGGGGGCTGATGCGGGCGTTGCTCAATGCCCGTTGGTATTCGTGCATATCTTCGGTGAACGACGTGCGGGCGATGGAGCATGTCGTGCCGCTGCACGAAGATCTGCTTCCGAGGGAGCTGCCGGGTGGTGTCATTCGGTATCCGTCCGGTGAGCTGTTTGTGGCGTAAGCGGCGCCGATGTCTTTCGTAACATTGATGTAACGGGAGAACTCTCATGTTCGAATATCGTCCTGATGTGAAGCTGGGTGTTTCGCTCGACACGGACGGGCGCGTGCGCGTGCCGGCGCCGCTGACGCCGGAGGTGATGTTGCGGCAATACAAGTCGGCGTGGTGGCCGCCTTATGTGCGTGTGCCGCTTCACAGGTTCGACCTGTCCCTGCCGACTGATACGTTCGAGCAGGTTGGCTGGCGACGAACGAAGCACCACGCCGAGGCCGGCACGGTGGTGCTGATGGGGGACGGCGAAGTGCAGTTGCGCGCCATCAACATCGACGACGCCAGGCTGCAAGCGGGACTGCGGCTAAGCGCCGCCGATGTGTCGTTCGGCGATGCGCCGGGCGACCCCCCTCCCGAGACTACTCTGCGGGGCGTGCTGTGGGGCCTCGTGCAGCGGCACGATGGCGCCAGTTTTCGGCTGGAGCTGCCGTTCGAGGGTGTGACGCGGCGCACGTGGAGCGTGAAACGACCGTGGGTGGAGCATGCGCATGTGCCGGACTTCGCCTCGATGGCGCTGCTGGCGTGGCTGGCGTGCCCGGGACCCATGTATAGCCCCGATGTGAAGCGCATGAGTGCCAAGCTGCCGCCTATCACCCTGTTCGGTGAGGGCCGGTCGGCGATCGACTGGGCGCTCTTGCGCCGCATGGTGGTGTCGCTGGCGCTGGGTGGGCTGGTGGAGCGTCCGGCACTGTTGACGATGGCGCACCTGCCAACCGGGGCGCTGCGCCGCATGGCGGCGCTGGCGTGGCCGATCCTCGGGCACGCCGGCACGGGCGACGCCAGTTCGCCTGGGCTGGCGATGCCTTGCATCATCGGGGCCGGCGACGGTGGCTCGCCAGACAAGAGCCGGCAGGTGGCGCCTGTTGCCATCCATGCGGCGCGGGCGGCGCTGGCGACGCTCGCCGGCGTGGCGTGGGGGCGGGTGCACCACCCCGGACATACGGTGCCGTGGGCGCATCTCGTTACCCGCTGGCGGGACGTGGTGGCGCAGGAGAAAGGGGGCGTGCTGTGGCACACCGAGTATTCGGAGGTGGTGGCCACGGCGGACGGCAAGTTCAGACCGACGCAGACGATGGGGCTGCCGTTCGGACACGGCGGACCCTCCGCCATGTCGGAAGGGGCGGCCCGTGGCCGCCACGATGGAGCTGGGCTGGGGCCGCTGTATGGCGTGGCGGCGCTGGGCGCCGCCTGCGCCGTGGTGCTGCCTCTCGACCTCACCACCGTGGCGGTGGTGATGCGAGGGCGTGAAGGCCGGGCGCAGGTGCATACCTACGCCGGGAAGAATGCCCTGTTGGAAGCGATGAACATTCTGGGGTGTGAGCTATGAGATACGAACGGGTGGCCGAGAAGATTGGCCGGAAGGTGCGCCTGCTGAAGTTTCTGGGGCGCTGGGACGGCGCCGCCGGGAACAAAGCCGACAAACTGCTTCGGAGGCTGGTGCGCTTACAGGAGCGCTATTCCGATGTGCTCTATCGGATGGGAGCGCCGGCGCCGGAGGTGTATTGGTTCACCGCCTACGGCCGTATGCCGATGAACTGGTATGCCGAACGCAATGCGTCATTGGTGGCGCGTGTTACACCGAAGTAACGGAGGATGAACGATGGACGTGGTGAAGAAGTGGACAAAAGGTCGGGAGCGGGTGGAGGTCGTTTATGACCCGTTCGTTTATGACCCGGATGAGGTGCTGAGTGCTGGTGTGCGTATCGCCCACAAGGCCGGCGCCCGCGTCGTGCTGGGCACTGACCCGGTGGATGACCTCGATGAATGGGAAGAGGAGATGCAAAAGACGCATCATCTCTTCCCAGTCTATGCTTATGTGCATGGTAACGTCGCCCTATCATTGGCGCCGTTTCATGACCCGTGGGACAGCGGGCGCAGCGGCACTATCGCCATCCCGAAGGACTAGGGCGACGAAGCGAATGCCTGCCAGGCGGCGCGGGCGGAGCTGGAGACGTTCGCGTCGTGGTTGAATGGTGAGGTGTTCTGCATTCGCAAATTGCGCCGCACATGTGATGACGCTGAAAAATACAACTGCGATTGCGACACCTGCTGGGTGACGTATGACGAAGAACTGCCGTTGGGCGGCGTCATTGGAGTGAAGCAGGTCGAGACGGCGGCGCGTGAAGAGTTCGGCGTGAACGATACGTGGGATGAGGAGGGCACGTGATGAATATCGACAAGCGTATGAAGCAGCTGAAAGAAGACTGGGGTTACCTGCTGCCGCCAGGCTACGATATCGACGCATGGGCGCCGGGGGATGGCAAGGTGCGGTATCGGCTCGTTCGTCTCGGTGAAACCTACTGGGAAGCTGGTGATGGGGTCATGACGGCGTTTGGGCGGCGCAACGCCGAAAACATGCTGGTGTGGGGCGGCACCATGTGGGTACGGGGTGAGTGGTTGGCCCGGCAGAATGCGCGTCAGCTGCGCAAGGCCGCCTACGCTCTGCTCAACGCCGGTCATTCCACCGAGTGGGTGGAGGACATCATGCAGGACGCCGATGAGTGTGCGGATAAGGATGTGGTGGCCGAGTTCGTGGTGCAGGTGCGCATGGACCCGTGCGACAAGGCCGGTGTGTCGCGCATGGCGCGCGCCCTCAACATATATGGCGAGGCGCTGCGCCGGCACTATGTGAAACCGGAAGACGCCGAGGTCATGACGATCCTGGTGTCGTATGCAAAGGCGGCCTCGTGGGAAGTGTTTGGTGAAGCGCTACCCTCACTGGCGGCTGGATGCGTGCGGGACGCCATCGCCGTGCTGAAGGGTGACACCAGTGTAACGGCTGACCCTCAGCCGTTGCGTGATGGCGACACTGGTTCACCAGCAACTGTAGCGGAGAACTGACCATGCCGAAACTCTTGGTAACATTCGACCATCCCCGCATCGTGCGGAAAGCGAAAAGGCTGACTATCACGGTCGAGGCCGGCGACGCCGAGGTGCTGAAGGCCGTGCCCCGGCGCATCCTGATGGAGGGCACAGCCTACGATGCGCTGACTACCACCGGCGACCTGCGGGAAATCGAGAAGGACCTGCGGGACGCCATCGAGATGGAGCTGGGGTTGGACAACGAGGTGTCCATCTCCATCGAGGACTTCGATGAGGAAGAACACTGGGTGCGAACTATCGAGACAAGGGAGGAATGACGGTGGCGATGGTGATCATGACGGTCGACAAGGCCCGGCTTCTCCGGGAGGGGCGGGTGACCATCATTATCGATACCGACAACCCGGAGGCGCTGAAAGATATCGAGGGTGCGATCCTCTTGGAGTCGTTTGTGTTCGATATACTGGTGGCGCGCCCGGAAGAACATGACGATATCGCACAGGACCTGCAGACCGCCATTGAAGGAGAGGTGGGCGTGCCCTGTAGGGTGACCATCATTGTCGAGAAGGCAACCGAGGAAGTGAACCTGAAGCCACGGATCGAAGTGAAGGAAGACTGACCATGCCGAAGTATCGTGTGCTGCTGCAGACCTTGGAAGTCAACGTGCACGAGGTCATTATCGAGTCTGATGAGGACCTCGCGAAAACGGAACTGGAGGACATGGCGCTGGATGCTTTCTTCGACAAGGACTTGCCGGAAGGTAAGAAGGCCACTGTCCTATTTAGCGATGACGGTGAGACTGTCGAAGGGCCGGAAGTTGTGGGGGTCAACGAAGAAGATTGAACATGCGGAGCATCATACTTGAGCCGGTGCCGAGCTGGATGAAGCTGCAACCAAATGGCGGCGGAGGAGTTTGGGCTTGGCAGCAACGACGCGCTAGCTTGATGAGGGTGCTGAACCAATTCAACGGAAGGGAAGTCTGGCTATGACCGAGACGGTAATCTTTCTGCCGGCATGGTATGATCCCGACGACCATGATCCGTTCGACACCGAGGCGCGGTTTGAACTGGACCCAGACAATTTCTGCGACTGCAAGCCACCGGAACGCCTGCGCCGGCAGTTTCTCGACACGGTGCCGTGGGAGGCGTTCTGGAGTAAGTGGCGCGTTGCGTTGCAATCATGCTTGGCCACCTATCTGCGGGTGAAAACAAATGGCGAATGCCAATTGGCGTTTGCTTTTGATGACACATGGATGGCGCGGGTGTCGCTGGCGGCAGCGGCGAAGCGGCTTGGTATGGATGAAGATGATGTGTGGGAGTTGTCTGCGGGCACCCGTGTTCGCTTCGACAAGCTGATGTGTGAAGCCTATGAGCTAACAATGGACGACATCCATCAGGACCTCGTGGACAATTACAATCTGCCGGATGTTTTTGGGATCCTGGAAGAGATTGCAGCGCAGCATGGCGAATTGCTGCGCAAAGCGACGGAGCATCGCCAGCGGGGTATGGACCAGACGGCCGAACATTTGCACAAAAAAGCAACGCAGGCGGCGCGGGCGAAGCTGGCGCTGCGTATCGCCGAAGAGCTGAAGGAGCGTTACACCGATGTCACAGCTGATACGTGCCGCGCTTGATGGCACATTGGCGTGGGAAGAGGCGCGGGCATACCTGGAGGAGGCCAGTCCCTCCCTGCCGTCGCCGTATCGCCAGCTGTTCCAACAGGCGATGCGGGCGGCGCAGGCGTCGCCGGATGCGTGGCGGGAGGTGGTGGTGCTTATCGCCGCCGCTTTCGCCAACGACGGGTACGCCTTTGCCGCATATGCTCCCCTGCTGGTGAAGGCGGCCATACACACCCTTCAGGCGGGTAAGGCGCGGGGCGAGCCCCGCATGATCAACACCACCCTACCGAAGCTGCATGACAGCCCAGGGTTGGATCTGACTTGGACCTACCGCCGCCTACATGTGGAGGTGTCACTGCCGCCTGACGTGCCGAGCGCGGCGGTCTACTCGTTATTGTTGAACGTGGAGGTGGAGAAGCTGAAATGAAAAGGACGCTGAAGGCCCTGAAGACTTACTGCTACAAAGAGTGGCGGCGGTCGCCGGAGATGGCCACCGTGCGCGTCGTCAACCCCGGCGAACTGCAATTCTGCGATGGTCGCATCGACGTGCATCTATACAGGAAAGGGGTGCAGGGGCCGCAGGACAAGGCCGCGCCGCTGGAGCCGCTGATGAAAGGCTTCGATAAGCTCGACATTGATGACGAAGGTGAAGCCTTCATCGAGGGAGACGATATGGCTCTGCTGGTTGAGGCAGAGCAGTGGCATGGCCAGGAGCTGAAGGTGGGGCCGTGGGACGACGCCCACGCCATCACCGACACGCGCTGGATGAAGGCGGCGGTGGAGATGCTAGCGCCGGCGATGGCGAACGAGGAAGCGCGCTATTATCTCAACGCCATCGCCATCGACGACCATGACATCGTGGCCGTCAACGGGCGCATCCTGGCGACGCTGGCGACGCCGGTGAAGCTGTATGACAACGTGAAGCCGTTCCTCATCTGGCGCAACGCGGTGCCGGTCATCAAAGCGATGATCAATGACTTCGACCTACCCGAAGCGGTCTTCTACGACATGACCGACAACAACATGTGCCTCGTGTTCGACGGAGCGGAGCTAACCATCCGCACCATCGAGAACCACCACTATCCCGATTGGCGTCGAGTCATTCCTTATGACGCCCCACTCCGGGGGAAAGTGCAGGCGGATGTTTTCGTGAAAGCGTGCCGCCAGTTAAAGAAAATGGGCGCCCGCTCCGTGACGTGGGCGAACGGCCGCCTCATGGCGCGTTTACCTGAAGGCAAGATCAGTGTTGATATGTCGGGTATTCGAGATGATGCACTCATTCGCCTGGTCCCGGAAGAGGCCATTGCTCTGCTGGCGCCGCTGAAGAAGCGCACGGTGCGGCTCTATCAGAAAGACCCATCGTCGCCGATACGGTTCGAGGTGATGGAGCCGGTGGAGGCCGGCAAGTGGACGGGCGTTGCCATGCCTGCCCGCTTTTGACGTTACATCGGAGTAACGCCATGATCTGGGGTGAGCGGTTCGAGCTTTTTCACCAGCTACATATGACCAGGCGTATGCTGCGCCGTATACAATGCCATGCGCAGCTGGTACCGGAATTACTGTTGGCGTATCGTCTGCTATGTTTACATCTACAACGGGCGGACCTGACGACATCTCTATGCCAGATCGCCATAGTAAACGTGCGCCTTAAGGTGCTGATCTTGATGAACAATTGTAAATTGCTGGATACGCTTCCTACGCATAGGCCCCTGCTGGCGCGTCGCTTGTCCGAAGCGGCGAGGGAAGTTGTGGGCGACATAAGGGAGGCATTCGCATGAAGAAGACCTTTGAATTGCATAGGCGCTAAAGTAGGTGAGGAGAGATGATGGGACCACATGAGTATCAGAGACGGCAGCGGGAGTGGCTGTCGCCGCATGCGCTGCTGCACTACGACCGGCGCCGCCTGCGGCGCATGAATGACCCAGTGTCCCGGCTGACCCATGCGCTCTTGTGCGATGTGTTGAAGCGGGTTTCGCCGATGGTGTTGCCGTCGTCGCTACTCTATACGCTACGGGTGATGTCCATGTTTTCGGGCGCTATACGCGGCGCCACGTATATCATACCCGTTGAACGCCGCCTGTATAACCTGGAAGCCCTGCGGCATAATGCCAGGAAAGTGCTGAAGGAGGTGCGATGAAGTGATGTGTAGTGAAGATGCAAGCATGAAGGCGGTGAAGGTTTTGCGTGAGGCAGCGCAGCGGTTGCGCGCGCGTGGCGAGGCGAAGCTGGCGGCGCAAGTGTCGCTGGCGGCGCGAGCGGTGGAGCTGTTACCTGCGGACGCGTGGGACTCTCCAACTCTGGCGGAGCTTTGGTTTGCGGTGACTATGGTGAAGGCGCTCGCACATGGTCGGCGCCCATCCGGAGTGTCGTTGCATTTAACTACAGTGCTAAACCTTGTGCGGCGGGTTCAAGATGAAGAGTTACCGGGTTAATCGGGAAACGGTTTTACGCACCCTACGTAGGGGTTGCGAGCGTTTGAAGCGTATGGGGGAGGATCGTTTGGTGGCACAGCTGATGTTAGCTATCCGCACCCTTGAATTGACTGATGAGGACGCCTTTCCGTATTTCGAATGGAGTGATCTTGTCTTTACCACTTCGATGTTTGAGGTGGCGATGAATGCGGAACTTCCGGGCCAAGTTATAGAAAGTGCACGGCATATATGCCTTGTGGTTGAGCGTGTTACAGCGAAGTAACGGAGGTGGTGATGCTGGAGGAAGTGATGGGGCGGATAGTGGAAGACCAGCTTCTCTCCCCACATGAAAAACAAAAACTGCTTGCGAAGACACAACTGGCGGCGCAAGCGTTGAAGCAGGCAGGTAGGCTGTCCGACAAACAACAAAGGATGGTGCGGCGCCTGGTTATACTGATAACCACCGCCATGGACGCCCTTGATATTGTCACGGCAAATGCGGCCTTATCGGAAATTGTTCGAGTAGCCAACGGTGCCGAGTGGCGACAGTATAAGGGCTACTCTACACAATCAGTAATCCAACACACTGTATGGGAATTGGAAGCGCCGAATAAGAAACTGGCTGAAGCCTTCCTGTATTATGAGTTCGATGGCGCTGATGAAGAACTGGCGAGGCGTCTCGGAGAAGAGCTGTATGCCGAAGACGCTGATGTTGACCTTGAAGTGGAGGGGGTGGAGTGATGAGGGACGTGATCGCAGCCTTGAAGAAGCTTGACTTACCTGCCCATGAGCGGCTGGCGCTGGAGTATATCGATGACGTGGTAATTGACACAGATGACATTGAGGATGTCATTCGAGAACTGGAGGAGACGGACATTGCTGCCGGCTCTGGCATCGCTTCGGACTTGATGTTCACAGACAAGGTTTACGAGTGGGTGCGAGAACATGTTGAAGCTTTTGACGAAGTTATCAGAAGTGGGCTGTTGGAAGGATATGGATACCGAAGCCTTGTGACGGTGGTGTGGGTTATTATCGAACTCGGTGCGCGGGACCTGGCGGCGCGGTTGAGGGGTGAGCTATGAAGTCGTTCACGTCGTTGGCGGTGCGGTTCCTCTCCGGCGAAACGGAAGGGCGATACAAACACTACCACATCGAAGGCGACTGGCTGGCCTCGCATCAGCAAAGCGAGAGTTACCCTCTTGCTTATCGTCCCACTTTTCGGCGTGTGTTTGTCGCCTATCCCCATGAACGTGTGAGCAGGGCCTATCACATCTTGCTGGACCTTGCGCGGGCGAAACCTTCTTTGCGGCTGCATCTCGCCAATGCTTCCTTGTTGGCTGGCGGTTATTCGCTGGCGCAGAGGGGCGCCCTTCCTGCCTTTGGCGCAGGGCGGGAGATGCTTTTGAAGGCGGCCCTGCTGGAGATAGGGGACAAGATCACGGACATTATCACAGCTTCCTCTTACTCCACGCTTTACCTGCTAGACACGTTTTGCGGCGAGCCCATGCGAGAAGAGCTAATAAAGCGTTGGCGCTGGGGTGGGTGGGAAGTGGTCTTGCCTGGTCGATTGGTGTCGGGGATCAAGACCATGCTGATGGAAGACCTTAACCGGCGCTGGAAACGTTTTACGCCTGAAGATGGCGTAGAGGTGGCGCTTCGCTTACTGCATCTGGCGGCGCATGCGCAGAAAGTGCGGCATCGCGCCATGGAGTGGCTGCGGCGCAAGAGCAAACGTAAGCTCCTTCTGGTCGGCAGGAACGGCGAGTACGCCACTCTGCGGCTGAATGACGTGGAGTTGCCTCCGATTTATAACACTACCACGATCAAAAGGTTTTACCGCCGCGCAGCGCTGGTGGTGCAGGCGGCGCTTCGGGAAGCGCTACGCCGGCAGGACTGGAAGGCGGGTGTGTTTGTTCAGCTTGCGTGGATGGCGGGGGGCAGCGCGGCGTATATCGACGCTGTTTCTCGCCCGAAAGAGCAGCGCGGGTCTGCGTTTCGTGACTGGCTGTATTGGCTGACACATGTTGATCTGTCAGCCAAAGAGGCAGCCACCGTGTTGAAAGTGGTTGAGCTGCATCGAAAGATGCAAATCCAGCAAAATGGAGGTGCGTGATGGAACAAGCGATGAACAAGGTGACGGTGGGTGGTCTGAAGAAGTTCGTGAAGCTGTCGGTGGATACCGGCCATGCGCTGTTTGTGCACGGCACGTTTGGTGTCGGCAAAACCGAGATTGTTGGCAGCACCCTGCGGGAGCTTGGCTACGAGCCGGTGGACTGGTTCCGGGCGTCGTCCATGTCTCCGGACACGCTGGCCGGCGTGCCCTACGTGGTCGGTGAAAAGCTCGCCCGCGCCGTGCCGGAAATTGTCGACGCATGCCAGCGCGTGGCGGCGCAGGGCAAGCGGCCGGCGCTGGTGATGGATGAGATGAACATCGCCACACCGTCAATGCTCGGCGCCATGCTGCAGCTGCTGCGCGAGAAGCAGCTGGCCGGGTTCCACTTGCCTGACAGCACGCCGGTGATTGGTATGGGCAACCTGGCCACGGATGGCTCCATCGTCCATGAGTTGCCCCTGCCGGCGGCCAACCGTATGATGCATGTGGTGTTCACCGGCCCGACCTTCGAGGAATGGGAGCGTTGGGCCGGCGGCGCGGGCATTCATCCGGCGGTGATGAACACGCTGCGGGAACAACCGCACCTGCTCAATGAACGGGCGTCGTTGGAGGACCCGACGGCAGGTATCGGACGTATCGTGTGGGGCACGCCACGCACGTGGGCGATGCTGTCGGATCTGCTGAAGGCTGCGAAACGGGAGGATTACATGACCGTCGCCGCCAGCGTCGTCGGCGACGCCTGCGCCGTGGCGCTGGAGACGTCGCTGCAGGGGTTTTTCGAGACGGTATCCTTGAATGAAGTGCTGCGCTCGCCGGAGACGACACCGGTGCCGAACGTGGAGCATCCTGGCCATTGCTACATGCAGATGCTGCGGTTGCTGCAGGAGCTGGAAGCGATGAATGGCGTCGACATGCGCCGCCAGGCAGCGGATAAGCTGACTATTTATCTGAAGCGGATGGATCGTTCGTGGGTGGCGGCGGCGCTGGCGCTGGTATATCGCTCTATGCCGAAGGCCATGCAGGCGCTGTTTGATGGTCAGGCGGTGATGGAGCTGGGCCTGGAGGAGATCGGCGACGTGGTGATGAGCCTGGATTGAGGAGGTGGTGATGAAGAACGTCAATCGCGCCCTGTCGCGCATGGTCACGCGTATGCCGCTGCATGCGCAGTTTCTCCTGCGTTATCCCGTGAAAGAGTTGCCGGGCATCGGCACGGCAGGTGTCGGGCTGGACCGGCGCCGCCGCATGCCGGTGATTCTTGTCGACCCAGAGTTCATGGAACCGCTGTCGGAAGAAGAGTGCATGTTTGTGCTGGCGCATGAAGTGGAGCACCTGATGCGGCAGCATGTCTACGACCGCATGGAAGGGAAGGACAAGTGGCTGTGGAACCTCGCCACGGATTACGTCATCAACTCGGCGCTGGTGTCCTATGATCTGCCATCGCCGGTGCCGATACATGACGTTCTGAAGGATCGTCAGCTGCCGATGGGTGCCTGTGTTGGGTGCCCGGGCGGTAGCGTGCGGCTCATCGAAGAGGAGGTTTACAAGCAATTGTTGGAAGATCCGCCGCAGAGCGAAGGTGGCGTTGGTGGTTTCGATGACCACGATCTATGGGGGGAGATTGATGCTCTTCCCGAAGGTGAGCGACAGGAAGTGCGGCGACGCATGGAGGCCGTGGCTAGGGCGGCGTGGCAGGCGGCGCCAGAGAAGGCGCGTGGCAACGCGCCGGCGGCGCTACGGCGTCTTATTGAGTCGAAGGTTGAGGCCAAGGTGCCATGGCAACAGTTGTTGTCCCGTGTCGTAGCCGAGGTGTCCGCTGGCATCGAGGACTGGCGCTATTCGCGGCCAAATCTGCCGGCGCTGGCGCGGGATTGTTCCGTTATCATGCCAGGCCGGGTGCATTATGGTGTCAATCGGCTGGCCTTCGTCGTCGACACCTCCGGCTCCATGGGTAGCCACGAGCTTGGGCAGGCGGCGGCGGAGTTGGCGACGCTGGCGAAGCTGCGGAGCTTTAACGAGGTGGTTCTGATTGAGGTGGATATGGAGGTACATGCCTCCGAAGCCCTGCGTCCGGAACAGCTGGCGGAGCGCTGTCAGCAGATCGAGTTCCGGGGCGGGGGTGGCACCGCCATGCAGCCGGGTCTGGACGCTGCCTACGAGGCAAAGGTGGGCTTGACAGTGGTCTTCACGGATGGCTATTGTGAAGACCACGTGCAAGAGCATGGCCCGACCGTGTGGTTGACAACGACGGGGAAAGCTCCGCAGGGGGTGCGGTCTATCAGAGTGGAGGTATGAGAAGATGAATTGAAGGGTGGTGAGGCTGCAGGCGGAAGTTCGATCCATCAATGCTGCTTGCGCTACTATCCAGAAAGATCAGGAGCGGATCAAATGACCAGAGAAGAGGCGCTAGAGATCGAAAGGAAGCTGCAGGAGGCTGGCTCTATCTCGGCGTTGGCGGGTGTGCTTGGCGTATCACGCACAACTGCCCACCAACGTCGACGCCTGGCTGAAGCTGTGCTTGGCCGTTCCTTGGTGTCGCCGGTGCGCGGTGCGACAAAAGCTGCTCTGGCGAAGGCGATTGCGGAGGCGGTGGTGGAGGGCCGCATTGGTCCCTGGTTTGGGGATGTGGCGAAAGAGTATGATAGCCACGAGCGTTGGGTGCGTGATATAGCCTCCCGTGCCGGCATCAAGCGCAGGTGTGTGTATCTGCCAGAAGAAGTATCTGACGCTGCGCTTAGAAATGCTATTCGGGATCTCATCCGTTACACCGGTGTAACTGAAGCGAAATTGGTGCGGCGCATGGAGGGCACGTGATGCTTTACTGGGATGGTGATGTGATCTGCTATCGGCGCGGGCGAGAAACGATCAGGTTTCCGAAAGAAGCGTCAGATATGCTAATTGATATGCTCCGACGCATGTGCGACATCTCTGGTAACTGCCAGGCTATGTTGGATTGGGTACTGGAAAATGGCGAGGTGGATCCAACCAGCAGGTCTATGCTGGTGGATGTGCAGGGTGCGCTAAAAGAAATAGAGGAGGTGTTGCCTTGAATCCGGCGGAGGTGATGAAGGTGGTGCCGTATGCTTTGGCTAACAGGGATTTGCATGTAACAAACGAGGGTTGGGCTTGTACTCCTCTTGGGGAGAGCTTTATTGAACTTCCTGTGGGGAAGAAAATTGGCCTTTTTGACGTCGGTGTTGTTGTTCGTGGCATATGGGTGCAGTCATCGTGGGGTAGCAGTTTACAACTTCGTCCTTCTTGGGCGTCGTGGCGCCATATTCAGTTAGATGGACAAACACACCGATTGGTGTTTGCTGTTCCTGATGATGATACTCTTGTTCGGAAAGTGGCTTATTTTCATTACTATGAAAATATACTTTCGTATGACGATGGTGCAGCCCCATTGGTTTTATATCCTATTCATTCAGCACCTACAGCGCTTATTAGTCAGGCGTACCGTCAAAGTTGGCGGCAAGTATGTCGATTAAAAGAGTTGACTTCTGGCACGTCACTTTCGCGTGTATCCCTGATCCACCTGCATGCTGTTCGCCTGGCCTTGAAAGAACGTTTGCAACTGTTGAAGGAGAGGCTCGATGCAGCGGCCTAGGCTAATAGACGCCGGCGTAGTTATGCAGGCAGGGCGAGTAATCGAAGAGTTTTTGTCGCAGGTTCCGGAGGCGAAGCTATTTCTCACGCCACCGGATACGTCGGTGGAGCTGTTTCAGCGGCGCGCGCGTATACCAGAGATCGCAAAGCAGGTTCATGACGTAAAAGGTAAGCAACGTCTGTCCGCTGCCTTACAAGTGGCGTCCTTCGTTCACGCCCAGAAGTTTGGCAAAGCGACCGCCGCTGATGAAGTGCGGGTGGCGAACCAGTGGGCGCTGGTCGATGAAGGCATGAAGTATAAGCTCAATGCCTACAAAGATTGGTTTCAGCGCATGCAGGATAGCCGTGAGCTCAAGGAAATGCAGCAGTGGGGGTGGGAGTGATGAACGTCGTAGCGCCGCTTGATCTCGTGTTGGATTTTGAGACTTACTGGGACAAGGACTACTCCCTGTCGAAGATGACTACGTACGAATACTTGCTTGACCCCTGTTTTGAAGTGCTTTCTGTGGCGGTTAAACAGCCAGGCAAAGCTGCCATCGCTGTAGGCGGCGCAGGTAAGGTGAAGGCGCTAATTGACGCTTTGCCGTGGGAGCGTATCCGTCTTATCGGCCACAACCTACATTTTGACGGCGCCGTGCTGAGCTATCATTTCGGCAAGGTGCCGAACCAGTATGTCGACACCATGGGCTTGGCGATGGCGCTGCTAGGTGGGCGCGTCAAGAATGCGTCCTTGCTGGAAGTGGCGAAGTTCTGCGGGATCGAGGCCAAGAAGCACTCTGGCATTCTCAAATCGACGAAGGGCCGTCGTTGGGGCGATCTGTCGAATGAGGAGCAGGCGGAACTCCTGCGGTACAACCGGGAAGACGTGGATGTAACCGCTATCGTTTTCGAGAAGTTGTGGTCCTTGTTTCCGATGGGGGTTGAGTTGGCGTCGATGGACTGGTCTACTCGAGCAGCGTGTAACCCGCAGCTGATGCTTGACGAAGAGACGCTGGAAGAGGAGCTGCTAAACGTCAAGCGGGAGCGCCTGCGCGTGGTGGCCAAGGCCGGCGTGCCCCGCTCCACCCTGATGTCGAATGAGAAGTTTGCACAGTACCTCAAGGAACTCGGCGTAGAGCCGCCGACGAAGGTCAACAGCAAAGGCAAGGAGACGTGGGATTTTGCCAAGACGAGCGAGGCATTTCAGGCACTGAAGGAGCATGAAGACGAGCGCGTGCGCGCCGCTGTCGAGGCACGTTTGACGGTGAAGTCGACGATTGCCGAAACGCGTGCTGCCAAGTTGTTGCGGCTAGCGAAGCTGGGTAAGCCTGTGCCGGCGCCGCTTTATTACGCTGGCGCCGTCAACACGTTGCGCTTCTCTGGCGCCGGCGGCCTTAATTTCCAAAACCTGCCAAAGTCGGGCCTCATTCGTAAGGCGATCCGCCCACAACCTGGCCACAAGTTGGTGGTCGTGGACAGCTCCCAAATCGAGCTGCGCATCTGCCACTGGCTGGCCGGTGAGCAGCAGATATTGGATGCCCTGCAGCAGGGACAAGATGCCTATTCCGAGTTTGCCTCGCATATTTACGGTGTGGCGGTAAACCCGAAAGCCTTCGAGGAAGATGACCCCCGCCACGCGGAGCATAAGCGCATGCGCCAGATCGGCAAAATTGCCATGCTGGCGCTGCAATACGGCATGGGGGCAGAGAAGTATCGCCAGACGGTGCTCAACTGGACTGGTATTGATCTCTCGCTTGATGAGGCGCAACAGGTGGTGAACGTGTTCAGGACACGTTTCCCGCGCATCAAGGGTCTATGGTACGCCATGGACGACATGCTGCGCCGAGCGGCGCAAGCACAGCCATTCCATGCGCAACCGCTAGGGTATGAACATATACCCATACACTTCTACGTGTCGGATGAGTGGCCGGCGATGGGTAATGAACTGCGGGGGCGTATGCCGACGGGTGTCGAGTTCAAGTATCCAGATCTGCAGCTCAATACGACGGCTGGGGAAATCACATACTGGCGCCCCTATCGTAAAGCGGGAACCGAGCAGCGCATGTATATCTGGGGTGGTGTTCTCGTTGAGAATTGCACGCAGGGGTTGGCAGCGCTTGTGCTTCGCAAGCAGATGGCGGGCATCATGCACACGTTGATGGAACATGCGCTGCCTCTAGAGTCGATGGTGCTGCAGGTGCATGATGAAGTCGTGCTGTCTGTTCCCGAGCAGTTGGCGGAGGCTATTTATCAGCAAGTGCTGGCCATCATGTCCGACGCTCCGGCCTGGATGCCAGGTTTGCCGTTGGCAGCGGAGGGCGCCATCGCCGACAATTATGGAGACGCAAAATGACCTTGAACGTGCCTAGCTGGTCCACGTCGACCATCGAGCTATACCACAATTGCCCCTATCGGTATTATCGGCAGCGGGTGAAGAAGGACGTGCAGGACAAACCGAACGAGTATGCGGAGTTCGGCACCTATCTGCACCAGCGCATGGAGGACCGGCTGCGTGAAGGACGCCCGTTACCGCAGGATCTTCTGGTGCAATGCCCGAAATTGGAGGACTATGCGCAGGAGGTTGAAGCTCTGCCGGGCGATAGGATGCTTGAGCATCAGATGGCCATTAATCGGGCACTTAAGCCGGTGGCGTGGTTCGCCAAGGATGCGTGGGGTAGGGCCATCGCCGACGTGTTGGTGCTGAACAACGACGAAGCGTGGGTGGTTGATTGGAAAACAGGCAAACCGAAAGATAACCGCCTGCAATCACACATTCTCGCTTTTGTGGCACTATGCACGTTTCCAGCGATACAGACATTGCATGCGTCCTTTGTCTATGTGAAGCATGGAGTGAAGAAGGAAGAAACATACCGGCGCGCCGATGACATGGTGTTTCTCGCGGACGCCATTTCCGATCAGCTAGCGGATATTTCATTTAGCTTCGCTAATGGTGGATGGGGAAAGAAACCATCCGGTCTTTGCAAGTGGTGCCCTGTGGAGGAGTGTGAACATCATGGCTGAGCGGTGGACCAAGCAGATGGACAACCTGCTTATTGTGCTGCGAGAGCAGGGTTATTCTTTCAGCGCTATTGCGGCGGAATTCACCGCCGTTGGTATACCTCTCGGTAAGAATGCCTGCCTTGGGCGTTGGCGCCGCCTGCAAGAAGGTGGCGTAATAACGAGTAGTGGCTGTCGAACTACTTACAAAAAGTGGACGCCTGAAGAAGAGGAAAAATTGGTGTCGCTCCTTATGGACGGTATGACGATACCTGACGCCGCTGCTACGTTGGAGCGTAGCATAACAAGTGTCAGGTCTAAATGGGAAGAGCTTCGCACTCGTAATCCAGCTTTGGCCGCACGTAAAAAAGAAGCCGTGGCCAAGCGGAGTAGAACTCCGACCGCGAAGAAAAAAGCACCCAAGCCTCCTGCAATCATTCATGTTGAGTATGACAATACAGATCGTGGGCCTTGGGTGATGACGCCAGCGGAGCGCCGAGAAACTTATCGGGCAGCGCCGGCGACGCTGATGTATCTATCTGATGAGCATCACCTTCCTCCTGATACCGGCGAATGCCATTTCATTTTGGGTAAGGGAGATCAGTGGCGGTATTGTCGTCAGCCGTGTACAGGCTCATATTGCGCCGAGCACGAAGAGGTATGCTATGGCGGTCAGACAAAATGAGGCTTTAGTCAAGCGTAAAGTTCGCAAAGTCTTGAAGCAGTATGGAGGTGATGAGGCATGGTTCTGTTTTCCGGTAGCGGGACCATACGGGCGCGCTGGGGTGCCGGACATCCTGGCAGTGGTGAACGGGATATTCCTGGCGGTGGAGACAAAGAGCGGGCGCAACAAGCCGACAGAACTGCAGAAGCAACAGCTGAGAAAAATCCGTATGGCCGGCGGTCTTTCTATGGTGGTGAACGAACAGAACCTTCCCGAATTCGAGCGGCTGGTTCAGATGGTCGCATCGCAGCCTACGCAGGCGGCGTTGTCATACTTTCAGGGCCGATGGTCGAACTTGACCGAGTTGTTCTGACTATCGATGGAGCGGCGCCGGCGACGCTTGGTGGCAAGCGCGTCGTGCTGATACGCCACGGCCCGGACGAAACGAATGTCCTGCGTAACCTTGGGTGGGATATCGACTCACCGGCGCTACATGCGCAACAGGTTTATCGGGGGCCGTTTACGCCGTTTGCGCATCAGCTAGCAACAGTAGCGTTTATGGTGCAGAACGAACGGGGGTTCGTCCTAAATTCACTAGGTAGTGGTAAGAGCGCCGCCGCTATTTGGGCCTGCAAACTACTGCGCCGCTGTCGGGAGCTAAAGATATCGCGTGGTGTTCGTGCCGCTCTTATCGTGGCGCCGTTATCGACGCTATGTGATGTGTGGGAAAAAGAGATTAGACGGTTGGATCCAAGTGCCCGTATCCAGATTTTGCACAGCACAAAGCGTAAGCGGTTGGCGGCGCTAGGACAAGACGCCGAGTATTACATCATCAACCACGACGGCGTAAAAGTTTTACGTAAAGAGCTTGCTTCGCATTGGCTGATTGATGCGGTCGTTATCGACGAGGCGACGGCCTTCAAGAACACCCGCACTGATCGATGGCGAGCCATGAACGCCATCGTCAACAATCCGAAGCATCAGCGCCGCTGCTGGGCGTTGACCGGCACACCGATGGCGCAGTCGCCGCTGGATGTGTTTGGGCAAGTGCGACTCGTGCGGCCAGATAAGGTGCCCCGTTACATGTCGACGTTCAGGGATGCGCTGATGTTTCAAGTTAGCCCACATGTGTGGGTGCCGAAAGCTGGTTATTTGGAAACAGTGCGTAACGTTATGCAGCCGGCTATCCGGGTGGCGAAGGAAGATTGCGTCAGCTTGCCACCCATCACCTACGTCGACCGTATGGCCGATAAGACAAATGAGCAGAAAAAAGCCGAAGAAGCTCTGCTTAAGGAGTGGATGGCGGTCAAGGGTGAGCAGACCATCACGGCAGTGAACGCCGCCGTGAAGATGAACAAGCTGCTGCAAGTCTACCAGGGTGTCGTTCTTGATGACCAAAAGGAGCCGGTGGTGCTTGACGCAGCGCCTCGACATGCGCTAGTGTTGGAACTGATAGAGGAAGCGGAGCATGATGTAATCGTTTTCGTTCCCTATCGTGGCGTCCTTGACAAGTTGTCGGAGACGTTGGCAGAGGCTGGTGTCGAACATGTGGTGGTGCATGGAGGTGTCGGCAGTAAGGAACGGGACAAACGGTTTAAGGCGTTTCGTGAAGGTGATGCGCGGGTCCTGCTGGCCCACCCCCGCACGACGTCTCATGGCTTGAGCTTCACCAACGCTGACGTTACTATCTGGTACGGTCCAGTGACGTCGGTGGAAACTTATCTCCAGGCCAACCAGCGTATGGCGCGGCCTGGCCAGAAACACAAGATGACGATTTTCCATGTTGCCGCAGATAGTCTGGAGCGGCGACTATTCAGCCGCCTTCGTGAAGGGGCGAATGTGCAAGAGGAGCTACTAGCTTCATATCGTGAACTGATGAGGTGCGATGATGACGACGGTGACAAACAAACTGGCGGAAGCGGCCCGGATTTACCGGGAGGCGAAGCGCATTAAGGATGACCTCACGCGCCAGTACAAAGAGCGCGTGCGGGAGCTGGACAAGATTATTGACAAGGCCAAGGCCCGAATGCTCGCCGAGCTGAACAAGATGGGTCTGAAGTCGGTGGCCCTGCCGGATGGCACAAAGATCCAGCGGGTCATTCAGGTCAAGCCCCATGTGATGGACTGGGAGGCGTTCCATGCTTTTGTACTGGAAACCGGAGCGCTTGACCTGCTTCAGCGCAGAATTGCCCAGCGCAACGCCATCGAGTGGGCAAAAGAACACGACACCCTGCCGCCCGGTGTGCAGGTAGAAGAAGAGTATATCGTACGCGTGACGGCCAAGAAGGAGAGCGACAATGACTGACAACCAGAACCCCATCATGCAGGCACCGCAGCAGGGTACGGCGGTGGCACTTCCATCATACCTGCAGGATGCGCAGCAAAAGTTCGGCGGGCTCGACCTCGGTGGCGGCGGCATTCCACGTGTGAGCCTGCACAACAACAATATCGCACTGGTGGTGAACGGCGCCATCACCCACTCGTTTGGCCAGTCGGCAGATGTCATTATCGTTGGCGCCATGCCGGGTGTGGGGCGGATGTATTACGACCAACCCTACAACGCCGGAGGCGACGAAGTGGTGCTGCCGGCGTGCTGGTCGACGGATGGCAACAAAGCGCACGATGCGGCGCCGCGCTGTCCGTCGCCGAACCGCAGCTGTGCTGGTTGCCCGATGAACGTCGCCGGCAGCGCGTCTAACGGGCAGGCCAAGGCGTGCCAGTACGTGAAGGCGCTGGCGCTGGTGTTTCCGAACGATCCGAACCCCGGTACGGTCTATCGCATGTTGGCCAAGGGTGGCACGCTGTTCGGGCAGGACAACTCCGCCCAGAACCTCTTCAACCTGAAGAACCTTTCGGCGTTCATGCAGACCCATAATGTGCCGCTGGGCGGTATGGTGTTTACCATGTCCATCGACGTGGCGTCGCCAACGCCCAGCAAGGTGCTGTTCACACCGAAGGACTGGGTGCCGGAGGATTTCTACAAGGGCGTCCTGCAGCAAATCCCCGACGAAAAGGTCGACGAGGCAGCGTCGCTGGATTTCGAACGAGCGTGGGCTGCGGTGCAACAAAAGCAAGCGCAGCCGCAGCCGGCACAAGTCCAGCCACAGCCTGCGCAGCAGCCAGTTCAGCCGCAGCCGGTACAAGTCCAGCCACAGCCTGTGCAGCAGCCAGTTCAGCCGCAGCCGGCGCCTATGATGCAACCTACGGCCGAAGCTCCTGCGCAGGTGCAAGGTGCCAACGAGTACCCGCCGGCACCGCAAGCGGCGCCGGTGCAACCGCTGACGGCCACGCAGCCAGTTCAGCCACAGCCTGCGCAGCAGCCAGTTCAGCAACAAGATCAGCCGCCCGCTCCGGTCGCTCCTGCCGCCTCCGACCCGACCCCGGGCGAGCAGGTAGCGACGGAGGAAGACCTGTCTGCGCTTCTGCAGCGCTTTCAGGAAAAAGGAGCTGGGCAGCTGTAACCGTGGTGGGGGCGTGGACGCACGTCCCCACCACCCCGCGAGGGGTCGGGTTCGATGCAAGCGATAAATTTTCTCAGGAAGATCCTACCGGAAGCGGGGCTTTATTGCCTTGCTGTGCTTAGTGGTGGAAAGTTCCGCCATATCTGGTTTACCGATGTGGCGGCGCTGGCAACGCAGGCGGCGCATGTATCACAAGGTGATGTTTACTTCGCCATCGCTGCATTCGGTGAGCAACGTCGTCGCCGTGCATCAGTTCGATCCCTGCGCTGTTTCGCCTTCGATATTGATGTGGGAAAGGAGGGTGGTTACCAGACAAAGAAAGAGGCGCTGGCGGCGTTATTGGCGCTAGTTGAAAGTAAGGCCCTACCGCACCCATCCTTCGTTGTTGATAGTGGTGGCGGGTTTCATGTCTATTGGCGACTGGATCGTGATGTTACGGTGGATGAATGGCTCCCCCGTGCGCGCTATCTGAAAGCTCGCCTAAAGGAATTGGATCCAAAACTTGCTATCGACACCGCACGCGTCGCTGACGCCGCCGGCGTCCTCCGCGTTCCTGGCACTCTCAACCACAAACGTGGTGCTGTTGTGCAAGTGCTAGTGGCGACGGAGCATGCATACTCTCTTGATGATTTCCCTCCTGATAAAACATCACGCGCTTCTGATAAGTTTAGTCGGCCACAATACATTGTAGGTGAATATGACGGCAGCTTGGCGGCTTGGCCGGATGAAGAAGTGCCGTCAGTACGAGATCTCTTTAAGGCTTGTGCTCAATTCAAAGATGCGTTCCAGCACCAAGATAAGGAGGGATACGATGCGTGGTGGTGTTCCATTCAGCTTTGCGCGTTCACCAAAGAAGGAAGCGCGGCGGCCCATGCAATCTCATGCCAGTATCCGGGTTACTCCGAGCAGGAAACAACGGAAAAATATCAGCAGGCTGCGCACTCCCGAGCCGAAGGCGTGGGGCCTGTTACCTGTGAGCGTTATGCAGCGGCAAGGGGAAGGGAAACTTTGTGTCGATCTTGCCCTTTCGCCGGTGTTTCTTCGCCGCTCGTTGCAGCGCGACGGTTGGCCAGGCGACATGCTGAAAAAGCGGCGCTGGATACGCCGGCGGCGCCTGCTCAACAGACTCAACAGCAAACGCAAGAAACGGAAACGCTGAACCCGCATGCTATCGCCGCTAAGCTAAGTAACCTCGCCGGCGTCAAGTTCTATTTTGACGTTTCTACCGGCAAACTTCGCATGCGCACCGAGGGCGCCACTGCTGGCTCCATCATCGATTACGACGCGGCGCCGCGCTTGATGTTTGTGCGAGAAGTCATTGATGGCGACGACCCCGCCGCCATCGTTGTTGAGCTTGATGAGTCCGGAACGAGGATTGCTCGGGAGCGCCCCGTCCCGTTACGGGCGTTTGGTCGGACACAGCAAATGTCCATGGTGATGGAAGCGTTTGGCTATACTCTTCCCCGTGGGTCCCAGCATGAGAAAGGCTACAAGGCGTTTATTGGTGCTCTAGCGGCGCAAGTGAATGAAACATTCGCTCGCCGCAGTAGTGTGACCCGTATGGGGTGGACGCCGAAAGGATTTATTTTGGGGTCTACGCTGATTACGAAGAACGGCGCGAAGGACCTCGTGGTGCCACCGTCGTTGCAGCGAGTGACGGACTTGTTCATCGCCAGGGGCGACGCGCAGGAACAGCTGCGACTTGTGCAGCGCATGTTCAACCTACTGACGCCGCATGCGTCGCTGGCGCTGCTGGCGGCGCTGGCGTCGCCTTTGATGGCCTTCTCGGGGGTCAATGGCCTGTTCATTCATCTTACCGGCCCCAGCGGTAGCGGCAAATCTACATTGCTTGAGATCGGCAGTTCGTTCTGGGGACAGCCGATGGCAGCGCACTTCACACCGTACGATACGGTGGCCGCGCGCGAAACGCGGCTGCACATTTATCACAACCTGCCAGCCCTTATTGATGAGGTCACGCCATTGCTGCGTGATACGGATACGGCTCAAAAGTTTATTTACGCTGTGACCAACGGTGAAGGCTATCATCGCGCCAAACGTGATGGCAGCCTGCAGCGGCCAGCCTCTGGTTGGCGCCTGATATCCGTAACCACTGCCAACCGTTCTATGAGATCGGCCTTTGGTGGGGGTGGCGAAGTAGACGAAGCCCTGCTGTTGCGCATCTTAGAGATGCGGATTGAACGTTCAACGTTGGAGAAGGATGAGTATTTGTCGGAAGCGCAACAGATAATGGCGGGGCTGGAAGAACATTATGGCCATGTTGGTCGGCTGTTCATCCAGCGTGTATTGCAACGCCGAGATTGGGTAGAGCAAAAAGTGCGGCGCTTGACGCAAGAAGCGAATGCGCAATACTCACAACAATACCGGTTTATCAACGCCGGCCTTGCTTGCGTCGAAGTGGCTGGTGAGATCCTGGCAGAGATGGGAGTGCACGTGAACATGGACCTCATTCGACAGATTGGAGATAAGCTGCGCAACGCTTCGAAGGAAGTGCGGCGGCAGATTAAGGAAGAAAACAGCGCTCGCAAGAAGGCGGCAGCCATCGTCACGTGGTTCTCCGCACGCGCCGCCGTGTTCCGCAAAGCAGATGCAAACTCCATGTCCGTTGGTAGCATCCTGGATGGGTGGGTGTTGGAAGCGACGCAACGCGCTGGCACAATGCCCGAGGCCAGGTTGCTCATGGGTGATGGCTGGGCGAAGCTCATCATCCCAACATTCCACCTGCGCCGTTTTGTTGAACAGCAGTTCGGAATAGAGTATTTGTCGTTTATGGAAGAGCTGCGCAATGAAGGTATTCTGGCCGGCGACGGCCAGCCGTTCTTGTGCGACTACCTGGATGGAGTGCCGGATCAGAATGGCAATGTGGCGCCGCATCCACCAGTTGAATGCGTAGCTATCGTAATTTAGTAGTCGACCTCGATACCATACTTGCCAAGAATGCGCAGAAGATCGTGCAGGCGCTTGGTCTTAAGCTTGTTATATTTGCGCCACGATTCCGTCGCTCGTTCGTAGTCACCCTTTGTCCGATAATCTAGTACCTGCGCCCGTAGTGCATTCAGCTCGGTGCTGTAGTTGCGCCACAGGCTGCGCACGGACCGGTAATAGGGATAGCGTTCGTAGAACTGTTTCAGCAGTTGACGTTTCTTCGTCTCGTCAGAAGACTGGCGAAGGATGGTGTTGTAGGCTTCATCCGCCGGACGCAGGTAGTTAGCGCGCACATACGCCTCCAGACGCTGCGGGTAATAACGTCGGTCATAGGCGACGCGCGGTAGCGGCGTCAGCTGCGAATTGATGATTTCCTCGATCGGGCTGCGCTCCGGGCGGGAGGTCATACCAACGAACAGGCGAGGCAGATGCGCAATAACAGGCCCCAGGATGGGGATGCTGTCCCGCACGAACACTTCGACCTGCTCCGGGGTCAGATCGACCTTCATCCACTCCGGCGTGCCTTCGTAGATCATCTCCGCCGCTTTGCGCCATCCGATGGGCGTGCCGATATAGCCCTGCACATAGCCGGCAGCTTCGGGAGTATGCTTGCCAAGGTGCCCGCCGAGCTTTTCTCGACCTACCATAAGTTCAACCACGCCACTTAGAGCCGTAGGTGCGTAATCCGCTGCTAGTTGAGCTACCCAGTCACCGGGCGTGGAACGACCGGCAGACACTGCCCCCTCCGGCGCAGCAAATTGCCCAAGCGGAACAAAGTTGGTCAGGAACATCTCCGAGTAGGCGAACGCGATGTCGCGTGGGTTCGCCAGCCCCAGCGCTTTTAACGCCAGCGCCGCGCCCAGCCCATCGAACAGCTGATGCAGGCCGTACTGCTTCGGTAGTTTGAGGGGCGCATCCTTGCCGAACGGCAGGATGTCATACATCATCCAGGTGGAAGGCGTAATCTTCGCCGCTACCGGCACGCCATCATCGTCGACGCCCAGCAGCGCAGCGGTGCCAATGACGTTGGCGGCGCCCATCGCTACGAACCACGCCGCCGCCTTCCAGTTGAGTTCGCGCATCAGCGTCTGTGGGCGTAGATCGAATTTGGCCCGGTAGTTATCGCCTTCCTTCACAAACACCACCGGCGGCGCACCTTTCTTCCACATATGGTTTGTGAAAATCGTGGTGATGCCAGTAAGGCCGGACTGGGTAAAGGCCCACATGCTATTTAGCGCCTTACCAACCTCGGAGCGCTTGTTGAAATCCATGATGTCGCGCGCATATAACGCAGCTTCGGGTGGTGTGGCGCCGGTTTCACGCAAGATGTCGTAGACGACCTGGCGGTGCATGTTGTCGATCACCGCCAGCGCGGCCTCGACGTTCTCCAGCCTTTGGTCGGCCCAGCGTAACCCTTCGCGCCCCAGTTTCTGGCGGATATATTGCCGAATACGCCGCCCGATGGGGCCAGTTTCTAGGCTCAATCGACCAGCATCCTCACCTACTTGAGCTTGGAATGTGATAAGGCCACCGTTGCGCCAGCGCTCCACCAGTCGATCCATGCCTGGCTGCTTCAGGAACTCCGGATCGTTGGCCAGTCGTTCACGCTCAGCAGCATCGGCCCGCATGAAACGGAACATGTTGTTGGCGTAGCCAGCGGATTGCAGCTGAGCGGTGCGCGCAAGGATTTCCTTCTGCACTTTGAAGGGACTAACACCGCGTTGTGTAGCCACGAGGATCGGCGTCTGAATAAAATCGCGCCAAAAGGCCGTTAGCCAGTAGCTGGGGTTGAACGTAGTCAGGCCACGCGCGTGCAAGCGCGTCCAATCCCCGATGTTCTTCGCCAGTTTCGTTTGGTTGTAGTTAGTGGCGAAAGCGCGCAGCAAGTCCTTCTGGCGCGTAGCCGGATCCCACACCAGCTCTTCACCAAGCTGGTTACGCATCATCGCCGCCATCTCCTTGTCGTAGACGACGAGCGCTTCCCATTTGCCGGTTTCGGGATTGAAGACGTTGAACTTGTTGGGGCTGCGAACGGACATACCTTCGGGGATCTTCCATCCCGCACGTGTCGTTTCGTCGCCAGTGTAGTATTCAACTTTGCCCAGCTCCTGAATAGCGCCAAATTGCACATCCAGGCCCTTTTCCTTGGATGTGCGCACGAAGTCCCGGAATGCCTGTACGGCACGATGCATGGCGGCGCTATAAGCGGCGTCCCGCGCCTCCTTCTCGAAGTTAGCCCACACATCAATGTTGAGGCTCTTCCGACCCTTAGCCGCATCTCGCGTGAGGTTGGCCGGATTGAACACGCGCCGGATGGCGTCCTCACGTTCTGTAGCGTCGTAGTCGGCCTTGGCCTCCTTGGTGTCAAACAGCGGGACGTAGTGCTTCCAACCGTACATCCTCACGATATTTCCGGCCGGCCCGGCGTATACGCCTGCCTCCTCACGCCATCGCAGAATTAGATCGGAGAGACTATTATGCAGCTCTAACAGAGGCTGCATGTGTTCCTCCAGCCCCTGCCCCCGGATGGCATCGATGATGGACTGGGCTTCGACGTTGGTCATACCGGCATAAACAGCAGTATCTAGCAGCTCCTCAGGGTTACCATTCTTCGCCACCTCGATAAGGCGCGCCATCGTCGCTTCCGGAGCAGCGGCACCTGACATAACGGCTTCGTGGAGCGCCTGACGTTCCGCCCGCGCCTCCTTGTTTTGCAAGCGCACACGTGTCGCCCACATGGTAGTGTTGCGTTCGATGGCGTGCAGAGCAAGGCGGTACTGATTGTACTTCGTACGCAATTCGTCAACGGTGATGTCGAGCTCTTTTGCTTTCTGCTCCAGCATCAGGTCGAGCCGCCACTGGATGTCCGCCTGCAGGTTGCGATACTCTGTCGCCACTGACGTCATTGACCGCATGGCATTGATGAACTTTAGACCCGTGTCCCGCACGTCCTTGTCGACGCCATCCCGCATGATGAAGCCACGGATGAAGTCGAGCTTCACCGCATCGTCGGCGTTCTGCAAAGTGCGCCGCACCAGCCTGGACAGCACAATCTGTGGCGGCGGTCCGGCTTCGCTGGGTTCTTCAGGTATAGGCGTTTCTTTATCCGCAGGCGGCTCAGGTGGCGGAGGCGGCGCTGTATTCTCGTGGCTCTTCTTCAGTGCCAACCTGGCCTCATGACGCGCCTTCTCCGGCGCCAGCGCCGCCTGCGTCTCTTCTTTGGCAGTATTACCAGTTTCCGTTTTTTCAACAGACGGTGTTTCACCGCTAGGCATGGGAGTGCCGGGCGGCGTCGCTGCGACGCGAGCGGCGTCAGTCTTGGGAATGAGGCCGGCTTCTACAAGAACACGCCACAGATGCGCGTTCGATACAAATGTCGGTAGGGGTTGCCCACGTTTGCGCGTCACCTTTTCCAGCTCTTGCCGGATGGCGTTCATCGCTGCCGGATCGCCCCGCAAGAGTTTTTCCTGAAATTGCTCAATGATAGCACGAGCTGTAGGACTAGTGGTACTTTTAAGGTTTTTTGGTAATGGTGCGCCACCACCAAGCTCGGCATAGCCTTTCTTGTTTTTACGCGGAACTTTATATGTGATGCCGTAATCTACCGCTCGCGCCGCCGCCTTGAACAGAAAGTCTCTGTCTCTATGCTCCAACAGCTGTTTGTAAACCAGATGCTGCGCAAACAAACGCCGCACAGAACGCGGGTCTTTGATTGCACCGGCGTTAACGACGATAAACTCATCCTTGCCACCATTCACCTTGAACGTGGCGATTGGCACTTCAGCCCCCATCCCGGGCATATCAGCGGCGGAGCGTACTACGTAAATACGCCCTTCCGTCGGCAGGCGATCCTTAATGGCGGCAACTCGTTCAGGCGGCGCCGGCGCAAACGATGCGCGTAGTTCTTCGGCCAATAGGTGGGGGTCAACCTGGCCATAGGTTTCCCGAATATCTTCCGGGATGGCCCGAGCACCAAAAGTTTTACGGGCGCTAGCAATGGCCAACTCCACGGGTTCGCCGGATTGAACCAGCATGTTGACATATGCACGGATATTATCCGCCTGCGCCAAGCGCCCTTCAGGCGTTGCGATGTCTGTTTGTGGGCGTAGCGGCGCCGGCTGCGCATCTGCCTCTGGCGGCGCCATGTCCTTACCTTCCAGCTGCGCTTCCGCCGCCTGCTCCGCCTGCGCTGCGGCGTCGACGCCCTGAGCATCTTCGATGACATCTTGCGGGATATCCAGCACATCGGCTTCGGCGAATCCGGCGCGGCGCACCTTGCTTAGAATGGCATTGGGCGGTGTCTCGGTTTGCCGCTCCACCTCGGTGAGCAGCGCCTGCACGGCGGGATTCGTGGTGTCGAGCTTGGTGTCATCGAGGTAAAGCTCGTCCCCCTTGCGAATGAGCTCGCGCCCGGCGATGTCCGCCAGCTGCTCGCCATCTTCCGTCATGGCGGCGGCGTAACTGACTTCATCACCAGTCTTGACCGCCGCCAGCGCCTCCTCCAGAGGCGACGGGATGTTTACGCCGGCCCGCCGCGCAGCGACCTTGACCATCTCCAGCCCTGCAGCCTTAGACTCCGCAACGGCGGTCTGCACGTCCGGATCATGCATTACGTCGTCTTCGACGGCCTTGGCCAGCACGTCTTCCGCCGGACCAGACGGGGGCGGTTTGGGCGCCGCTTGGGCGCCACTCTGTCCTTCCGTGCCGGTGCCGCCCTGCGTCTGTTGGGGCGCGATCGACGTCAGCGCTCCACCGAAGAGCGCACCTAGGGCGAACCCCTGCGCCGCCTGCCCGCCAAGCTCGCGAGGGTCGGGCGTCAGCCCTGCCTGCTGCTCCTGATAATGCCGCGCGCCGACGAGCCCGACGTTCTCTACCGCTTCTGACACGCCCTCTCGCAGAGCGCCGCCGGCGGCGCTTGCTACGCGCCCACCCTTGCGTGCAATATCTCCCATCGCCTCCCTGGCGACGGCGCCACCCAACTGTTTGGGCAACATGGTGAACATACGCTCGGAGATCCCACCCAGAAAATAGATGGATGCCGCTGACGCCGCACCGCCGTATATCGCCGCGCGAGCAGCGGCCACATCGGCCATCGCTTGCTGCACCTCCTTGTCTGTCGGTGCTCGTCTAAGCGTGGCCGTCAACTTGTCCACCATGGCATGCCAGGTGGGCGAACCTTTCAGCACGCGCGGATCGGCGTTAAGGATGTCGGCGGCGGTCTGTTGCCCCTCCTGATGCCCCTGCGCGGCGCCGGCACCGATCGCAAGCGTTGCCCCCGTGGCGCGCCGGCCCTTAAGCACGCGCCCCATACGCAGCGCCCACCCCGCTGATTTGGTAGCCAGGTAGCGCGCCGCCAATGCGCGAGCGCCGCCGGCGACGCCGCCGGAACCCAGCACGTAGCCACCCATTTGCGATGCAATGTATGCGTAGGTAGACGGGCTAAGCGCTGTTAAGGCATCAGTAATGCGGCCCTCATTGAATGCCTGCTGCATGGCTTGCAGTTCGCGTTTCACTTCGTCCGGAATGCTGGCGGTTTGGATTTTTTGTCCAAATTCAGCGATGTCTCTCGCCGCCTTGACGAGAGCCGCGTTACGCCATGAAGGGTCGCCAGTGGCGTAAGCAAGGATATCCCCGCTGGAAGCAACAAGGTCCCCTGCACCCTCCACCACGGAGCCAAGCGCCGTACCAGCCAGACCAAGCCACCAGCGCAAAGAGCTGGACGGTTTGGTCGATTCACCATTGAGCTTTTCGTTGATAAAACCAGATGGATGCCTGACCGGAAATTCGTTATCCTGCGACGCTGGCCCCGCTACCGCATCAAATTGGTCTTTCATATACTGACGCAGCGTTTTTAGCGCCGCATCGCGTTGTTTCGCCGGAAGCGCTCTAAACGACGGATGCGCCGCCAGCTTTGACAGTTGCTCGTTGACGAAGGATTTGCCAAGCGACTTAAGGAATGATCTGCGTTCCTGCGGGCTATAGGTTATCCAGTATTCCCGCGTTGTCTTTGGTAGGGCTTCCCGGATCCAGTGCGTAACCTCATCCGGGCGGATCGCCACCCCAGCTTGACGAACGAGCTGATTAAGTGTCCCCTCTGGGTCATAAAGGCTAGTGGTGCCTAACGCCTTCGCCGAATTGATGCCGATAAGCGGCACCAGCTGCGCCTTCAGCCGCTCTTCTTCAAACTTCAGCGCCAGCTGAATGGTTTGGTCGCGCCGTTTGGCGGTCATACCCTCGCCCAGGCCCACTTTGAGCAGCTCCAATACACGCTTACGCGCCGCTGTTTTAACCCAAGCGTCGATAATTTCGCGGCGCGCACGAGCGTCCCCTTCAAGCCATCCTTGGCGAGCAAGGGGGTTTTCTTCGAGGTGAGTCAAAAATTGTTTATGGGCCGGCTCTGTCGCCAACTGCTTATACACCTCTAGCGGCGACGCTGTGGTTTCTTGTCCTTCCGTAGTGGATGGAAGCGCCCCCTGCGGCCCTTGAACTATTTTAGGTGGAGGTAAAGGCTCCGCACCGGCAGATAGTTTATCCGCCGGAGATTTATCGCCTTTTGTGTCGCGCACTGGCATGGGTTCGGCCGGCGCTTGGTCGGCCGTACGACCAACATCTTGAGGGCTGATGGCGCTAACCGTAGCAAGTTTTTCTGCTGTTTCATTTATATCAGTCGGTTGTACAACTGACTGTGTGGTAGGAAAATTTGTTTTAGGTATAACAAGATCGGCCTGCACCAAACGCGCCGGCATTTCGGGTACATTCTGTGCACCCAAAAGCTCATCTGTTTGACGAAGCAACGCATTTACATCAGACCGCTGCGACGGCTTTTTTGGTGACTGCTGCGTAGCCCCAAACAGATTATCCTGTGGATCGACGGCCATCAGATTTTCCTTACAGCTTGCTGCACAGCCGACCGTAGCTCTTCGCTGTTAGGGTCGAATACGGGCTCACTGTAGCCAAATTTGGATAGCGTATCAATCGACGGGCCTAGCGTTTTACGTAGCGGATCAGACGCCCGCTCTAGCTGCTTGCGCAGCATATACTGAGCCATTATGGCAGCGCCGAGTTCACGACCATTGATTTGCGGCGGCATCGGCTCCAAGGCCGGCGAAGGTGTGGTTGGACTTAAATATTCTCCACTCTCAGTCGCCCCAAAAGCGCCGACCCATTCATCCCCAGTCGTAGCCACACTCCGAGGGTTGGCATCCTCAAACGGGTCTTCCTCGACATCCGACGCCGGCACGGGGGGGATAATAGCATTACCTGGCATTGCTAGCCTCCCGCAGCTGCATATCAACACGTGCAAGTGCGTTGGCGAGTTCTGTTTGTGCCTGAATACTCAGAGATGGGTCTTGAAGTTTTTTAACCAACTCCGCTCGCAGGGCCAATAGCCGATCCATCGGCACCTGAAGTTTACCAGGTGCCGAAGGTGTGGCCGGTTGCGCCAGCTTCGTGGGGATACGGTCATGGATATATTTCCTCGACCCAGGCGGTTTAGTAAGCGGCGCTTGCCCGAACCGCTCTGGTCCAGGCGGCGGAAGAGGCTCCGGCAAATTCGTCGCGGGTGCAGCTGGCGGGATACGGTCGTAAATATACTTTGATGCCGCAGGCGCTCTTTGTTCCTGTAGATTGGCAGCCAACGGATTAGGGACAGGTGTCGTGGGTGGCGCGGCTTGCATTTGTTGAGCTGCGCGCTGAGACAGGGTAAACCCGCCAATAGCTGTTTGTGACGGCGCCGGCTGCGCATTCCCAGTAAGCGGCGCTTGCGCCGTCTGTGGTGCTACCGGTGGAGGCGGCGCCGCAGGTGATGCAATGATGCGGTCCTGACGCTTGGGGATAGGTAAAGCGGCCGGGGCTTCTGAAACGCGCTTCTGTTCTCCTTGCGCCGAAGGCACAGGTGGGGCCGGCAGGGATGATTGAGGTTTTATTCCCACCCCCGGTATGGATTGCTGCTGTTTTTGCTGTTCGAGCCGCTCCAATGCCTTTAGGAGGTTTTCCATTGCGGACGGCTGGTTAAGCTCTTTTTCTTTCAAATCCAGCAGCTTGGTTTTGTATCTTTGGTTAAACTCTTCCGATTGTTTTCGAAGGCGCAAAGTTTCATTTCGGTACGCATTAAGCGCATCGAGGGCGGCTTTTCTATAGGCTTCCGCTGCAGCCTGTGAGCTTTTTCTCTGGTCGAGAACAGCCTTACGATAATTATTCAGTGCTTCCAGAGCAAGTTTTCTATATTCTTCCACCGATTCTTGTGCGCTTTTTCTCAATGCGAGGTTTGCTTCTCTGTATTTATCCAGAGATTCTTGCTCACTTTTTCGCAAATCTAGGGTTTCTTGTCGGTATTTGTCGAGAGACTCTAGTGCGTCATACTTATATCCAAGCTCAGCGTACCCAAGATCCACCCGCCGCTCATTAAGATACGTTTCATACATACGCCGCAGCAGCTCCTGCTGCGCACGCATATCTGCCCATGCGGCACGTTGCCCTTCCAGAAACGACCCAAACGGGTCAGCAAAAATACGAGCTGTCGCATAATACGCCATCACGCGCCTCCGCTGTAACCCGGCGCACCAACCCAATTACCATAGGCTGGAGCGCTACCCGAAGTCATGTATACCGGAGATGGCAGGCCGCCAGCAAGGCCACCCGCCGACATAAAGCTACCACCATGGTTGTCACCAAGCATGAAACCCGTGCTATAGCTGCCGCCACCCACAGCCATACCGTTACCCGCGCCGAAATTCACACTGCCTGGCCCGTAAAGACCATAGCTGCCACCGCCGTAGGGCGCCGGCGCCCACGGCATCTGCGACAGACCATAAGCATATCCGGCCATCCTGAACGCACCGTTGGCGATGGAACCCCAGAAGTTGCCGAGGTTGGCGTAAGCGGCGGCAAGTGGCCCTTCCGCCTCGATAAGATTGCTATAGGCGTTGCCCACAGCGTTAAGCCCCTGTACGGCGCCAATAACACCACGATTGAGGCCAGAGACGGCACGGTTGCCGATATTGGTTTCAAACTCGGCGCCACCCAGTTTGCGGTTCCAGAACCACCTATCGAGACGCTCCTTCTTCGCCTCTTCGTAACGGAAGGCGTGGTTTACGGCGTCAATGGCCGCCAGCGCCCGCATGGACGCAAACCACGTCGCATTATGACAAGGACGCCCGGCGTTGTACTTGCCACGTGCGCGGTTGGCGGTGCGTACGGCACGGTCGAACTGTGCGTAGACCTTGCTCAGGACGCGCGTTTCCTGCGTGTTGTACTCCGGCGTGTACTCGTCGTACTTGAAGGCGTCCTGCATGAAGCGCTCTTCGTAGCCGGCGAACTTGGAGATGTACCGGTCGAAGAGGTCGCGCACGCGGTTAAACGCCGGCACGGTGATCTCGTTGTAGTGCCGCTTGGCAAGGGTGAGGTAGTCTTCCTGCTGACGGAGAATCTCCTTGGCAATCTTAAGCTGCTCCTTGAAAAGTTCATATTGGCGCACTAATGCGTATATTCCAACGAAAGTTCCGAGTATCATCTGCCATGCGTTGCGCGCTTGGAGATACTGCAAGTACTGCTGCTGGGTTTGCGCCCAGCGCTCAGCCTGCTCCTTGGCGGCCTTGTACATGCAGTATTCGGCGGCTTTTTTAGAACCTGAACAGCCCACGGAGGACCTCTACATGTCTACGAAGCTAAGCACCGAACAAATCATCAACCGGTTCAGAACCGTGCACGGTAGCCGGTACGATTATAGCAGGGTTCGCTATAAGAATAAACATACGCCAGTCGAAATCCTCTGTCGAGAACATGGAACTTTCTGGCAATCGCCGCATCACCACGAGCGGGGGCGCGGCTGTCCTCAATGTGGCGCTCGGCAGGGGGCATACAAAGCGAAAGGACGAGTGCGTGTCACCACTGAACAATTCGTCGCCAAAGCCAAGGCCCGGTTTGGCGGCAAGTACGACTACTCCAAAACGGAGTACAAGGGCTACAGGACAAAAGTTACCATCACATGCCCTGAACACGGGGACTTTCACATGCTGCCCCACGAGCACTTGAAGGGACACGGCTGTGCATTGTGCGGCCGCAAAAACCGCCGGCGGGGGGCAGACAACGCCAAGGCGGTGCCTGCGGAAGAAGCCTTGCGTAGGTTAAGAAAAAACCACCCGCACATCAATCTAATCACTTATAACGGCATGAACAACGAAGCAGAAATGTACTGTATGCGGCACCAGTATAGGTTTTATACATCTCCAAAACTACTGCTTAAAAAACAGGGTTGCCCTCTTTGTTCTAGCGGCTATAGAAGCGAACAGTTTTCTAAACGGAGATATGTCACATTCGAAGAAATAAAAAAAAGGTGTATAGAGGTGCACGGTCTAAAATACGAATACGACGCGCACAGCTATGACAAAACTAACGGCAAACTGAGAATAAAATGTTCTAAGCATGGTTGGTTCTGGCAGCGTGTTAGTGGCCATTTGAATGGTAGTGGCTGCCCAGAATGCGCCCGCGTCTTTGGAAAAGAAGAAGAAAAAATCGCTAGGTTATTCGCGGACCTTCCGCATGAACGCCGCTGGCGAGGTTATGGCAAGGAGATAGACATTTGGTTCCCAAAGCAACGCGTCGGTATTGAATACCATGGTGCTTACTGGCACTCCGAGCAATACAGGGGCAAGTACGCGCACGCCGAAAAAGCGAACCTGGCTGACCGGCACCACTTTCGGCTTTTCCAGGTTTTCGACTTCGAGTGGGAGGAGAAACAAAATGCCATTCTTCGCCTCATAAAGGATGCTTTATATGGGCCGGCGCGGGTCAGCGGGGCCAGAGACTGGGAGATACACCAGATTTCTACCGACCAGGCCAGGGCCTTTCTTAAAGCCCACCACATACATGACTTCGCCGGGGGCAAGCCCATAGCTCTGGCAAAGGACGACGAAATAGCTGCAGTTATGACATTTAGAAAGAAAGGAGATGGGTTGGAGATAGCCCGTTTCGCCACCTCGCACCACATTCGGGGAGGGCTAGAACGCTTGGTCGCTCACATCAGAAAGCAAACCAACGACTCCATATACTCTTTCGTGGACCGCCGCTTCTTCACAGGCGCGTCGTTTCGCAGGTGCGGGTTCACGCTCCTACGCATAACGCAACCCAACTACTGGTACATAGACAAGGGGGGACGGGTCGTAGGGCGCCGGCAGCGATTTCAAAAGCATAAACTCCAAACACTGCTCGGCGACAACTTCGACCCGTCATTAACTGAAGCCGAAAACATGAAGCGAGCTGGGTACTACCGTTTGTTTGACGCCGGACACAAACTGTTTGTCTTACGATAGCAAATGCCGATCCTTGAACTCCACGATAGCGTCACGGATCTCAATTGCGCGGTCAAAATAATCCGGGCATGCCAGCGACAAGATAGCGCACATCAACTCGACAAACGCCGACTGCGTTGCCAACGCTTGCACTCGGTAGTGTGACACCTGTTCGGAATTGGCGCCACTAGGTGGATTCAGAGCCTTGTCGAGATACTGTGCCGATGTCGTCCATGTCACGGCGGCGTTGGCGAGGATGGGATTGAGGTGGCCACTATGTGCCGCCCAGAAGGGATTACGACCCAGCGCGAAGGTGAGGTCAATGACCACCTTCGTCACATCCTGCGCAAAATCCTCATCGATGCCGTCCCGCACCCACACCTGCATCGGCACGTAGAAGATGCGGAAAATGGCGACGGCAGCGTCTTCAGCGCTCTGGTCCAACTTACGGTCGCCGGTATTGATATAGCGCCGCAGCAGCGCACGCAGCTCATGCTCGAACCTCATATCTAACCCCACTTCAGTTCGCTTCGGCTGGTGGCGAACCAGACGCCATAAACAGTAGTATCCCTACCTTCCAGCTCTATTTCAAATTCCACTCCACGGCGCACCTGCGGCAAGCGTGCCGTGTCGTAGCTGCCGTTGAAATCATGGCGCCAGACAAGCTGACCGTCGACGTACAACGACACGATCACCTCACCGTCGACGTTGACCTGGCAAGCGGAAAAGCGGATCGGACTGGGCATGCGAAACACCTTCGACCGCCACACCCAGTCCGACCGCGCCGCTCCCTCCTGCCAGACACCAACACCACCATCGTAACCAACGTAGAGTAACCCGTCCAGCCCCAGGTGCAGAGTTGTTACGCCAGGGTTATCGACGGTAACAAGATCACCAGGCTCCAACGCATCCGCTGAAGATGGCAAATCCAACACAAAGCCGCGCCCCGCCGGCGACCTAAACGCCACCACGTACCCTTCCCACCAAGCAAGCACGTTTGGCGCCCAACGCTCCCAATCATCGATGCCAATACGCTGGTAAGTAATAACCCGCTGATCCTGCACGCTTAGCGCCGCCAAGCCCTTGCGCGTGACGTAAAGTGCGCCCCATGGCGCCGGGCACCAAGCACGGCTACCCATCAGCGGCATGGGCGTCTCATACCGTACCACCTCCAGCTCCATGTCATTATCATTGCCCTGCATAGCCTTGAAATAGGGACGAATGCGGTAGGGGCGCCCCGTCGTCAGAACAAAGACATGCTCTCCATACGGCACCAACGCCTTGATGCGCTCTGGAAAACTATGCCGATACTGGTGCGGCCAATTGTGCGCTTCGTGTCGTTCAGACACGAACAAATCGTTATCTTTGAATCCAACAAGATAGCCCTGTTCCGTGCCGACCACCTGTTCCATACTGACAGGGGGAGGTTCATCGTGGGCTGTCAGCAAAGTGCCAAGCTCCAATTCCGACGTAGTTATAGTGTCATCGAACGAAACGCCAAGCGCCGCCACCTCGACCTCGGCAAGGAGCTGGAACGAAGCGTCGAAATTGACATTAAGCACTTTGCCGTCAGAGTAAGACGGCAGGGAGCGATAAATGCGTATGTATTCGGCATTAGGTGGTGGAGTGTCGAACCCCGTCAGGCGCCATGTTTCGTCAACCCAGCTACGCACAGGCACACTTGGTGGCGCCGGCGGCGACTCCACGCCGAACTGGTCAACCCACGTGTAGGTATAGACCCGCATGTCGGGACCATTAGGGTATAGGGCCGTATCGAGGCTAGTGGTTGTAAGTTGTGCTACCTGAAGTTGACGTGTTGGTGCCGGCACCACCAGCGGCGCCCACATATTGTTGGAAGGAAACCAACGCTGAGGCTCTGAACCATCGTGGTGAAACACGATATAATGTTCAAGGTCAGCCACGGAGCCGGGAGCGGGGAAATCGATAAGACTGACGCAATGGTCGAACACGACGACCTGTTGGCAACCGTTCATATCGTGGGGTTTGAACACCTGTGCAGGTGGCGCCGTGTCTTGTACTTTGCGGATGGAGCGCCAACCAGAGATCGCACCATCCACCAGTCGCGTATTGTGCGCCTCCTGCGCATACTCCTCGGGCAGCAGCCTGGGCGAGACACGTGGCCGCAAGCCACCAAATCGTGTCAAGCCAAACCCCACCATCACGCAGCCTCATGGACGGACAACCAAAACGCATGATCCGCCGGCGTCGCCTGCAACGACGAGCCGGCCACCGACATATCATAAGTATAAACCTCAATCAGGGTCGTCGAAACAACGGATGCTCGCACCGTGGCAAGAGGGTCGTTACCTCGAATATTTACATGCACGACCGGGCTAGTCATTGGTGCAAGCAACTGTACTTGAAATACCCCAGTCCCAGTAGCTGTAACGGCGCTGACACCCTCGCCAACTACAATCGTAGAGCTGGTGGGGTCATATTCCAACAGCACCGACGCAGCGGGAATAAAATCCACCAAATCGCCAATTTGCATACGTTCATGCTGGTTGGTGGTATAATTATAGACGGCTATATCATCGGTGTTGGTAACGCCACTGGCGATAGGAAGCGTATTGATCTCAAACGTGGCACCAACGCTGGAAAGCATCCGGTTAACTAGGGCCTCAGCACCCTCGTAGGTGATGGCGTGGCCTTTCTCTGCCGCCGGCACCGTATTATTAGTGATGTCTGCCACCGACACGTACGTGGTTACACCCCAAACACCACTGTAGTCAGCCTGATCAACAGTGTGAGTCCAGGTGTTGGTGCCAGCATCATAGGTCACACGCAGGGGCACTACAGCCTGGTGCTGTGGGTGATCAACCGCCACCGGCGTAAAAGACAAAACTTGGCCAAATTCATTAATCTCAAACCCAGCATAAGTGCCAGGCGTGATACCAGTAGGCGTTAGCGCCACCACGGGGTCAGTAGAAGAACCGGAAACAGTGATGCCATCGCCGGCGGTAACGCTCATCACGCCGCCGTCGAAACTCAGACCGCTAGCCCACTGCTCCAGCTGACACAAAGCATCCTGCACGTTGGCGCCAGTGACAAATCCACAGGGCGCATAAACCACATCCTGCGCTGCAACGTCGCCAGGTGTCGTACCGCCGCCACTACCACACCCGCAGGGATCATATACGGGCAGGGCAGATGCGGGCCAACCTGGCGGGATGTAAGTGAAACGGCCATACTCATCGACTTTGGCGCCACCGTAATTGCCCGGCAGTACACCGGTAGGCTTTACATCCAACACGGGTGCTGCTGAGTCGTCACGATTGAGATCGAGCGCCGGCCCTACTGTTACCATACCCCAAGGGTTAGGGGGGTTACAAAGGTCGCATTCGCCATCTCCCTCCGCACAAAAAGGCTCCTCATCGATAGCGCATACGCAAGTGCTGACTGGCCACACCCGCGCCAACGTACCGCGTACGCCACGCTCAACGACCACCTTCTCTCCATCGCAATGCGTCGCCCGCACCAGCTCGGAGCCGTCCTGAGTGTGAAGCTCCAGGATAACCACCCTGGTGCCATCCAGATACGCACGCAACACGGCCATGTCGGCAGCAGGGAGGAGGAGATAGCGCGTACCGGCGCTGGCGGGGGTGATGAGCTTGGTGTCGAGCGTCAGCATGTCAGCACCCCTGCATGGCGTTGGTCACATTGGCTTCGGTCCACTCAAAACGAATAATGGCGCCGGCCGGGAATCGCTGCGGCACGGTGCCGCCCTTGCCCCGGTCGAGAATGACGTCGCCATTGTCGCAATGCCACTCGACGATCTCGCGATGCACTCCGTCATTGATAACCAGTTGCGCCGGGCGGCAAAGCGTTAGGCCACACAGCTGTGCCTTGAGATCGTCACTGATCGGCAGGACCGTGTCCCCCGGCTCCAGAATGGCACAGAGATGAGCCTGGAAGGACTCGATGGCCTCGTACATGTCCGTCACCCCCTGTGGCTTCGGTGGCGCCTGGAAATACCGCTGGCGCATAGGCTGCACATCCTTGTTGGGCACCAGCACGCGGCGCGGCACATGCAGCTCAATAGCACCAAGCACTACATCATTATAGCGAATTTCCGCCTCGTAGCGACCATCTTTCGTAGGAAATTGAGAATCGAACATGAAACAAACGCGCCCATCGTCTTTCAGTTCCCAGGCTGGGTATTGGATCAACCACGCCTGGTCACCACGGCGACGAACAAAAAGGCTCAGGCCATCCAGCGACTCAGGCGCACACGAAAGCCCACACGTAGCAAGTGGCACACAAACACCACGCACGTCATCACAAATGATGATGGTCCGCATGCGATGCCTCCTGAGCATTAGTACCACACCCTCCTGGCGCGCATGATGAGCGGACCCGCCTGGTTACCTTTGGCGAGCCGCACCTTCGTCCGAATGATGGCGTCCTTAAACCAGCGGTAATAGCGCAGACCAAGCCGTTGATCCTCCCAATCAACGTTCGGCATCATAAGCAGTTGCGCCCGTGCACCGATACCAATCTCCTCCGCGTGGTCCTCAAAAAAAGATTTCTCAATGGAGCAACTGTACTGCGATGGAAACACCGCCACTTCCAACTCCAACCCATCCAGTTCATCACGAGCTGGCGGAGGAAAGATATAAACCGTCGACGGCCGGTCAAAATAAATACCACGAGCGCGCCCTGACGCCGGATAGCGCTGAAGGGATGACAGCGTACACCCCGACGCTGTAGCGCGCATGAGGACATCTACCACGTAATTGTCAGACGGCTCGATGAAGTAGTCCTCGACGCCCTTATACAAGTCGGCATAGTAAAGCCGGCGCAGCACCTTGGTACGCTTACAGAACTCGATGGATACGGCACGAATGGTATGCTCAATAAGATCATCCGGAGCGCCGGGGACGTACGGCCTGACATCGGGCAGAAACTCTGCCCAACCAACCATCTCAACATCCTGTTCACGGCACTTGGTCATCGTCTCATCGGAGCCGGTTGCGTACCCACTTGCTGGTTGGGCTCATCCTGAGCCGTGCGGCCAAGCCAGTTGCCGCTATTGAAGCGGCTCTCCTGCAGGTAATCAACCCCCAGGGCGGTGTAGAACGCCTGCTTGTGATGTGTGATCATGGAGGCATTGCGCTCGCTCTCCACGTCCACTTCGAGCGCACGCGCCATTACCCAATCAACCACCTGAGCGCGGTAGGCGCAATCAATACCAAGACAATCATCCAACCGCTGCTTATCATGCTTTGGTGGGTTGGCAACCAAAGTCGCTACAACCCGATGCGTCACACCCTTCGGTACCGGAGGGTTGACGTAGAAGGTGCGCCGGTCTTTGGAATTCCGGCTCCAACTCTGCACCACATAGCAGGCGGAAGAAGGAAGGCGGCAGGGGCGCCCAACAAACGTACGCTGGATACTCTCCGCCGTCTCCTGGATTGGAGTTTCGTCGCCACCAATGTTGTATTCGAGGGAGATAAGTTGCCGGTAACCATCCGGCACTCGCTGGAGCCGTCCAGGTTGGAGCGTAATTTCTGTCGTTACAGCAAACTCATCCGGGCGATAAGTGAGGATTTCGCAAAGAGCTTCATTAATAAAAGTGACAAGTTGCGCAACGGTCCACCGCTCCCTGTCAGGATCTCCCAGCAGGGTATAGACCTCATCGACGATTTCACGGACCGTTACGCAGCACGTCACTCCTCGACCTCCGGCACATCCAGCGCCGCTGCCTCGCGTGGCGAGGGCTTTTTGCGGGGTTTACGTTTAGGCGCTTCTTTACCTTCGTCTTTGGCCAAAGCGCGCAATCGTTCAACAATGGCGTCAGCGCCGGACATACGCGCCACAAGCTCCCGGGCCTTTTCTTTCTCTTCACGCTGTTTCAGCTTCGCTTCCAAATACTGAAGCGCATCTTCCGCCGAAATCTCTTCGACGTCTGGGTGTTTCGCCATACCTTCATGGTAGGCAAACACGACGCCAGTGGCCCGGTTGCGCAAAAATTTGATAGCCATACATCCCTCCATACAACGGACGGGTGACGCATGTCACCCGTCCTTCGTGTTGTTAGTTGCCACCAAACTCGTACTGCTCGACCACGGCAGTGATCCGCACGTCTGAGCCCTTGATGCCACCGGCGGGAAGGTTGTTGATATCCATCCGCAGCACGGCGTTCTGGTCAAGGTAGAGCTGGTTGCCAACCACAGTCGGCACATCAATCAGGCCATCAGCCGCTGTGGCAGCAGAAATCGGCGCCGTCGTAATCGGCGTCGTAGTGCCGGTCGGGGGCGGCACTTCCACCACCAGGTCAAAGTCAAAACCCGGCAGAGGCTTTTCAACCGACCACCACACCCGCAGCAGCGTACAACGACGCGGCAGCAGAATAATACGCAGCTGATCACCCGCGGCGATGGGGTTGTTGTCGAGGTACGACGCCAGCGCCGGAGACAGCGGATCAAAAGTACGCTTCGGCCCCTCCGGGCGTTCCCAGACAAGCCGCCGCGTAATACCGCCCACTACCGGCGTACGCCGTGCATCAAAACGGTTGTAGGCATCGAGGTCAGGCAGGACCGACGGAAACATTTCAGCGTTGTAGGTGCCAGGGGCGACACCCCCATTCGGCCCCGCTCCACCCATGAAGAGATTATGAACAGCCATTGTCGGTCCTCCCTATCAGGCGAAGTAGGCATACAGGTTGGCCAGGAACTCCGGGCGCACCACATCATACCCAAACGCCGTCAGGCCCTGGAAATACATGCTCCAGGAATCCTTATCGGTGTTCAGCACGCGATTACGCTCCAGCGTCATGGCGAACACAGCGGCCTCATTGGTGCCGGCGATGATGTTATAGGCAGTCGCACCCACACCTGGGTCAGTCTGCGATGGCAGATACTGGGAGATGTAAATGCGGAAGCCCGCAATCTCCATCGGGATACGACCGTTCAACAGCATGGTCACGCCGTTGCCACCATAGAAGGACGCATTGGAGAGCTGCGAGTTCAAGATGTAGGTCTTCGCCGGCGGCGGCAGAATGATCCAACGCCCCTGCTGCGGAGCGCACTGCTCATCCAGCACGCCAGACACATGCGTCAGCACCTCCACAATGTTGGCGGACGTAAGAGCCACCGGAGCACCCACTTGGCCAAGGTTGTAAAGGCCAGACGTCACACCAGCGGTCGGACCCTGGTTGGCCGCGTGAACAGAAGCCGCAAGGTAAGCAAACGCTTCCTCGTCAATCTTCGTCTTGATGGCCTCACCGGCACCCTTGGTCACCCGTGCCAGCACTTTCTTCCACATCGGCGACATGTCGTAGTCGATCTGATCGACCTTGACGGAAAAGTGCTTCGCCCGGTTGATCATGATGGTGACCGGCTCCAGCTCCAGAGTATCATGCTCCAGAGTGCCGTCCTTCACATAATCGTAAACCGAAATGGTCGGTTCACGGAAGAATGTGATCTGATCACCGCGACCTTTGAGCTCACCGATAAAGTCGGTGGTGGTGATGCTCGGCAGGATAGCCGTGCAATAATACTGTTCGAGGAGCCGCTGCGAATAAACCGGCGGGATAAACCCCGTCCCGGAATACTGGGGATAACCCGCAGCGGCAGGGATCGGCTGGGGCATCTCTACCTCCTTTTTGCCGTGGCCGCTCGCAGCGGCTCAGGTTTACGCCAACGCCGCATCGCGCACCCCATACCGCCGTCGTAATTTCATCACCGCTTCTTGATATTGCGCATCATCCAGCTCCTTGCGCCGATACATATCGAGCAGTTTCTCGCTGGCCGTAATATATTTTGCATCCAGGTCATCCTGGGAAGGCTCTTGTTTCGGCGTATCAGGCATACCAGAAAGTGGACGAACCTGCGGGCGCGCAGATACATCCTGGCCTTTCGTGTCACCCTTTTGCTTATACCCTTGGATAATCTCCACCGCCGCCATGAGATTCTGAGCCTGGTAGGCATCTTCCAACAACTCACGCAACGTGCGGCCGCCAGAATAAGGGGCTGGCTGTGCTAGATATTCAGCGAACTTAGCGTCGGTATGCAGCTTGTCCAGGTCAGGTATTTGCATGCGCAGCTGTTGTGCAAACGTCACTTGCGCCTGCTGCTGCATAGCTTTCTGCATATCAGAAAGCTGCCTGCGCAGATCCGACACCATTTCAGCGACGGCTTTCATCTGCTCACCAGTCGCCACCTTGGCGATGGCTTCCAGCTTGTCTTTATACTCAGCAAGCTTCCCGAGGTCCTCGTCCTTGATCTCCGGGATATCCAGCTTAACTGTCGGCTCGTCGTCTTTTTCAGGCTCTTTCGCCACTACCTGTTTTTCGAACTGCTCCTCAATACCAGCGCGCAATGCCCGCAGCTCAGCCATTAGAGCCTGCGGGTCTAAAACTTGAGCCCCACCAGAAGCGCCGTCTGTGTTTTCAGACACATCTTCCGCCTTGGCTGATTCTTCGCCAAGGATATCATCGAGGATGTCATCGACGCTAGTAGCGCCATCCACGTCCAGTTCTTTCGGGTCACGCAATTGCATATCACACCTCTTTGGTAGTTTTTCATATTATAGCGCGCTTAATTACGACTGGGAAGAGGTATTCCCATCGTCACTCGCATCGCCCTCACTTTCAACTGGCGCCGCCGGCGTAGCTTTTTCCTGCGCCTTACCGATCCGTTCATACAGCGCGTTGTATTTTTCAACAAGCGCCTTCAGTTCTTCACGTTTAGCGTCTTCGATAGCTGCGGCCGCCGCCGATACCGCCTCCAGAAACTCCTTAGCTTCCGGATGCTGTTCGGCTAATTCCTCCACAGCCTTCACTTTATCCACAGCAAGTTCGTACGTCATCAGAAGTTCCTCAGCCCAAATGCCGTAAAGCTGGCGTTGTACGTTACGTTATAAGTGGTGTTTGGCTCGCCGAAAGCAACCAACCCTTGCACCCAAGCGTTATTAAGCGTCAAAGCGACACGAGTGCCGCTTGCGAAGGAACTACCACGAAGTGCAGCCTGTGACGAAACACCATTAAGCGAAACCTCAACTATCGCATCCGAAGAAACTCTCACCCCCTGCGCATAAGCCATGCCTGCACCGCCTGTGCAGACAAAAGACAAGTTTGCATGAGACGTGGCTTCAATATGATTAAAGCGGCAAGAAGTTTGGCCAGTCGGGAAATTAAAACTTATGCGCGCGCTTCCATCTGCTCGAATATCATAAAGCCATCCAGCCGGATTGCCGTAAAGCTGCACATAGCTCTGTCCTGAAATTCTCCACCCACGGCAATGCAAGTTGTTAGACGCGCGTAAATACACATATGCACTTGTAGAAAGCTCAAAAAATTCAGCGCCAAAAGTAACACCCCAGCAATTAAGCACTGCATTAGACGTGAATGTAGACCAACGAATATTTTCACCACTAGCGGCGTTACCCCCTACATAAAGGTAAGCCCCGCTAGAAATCTCTACATCATAAAAATAATGTGTGGCGCCATCTTGCCCAGCCAAGTAACAACGCCCACCAGACATCTGAAGATTATAAGCCTGCGTGCGAATAGATGTCGGTAGGGCATAATAGCTCGCACCGTCAGACAGAAACACGTTATAAAAATACCACGGCTCCATATAATCCCACGGGTTCGGCAAAACCGGATCGTGCACACCCACCTGAAAATAACTACCGCTGGTGACACGGAGGTTATTTATCTGCACACCATCCAACATTTGAAAGCCGGCATACGGATTACCCATGCCAATCTGCACGAGCGATCGGTCAGATGCAGTTAGCGCGTCAACTGAATTAACACCCCGCAGCATAATCTGAGCGCCAGTCGTAGCTGAAACATTACGCACATACCAATAGTACTGGGCGTACCCATGCTCCGCTCGGATGCTCCCAAAGCTATCCGCGTGTAGATGTGCAAAATTCGCCCCATAACGCCCGGGGTGGGCTGTGTTTATGTCGATAGAACCGAAATCTGTAGCCGTCGAGGAGCTGATATAGCCAGGGCGTGCCAGACCAATATAACCAGCAGGAAACACGTGCCGAACCGTTATCGACCCATTAGAAGCGGCAGTGCACCGCAAAAGCGACGTGCCATTCTGCGCATTCAAGCGGCCATACGAAGTAACTTCACACCCGCTAACCAAAGAACCATCCATGGCATAAACGCTGCCCTTATCGACTCGGGTATCGACCAGCATGGATTTCTCGCCGACCGTAATAGTCCCCTGCCAAATGTTGCAACCCCAAACAGTGCACGTAGGCGCAAGGTTTAGGTTTGAATGCGCAATTCGGTTATTGAGGTGCGCCGAGTTCAAAAAGTCCCACTGCGCAATCGTGTTCGTCCCCTCAATAATGTTGTTACGCTCAGTGTCATGCAGGTAGATAATTCGGCAAAGCTGTCTAGCGTCCATACGTACCGGCCAGAGCCCACGGCGCGTCACGCCAGGCCAATAGAACAAACCATTCGTCGAAACATTGTCGGGACGCAACGCGATCAAATACACTCGCTGGTCCGTATGCAATACAGGAGACGTATTAGAAACTTCATACCAGCGGCCCGGCAAAAGCGAGCCACTATTCATTAGTTTCACCAACTCTTCACACGTAACCGGTATCGGATCGACAGGAGTAGGAGGAGGCGTACTATCCGACCCACAAGCAGGACGAATAATATGCACCGGTAGAACGCTATCGTCCAGTGTCCCTTCCTGGTCTTCTACCCAAACAAGCGAATTGGTGCCGGCCAAGTCATCCGGGTCAATACGATACCAACCAGGATTCGTAACAAGAACCTGCGTGATCGGCTGCGACCCCGTCGGCGGCGTCAGTAAAAGTTCCTGCCCATTCAGGCGCCAATCTACCCACTTGGCGTTGAAGTCGCCAGGGTTATCGCCAACCAACACCTGGATATTGGTTTCGACTCCATCCATGAATGCTGTAACGCGAACCGCCGCCTTCTTAACTTCAAAGACGGAGCTTTGTTCCCGATACGGATCGGGATGAAACAACCATTTACCACGCCGGACACCTTGGATACTCACGGTCGGTAATCCCTCTGGCAAGAAAGCCCAGACGACTCAACAAGGATCATCGCCTTGCTATCGTTGCTAGCCTCGTCGTGGACAGCAATGATACGAATGTTCGGCAGTTCCGCCGGGTCAGCAGCGCTCATATCCAGCCGATAATAACCAGGCACAAGCTCCAAATAATGATTGTGTATGTTAGTCAACTGCACGAAGTTACCTTGTCGCGCTAGGGGTACCCACTCATAGTCGACTCCTTGCGTGCCGACAGGTGCCGGCCCAACCAAGACATCTATGCCGATAACTGACATGCCCAACCCATAAGCAAGGACGCGTTTAGGTGTACGACGCACCTCAAAAATTGGATGCGCCGCTGGGTCGGCCTGGTCATATAACACATCGACCTGACGCATCAAACCGTCTTCGCTGCGTAGTTGGACACAAAAGCATCGATGGCAGACTGAAGGGCTTCCGTCGAGAGAGGATCCGACACGCCGTTCGGAAACAACGCATCATCTGTATATTCATCGACCGGCACAAGGTAGAACTGCGTCCCCTCAGGAAGAATACGCCGTGCCTCCTGCTCCGGATCGACACCGGTCGCCACCGAAGTCACAACCCAACCATCTTCCGGGTCTTTATGAAAAATCAGCATGACCGTCTCCTCAGATGACCGCATCATAAATTGCCGCCACAAGATAACTGATATGCCCCATCGTCGATCCACTCCATATGGACGACACAGGCCCGCTAAAAACATCTACATAAGAAATAGGAGCAAGCGACGGATACGACGACACACTCACATTCGGCCCACGGAAGCGGATAGACGAGCTAACACCTTCGTCTTCAAGCGGGGCAGGGTTGTTAAACACCGTCCCCACAGAAATCAACGCAACACCATGCCCAAGCACAGTACTATGTGGCTGGGCGTTTCCAAGTTTTACGGCCTGTATGGGGCTGGTCAGGTTCAAGCGTAGTCTACCACTAGACACGCTAACCGAAAGCGAGCTCACGTTCGTTTGACGCGCAATTACATAATTCACCGCAATCGTATTGCGACGGTAAGCAACAATCTCAGCCGTCGGAGCCCCAGTAAACGGCAGTGGCCCACCAGACGTCGCAGACAGGGTACACAGTGCAGTCTGGAGATCAGTGTTCGTATTGATCGGTCCAGACGGACAGGCGGTGACGGTCACATTCGAAGCAGGAATATGAGTCACATAATCACTCAGCGTGCAAAAGGCCGTCTGAGCATCCGTATCTGCGTTAATCGGCCCAGCCGGGCAGGCGTTGACCTGCACGTTCCCCGCCGGGATACCGCCACCACCAAACGAGCCCAACAAGAATAGATCAGAACTAGCGCCGCTCTCGCAACGGATATACACATCACCGGTGTTGCAGCACATCACTACTTTCGGCGTAAACGGCGCCAATGTCGAGGTGGTGCCATTGTAATGCATCAGCTGTGGCGGCGTTACCGACGTATCCAACCAATACTGATGTGCTTGCAAACCAGCGGCCAACGCATCAGCTTCAGAAGCGGCGCAAAAAACAGTCATCACCATATGCGCCAGCTCCGGCCCCACAGCCATAGCGCCAACCATCTGGCCATTACACTGCACATACACATCGAAACTATTGCAGCACACAAAGATATCCGGCAGAGGGCTGACGCCGGTCAAATTAGTCCCGTCCCACTGAAACAGCATCGGCGGGTTAGTGCCGGTATTCAGCCAATAGTCACCAGCCCCCAGCCCTTGCGCCAACGCGTCATCGAAACAATCAGCGCAAATGCCCTGCAGCACCTCTTCCGGCCCAGGCCCCCCACCACCAGAAGGCGGCGCAGCCGGCACCCACTGACCAGACTGGTACGTCAACACATCACCATTACTGGCGCCGGCGGTATTCACGTCGGCCAGATCACCAAGATCAATGGCGCCGGCAATGGTGGCAATAGCTGTGGCGTCAGCTGCAATCATCGTAGCCAGCTGCTGAATGGCCACAGGCGTCAGCGAACCCGGATCAAACTGCACCATAATGGTGTTGCCAGAAATAGACACCGACACACCATTGGCGCCATCAATCGACCGAAATTCGTGAAACCCAGAACCGGAATTATAACCCGCATAAACCGCCTGCCCAGTACCGATGTTGGTCATGGAGCCAGCAACGGCGGCGGCCAATTCGTCAATGGCGGCCTGCATATTCGTAGACGACAGGCCAGACGTAGAATTGTCGTAATTGGGGACGATGTTAGCGACGTTGATATTCACAGGCGGTAGCGAGCCCGTATTGTACGTCAGGGTCAGCGTTGTACCGCCACCCGTAATAGAGCCACCATTCACAAAACTATCGTTGGTCAGTGCCGACAGCGGCACCGGTGCCCAGGCGCTGCCATTCCACACCAGGGCATCATTCACGTTCGGCACGCTGTTGGAGACATCCGACAGCAGGCTAATCGTCGCAGCACCAAACAGCGTCGCCAACGCCGTGGTGTCGCCAGCGATCTCTGCGGCCCCACCCTGCGGATTGAAGCCAACCGCATAATTGCTGCCGGAAGGCGTCACATCAATAGCCGCATCGGCACTAGATACCGTAGTTGCACCAACAATAGTGCCCACCGCAGCCGCAAGGTCCTGAATCGTCGCAACATAATATGTGCCGCTATCCGGGTTGCCGGGCGTACCACCACGATTGATGGTGATAAAATCGGTCGGCTGCAGCGGCGTACTGGCCAACGCACCAATCATCCAATCAATAGGCGCTCGCGTAATCGACCAAGCTCCGCCGGACCACAACCACAAATGCCCAGTCGTAACATCACGATAAAGCGGAAGATGCGTTGTCGGATCAGGCGGCGTAACCGGCTGGCCGGCGCCGGTGAGGATAGGAAGGGCCGAAGCAGAACCAGACCCAGAACCGCAGCAGCAAGCCATCTTTCATCCTCCTCACTTGGTGCAGCAACTTTGCGCCATTAGCAAATGGCTGTAGTCCGCCGGAATGGCCGTCGGATACGCCACGATTACCAGATTAGGCTTAGTTGTATCAGAAACACTTACCAAGTTCAACCTGTAGCGCCCCGCAACAGGTATCACAATACAGTTCTGGCAAGCGCACATATGCACCGCCCCACAATTACCGGGCGGGTTAAATTCTGCAAAATGCGTGCCGTCGTTCGGGCCATAAACCATTTCGACGCAAATAAAGTCGTTATCCTGCAAACCATAAGCCTGCACGACCATAGGAAGGTGATCTACAACGAAAATAGGAGTTGTTGTGGGTGTCGGATCTTTCCCCCCATGAAAAAGCTGATATGCGCCACCGCGCGACAGCTCTACATTAGTAGCGTGGTGGGGTGTGATCGCGCCATTCGGTTGAAGGGTCATCCTGCTGCTCCCACTCCAATAAGATATTCAAACGGAACAGGCACCGCATACACCGCAAACCCACCAAGCGGCGTATTCCCCTGTATTTTACGTAGTTGATACCTCATCGGCCACGGCAGCACAACCACATTATGCTGCCCGGTAAGCTGCAGCTTTTGGCCGTTAATAGTGATAGGTGCGGCATAAGACGCCGAATCGGTGCCAGCAACCATCTCGATGTCGAAGACATCCGACGCCGAAAGATTGAACCCCTGCAACAGCAAGGCATGTGCATTGGCCTCAACCACATGCGAAAGCGGGTCAGTACTGTCTGGGCCGAACAAAAGTCTGTACTGCGGCTTCTCTTGCTCAGACGCAGCACTTACCGGGAATCCCGTCCTGATCTGACCGAAGCAGTCCATCAGGTATTTGCCCTCAGTTCCTCGATCATGGCTGTGCACAGGCGCTTCGCCAAAGCCCAGCGAATGTCGTCCTTCTCCGGCAGCACGACAATCGGGTCATGCCAATAAAGCGTACGGAACTTAGAATCAACGCGCACGCCACGTTCGTCATACACATGCATACCAGTGGCAAAACGTACACGAAAGCGCCCTTCAACTTTCAACTCGACCACCTCGCCAGGGCCGAACATAACATCGTAAACCTTATCCCCGAGGGCGATTTCGTCGTTATCAAGCCTGTGCATGGAACCAACTCCCTTTTCCACAGATTATCATACCATCATCCAGGCGGCAACTTCTCCGTGCTGCCAGGTTCTGGAGGTAGAGCTTGACGTTGGTCAAGCGTGGGAGCCGGCGGCGCTCCGGCGAGTCCCTGACCAACCAATGCCTGCAACTCCGGTGGCAGCGCTGTAGGGCTGACCTGCGATGCCTGCACCGGAGCCACCTGGGGTTGCGCTGCCTGCAGGAAACGCTGAATGTCTTCTTGGCGCCCCGGGTCGGGCAGGCGTAATTCATCAGGCGAAAACCCGAGGTTACGCACCACCTCCCGAATAAGCACTTGAATAACATCAACCGGCACCGCGCCAATTTGCACGTACGGGGTAAGCAGCTGCAACAGCTCAACCGCTCGCGCTTGTTGTATCTCACGCTGAAGCAACCCACTAGCTCCACGCGCCTTGACGATAGCATCAGCCTTAGCGGCAGCGTCCGGGTCATACTTCATAAGAATGGCGTACGCCTGTCGCACAATAGGCTCAATAACGCGCTTGTCGATCTGACCAACCGCACGTTTGACGCCTTTAGCCGCATTGCCCATCAACAGCGCCAAGCCGCCTAACGTCCGGCCGGCTCCCGCCACCTGCGGCGACCCAATAACGTAGGCCGGAATACCCGTCGCATCATCAGCCTCCCGAACAAACTGATCATAAACAGCCAGCAACTCACGAGCGTGACTGTCGATGGAATGGAACCGCAACGCTGGCTGTGCCGCCACCTGATTAAGGTAGGTGTCATTCTTGATGGCATACATACGTCGAGGTTCAATCTGCTCAATGTCCTCCTCGTTCTCCAAGCGCGAAACGTCATACTCACCAATTGGCCCGGACGAATACGCCATGTTTTCTACCAGCGAGCGCAAACAAGCGTTGGCGCCACGCTGGATTTCCCGAAGGATGATCGGTACTGAAACGCCCCAAAACGATCCTGGTCGCGGCAGAAACGACACCGTAAACAGCGGCCGCTGCAGGATGTTGTCCTCGTTCACGATCAGGCGAAGCACCCGGTCCGCCAGTACCCAACATTCCACCTCAACCACATGCTTCGCAGCAAGATGCTCGTAAAAAGCCCGGCGCCCAACAAAGAAGTCCCGCAATGCTTCTACCCGCACGCGACCGTAGTAGACAATCACTTCATACTTGCGAGATTCATCCGTCTCATCTGTTTGTGGTGCATCTGTCGCTGCTACTTCTTCGGAGTCTTGGGGGTCATTACGAAAAGAATACTCATACCCATGGGGATGTTCCGCTAGCACATCAGTGATTGCATCACGTTGCACGCCATACTGCTCGGCGTCATCTAACATCGCCAACGACATAAGCGCATCCGCCGTCAGCCACATACGCTCAATGACGTATGTGCCATCGTGAGGTGTAGTGCTATCCGGAGAAGGAAATACATCAAATGGAGATACTCGTTCAGTGCGCAGCACCGCTTTTTCGCCTGGGGCCAGCTGCTCGCCATTCCACACCAACACAGGTTTGTCATCACGAAATGGACCACGCACAAAGGCATTCGGGTAAATAGAAACGTCGTGGATCAATTGGCTAAATGTCTCTCGCCAACCACCTTCCCCCAATTGATCCTCCAGCTTACGCGACATGCGATCAACAGCTCGCCGCGCCGTCCGCTCCATCTCCGACAGCTGAAGCGATGCCATCTCCTTGGCCCGCTCTTCCAGCATATCAGGAGTAATCTGAAGACCTTGCTGCTGCGCCACTGTAAGTTCGACAAGCAGCTGTTGTTCAATCTGGGTTTGGAGGCTATCTGGCAAATCTGGCACTGGTGTAGGTTCAATCACCCACGGCTTATCTTCCGCATTGGCAAAAATATCTGCAAGCCACGACATAAGTGCCATACATTTAGTGCGGGTAATAGAGGCAAAAATATCATTCTGCTCAGTTATACCGAGGCGCTGCTTGTCATAATCTGTATACTCACACTGGTAAGCCTTCAAACAATAGTCCAAGTCATATTCAACCCCAGTATTCTGTCGGTGCATTCTGGCAATACGATACGCCTCCTGCACCAGATCCGCCAACGTATCCGGCTCCTGCCCACGCTCCGGCAAAGCTTCGTCGATGATGCGATCCGCATCATCGGCAGCATCACGCATTTGAGGTGTAATCACTCGCACCATCAGACAAGGGCCTTCGGTTTCAAGTTACCTTCACGCAACGCCGCTTTGCGCCGCTTGCGTTCTTCTCGTGCCAACCGTTGCGCGTCGCCAACAATATCCTTGTAGTAATACAAGGCTGCGTATTGCAAGGCGTCATGTGGATGGCTGTACTCGTTTTTCTCCGGCTTCTCGGCAAATACCTCTCCAATCTTAGACATACGCTGAAAATGATATCCGCCCTCAAACCCTTCGCGCAAGGTTACACAGGTTGGCGACAATAATAAACCATTTCGCTTGTTAAGAAAATGAGATACAGCCTGGATACGTGTGTTAATATCGTTCGTTGGTGCCGGCATCGCCGGCAGGCCACGCTCACGCAAATTCGTAAAAACCGTCTCCTTCCATGCCGCGTTACGTGCGGTGCCTGCGGGGTCGCCCACAATAAGCACCGGGTACTGCCGATACTTACGGTAAAGCAGCGGCAACAAATACTCGTCCCGAAATTCATCAAAAGTAACACCTTTTGGCACCAATTCGTCCAACACCCATAATGAACCCTGCGGCGTCATCGCTGTGACGACAGCCGCAGGGTTCAGCCCCCAGTCGCAGCCAATAATAAGAACAGCACGGCCAAACGGCTTAAGATCTTCGCTCGCCACATGCTCCCGCGCCCGGAACATCGGGTAAACCGGCTTGCCAGAAATATCCGGCGAATATTCACCCAGCACAAGGGAGCGCACCTTCGCCTCCGGCATGCCCGGCAACATGTTCAGGTAGTAGTCGTAGCCGGCGGTGAGATTCTCGATGTTCTCCGCCTCCGGGTTCGGAACGTACTCGCCGTCCTCCGTCAGCAGCAAAGCGCCCGGCTGGCGAAACATCTTCCACCCGCGAGGGCGTTCGACTTCAAAAATCTCAAACACCCACGAACGAATGGACGGCGGGTTTGAGTCCATCCAGAGCCCGAAGAAAGGCTTCACACCGTCTGGCAAGTCTGCCTTACGCGGGTACCGGGTAAGGCGTGACCGCACCGCATTGATAATCTCCAGCGGCAGCTCCGATGCCTCGTTGAGGTAGGCGAAGGTCAACTCCAATGATTTCAGCTTATCCTCGACGGTCAGCACCGGACCATCAAGCGACATGAACAGCACCTCAGTGTGAATACGCGTGCCATCATCTAGCGGCGCCTCGAACGTCCACTTGATCGGCGACTCATACTTCCACGAGCCACGCTGCCCGTACCATTCCTTGAAAGTGTTGATAGTCGTCGACTTCAGCTGCGGATAAGTCCGGCGCCCGACCAGCGCCCGCGAGCGCCGAACGCCGTCCTTACATGGCGGCGTCTGTACGGCACGATGCATGAGCTCCGCCAGGCAGCCCACCGTCTTGCCGGAGTTGCCGGAAATAAATACTCGCCCGTTGCGCCGCACCACAAGTGCGCCGCCCGGCACGGTGCAGCAGTAAACAGGATACGTGCCCTCATACTTCCGGATAATGGGTGGCGTTGCCGGAGTTGCTACATCGCGACTCAAGTGGACACGCCACACACCACCCTTACATTCCGCAGAAGACGACCACCCAACCAACACCGCCGCAAATTGTAACCAGTCCACAAGCCGCCGATCACGGGTTTCAATTGGCGCATTACCCTGCCACACCATAAGTGCATCCAGCATCTTATGCGCCCGCTCCCGGTCCACCATCCACCACGCCGCCTGCGCCGTGTCCACACGCCACGGTAATTTGGCTCGAATAACCCCCATGCCTTCTTCATCAACCCAGCGCCCAGAACAGCGATACCCGGCCAACACGAACGCAGCTTTCAGCTGTTCAAAGCGCGCGCGGTCTGTAGTAGTCACACAGCAATTACGCCGGGTTGTGGCGCAACTCCCCCAGCGCGCCCCAAGAACCAGCAATATTTGTAGTGCAAGTAGCTCAGGTCCATAATTCAGTGGCGACTCAACATCACACCGAAATCCCGCCAACGGCACACGGATGTTTTCCGTACGCTTAATATGTTCAGCGGTATTAAACAAAACCCCAGTTTCATTTAACAACGCCACCCGATGGTTTGGTGTGACCACCTGCGTTACACCAGCCACCTCGACCTCTATCAGCCGGTCGCGCCCTTCCTGCCACTCCAGCGGAGTGACGAACGACACGGCTTCCGTTTCCGGATCGTACTGCATCACCTGCGGCGTCGGACCATCCCGAAACCGCTTCCAACCTTCGGGTGTCAAATATTCAGTATCCCCGTCAAAACACCCGACCGGACCCATAACAAGTCGCACAGGGCTATTATCGGCATGAAAACGCCGCAACGTCGGTGTAGCCTTGTAATAAATGATATCTTTGTCACTCATCATCCACCACCACATACTCGCTTTCCGGAAGGGCAAGAACCTTCAGGTTTTCTTCAATAGGTCGCGCCACTTCTGCCTCGACCGGCTTGGCCTCCACCGACACATTCTTGTCACCAAAATTAAACACAAACTTTACCGGCGCACCGTCTTTATGCGCGGGTTTGACATCGCCCCAACGATTAGGGTCAAGGCGTTGCGCCACCCATGCCATACGTTCAGATAGCGCTTTAGCAATAGTGGCATGGCCAGGCTGATCATAAGTTACCGTCAACGGAAGGATAGACTTGACAACAAACGCCTCCGCCGCCGCCCGCCGGGCTTTATCTAGATCCGCCGGGTCAATCGTTTCTTCCACCCATGACTGAAAGTGCACCATCGGCACACCAACATCAGCGGCGATCTCCGGGCCCAAGCGCCCCTTGGAAATCATTTCCAACACACGCGCGACACCAAACCGATTGAGCCGCTCATACGCCTGCACCCGATCGACGCCAGTCGGCAGGGGTAACTGCCGCATATCGCCAAATAGCTCATCGAACGCGGCGGATGGGTTATGCACACCAAACTTGTCGTCCATCAGCCCCCCTTCCCAAGCGCCTTGACTATCCACCCAATCGCCGTTAGCAGCCCACTGAACAGCAACGTCAACAGCGCCATGATGAACGCATTGAATCGCTTGGACAACGCCACCAGCTGCCGCCCAAGCGACTCCACGCGCTCTTCCAGCCGTGCAACGCGCTCACGCATGTCCGCCATGAAAGGTACCCTTGCAAACTACCAACCCATGCGGCATTATATGAAGAAACGCGCATAGCCTCAAGGAGCAACACTATGGGCCAGTGTGTTCGGAAACTGCAACGCCTGCTCAGGACGTATGGGTATTACCATGGCAGGGTCGACGGTATCGAAGGGCCGATGACCCGCCAGGCGTTCCAGGACATGCTGAAAGCCGGACACGAGGACTTCGCCCGCCTGAAAGCCGAGGAAAAAACCGCACCCGAGCACCCCACGCTGAACACGCCGGATTGGCCGCGACAGAATGAAATGTTTTCTTTCTATGGTCGTCCCGGCACCAACCTGGTGACTGTTCGCTTCCCTATCGCCATGCGGCTGGCATGGGCGCCGGAGAAAAAGGTCACTCGCTTTACCTGCCACAAGAAGTGCGCCGAAGCGTTCCGGTCGATCATCGAGCAGGCGGTAAAGCACTACGGCGAGGACGAGTTCCGCCGTCTGAAGCTCGACATGTACGGCGGCTGCTACAACAAGCGTCGCATCCGTGGTGGGCGTAGTTGGTCGACGCATGCCTTTGGCGCGGCCATGGACATCTGGCCCAACAAGAATGGCATGTGGGTACGTGCGCCGAAGGCGCCGCTGTCACGCCCGGAGTACAAGGCGTGGTGGGATATCGTCGAAGCGCATGGAGCAGTGAGCCTTGGCCGCGCCATCGGCAGAGATTGGTGCCACTTTCAGTTTGCAAAGTTAGGGTAGGAGACTACCATGGCTCGTAAACCCAGCCGCAAGGGCGGCAAGAAATGGATTCAGAAAGCGGTCAAACGGCCCGGCCGCATTACCAAGGCTTGTGGTGGTAAGCCCTCATGTGAATGTATCGACAGACTTTCGAAGAACAAGAACAAAAGCCTCGCCAGCGCCGCCCGCCTTGCCAAACGTTTCAAGGGATGTAAAGGTACAAAGCCCATCAGTCGCAAACGTAAATAGGAGGATTCAACATGCTCAACGGCTACAAGACTTACCTCGCCGCCTTCCTGCTCGCCGCCGTCGGTATCATCGAAGGCGTGCTCGGCATCGACATCCCCGGCGTGCAGGTGGACGATAACTGGTTCACTATCCTTATCGGCGCTCTCGGCCTTGGTGGCATCCGCCACGCTATCGCCAAAGGTGAGTAATGACCTGGGCACGCATCATTCTTCTGGCGCTGCAGGTGGCGAACGCGCTGCTACGTCGCCTGCAGCGCCAGCGTATAGAGCATGAACTGCTTCGCCGGCTAGAAGCAGAACGCCATGAGCTTAATGTTCGTCTGGTCGGTATTCGCCAAAAAGTCGACCATATGCAGAGCGAAGAAGTTGACACTGCACTCAAACAAGACTATCGTGATTAAAAAACTTCTCTCCTCCCCGATGACGTCCCCCGCCAAACTGCCGGCGCTTCGGCGCCGGCCTTTCTATTTCGCTTTAATAGGTTCGGACGGTTGATCTTGGTATTTGCCATTATAACCTTCAACCCGGCCATCTATCTGATAAAACAATACCTGACAAATCGGCATACCTTTATATAGTTGTAAGCAATAAGGGCCGTGGTTGGTAATTTCTAGCGTCAAATATCCCCTCCAGCCAGGCTCTATAACGGTGTTCTGCACAGCAAGCCCCAGCCGCGCCAACGTCGACTTGTCATGTACGACGCCAACGACGTCATCCGGCATTTCGATAAACTCAACCGCCGACCCCAGCACGAACCCACCCCCTACGCTCTGAGGGCACAAGACAAACGGTTCTTCCAGCTGGTTCGCCTCAAGATCCGCCAACGGGTCAACCAGCACTGACGACAGACGCAGGTCATAGCCAGCGAACGACTCACCCCACGATAGGGTAAACTTCTTATCATCATACGCGTGGCCTGGCGCAACCAGTTTAAAGGCACCAGTCCTACGTTTGCTATATGGGCGGATTCTGACGCGGGAAGAAATGTCGTAACCTGGAATAATCATGGCAAAAACACCCGACGAGGCGCAGAGGAGGGTAGGGGGAAATGTGCTTTGGATTGCCTGCAATACACGCGCCTCGTCGGGCCCCCTCACTTTAGTTACACCCAATCGTCTCGTCAAGGCCCCAGTGCTTCAGCATCTGCGGAACAACGTCCGACGGAACGCCATAGACACGACCATTTGTAGTCAGCGCCCACATGTCGCCGTCATACAACATCCGCATTTCGCCGATGCTGTCGTCCCTGATAGACTGCGGATGTCCACTAACCTTGAAGTGAATGCTTTCGATCTCGTCGGTCATTTCCTTTTCCTCCTTTTCTTCGCCTTCCGCTCCTTGCGGAAAAACTCATCGATCGTTTTCAACGGTGGGCAGGGCTGCCCCTGCCGGCGTCGCTTCGCTCTGAACGCCGGATTCTTGCAAGCTCCAAACAGCCGCTTCTGTTTGTTACTTTTGAACGGCACCGGTGAGATCCTCCACTATGGCGTTAAGCGTGTACGCTTTGACCTCGGAGCGAACTCGGCGCCACTGCTTCGGCGCAATCTGTAGCCTTAACGACCATACGCCATACCGTTTTTTCTTGGCATTAGCGATGCATTTCGAAACCAACGAGTTCTTGTGTCGCGTTGGCCAGGCGTAACCAGCACACGCCAACATCACCGATACCGGCATGCGGGAAGACAACGAAAAGAATTCACCCAGCGCTCGTCCGTAACGACCCACACGGCCTTTTCGCACTGCCACTAGTGCTGGTTTCTGAAGAACAGCGTCAACGATCTCTTTCGCCGCCAGCCCGCCCGGCTGATCCAGCTCCGGCGTGTCGACAAAGTAGAACCGCACCACCAGCTGCTTACCCGAAGCCGTCCTGATTTCAACAGTATCGCCATCGATTGTGCGGTGCGCCTCCACCTGTTCGATCACCCAGCGCGAAGTATCGACCGGTGGGATATACTGCGGAGCATATGCATCCATATCTCCCTCCTTACATCATGTTTACCAACCACGCAACAACAGCGCCAGTTACCGCCGGCACTCCCCCCTCAACCCATTTATGCAAGGACGGTCTGAACGGCCATGGGGGGCGCCTACCAATGGCGACATCCTGCGCCCACTCCCGCCCCAACCAAAGCGCCGCATTGATTCCGGCGGCAAACCACCACGGCGTGCTCGCCAGCACCAACACCACCACAAGAACAACGGCGCCCAAGGTATGTAAAAGCGTATCTTTCATAGGCTCCTACAAGCTATAGCATCAAGAAGTGCACCAAATGCATCAACGCCCTGTTTGCCAATAACTGCAAGAATATTTGTCATCCCAGCAACTTGCCTATACATACGTTCGCACGGAAACGCCTTAACCTCAATATAAAGACCAAACTCAGGTAAATAAAAATCAAGCATCCGGCCGTTTGGGCCGCCACCCACAAAAACATCTCGCTTATAAGTAATGTTGTGCCGGTCAAGCGCATCGGCGATTTTAGCCTCAAGGGGGTCCTCAACCATCACTCGCTCCTAATCACACTGCCATCTCCTGCATCAAGCGTCTAACCAGCGCCGCATGCGCCGCCAGCAGCGCCTTGTGAACTGCCGTCGCATGAGGGTTTGCACAGCGCAATGTCGCGTCACGCAGGCCGGCCAGCGGCGCGGCGGCGCAGGTATGCGCCCCAGTTACTTTCTGCACAGGACAGCCGGTGCACTTCGATTTTTCCTTGTACGCCTTGCAAAGCGGGCGATCATGGCGACGCTTAAGCCGTCCAGAGGTTGCGGAAAGCTCATCCAATAGCGCCAACTCTTCCATCAGCGCCCGCCACGCCTTGTAATCAAACGCCGCTAGCTTCGCCTTGCGCCGCTTTGCCTCTTCTTCCGCCGCTTGCGTCGCCAAGGTATAGCCTTTGATGGTAGCCAGCCAGGCGCGCTGGTTACCTGTGACCAGCTTGAGCTTCCAAACATCCACCTGCGGATCGCCAGCCGGCACCAGCTTCAATACTACCGTCATTCGTCCAGCTCCCCCAACTCGTCCTTCAGCATCAGCCGCATCTTAGCCATCTCCAGCGCCCCGACAACCAACGCCGGCAGAATTCGAGCGTGTTTATAGACCGTCACATAGACGTCCTCTTCTCCATCAAACACCAACAGTAACGCCGACTTCGGCACCTTGCCCAGCGCTCTTAGGTCCGCCAGTGCCGCCCGCACTTCCTGAATCAGCGCATCTTCATCCAGTTCCTTCTCTTCACGTTTGACCCGGACCCGTTCAAAGTCAATGACTTCCGACATGCTTCCCTCACAACCATATTATGCGCCAGTATCTGACGCTTCGTCCCCAACGTATCCTGCCGCGACGGATGAATGACCCGCAACGCTTCACATGGTACAGATCGAGGTAAAGGGCGCGATACAACATCGCACCACATGACCAACCCAAGCAGCCCAACACACGTCATACTTTCAGCTCCACAGTGAAATCAAGGATAAGCGCCGCACGCGCCACCCAGGTCGTCACCGCCGATAGCGTCGCATCCTCCACCACATGGCTCCACACTATGGGGCCATGCGGCATCGGTCGACGATTTACACCGTCGTCGACCATAGGCAGAATCACTTTATTGGTGATGTCGATGCACAGCACGCCTTTCAGGCTGCCTTTCATCAGTTCATACAGTGCCAATAGTGCCAACACCACCAACGGCGACACCGCAACGATAGACGGCCCGTCGTCACCCTTACGCCGCAGCCCAAAACATAAAGGCTGCGGATTGACACGCAACGTCATTACAAGGCTACGCGGTATCTCTAATTCGAGCGACGCAGGCGCCGCAGGCGTCGCTGGTGTCATGGAGACACGTGTCGGCCTGTGCGCCAGCCAACCATCACCATGCGATGCTAGCACCACCATCTCCCAATCACCAACCTCCGTTTTCATCGCACCACCTCCAGAATAGCACGCACAAATGCCACCAGCGCCAGTAGCGCATAGCTGCCCGACACCACCAGAAGGCTATAATCAATGATCCGCTCGAACCGACGCATCATCGCCTCCCAGGGCCTCGCTCAGCCCTTCGCTCAGTTTCTGTGTAAGCGTAAACGCCTGCTCCGATAACGTTTCCAGCAGCAGCGCCGTAGCCCGCGCATACTTGTCATCGTCGATTTCGTTGCTGTCGACCCCCATGACGGTCAACAGGGTATCCAACAACAACGTCGCCGCGCCGACCTGCCTGGAAACCGCCCCCTTATCCCCGCTGCACAAGGCGATGGTTCGTGGGATATACGTGGCCGGCACCTCTATCTGTTTTTTCATGTTGACAACCTCTTCTTGTCCGCTATAGAGATACTCTCGTGGGTCGCATCACCACGCACCTCATCACCACCGCCGCCCGGTCGGACTCGTTCCGACCGGGCTTTTTCAAGCGCCAAAGCAATCAATATGCATGCAGCGGCGTGCGCCAGGTGCGGCAGACCACTCTCTTCATCCCTCGGCAGTGGAGTCGGGAATCCTTCGATGTGGCGATACAAGTGTCGCAGCGCCGCATCGATGTACGGCACATGCGAAGGCGCCCTACGCCAATTGTCGCGTGAATACTTCCGCGCCCCATAAGCAAAGACGTAGGCCGTTTCAAACAATGCCTCGGCCGGCAGCAGCGACATTTCCGGCTTGCCATCACGCTCCTTGCGCCAGGCCAGCTGGCCACCTTCGACGCCCCAGCGAACACGACCATCAGACACCATAAATCTCCCTATACAACCAAGGCTGCAAAAGAAACACCGGCAGCTCCATGGCGTCAGCCCACCACGGCAGCAACCGGTGCCACTCCTTCTTCTCCTGTTCGAACGTGCGGATCTGCATGGCCATCGGGTCAATGTGAGCATCCCGCACCAGTTCCGCGTAGTGTGAATCAACCGTGCGCGCAGCCAAGTGCCACTCCGACCAGCCACGCCATTCGCGCCACGCCTTCAGCGGAGCGTCGCCGCGCTTGATAGTGATCATCACCTGATCCGGCACCAAGGCTTGTATGGCGCCGTAAATGCGCGGTCTTATTTCATATGGTTTGACCATGACGAAACCGCCTTCCGCAAAGTTGCACGTACCTTGGACGGTAGGGGCACCCGGCACATCTTAGCATCACCTTCGTCTGCTGCAAACATGTCGCGCATCTCTTCCGTAAAAGCTTCAGATGTTACAGCATGCAGCAGACGCAGCGGCAACTCAGGCGGCGCCAGCGGCGCCAGCGACGCCTGCAGCGCCCAGATGTGCCCGTCCGTATCCCACACCACGGCAATAGCGTCATCGGTGATACCCAGTTCCCCACACACGGCACAGGTGATGGCAACGGTGCCTGGCTGCGCCAAGAGATGTCGGTGAAGGTTGTGAAGCCCGGCGACGCCAGCACCGCTTGCGACGCCCAATAGGGTAGTCACGCGCTCGCCAGACTCAGCTTGGAGAAGGACCGGAACATAGCGCCCCTCCTGGACATACAGCGGCAGAAGCGCTACGTGGTCTTCGTGAACTTCAATCACCCCACACCTCCACCATGCAGTTGCTCCATAACAGCGGAATAAAGCTCAAAAGCCAATATGTCAGAAAGATCACTCGCGGCCCGCAAGATTACAAAGGCATGAGCTTTCGTAGACGAATCACCACCGCCAGAACGACCAGGGATCACAGGCGGAAAACCCAACCGTTTTTCGAGGAACTGAAGATACGCCTTGGCATGCTTGGTCTTGCGCCAACCATAATGCGTCATAGTCGGCCGGCCCTCGGAAAGACGCACAGCGTTGATAACACGAAACGCCGCCGCCAAATCACCAAAGAACGTTTCCGAATCCACTACGATGTCGCCGTATGAGGTTGAAAGTATGGTTCGCATTGGTTCCTCCGTTTATATTAATTGGCACCTTAAACCGAATAATTAGAATGGTCAAGGAGAAACGTCGCCTGCGTATTGGCGCCGCCTGCGTATTGGCGCCGCCTGCGTATTGGCGCCGCCTGCGTATTGGCGCCGCCTGCGTATTGGCGCCGCCTGCGTATTGGCGCCGCCTGCGTATTGGCGCCGC
>Ga0256832_1000060_pt1 | contig 65261 bp, 52 predicted proteins | sample 134614metaG_FD_190534 | JGI IMG/M metagenome (GOLD analysis project Ga0256832, IMG submission 190534) | Hydrothermal vent microbial communities from Lau Basin, Pacific Ocean - 134-614 | ecosystem: Environmental > Aquatic > Marine > Hydrothermal vents | place: Pacific Ocean: Lau Basin | collected...
CGCCGCCGCGCCCGGTTGTCCGCACCCCTGCCGGGCCAACCGGGGCCGTTCAGCCTGGGCAGCGAAGAGGCCCTGGAGCGTCTGTTTGCCCAGGCCGGCCTTGCGGATATCGAGGTGGTGAGTATCGACGCCCCGGTGCGCCTGGACTCCGCGGCCGAATGCCTGCAGTTTGAGCAGGAATCCTTCGGCGCCCTGCATCAACTGATGTCGGGCCTGTCCGATGCCGAGCAGGACGAGACCTGGGAGGAGATCGAACAGGCCCTGGGGCAGTTCGAGAGCGACGGTCGGTTCGCCGGTCCCTGTGAGATGCTGGTGGCCGTGGGCACAAAACAATAGCAATAAATACGCAATCAAACGCAGGGAAGCTGAGATGAGTCCTATCGCAGTGGTGCAACGGTCGCCGGCCTTTCTGGACAAGCAGATAACCATCGCCCTGGCGGTGAGATCGTGGCCGGGTTAATAACTGACATCGGTGGCCGTTCACCACCTTGGAAATGACGGAAGGGGCAGTGACTGAATGCAAGCTGATTCCAGGGCGCACTTATACAATGGCAAGTACTGTGGGAGCGCCTTTCCAGGCGCGATCGCGCCTGGAAAGGCGCTCCCACATGGGGTCATTTTGAGGCGATTAATAACGGTAAGTCATAAAAGGGCACCATCTCGCCCACCCCGCAAACAGCTTTTAACAATTCGCACTGTTATCATTTCCTCGACTACCGTGGATGCTGGCTCAACGCCGGCAGAACGAGACACATTCCCTGGGGAAGGCAGTGCTGAACATTCACAAACACCGGCTGACACGACGCATCGTTGCCTGGGCCTTGTACGACTGGGCCAATTCCGCCTTCGCCACCACGGTGCTGGCGGGATTCTTCCCCATCTTTTTCAAACAGTACTGGAGCGCGGGTATCTCCAGTACGCAAAGCACTTTCCAACTGGGACTGGGCAATGCCCTGGCCAGCCTGTGCATCGTGGTCGCCGCGCCCTTGCTGGGGGCCATTGCCGACCGCGGTGGGCTGCGCCGGCGTTTTCTGTTTTTGTTCGCCGCCACCGGCATGCTGGCCACCGCGGCGCTATACGGCGTGGGGCAGGGACAGTGGCAACTGGCCCTGGCCTTGTTCGTCGCCGCCACCATCGGCTTCATGGGCGCCAATGTGTTTTACGATGCGTTATTGATGGCGGTGGCGGATGAGCAGCAATGGGATTTCGTCTCTGCCCTGGGTTATGCCCTGGGCTATCTGGGGGGAGGCCTGTTGTTTGCCATCAACGTGGCCATGAGCCTGTCGCCGGAGAGTTTCGGCCTGGCGGATGCGGGGGAGGCGGTGCGCCTGTCGTTCGTCACGGTGGCCCTGTGGTGGGCCTTGTTTTCCCTGCCGTTGTTTTTCTGGGTCAAGGAGGTGCCTCCAAAGCAGGCTATTTCCGGTTGGGCCCTGGCGCGGGCCGGCTATCGGCAGGTGCTGGAGACCCTGCGCCATGTGCGCCAGTTGCGCGTGGTGGTGATCTTCCTGCTGGCCTACTGGTTTTACATCGACGGCGTGGACACCGTGGTGCGCATGGCGGTGGACTATGGCCTGTCCATCGGCCTGCAACAGCAGCACCTGATCACCGCCCTGCTGATCACCCAGTTCGTGGGGCTGCCGGCGACCCTGGCCTTCGGCTGGCTGGCGGGCAGGCTGGGCACGGAGGGGCTGGGTGCCCAGCGGGGTATCTTTTTGGCGTTAGGCGTGTACCTGCTGGCGGTGATCGGTGCCTTTTTCATGGATTCCAGCGCGGAGTTTTACGCCCTGGCGGTGGTCATCGGCCTGGTGCAGGGCGGGGTGCAGGCGCTGAGTCGTTCGCTGTACGCGCGGCTCATCCCCGGCGACAAGTCCGCCGAGTTCTTTGGTTTCTACAACATGTTAGGCAAGTTTGCCGCGGTGCTGGGGCCCTTGCTGATCGGTGTGGTGAGCCTAGCCTCGGGCAGTCATCGCTGGGGCATGTTGTCGGTGATCGTGTTGTTCGTGATCGGTGGCCTGTTGCTGACCCGGGTGGATGTGCGGCGTTGTTAACAGGGTAATCGAAATGGTCGGGTGTCACTGGCCCGTTGTTAGTTAGCACCGTCATTCCGGCGGATGCCGGAATCCAGACTGCTCGTATCTGAAAGTTACGCGGAAATCACTTTCTGGATCCCGGCCTGCGCCGGGATGACGGAAGAAAAGATTCGCTAGGCACAAGCGTGGGGTGAGGCAAAAAGACGAGTTTTATGGCCCCGCACGGGGGCTTGATTCAAACTACCGGCATCCGCCGGAATGACGGAAGATTCTACTGGCAGGCTTGTGTACTGGGCGCATCATCCTGCGGCTTTTCGATCACCAGCAGCAAAAACGGCCACAGCGGGACGCCGAAGCGTTTTTCCAGTTGCACCCGGCCGCCGGCGGCCTCCAGCGCTGGGCGCACCTCCACGGCGCGGCAGCCCATGGACAGCCAGGGCAGGCGCCAGGCGATGGTCTCCACCTTGTGGGCCAGCCAGCGCACGAACGGGTTTTTGGGTTCGGTGGAATGGGCGATGCCGATCATGCCGCCGGGCCGGGTGACGCGATAGAGTTCCCGGGCCGAGGCTTCGGGGTCGGCCACGGGGCACAGGCTGTAGGTGGAGAGCACCACGTCGAAGTGATTGTCGGCGAAGGGCAGCTTCCCCATGTCGCCGCTTTGGGTGTGGATGCGTTCCTGCAGGCCGGCCGCTTCGATTTTTTCCCGGGCCACCGCCAGCATGTCCTCGCTGAGATCAAACAGGGTGACGTGGCCGTCGGGCCCGACCCGCTGTGCCGCCAGGATGCCGGTGCTGCCAGTGCCGGCGCCGCAGTCCAGCACCCGGTCACCGGGATCCACCAGCAATTCCACCAGCCGGCGCCGGCCGCGCTGATCCGCCCGCGCGGTGAGCAGGCCGTGTTGCAGGTCATAGCGCCGGGCAAGCCGGGCGTAGAGCCGTTTGAGGGTGCCGGTGTCCAGTGCCGTGCGCATGGTGGGCGTTCCTTGTTTGATAACTGGTGTGCAGCATAGTGTGTGTGTCCAGGGTTCTGCTATCAAGATAGTGTGTCATCGGGCCGATCTACTTTGTGCATTGCCGGCAATTTTTTTGATCCGGGTTCTGCTATGCTTCCCCAGCGCTAACACCTTGATAAAAAGAAACTATTTCGTGCCACACTCCGGGAAAACACTGTTTTGATGCGCCTGCTCACCAACCACCGCCTGTGGCTGATGTTGCTGGGCCTGGCCCTGCTGGGCTGGAGCTTTTTGCCGGGGGCGCAACGCCTGGAATTCGCCCTTTATGACCGATTGGCGATGCTGCTGCCAGTCTCCGGGGCGCCCGCCAAAACGGCACTGCTGACCCTGGAGACGGGTGGGGCTTCTTACTGGCAATTGGCGCAGTTGCTCGAACAACTGGACGAAGCCGGAGTCTCGGCCATCGGTCTGGCTGTGCCCCTGGATCATACATTGACCAGCCTGGATGCCGATGCCCGGGCGCGACTGGTCCAGGCGCTCAAGGCCGATCCTGAATTGCAGGCACAGCTTGACCCGGACCAGGCCCTGCGCTCGGCGCTGTCCGCTACGCACAAGCTGGTGCTGGCGGCTAGCTCGTCCACTCCTGGCCTGCCTGTGTTGGCCACGGAACCGGCAGACCCCGTCCTGGACATGCTGTTACCGGCGCTGTCTCTCAAACTGCCACTGACACCGGCGCTGGCCACCCCGCTGAATGTATTCAGCCAACAGGCTACTTCGGCGATTCTGTTGCAGTCCTATGGGCCCGCTGTGCCTTTGGCGGTAGCGGTGGACGGGCAATACCGCCCCGGCTTCGAGCTGGCCCTGGCGGCGCGCGCCCTGGGCGTGTCCCTGGACGCGGTGACGGTGCACTCCGGCACGGGCCTGGCGCTGGGCACGGCGTGGTACGCCACGGATGCCAATCTGCGGGTCTTGCCGCGGCCGCAGCAGGGTGGGGTGCCATTGCAGGTGCTGAAAGTGCAGCGGGTATTGAATGATTCGAGAGTGAAGAGGCAGTTGCGCGGCAAGGCAGTGCTGGTGGGTTTGAGCGCCTCAGCGGCGCCAGGTAGCGGCAAGTATCAGTCACAATTACTGAGGTCGGCCCGGGCGGTGAACGCCATCATTACCGAGTCGCTGGTCAATGTCCCCTACTGGTCGTTAGGCGTCCAGCGTGGCGCGATTCTCTTGCTGACACTCTACTTGCTGTTATTGCCCCTGCGGTTGCGCGGCAACCTGGGTCTGGCCCTGGGTGTGGGTCTGGCCCTGTTATTGCTCAATGGCGAACTGCTGTTGCTGATCACCCGCAACACCTGGCTGCCGCTGGGCCTGCCGGTGCTGTTGCTGCTCGGCGGCCAGGGCCTGTTGTGGTTGCATCAGCGTGCGGCCCAACACCATGCCGGGCTGCGCGAGGAGCGCGATCAGGCCTTGCTGGCGCTGGCCGCCAATCTGCGCAGTCAGGGGCAACTGGATCAGGCTATGGCCCGGCTCAGTGAATGCGCCCCCAGTGAGCGGGTGCACGAGGCCCTGTATCAACTGGGGCTGGATTTCGAGCGCCGCCGCCAGTTCAACAAGGCGCTCATCGCCTATGACCACATCGCCACCAACGACGCCAGGTTCCGCGACATCGCCGCGCGCCGCGCGCGGCATCAGGCGGGGGCGTCACCGGCCTCGCTGGCGGCCACCACCGTGTCCCATGCCGCCACCAAGCTGGTGGTGGACGATCCCAAGGTGGCGCGACCGGTGCTGGGTCGTTACGAGATCGAGCGCGAACTGGGGCGCGGCGCCATGGGCACGGTGTACCTGGGACATGATCCGCGCATCAGCCGCACTGTGGCCATCAAGACCATGGCCCTCACCGAGGAATTCGAAAGCACCCAGCTGGACGAGGTGCGCCGGCGCTTTTTCCAGGAGGCGGAAACCGCCGGGCGCCTCAATCATCCCAATATCGTCACCATTTACGACGTGGGCGAGGAGCACGACCTGGCCTACATTGCCATGGATTACATTACCGGCGACAGCCTCGACCAGCACATCCGCAAGGAAGATCTGCTGCCCGTGGAGCAGGTCTTCGCCATCGGCATCCAGGTGGCCGAGGCGCTGGGCTATGCCCATGAACAAAAGGTGGTGCACCGCGACGTGAAGCCCGGCAACATCATCTATGACCACGACAAGGGACAGCTCAAGGTCACCGACTTCGGTATCGCCTGTCTAACGGACAATAGCAAGACCCGCACCGGCACCGTGCTGGGCAGCCCGTTTTACATGTCGCCGGAACAGATCGCCGGCAAGAAGGTGGATGGCCGCTCGGATTTGTTTTCCCTGGGCGTCACCCTGTATCAGTTGTTCACCGGCCAGCTGCCCTTTGCCGGGGACTCGCTCACCAATCTCATGTACCAGATCACTCACGAAAAGCCCAAGGGCATCCGCAAGCTGCGCCCGGAACTGCCCACCTGCCTGACCCGTCTCATCAACAAGGCGCTGGAAAAGGATCCCGCCAGGCGCTTCGACACGGGCCAGGCCATGGCGGACGCCCTCAGACGCTGCGCGGAAAAATAGGACACAGAGCCCATGAACACAACGATCGCCTATACGGTGGCAATGGCAGGGATCACCGACACCGGCCGCGCCCGCGAGCACAACGAGGACGCCATCGCCTGGGACGAGAGCCGCGGCCTGGCCCTGCTGGCGGACGGCATGGGTGGACACAATGCCGGCGACGTGGCCAGCCGCCTGTGTATCGACACACTCAATGAGATACTGCTGCCCACACTGGACAAGCCGCTGCGCCTGCGCCCCAACAAGCACATGAGCAGGCATGCCACCCTGGCGCGCCGTGCGGTGAACAAGGCCAACACGGCCATTTATGAAAACGCCGAGGCCAATCCCGCGCGCAAGGGCATGGGCACCACCCTGGCCATGGTGCTGTTTTATGACGACAAGGCCGTGGTGGCCCATGTGGGGGATTCGCGGGTGTATCGCCTGCGCGGGCGCGAGCTCGAACAGATCACCGCCGATCATTCCCTGGTGCGCGAACTGCTGGAAAAGGGCGTGATCAGCGCCGAGGAGGCGGAGGACAATCCCTACAGCCACGTCATCACCAAGGCGGTGGGCGTGCGCCCGCGGGTGGTGGCCGAGGTGCAGGAGTTCGCGACCCAACCCGGCGACGTGTTTCTGCTGTGTTCCGACGGCCTCACCGACCTGGTGGATGAGCGCGATATCGCCGAAGCTCTCGGCGCCTTCGCCGGCCACTGGCAGCGTGCCGCCCAGCATCTCGTCGATCTCGCCAACAACCACGGAGGGCGCGACAACATCTCCGTGGTGATCGCCGCGCTGGGCGGCCCGCGTTGATTCAGGTTGAAAATTCACGCCATAATGCCCCCGTTTTTTGCTAATCCATGAGGCTTACATTCATGCCAAAACTCGTTCATTCCCGCGAAGGTAAATTTCTCGAAGACATCCCCCTGCAGGAGGGCAGCCTGCTCATCGGCCGCCGGCCCGACTGTGACGTGCGCCTGGATGACGAAACCGTGAGCGGCAGACATGCCATAGTCACCGTGGCGCCCAGCGCCTACATGGAAGGCCTGCTGGACGTGCACATCGAGGATCAGAACAGCACCAATGGCACCACCGTGGATGGCAAAGAGATCAAGCGTCACATGCTCAAGCACGGCGAGGTGGTGAAGATCGGCAGCCATGAATTCGCCATGGTGGACGAGGCCACGCGGGGTTTCGAGACCACCACGGTGATTTTGCCGGAGTAAAGCAGTATCGAGGGGCGAGTTTCTAGTTACTAGGAAAAAATTCTTATCGCTTTTCCTCGATACTCGCCCCTAGTCACTCGATACTCTCCATCAATGTCAGTATTTCAACAGGTACAACCGACCTGTACTAGTTTTTTAATGAACCACACATGCCCGTAGAAATAGAACGCAAATTCCTGTTAGCCAATGACGATTGGCGCGCCTCGGCCGATGCCGGTGTGGCCATCCGCCAGGGCTATCTGGCGGGTTCCGAGAAATCCTCGGTGCGGGTGCGCATCGCCGGCGAGCAGGCCAACCTCAACATCAAGAGCGCCACCCTGGGCGTGACCCGCCAGGAATACGAATATCCCATCCCCCTGGCCGATGCCCATGCCATGCTCGATGGCCTGGCCGATGGCCCGCTCATCGAGAAAACCCGGTACCATGTGCAGCATGAAGGCCATACCTGGGAAATCGATGTCTTTGCCGGCGACAATCAGGACCTGGTGGTGGCCGAGATCGAACTGGCCAGGGAGGACGAGCCCTTTGCGCGGCCGCCGTGGCTGGGGGAAGAGGTCTCGGGGGATCCCCGTTATTACAATGTCTGCCTGGTCAAACACCCCTACAAGGACTGGTAGCCCCCTGGTTTTTTTTCGTCTGTCATTCTTTTTGTTGGCCATCCTGTTGCTCGGCGCCTGTGCGCCGGCGCCGGACGCCACCCTGCGCATGGGCCTGGCCAGCGCGCCGGTGACACTGGACCCGCGCTTCGCCACCGATGCCACCTCCAGTCGCATCAATCGCCTGCTCTACGCCCGACTGGTGGAATTCGACGAGCAGCAACGGCCGGCGCCGGGGCTGGCCCGCTGGGAGCGGCTTGGTCCGAGCCACTATCGCTTCGTGCTGCAGGCCAGTGATGCGGACAGAACCTTCAGCGACGGCAGCCGGCTCAGCGCCCGGGATGTGAAGGCCACCTACGACAGCGTGCTGGATCCCGCCACCGCCTCCCCCCATCGCGCCAGCCTGTCCATGATCCGGCGCATCGCGGTGATCGACGACGACACCGTGGACTTCTTTCTCAGCAAACCGGACCGGCTGTTTCCCGGCTACCTGGTGATCGGCATCCTGCCCGCGGCAAAGCTCGCCGCACAACACCCCTTCAATCGCCAGCCCGTGGGCAGCGGTCCGTTTCGCCTGCTGGCCTGGCCGGAGGAGGGGCGTCTGCAACTGCTGCGCCGGCGCGATGGGCAGGCCATCAGTTTTGTGCGCGTCAGCGATGCCACCGTACGGGTGCTCAAACTGCTGCGCGGCGAGCTGGACATGTTGCAGAACGACCTGCCGCCGGAACTCATCGTTTTCCTGCAGGACCGGCCGGGCATCCGGGTGAGCCGCGCCCGCGGCTCCAACTTCACCTACCTGGGCTTCAACCTGCAGGACGAGATCGTGGGCCAGCGGGACGTGCGCCGCGCCATCGCCCTGGCCATCGACCGCGAGAAGATCATTCGTTATGTCATGGGCAAGGCCGCGCGCCCGGCCAGCGCCCTGTTGCCGCCGGAGCACTGGGCGGGCAATCCCGGCCTGCCGCTGATCGATTACGACCCCGAGGCGGCGCGGGCCCTGCTGGCCAAACACGGTTACACGCCACAACACCCGCTGAAGATCAGCTACAAGACCTCCACCAATGCCTTTCGCCTGCGCCTGGCCACGGTGTTGCAGAGCCAGCTCAAGGAGGTGGGCATCGACATCGACCTGCGCAGCTACGACTGGGGCACCTTTTACGGTGACATCAAGGCCGGCAATTTCCAGATGTTCAGCCTCTCCTGGGTGGGCATCAAGACGCCGGATATTTTTCGTTATGTCTTTCACAGTGAATCCGTGCCGCCCAACGGCGCCAATCGCGGGCGTTTTCGGGATAGCCAAGTGGATCGCCTGATCGAGGCAGCGGAGCGGGCGGAGAGCCTGGCGGCGCAGGCCGCCGCCTATCGGCAGTTACAGGCCCGCCTGCTGGAGACCCTGCCCTATGTACCCCTGTGGTACGAGGATCACGTGTTTGTGGCCCACAAGGGGATCAGCGGTTATAAACTGGGGCTGGATGGAAACTACGACGGCCTGCGCACGGTGCATGTGCTGAGCAACAAGCCAAACAAACCATAGGGTGCGTGTATTTATTCATCGCCTCAAAATATTTACTCCAGAATGAGAATTCTCATGTGGGAGCGCCTTTCCAGGCACAATTCGCGCCTGGAAAGGCGCTCCTAGGGTATCTGATGTCGCATTTAGTACCCTAGGGTGGCCACGTATTTTGCGCCCATGGATTGCGCCCATGGATAATATTTGCGCATCGTCTGGGCGGAGGATCCGTGCCCCTTCACCCTGCGGCGGTTTATTGTTGTACCCTGAACACCACCACCCGAATGCGCCGGTTGGCAGCGCGGCCCTCTCTCGAGTCATTGTCGGCGGCGGGCCGGTACTGGGCGAAGCCCGCGGCGGACAGCCGCTGCGGGTCGATTTGCAGCCCGTAAATCATGTATCGCACCACGGAGGTGGCGCGGGCGGTGGACAATTCCCAGTTAGAGGCGAACCTGGTCTTGAGGTTCTTGCCCACGGGGAGGTCATCCGTGTGTCCCTCCACGCGGATGTAGTAATCGGGATAATTGGCCAGGGCCTCGCTCATTTGACGAATGGTCTCGGCGCCATCCCGGGTCAGGTCGGCAAGCCCGGAACCGAACAGGGCCTCCTCGCCGATGCTGATCACGGTGAGATCCTCGATCTTTTCCACCAGCGCCTGGTTTTCGCTGATCTGTTCCTGGAGTTTTTCATTGAGCTCCGTGCGCAGCTGTTCCAGCTCCTCGCGCAGGCGGGCCTGTTCCTGTTCCGATTGTTGTTGCGTGGCCTGGAGCTTGTCGCTGTAGTCTTTCTTGACCTGCTCCAGTTCGCTCACCTTGCTTTTCAGGGCGGCATTTTCGGTTTTCAGTTTTTCCATGCCGGAGCAACCAACCAGAAAGATAAAGAATAAAGGCGGGATGAGATATTTCAGTCTGCGCATCATGATTGTCCTTGGTTATTATGCTGACAGTTATGCTGACAATATAGTACAAAGGCCGGGTTAAACAAACCGGCCTGGATTGCGTGGCCGGGGGAAAATGATACATCATTTCGACGTTTCGGCAGCTGCCTCGCCGAGAGTGAAAAAGAAGGTGGATCCTTGTCCTGGCTCGCTCAAAGCCCAGATTTGTCCATTGTGTTTATGAATGATGCGTTCGACAATGGCAAGCCCAATACCAGTACCTTCAAATTGAGAATCCTTATGTAATCTCTGGAAAGCGGTGAAAAGCTTGTCTTTGTATTTCATGTTGAAACCAATGCCATTATCCCGAATGAAATAGACGGGTCGATTGCCCTCATGGCTAAGGCCAAAGGTGATTTCGGGGTGAGGGTTATTGCCACTGTACTTCCAGGCGTTGCTGATCAGATTGTCCATGGCCAGCTGCAGGAGCTTTTCGTCACCTTGAACAATGACATCGTCATGTATGTTAATCGAAATATCCGTGTTGGGCTGGTATTCGCGCATGGTCAGTGTCGCATTTCTGACGAGCCTGGACAGATTGGTCGTGCGTCGCTTGAGTGAAGCCCGGGTGATCCTCGATAGGTTTAGCAGGTCATCGATGATACTGCCCATCTTTTTTGCCGCAGCTGTCGTGCGGCTTAAATAGGATAATGCTTCATCATCCAGTGACTGAGTATATTCGTCCTGTAATATCTGGCTGAAGCCATTTATGCTTCGCAAGGGGGCTCGAAGGTCGTGTGATACCGAATAGCAAAATGCCTCGAGTTCGTCGGTTAATTCAAGTTGACGTTGGTAGGCTTCGGATAATTTTTCTGTTTTCTCGAGTAATTCATCGGTTTTACGTTCAACCTCTTTTTCAATAATATCGTTCTGATTGGTGAGTAAGGTATTTATTCGTTTGTGTGAAAGGATAATTTTTAACACCAGTAGAGTGACTATCAGACCAATGAAAAAAACAAAAAAAGGAAGTAAGAGGCTGGTTTGAAAAATCGATTGGGCGCGCGTGACATGGACGCCGACAGCCTGATTTGACAATGCAATCGTGAAGCGTTCCGAGAAAGCCACGTCCATTAGGTTATCTGGTCCCCCATCCCCGTTTTTGGCAATAAGTGATCCATTCAGGGTGATGCTGATGTTGTCGTCGGAATTGTCTGGGATGAGGAAGTCGGGATTGATCATGTATAAAAGAATGCCGAAAATATTCTTCGTGTCCGATTGACCCCTGATGATATTGTTGCCTATTTGTAAAAGACGTATGGCATACAGCGCATGTTTTCCCTGTAAAGTGGGGGTGAGGATGAGTTTCCCCGGTTGCTGTTGAGTGGAGAGAATGGCGCTTCTGATGCTGGGGTGAGTGAGGAGATCCCGGCCAAACCAAATGGAGTTCTTTACCGTGTATGGGGTTATATATCTGATGGGGAACAGGGGGTTTTCCTTCGCTCCCATGTTTATTTCAGAGTCCGGAAAAGGCTTTATCAGGAAACCGGTGTAGCCCTGATCTCTGAGATTCTTCTCATAGGCGGGTTTGTCTTGCTGGGCCACTCTTTCGGCATAAATAATTTCCACAATAAAAGGGTTCTGGCGCAGATGGGACTGGGCAAAGAATTCAAACTCATCTTTGTCAATTTCGCCTTCCTGATAGAAGAGGGCGCCAAGTTCTTCGTTTACACGCTCCAGTGTAGTAAACGATGCCTCAATCTTATTGAAAATATTATTTGCACCGGTTTGAAATAAAAGGTTTTCTTTTTCCAGTTCATACTTCAGAAAAGCGAAGGAGAACGAAAGACTCAGGATCAACCCCAATAGAAAGATGGTTTTCGTTCCTGGCGGATTTCTCATGGTTGTTGGCTACCAGGCACTTGATGCCCTTTTTAAGGTGTTTTTATCAAGCTTTATATTTGCATGCTGAAGTAATTCAAGGTTAACGAAAAGCTCCCACTCCCGGTTAATGGTAATAGGGATATTGCTAATGGGAGTCCCATTCAATACCTCTATGGCAACCTGTGCTGCCCAGCGACCATGCTCTTCGGGTTTTTTCGTCAGTCCGAGCATGGCATAGGGCATCATCCATCGGTAATTGGTGACGGTAAGTTTTTTGCTGTGCTGATAGACAATCTTTTTCGCTGTATCAGGATCCCAGTCGACAATACCGGCAAAGTTGTTCACGATGATAAAATCGGACTTTTGCGATTCCCTGTAGTAGGAGATCCAGTCCTTCATGGTCTTCACGAAATACCCCGTCAGTTTGACGCCATGCTCCCGGTAGATTTTTTTATAGCGTTTGAAATCCTTGTGTTCCGTAATTACATCCGACGACAAATAGACGCCATGTTTGACATTGTGTACATTGCTTTTGATGATTTTCAGTAGCGGTACAATGGGCACGACCTCGATCATTCCCGTTACATTTTTATAGGGAAAGCCGTATTCTTCCGCTGTCCAGTTGATGCCACAAAATACAAAAGGGATATCAGAGCCTTTGTACTGTGTGACAAGGTATTTTGCCGCATTATCATCACAAGCAATGACGACATCGGGCCTGAAGGAGGAAATGAGCGCACTTGCTTCCGCGGCCTTTTTGCGAATAAAACTCACGGAGGTATTGCGTTTGCTGTCCATGAAAAACTTCTTGAGCAGGCAGCGTCCCTTAAGAGTTTCTTCGACTCCTTTCTCAATACCATCATTCCAGGCATACCCCTTGTGATAGGACATGACCAGCAGGCATCGATGCTCCGCCGGAATGTTTGTGCTGAAGATGGTTAGGCCAAGGAAGACAATCAAGAATAAACTGTGGCGGTAGATTGTCATAGATGTGATCGTCCTGATCGAGGGGGGTGAGGCTCACCTGTCCAGAAGCATAGTTCATTTCCATGAAGGGTGCAGAAAAACACTGCATCAGACCGCTCAGTGTTCAATATCGAAGAATTCCAGGCACTCATCTGACAGGCACTCCCTGGCCTTGTCGAGAATGCGTTTTTCCTGGCTTGGCGATAATGTTGCCTTCCCTTCACCCACCTGGCCCTTACGGATAAAGGTGCCGGGCTTGAAAACAGGGTCGCCACTGGAGCGTTGGGCAGAGAAGCGCTTGTCGTTTTCCTTCATCCATCGGAAGGAGCAGAGTCTGAGGATGTTTTCACGCTGTGCGTCGGTGATATGCCAGTGCAGAAATGCAAGAATTCTGTCGATGCCGGCGGCAAGGTCTCTTTGCAGGTCTTCGTAGCGCAGCCAGAGTACATTTTCATCATTCCTGTGCGGCCACCAACTGCTGACGTTACGATACCAACTGCCGAAGCCGAGCCAGTCATCCAGGTAGGCATCGAAGCTTTCGGGGTCGATCATGCCCATTTGCGCCTTTGATTCATCGGTCATGTTCAGACGGTGGTGATAAAAACTCACACAGCAGTCGCGAGGATCCCGGGAGGTGAGAATGATGCGGGCAACACCCGTGCCCGGGGTTTGTTCATAGGTGCAATGGGTTTTGAAGATGCGCGGGTCGGGGATACGCTCGTAGTCGGCCAGTACCTCGGACCAGTGTCTACCATCGCGGGGGAGTTCCAGCCACGGTACCACATCATCAATGGATGTAAATGCTTCATCACCGCCGCTGCGCAACTGGTGCAGGATTTGCTGCATCCAGGTGGTACCGGCCTTGGCGGCCGTGGTGATGAGCACATCCGTGGGGCGCGGCCGGAAGTTTGCCAGCGCATAAGGGTCGTGGGTCGGGTCGGCCTTTCCCCATTTTTTGTCAATCTTCATGTGCCCGGGAATGCTCCGTTGTAGCCTGCCTGGCGGTCTGGATGGCTTAACGTTTGTCCGTGATTGCCGTATATTGTCGCAATGAGTAGCTGTCTACAAGTCTTCTTTATGCTGACACATGGCCGTCTTTGAACGTTACGGGATATTGGAATCTATGAGCCGGGTTGTCCTAATCAGCATTGCCGAACAGCGTTTGCAACTACGTGAAAACGATCGTCCGGTAATGGAAGTGGATGTGGCTACGGCCAGGAACGGCCCGGGTGAGATGATGGGCAGCGAGTGCACCCCCCGGGGCTGGCACGTGGTACGTGCAAAAGTCGGCGCACAGGCAGCAGCGAATACCGTGTTTGCGGGCCGCAGGCAGACGGGAGAAATCTATTCTCCGTTGTTGCGTGAGCGATTCCCACAGCGCGACTGGATACTTACGCGTATTCTCTGGTTGTCTGGCCTGGAACCTGGCAAAAACCGCCTAGGCAGTGTCGATACAATGCGCCGCTTAATTTATATTCATGGCTGTCCCGATGAGGATGCCATGGGTATTCCCAGCTCCCATGGCTGTGTAAAAATGCGTAATAGCGAGGTCATTCAGCTGTTTGATCTTGTGGAGCCTGGGACGCGCGTGTTGATCAGCGAGGCCGGTATGGGTGATGCCGTTAAAGCAGCAAAGGGTTTGTATTATTAATCGGCAATTAATATTGCCGGGTTAAGTAAGAACATCGAAATAGGTTTGAGGAAGCTCTGGTTAATTCCGGGACAGCAAGATTATGACATGAAATTATTCAGAACAAGGTGGGGATCACTGCCAATAGCGGGACTATGGCAAGATTCGCAACGCCGCGATGGAGGATTTCAGTCGCAAGATCGCGTTCCATGAATTAATCAGAGGTTTCATCAGAAGTAAAAGCTTTGTGATTTTTTATAGGGAGCAGGGATGACCGATTCAACGGGTGGCCTGTACATCATGCTTGTCAGTGTGCATGGCCTGGTTCGGGGGCACGACTTGGAGTTGGGACGGGATGCCGACACCGGTGGACAGACAAAATATGTAGTGGAATTGGCTCGCGCTCTGGCGAAACATCCCGATGTGCAACAGGTTGATCTGCTGACTCGGCAGGTGTTCGACGCCAAGGTCAGCGACGATTACGCCCAGTCCATTGAAATATTAAGTGACAATGAAGGAGAGGGCTTGGCGCGCATCGTGCGCATCCCCTGCGGGCCACGGCGCTATCTGCGTAAGGAGGTGCTTTGGCCACATCTGGACGCCTTCGTGGATAATGTGCTGCAACACGTGCGTCGGGTGGGGCGCATTCCCGATTTCATTCATGGCCACTATGCCGATGCGGGCTATGTCGCCACCCGGCTGGCGCAATTATTGGGCGTACCCATGGCCTTCACCGGCCATTCCCTGGGGCGGGTCAAACGTCAACGCTTGCTCGAGAAAGGTTTGAAGGAATCCAGTATCGAGGCGCAATATAATCTTTCCCAGCGTATCGAGGCTGAAGAGATTGCCCTGGGTAACGCCAACCTCATGGTCACCAGCACCCACCAGGAAGTGGAAGAGCAGTATCAGCGTTATGAGAATTATCATCCGCGGCGCATGACGGTAATCCCACCGGGTGTGGATCTGGCGCGTTTTCACAGGCCACGGACCCTGGAAGCCACCTCACCCATGAAGGCCGAACTGGCCCGTTTTCTTAAACATCCGAGAAAGCCTCTGGTGTTGGCCATCGCCCGCCCTGATGAACGCAAGAACCTCGCCACCCTGGTGCGCGCCTTTGGTGAGAATCCGGCACTGCGCGAGATGGCCAATCTGGTGATCGTGGCGGGCAACCGTGATGACATTTCTGAGTTGGACAAGGGAGCGCGGGAAGTGCTCACCCAACTGTTGATATTATTCGACAAGTATGATCTGTATGGCAACGTGGCCTATCCCAAGCATCACGAACCGGAACACGTCGAAGACCTCTATCGCATGGCGGCAAAGAGCAAGGGGGTATTTGTCAACCCGGCACTCACCGAGCCTTTTGGTCTTACTCTCATCGAGGCAGCGGCCTGTGGCCTGCCGATTATTGCTACGGAAGATGGTGGCCCGAAGGACATCGTTGCCCTGTGCAAGAATGGTGTACTGATAGATCCCTTGGATGCCGATGCTCTGGGCAAGACCATACTTGGTGCACTCAGTGACCGGCGCCGCTGGAACCAATGGTCAAGAAACGGGGTAAAGGGGGCGCATGCGCATTTTTCCTGGGAAAGCCATGTCAACACCTATGTGGCGATCATCAAGCGGATTATTGTTAAACCCCGCCAGGCCAATCACAAAATTGCGACGCGCAAAAAAACGCGCCTGCCAATCATCGATCGCATTCTGGTGTGTGATATCGATGATACCCTACTGGGAGATGCAAAGGCGCTCAAAGCCCTGCTGAATACCATCAAGGAAGGGCGAAAAATCAGGGATATGCACAAGGTGGGCCTGGCCTTCGCCACCGGCCGCCGCCTGGAGAGCGCCGAGCAGGTCATACGCGAGAAAGAACTGCCCATGCCGGATTTTCTGATTTCATCGGTGGGCAGTGAAATCCATTATGGCCATGGCATGCTGGAGGACTATGCCTGGAAGCAGCATATCAATTACCGCTGGAAGCCCGTAGAGCTGCGCCAGGCATTGGTGGATGTCCCCGGCCTGACCTTGCAGCCGGAAGAGGCACAGCGCGAACACAAGGTCAGTTATTATATCGACCCCCAAAAGGCCCCCAGCCTGCGTGAAATCCAGGCCCATCTACGGCATCTGGATTTGCACGCCAAACTTATTTTCTCACACGGTGAGTTTCTCGACCTGTTGCCGGTGCGCGCCTCCAAGGGTTTGGCCATTCGTTACTTGTCCATCAAGTGGGGGCTGCCGCCGGAACGCATCCTGGTGGCGGGGGATTCCGGTAACGACGAGGATATGCTGCGCGGTAACACCTTGGGGCTGGTGGTGGGAAATTACAGCAAGGAACTGTCGCGTCTCAAAGGGCGCGAGCGCATCTACTTTGCCAAAGGCCATTTTGCCTGGGGTATCATGGAAGGTATGCAGCATTACGATTTTCTTGGGGACCTCGTTATCCCCACTGAAGAAACCAGGGCAGGTGAAAAATGAACCAGCAACGCCCCGTGATATTTGGAGAAGTCCTGTTCGATTGTTTTCCCAACGCCAAGACGGTGCTGGGTGGCGCGCCATTCAACGTAGCCTGGCATTTACAAAACAGGGACTGTGAACCACTGCTGATCAGCAGTGTGGGAAACGACAAAAACGGCGAAGCCGTGCGTCAGGCCATGAGTAAACAGGGCATGGACACTGTGGGTCTGCAAACCAGTGAACACTATCCCACCGGCCAGGTGGTCGTATCTATAGAGGCTGGTCAGCCCAGTTACGAGATCGTCACCGACCAGGCCTATGATCATATCGACCACCGGCATGCCTTACAGCTACTGGAGAAGCTCACACCCGCGCTGATTTATCATGGCAGCCTGGCCCTGCGTAACGCCGCTTCACGCGCGGCTCTGGACGCCATTGTCGAAAACGCCCGTGCGCCGGTATTTCTGGACGTTAATCTGCGTGATCCCTGGTGGGACATGGCGCTTCTGAAGGCCATTCTGCAACGCGCCACCTGGGTCAAACTTAACGACGAGGAGTTGTGCACCATCAGCGGCCAACCCGTGAGCAATGGCCCCGAATTACAGACTTATGCAAAAAACATATTCACTGACTCTCGGCTGGAAAGTCTCATTGTTACCCGGGGCGACAAGGGTGCATTTGTCGTCTGCGAAGAAGGTATCGTGGAGGGGGCCCCCGTGCCGGTGGAAAATGTCGTGGACACCGTTGGTGCTGGGGACGCCTTCAGCGCCATATGCATCGAAGGCATCATAAAAAAACGCCCCATCGTAGACACCCTCGATCAGGCCCTGACCTTTGCGGCACGGATTTGCCAGCAACAGGGAGCAACGGGCTAGGGGTCAGAGAACAATTGTTCCTAATATTAGGAACAATTGTTCTCTGACCCCCGTTTTGATGTATTGAAAAAGGATGCCTTTGAGTTTTCCTTGATCATTGCACTTATCCTGCTGTCGGAATAGTCCATGGACGTATTGCTTCCCAAAATGTCTTTGCGTATCTGCAACGACAAAGATCCCAGTGATTCACTGAGCAGAGACATATCACCGCTGAAACTGTTGTCATCGGATATGGAACTGATCACCCCCAGAAAGGATTGATACTCATCAATGACCTCTGGTGAAGCAATCACCGCCAGTTTGTGTGTAACAAATTGCAGACGAATCAGCTCTTTATTCGTAAAATGATCCAGAAGAGCCATCTCCTCCAGAAGGTCAAGAAGAAGCTGATAAGTTGATGTCTTTATTTCCAGATAGCGAACACGTTGTTCCTTTTCAATCTCGATTTCAGTCTGCTTGTTAAGTAGCAATGAAGTAATGAAAATTGTCGCAAGTGTGCCTAGGATTATTAGAACGATTTCCTGCGTAAATGGGAAATGGTCAGTCACTTCATAGGCATAGCGCAGATAGGCGTAACCAGAAATCAGTGTAACCGATGCCATCGATAGATAAACAAGATTTAATAATCGTTTGCTCAAGAGAGTTTCCTCGATACTTGCTTAAATGCCTTTATGCGCCATAGAAGAAATGCTTCAAATCCAAGGAATCTATGATCAATTAAATGAACGTGTATCTTGTGCCTATCTATCGTATGCCCATGCGCCCGGCCAGCACTACGCTGGTATGTAAAGTCACTTGAATTGTTGGCAGTCGGCGTACAGTTCTTGTGACCGCCAGTCTTACCAGGCACTGGGTGCGCTTAGTGAATCGACGGATGTGTCTTGTGATGGGCCGGTTCCACGCCAGGGGTGGATTCCGCACCGAGATGGGCGTCCTCTTCCTCGTGCTGCTTTCTTTTTTCGGCCGCCTTGGCATCCAAGGTGGCGAGCTCTTCGGCGCTGATGGCAGGGGTGTCGGTCTTTTTGTCCTTGGCAGGCCCGGCGCTGGTTTCTTCTGCATAAGTGTTTGCTGATGGGCCTCCGGCAAGGGCCTCAGCTGTGGGCTCGATAATGCCGGCCTCGGCGGCGTGCTGGCCTTCGCTCATGGCGTCTGTACTGTGACTGGCCTGTGTGGCCCTAATATTTTCAGCTTCCTGCGGTTTTTCTCCTTCGTGCAAACCTTCGGTGTTGACCATGCCTTCGGCGCCCAATGTGGTATTGGCTTCGGATTCTGTGGCGCTGTCGCTGGTGGTGGCGACTGCAGCGTTTGCCTTTTCGGTATTCGGCTCGGCATTCAGGCTGCCTTCTTCATCTGTCGTACCGGCGGCGAGGATCTTTTTCTCCGGCAGGTCAAGAGCGCTGATGCGGGTCTTCTCGTTACAGAGCGTCTGCGCGCCGCTGGCGAGGTGTTCGTAGACCTCGCGGTAGTCGTCGGTGAGCTTGTTGAACAGCAGGGAAGTCTTGAGGAAGTGGCGATGCACGTCTTCCTGGTAATCGTTGAGCTTGTTTTGCGTGGCTTCCAGTTGCTGTTCCAGCTCCAGGGTGCGTTTGTCCTTGATCTGCCGGGCGATGAAATAGCCCGCGCCGCCGCCGATGGCGAACACTATGGCGCCGCCCAGCCATCCCAGTACCGATATCTCGCCGAACATGGTGTACCTCCTCAAACGTCGTGGATAGATCCATGCTAACGGATGTAGCGTGGGCCTGTCATGCGCTTTTTGGGGATTTCCCGGGGTGTCTGGCTTTGGGTCTTATGGGGGCAGCATAAATGCCGGGTTTGATTGTTGAGCAAAAAACTAGGGAAATTGGTGTCTTGGCACAGGGGGGAAGGCGGCTATTACCCCTTCAAATTTGAGGTAGATAGGGCAGCGTATTGGCCCGCCAGAAAATTAGACTTGCATAGTGAAAACTACTGTATATAATCACAGAAACTTTCATATTTACTGTATGGATCGCCAGTCAGTGGCGCGCACATCGGGAGGCAGACAATGCAAGGCTTGACCAAACGCCAGCAACAGGTGTTGGACATGATTCGTGACTTCATCGAGGAATACAACATGCCGCCCACCCGGGTGGAGATCGCCGAGGCCATGGGGTTTCGCTCCGCCAATGCGGCGGAAGATCACCTCAAGGCCCTGCTCAACAAGGGAGCCATCGAGATGTACGCCGGTTCCTCCCGCGGCATTCGCATTGTGGAGGACGAGGCACAGGGCCTGCCGGTGGTGGGCCGGGTGGCCGCAGGTAATCCTATTCTCGCCGAGGAGAATATTGAAGATCACTACAAGGTGGATGCCGAGGTGTTTTACCCGGCGGCGGACTATCTGCTGCGGGTCAAGGGCATGAGCATGCGCGATGTGGGGATTCTCAACGGCGACCTGCTGGCGGTGCACCGCACCCGGCAGGCCACCAGCGGACAGATCGTGGTGGCCCGGGTGGGCGACGAGGTCACCGTCAAGCGCTTCCGTCGCCGCGGCAACAAGGTGCGCCTGCTGCCCGAGAACGACGACTTCGAGCCCATCGAGGTGGACTTGCGCGACGAGGACTTCGCCATCGAGGGCCTGGCTGTGGGCGTGATCCGCAACGAGGTGAAATAATGAAACTGGTCATGGGATATTTCACACCGGTAAGCCGCAACGCCAACCTCGAGGAACTGCGTATCTATCTGCAGGCCATTGCCCAGGTGCTGGGGCGGGCATTGCGCAAACGCCTTGGGCTGAGGAACAAGGCAAAGACACAGGCGCGCTACATCATTCGCTCCTGAATCCCGGGCGTAGGGCCAGCCCCGCCGGGTTGCCCTAGGGCCTGTTATTCATCGTCTCAAAATAATTGCTACCCGGTTATTTCCCCGTGTTGGAGCGCCTTTCCAGGCGCGAATCGCGCCTGGAAAGGCGCTCCCACCGTATTTGGCATTGTATAAGCGTGCTATACGATCAGCTTACGTTCATTTACTGCCCCTTTTGGCGTTCCCGGGGTGATGAATGGCCACCGATGTCTGTTAAACCAATTTTGAGACGCTTAATAACACTCATCATGTCAAGCCCATACTGGGCGCCTATTGTGTGTACACGTGTTGACTCAATTCACGGCAATGTCTGCCGATATGGATTAAAATCCCCAAAAATTGCCTACCCTGGTCAGCTGGCCGGGCGGGAAAGGAGTCGGTGTGGAAATCTCAACCTTCATCATCATCGGCCTGTTGGCGGCCGTGTTGTTGTACGCCATCATGATCTACAACAACCTGGTGTCTCTGAAGCACAATGTCAGCAAGTCCTGGGCCAATATCGACGTGCTGCTCAAACAACGTCACGACGAACTGCCCAAGCTCATCGAGGTCTGCAAGCAGTACATGGGCTACGAGCAGGAGACCATGGAAAAGATCATGCAGGCCCGCTCGGCGGTGGCCAGTGCCCAGCAGTCCGGCAATATCGGCGCCCTGGGGACGGCGGAAACCCAGTTGCGCATGGGCCTGGGCGGTTTGTTTGCCCTGGCCGAGGCCTATCCGGATTTGAAGGCCGACCAGTCCTTCCAGCATCTGCAGACGCGCATCACCGGCCTGGAGAATGCCATCGCCGACCGGCGCGAGTTCTACAACGAGGCGGTGAACCTCAATAACGTGCGCATCGAACAGTTCCCGGACGTGATCATCGCCAGCAAGTTCAATTTCAAGCCCGCCGAGCTGCTGGAATTCGATGAGGAAGAAACCAAGGACGTCAATGTCAAGGAATTGTTTGGTTAGCATTATCGCCCTGCGGACATATTAGTCATCTCAAAATAATTGTTACAGGGTTATTTCCTCCGTGTGGGAGCGCCTTTCCTGGCGCGAATCGCGCCAGGAAAGGCGCTCCCACCGTGTTTGGCAATGAATGTTTGGCAATGAATAAGTGCGCTGGGATTAGGGTCTGTGATCACTCACTGACCCTTCAGGCATCCCAAAGGTGGCGAATGCTCACCGATGTCTGAAAAAACCAATTTTGAGACCCTTAATATTATGGGAACGCTGCGATGGATCAATTACAAACCTGGGTCCTCAACCTCCCGGAAGGGAAATTCTATCTCTATTTATTGTTAGCCGTCGGTGCATCCGCCGCCGGTTTCATCTATGCCTTTATTTTCTTTCGCCGGGCGCGCGTCATCGAGGATACCCCTACGTCAAAGATCCGTTCCGCCGCCCAGGGCTATGTGGAACTGGCGGGGCGGGGCGAATTGCTGGAGGGCGACACCATCATCGCACCGCTCACCACGACACCCTGCACCTGGTATCGCTTCAAGGTGGAGCGGATTCATGACCGGCACACCACCACCGTAGCCTCCGGCACCAGTGAGGAACTGTTCGCCCTGGTGGGTGAAACAGGCCGCTGTGTTATCGATCCCGAGGGTGCCGCGGTCACCTGCAAGACCAAAAAGGTGTGGTACGAATACAGTTATCCCTCTACCAGTGGGGGCAGAGGGGGTGGCGGAATGTTTGGCCGCATGCGTGGGCGCTATCGCTACACCGAGGAGCGCATGCACCCCGGTGAACCCCTGTACGCCATCGGCATGTTTATGTCCGTGGGCGGTGGCGCCGAGTCATTCAATACCGATGCCGAGGTGCGTGATGTTCTGAATCTCTGGAAGAAGAACCGCGCCGGCCTGCTGAAACACTTCGATGCCAACGGCGATGGCGAACTGGATATGCAGGAATGGCAAGCGGTGCGCAAGGCGGCCTATCAGCGGGTTCGCCGGGAGCAGGTGAAACGCAGCGCCCAGCCGCCCACCCACATCATGAAAAAACCCCAGCACGACAACCGTCCCTACCTGTTGTCGGTCTATCCCCAGGATGAATTGGTCAAACGCTACAAACGCATGGCCGCCGGCAGTCTGGCCGGGTTCTTTCTGGCGGGCGTGGCGGCAGTGTGGATGGCGACACTGCGGCTGATTGGCTGAATATCTACCCGGCAATTGATGTTGTCGGGTTAACAATCGTTTCAAATTAGTTGTAACAGGGCGATTCGCGCCTGGAAAGGCGCTCCCACCGTGTTTGGCATTGTAATTATACTTGTATAAGCATGACGTGGTCAGAACGTTATGGGATAACTTGCATTCACTTACTGCCATTTCAGGCGTTCCCAAGCTGGCGAATACCCGGTAAACCTGCTTTGAGTCCCTTAAGAATAGTGCAACTGCCGGCCCAGTGTGAGGGTATACAAGAGGATTACCGGCACCTGCATGAGCATCACCACTGAACGATAAATCAGTGGCTCCGAACCCCGGCGATCAATCAGCCGATCAATGCGTTTTTCCAGTTGCAGTGAAAGCCACTTGGCAAGCGCGTGGGTGATAAAGGCGATGAACAGCAGGCTCAGCAGTGTGCCGTGATCGGGCCAGTAGTGGATGTCTGTGATGGAGTGGCTGTCCGCCAACCAGTGAAACACCATGCCAGACGCGGCGATCGCCTGCAGCGGCAGAACCACCGCCGGCCAACGACTGAAAAGCGGAACCAGCGGCAACAGCAGGGAGAGCAAAAAAACCACGTTTACCAGGCTGGTCAGGCGTAATTGCCCGCCCGCCAGCAAGGTGCCGATGGCGGGCGCCGATTCCACGCCGAACAACACCGGATAGGCCACCAGGATAAAACACACCAGGGCCAGGGCCCGTGCGCCGGGCAGAATGGTATGGGCCACGAGCCAGTGTGAGGGCGGCACGTCGGCCACGACCAGCAACACCTTGTAGGCCACTACTTCCACCAGCACCGACACGAGGCCGAACACAGCCAGGGCAAACAACAACTGCGGGTGGAAAAGGGATTCGAAGAGAGTCATGGGTCTTGTATGTTGTCAGTGGCCTTGGTGGATATTATGCGCGTCCCGGTTACCGTTTCGGCTACAATACGCCCAAGCTTTAAAGTGCCTGAATACATGCCTGAACCGACCTCTCCTTTTGAACTCCACCTGGCCGTTGAACATGCCGGTGTCACCGCTGTGGATATGCTGGCACAGGCCACGGGGCTGTCCAGGCAGCACATCAAGCAGGTGATGCAAAAGGGCGCGGTGTGGTTGGAGGAAAAGGGTGCCGGCAAACCCCGTCGCTTTCGGCGGGCAAAAAAAGCCCTGGCCGTGGGTGACAAGCTGCATCTTTATTACGATGCGGAGGTGCTTGCGGAAACCCCGGCGCAGCCACAGCTCATCGTCGATGAGGGTGCGTACAGCATCTGGTACAAGCCCTGCGGCCTGCGCTCACAGGGTTCGAAGTGGGGTGATCACTGCACGCTGCAGCGCTGGGTGGAACAGAACCTTACGCCACAACGCCCGGCCTTCGTGGTACATCGCCTGGATCGCGCCGCCACGGGATTGATAATTATCGCCCACCAAAAAAAGGTCGCCACCGCCCTTGCCGGCTTGTTCGCAAAACGCGAGGTGGAAAAACGCTATCGCGTCATTGTCCACGGGCGGTTTGCCGCGGGCGCCTGGCCGCAGAAGATCGACTCGACCATCGATGGCCGGCCGGCATGCAGCTTCGCGCGGCTGCTGGAATACGATGCAGTTCGTGACCGATCCCTGCTGGAGGTGCGCATCGACACCGGGCGCAAGCACCAGATACGCAAACACCTGGCGGGCATCGGTTTCCCCGTGGTGGGGGATCGCTTGTACGGCCGGCAAGGGGATACAGAGGATTTGCAGTTGACCGCCTGTTATCTAGCGTTCATGTGTCCAGTCACCCAACAGAAAAAAATCTGGCAGTTCCCCGAACCATTATCAAAAAAGTAGGGTGGGCACGTAATTTGTGCCCACGCGTCAACGATATCTCTCTACAAGATTGCGTGGGCACAAAAGACGTGCCCACCCTACGGGGTTTTCGGGGCGTCGCGAATGACGGATTATTTGTTGACGGTAATGGAGGCCTTTTCCACCAACAACGGGTACATGTATCCCATGCCAAAGTCGGTGCCCAGCACCACGGTACCGGTAACGGTGACGTTGTTGCCTACGCTGGCGGTCTGGTTGCTGGTGACAGTGAGGTCGTTGGTGCCCTGGCCACCGGTACCATCCTGAATGTGCAGAAAGTTGCGCCGCATGATGCCGTTGTTCACCTTCACCACCTTACCGGTCACGGTAACCTGTTTGCCCTTGAGTTGTTGCATTTGCTGATTGACCTGTTCCACGGTCATCTCGGCGGCGAACAGGGATGCGCTGAAAAGCAAGCCCAGGGTCAAAGTGATCAGTTGTTTTTTCATGCTTGCTTCCTCTTGTTGTGGTGACTCGTGTCAGTGTGAATGATCGTTGGACTACATGTTGCGGATGCGCGCCAGCTGGTCCTCAAAGTTCTTCAGCGCGGTTTGCAGTTCGGCAATCTTGGTCCGTTCCTTTTCCACCACCGCTTGTGGGGCGCGTTCGACAAAATTGGGGTTGGAGAGCTTGGCTTCGATGCGTTTCACATCCTGTTGTTTCTTGTCGATCTCTTTGCCCAGGCGGGCGATCTCCGCCTCCTTGTCGATGAGCCCGGCCATGGGGATGAGTACCTGCATCTCACCCACCAGGGCGGTGGCGGATTCCGGCACTGGCTCGCCTACCTCGAGCACCTTGATGGACTCGGTGCGTGCCAGGAAATCGATGTAATGCTGGTTACGTGACAGCCGGGCCTTGTCCTCGTCGCTGGCATTGACCAGCAGCACCGGCAGCGGCTTGCCGGGTTTGATATCCATGCCGGAACGAATCTGGCGCACGCCGACGATGAATGCCTTGACCCATTCCATTTCGTCGATGGCCGCCTGGTTCACTTCCTCCATTGCCGGGCTGGGATAGGGCTGGCGCATGATGCTGAACACGGTGTCGGTGCTCTTCTCCACGCCGGCCAGCGGCGCAACGCGCTGCCAGATCTCCTCGGTGATGAAGGGCATCAGCGGGTGGGTCAGGCGCAGCAGGCTCTCCAGCACGCGCACCAGGGTCTGCCGGGTGCCGCGCAACTGCTCCGCGCTGCTTTCGTTACTCGTGAGCACCGGCTTGGAGAGTTCCAGGTACCAGGCGCAGTATTCGTTCCAGGTGAAGTCGTAAATGGCCTGGGCGGCATGGTCGAGGCGGTAGCCTTCCAGGGCTTCGATGACCTGTTGTTCGGTCTGTTGCAGGCGGGCGCTGATCCATTGGTCTGCGGCGGACAGTTCGACGTTACCACCGTCGACTCCGCAGTCCTCGCCTTCCGTGTTCATCAGCACGTAATTCGCCGCATTCCACAGCTTGTTGCAGAAGTTGCGATAGCCTTCCACGCGGCCCAGGTCGAAGTTGATGTCGCGGCCGGTGGAGGCCAGGCTGGCGAAGGTGAAACGCAGGGCGTCGGTGCCGAAGGAGGGGATGCCGTTGGGGAAGTCCTTGCGCGTCTGCTTCTCGATCTTTTTCGCCATCTGCGGCTGCATCATGCCCGAGGTGCGTTTCTCCACCAGGGCCTCCAGGTCGATACCGTCGATGAGATCGATGGGGTCCAGCACGTTGCCCTTGGACTTGGACATCTTTTGCCCGTGGGAGTCACGCACCAGGCCGTGTATGTACACGTCGCGGAAGGGCACGTCGCCCATGAACTTCAGCCCCATCATGATCATCCGCGCCACCCAGAAGAAGATGATGTCGAAGCCGGTGACCAGCACGTTGGTGGGGTAGAAGGTCTTTACCGTTTCCAGGTCGTCGGGCCAGCCCAGGGTGGAGAAGGGCCACAGCGCGGAGCTGAACCAGGTGTCCAGCACGTCCTCGTCCTGGCGCAGGGTCACGTTGTCGCCCAGGCCGTGCTTCTCGCGCACCTCGGCCTCGGAGCGGCCCACGTAGACGTCGCCCTGCGCGTCGTACCAGGCGGGGATGCGATGGCCCCACCAGATCTGCCGCGAGATGCACCAGTCCTCGATGTTGCGCATCCACTCGAAATAGGTGTTCTTCCAGTTGTCGGGCACGAAGCGGATGTCGCCGTCTTCCACCGCCCTGATGGCGGGCTCCGCCAGCGGGCCCACCTTCACGTACCACTGGTCGGTGAGGAAGGGCTCGATCACCGCGCCGGAGCGGTCGCCGCGCGGCACCATCAGCTTGTGGTCCTCGGTTTTTTCCAGCAGGTCGTTTTCGCCCAGCAGTTCGATCACCAGCTTGCGGGCCGCGAAGCGGTCCAGGCCGTGGAAGTCTTCCGGGATCAGCTCGCCGAACTCGTCATCGTCAGCGATGATTGCGGCATCCACGGTGAAGATGTTGATCAGCCCGCCGTTGGGCAGGGCGGCGATGGCGGTCTCGTCGCGATGGCGCTGCCAGACCTGGTAGTCGTTGAAGTCGTGGGCCGGGGTGATCTTGACGCAGCCGGTGCCGAACTCCGGGTCCACGTAGTCGTCGGCGATGATGGGGATGAGCCGCTCGGTGAAGGGCAGCTTTACCTTCTGGCCCAGCAGGTGGCTGTAGCGCTCGTCGTCAGGGTGTACCGCCACTGCGGCGTCGCCGAGCATGGTCTCCGGGCGGGTGGTGGCGACGATGAGGTGGCCGCTGCCGTCGGCCAGCGGGTAGCGCATGTGCCACAGGTAGCCGTTCTCCTCCTCGGAGAGCACCTCGAGGTCGGACACCGCGGTGTGCAGCACGGGATCCCAGTTCACCAGGCGTTTGCCGCGATAGATCAGGCCTTCCTCGTGCAGGCGCACGAACACTTCCTTGACCGCGTTGGACAGACCCTCGTCCATGGTGAAGCGCTCCCGCGACCAGTCCAGGGACGAGCCCATGCGCCGCAGCTGGCGGGTGATATTGCCGCCGGATTCTTCCTTCCATTGCCAGATACGCTGGATGAAGGCCTCGCGCCCCAGATCGTGGCGGCTCTTGCCCTCGGCCTCCAGCTGGCGTTCCACCACCATCTGCGTGGCGATGCCGGCGTGATCGGTGCCCGGCTGCCACAGGGTGTTGTCGCCCTTCATGCGGTGATAGCGGATCAGGCTGTCCATCACCGTGTTGTTGAAGCCATGGCCCATGTGCAGGCTGCCGGTGACATTGGGCGGCGGGATCATGATGCAATAGGGCTGGCCCTCGCCAGAGGGCGCGAACAGGCCCGCCTGTTCCCAGGTGGTGTACCATTTCTGTTCGATGGCGTGGGGGTTGTAGGTCTTTTCCATGTTATTCATTGTCTCAAAATAATGGCTACAGGGTTATTTCCCCCGTGTGGGAGCGCCTTTCCAGGCGCGATTCGCGCCTGGAAAGGCGCTCCCACAGTATTTGGCATACTGTATTTGGCAATGAGTAAGTGCGCTATGGGATTGGCTTGCATTCACTCACTGCCCCTTCAGACATTGCCAGGGTGATGAATGCTCACCGATGTCTGTTAAACCCATTTCGAGACCCTTACTATGGGAATCATCAAAAAGGCTGCGCAAAGGGGCGCATTATACCTTGGCGCACGCGCTAAAAGCAGCCTATTCTGGGTGCGGGGAACTAATTGTGTGCTGTGGAAAACACTGTGTACTGCGGGAACAAAAGGCAAGGGGGAACAATGACGGATTTGCTGGCGAGCCTGAACGCTGACTTTGGCCTTGAGGGCCACGTGCACTTTCAGGCGGGGGAAAACGGCCTGCACATGGCCAGGATAGACAACGACCTGGCCACGGCGGAGGTCTATTTGCATGGCGGAAACATCACGGCGTTTCAGCCCCATGGCAGTGATCCGCTGCTATGGCTGAGCCCCCTGGCGCAATTCCAAACGGACAAGGCCATTCGCGGTGGGGTGCCGGTGATCTGGCCCTGGTTCGGCCCGCACTCCGTGGATTCGCACAAGCCGCAGCATGGTTTTGCGCGCACGGCATCGTGGCAGGTCAGCCATGCCGGGGCGCTGGCTGATGGCAGTACCCAATTGCAGTTAGACCTGCGGGATACATCTGCGACACGCACACTATGGCCCCATGCTTTTGCGTTGGAGCTAGTGTTTACCGTGGGCACGGAACTGCGCATCGAGCTCACCAGCCGCAACACGGGTGATCAGCCCTTCACCGCCGGTGCGGCCCTGCATAGTTATTTTGCGGTGGGCGATGTGGAACAGGTGGTTGTGGAGGGGCTGGCGGACTGTGAGTATATCGATAAACTGGATGCCGACCGGCGCAAGAGGCAGGAAGGCCTTGTGCGGATTCACGCAGAAGTGGACCGGATTTATCTCAAGACAGAGAATAGCTGTGTGATTCACGATCCCCTGATGGCGCGGCAGATTCACATCGAGAAAGGCGGCAGCCGTTCCACGGTGGTGTGGAATCCCTGGGCGGACAAGGCTGAGGCCATGGCGGATTTTCCCGATCAGGGCTTTCGGCAAATGCTGTGTATCGAAACGGCGAATGCCGCGGATGACGTTCGCATCCTGGCGCCCGGTGATGCCCACACGCTCAGCCAACGCATTTCCCTCCATCGCGAGGTGCCCCGGCAATGATCGGCGCAACCTTGTTTACCTGGCTTCAGGGGGCAGGGTTTTATCGCCAGGCGCACCAGCAGGCCGTGGAAGCCCTGCCCCGGGGTGAGGGTAAGACCTGGCTCGATGTGGGTACCGGGCCGGGGCTGGTGGCCCGTCAGGCGGCCGCGCGGGGATATGAGACAACCGGGATGGATGTCGATGCTCACATGGTGCGGGCGGCAAAACGGTTGGCCCGTTGGCAGCACTCTGCGGCGCGGTTTTGTCAGGGCGGTTTGGATGAGCTGGCGCAGTGGCAGGCCGATGTGGTGTCTGCTGCTTCATTGTTGGCGGTGCTGGATGACAAGCCGGCCGGCATTGCGGCCCTGTGGGGCAGCGTTCGTCCCGCGGGATACTTGCTGGTGATCGAGCCCACGGGGGCGATGAATCCCGACAACGCCCAGCGTCTGATTGCCGCCGATTGTCTGCCCAAAAAGCGATTGCACGGTTTGAAAATGTGGGCCATGGCGCGCCAAGGGCGAGCCGTGGATATGGCATCCCTTGCCCCGGCGGAGGCTACCGAGTGCCGGCAGCTTGAGTTATTGGAGGGCTTGCTGGGGGGCTGGATTTTCCGCAAAGCGCCGGCCTACTGAGGGCCAGGTGTCACCGGCTTTTCGCGGCATGGGCAATCCAGGTGGTGCCCACGAGGGTGAGGCTGTCTCCCTGTTTCAGGGCATCGGCCGAGGCGATGACTTCTGCGCTGAAGGCACGGTAGGTTTCCTTGTTCATTTGCTTGGCGAGTACGGCAATGGGGCCGGCCAGTTCCTCCATGACCTGCCAGTATTCCTCGCCACTCTGGGCCTCGATCATGTCGATGCGGAGGTCTTCGATCTCGATGTCGCGGAAGCCGCTGTCACGCAGGATGTTTTCCAGGCGCTCGCGCTCGGCGAAGGCGAACACGCCGGGGGCATCGGGGGGCGGTTGTGGCATCTCCATGTGTTTCATGAGGATGGACATGGCGTGGGTGAAAAAAGGATTGCGCTCGGGTTCGGCCCAGCAGGCCAGGGCGATGCGGCCCTCGTCTTTCAGCACGCGGCGCATCTGTTCCAGCATTGCCTGCGGCTCGGGCATGAACATCAGCCCCCAGCGACAGGAGATGGCATCGAAGCGATTGTCCTCGAAGGGGATGCCCTTGCCGTCCACGGCCCGAAACTCGATGTTGTCGAGGTTTTGCTCCCGGGCCTTGTCGCGGGCGATGGCGAGCATTTCGTCCACCAGGTCGATACCCACAACCTTGCCGGTTTCGCCCACCCGATGGGCGGCGGGGATGGCCGGCTCGCCGGTGCCGGAGGCGATGTCGAGCACGTGGTGCCCGGGGGAAAGCCGCAGGCCGTCCAGCATGCGCTGGCTGACAGGGTCGGCACTCTTGCGCAGGCGCTCGTCGTTCTTGCGCCAGCCGGAGGAGACCGTGCGCCAGGTGTTGCGTTCGCGGTCGATGATGTCCTGTGGGCTTGGGGTGTCGCTCATGAAAGGGTTCTGGTTTGTCCGGCGGATAACGATGACCAATGTAGTCCGGGGGGGCTACGCTGTCTAGTATTAATCGTTTCAAAATCATTGCTACAGGGTTCATCCCCCCCCATGTGGGAGAGGCTTATTTGGAACGCTAAAAAACTCGCGTCTTGTGGCGGTTCATCCACTCATGTGGGAGCGCCTTTCCCGGCGCGAATCGCGCCTGGAAAGGCGCTCCCACCGTATTTGGCATGGTATTAAGTGCGCTATGGGATAACTTGTATTCATTTACTGCCGCTTCAGGCATTCCCAAGGTGGCGGAGGCTCACCGACGTCTGTTAAACCAATGTTGAGACCCTTAGAAAACGCGATGCTAATTCTGCTGGCCATGTCGACATCCATTAGCACGAGGCAATGGTCTTGTTATACCCTGAGGCTGATGGGTGTTGAATGGGCCTGGGCTTTTCGGTAGTCGTGATTTATGCCGCTTTTCGGCGAACGATATCCTGCACCAGCTTTTCAAGTTTTAGCGTGTCGGCAGTAAAGCCGCGGATACCTTCAGCCAGTTTTTCCGTGGCCATGGCGTCTTCATTCATCATCCAACGGAAACGGGCCTCGGTTATATCCATGCGTTCGATGTTGGCCGCTCGGGCGGTCTCAGGTGACAGCTTGCGGGATAATTCAGCTTCGTTGTCTTGTAGTTCCTCCATCAGGGCGGGGGCTATGGTGAGCAGATCACAACCCGCCAGTTCTAAAATCTCATCGCTGTTGCGAAAGCTGGCACCCATCACCACGGTGTCGTAGTCGAATTTCTTGAAGTATTGGTAGATGGTGCGGACGGACTTTACGCCAGGGTCGTCTGCCGCGGTGTAGCCATCAACGCCATCGGCCTTTTTATACCAGTCCATAATGCGTCCCACGAAAGGTGAGATCAGGGTTGCGCCTGCGTCTGCGGCAGCGATGGCCTGAGCGATGTTGAACATCAGTGTCAGGTTGCAATGCAGGCCTTTTTTTTCCAATTGTTCGGCTGCGCGGATGCCTTCCCATGTGGAGGCAATCTTAATCAGGATTCGTGATGTATCGACGCCAGCTTCCTGGTAAAGGGTGATGAGTTGTTCTGCGCGCTCGACGGTGGCGGTAGTATCGAAGGATAGGCGAGCATCCACTTCGGTGGAGACCCGACCGGGTACGATATTGAGGATTTCTTTGCCAAAGTTGACAGCGATTTTATCCAGGATCAACGGACTTTGCTGTGCCTCATCTCCGCCTTTTGCCTGAGCATATTCGATGGCCGATTGCACCAGTGGTTGGTATTGCGGCATCTGTGCCGCCTTGTACAGCAATGAGGGATTGGTGGTGGCGTCACTGGGCCGGTATTGCTGGATGGACTCGATATCCCCGGTGTCGGCGACCACCGTGGTCATGCTGCGCAATTGTTCGAGCTGGTTCATGGCATCTGTCCTTTACGTTGGGTGGTAGTCTGTGTTCTTGCTTTAGGCATCACGTTAGCCTTCCTGGAATAATATTATCGGTACTGCCGCCTTGGGCTTTAGTCGTATGAAGGGCCCGGAAGTGACAGATCGATGCCCAAAAATGTGGGAGAATAGACCCATGCAACGGGCCCACGATATTCTCAATCACACCTTCGGCTACGATGCCTTCCGCCATCATCAGGCGGAGATCGTGCAGACGCTGATCGACGGCGGTGACGCCCTGGTGCTGATGCCCACCGGCGGCGGCAAGTCCCTGTGCTATCAAATTCCGGCCCTGGTGCGCGAGGGGGTGGGTATCGTGGTATCACCGCTTATCGCCCTGATGCAGGACCAGGTGGACGCCCTGCAACAACTGGGCATCCGTGCCGCCTTTCTCAATTCCTCCCTGGACGGCCTGCAGCAGCAGGCGGTGGAACAGGCCCTGCTGGGTGGGGAACTGGATTTATTGTACGTGGCGCCGGAACGCCTGCTCACCGAGCACATGCTGGCACTGCTGGAACAGGCGTCCCTGGCCCTGTTCGCCATCGATGAGGCCCACTGTGTTTCCCAATGGGGGCATGATTTCCGTCCCGAGTACCAGCAGCTTTCCATTTTACACCAGCGTTTCCCCGGGGTTCCGCGCATCGCCCTGACCGCCACCGCCGATGTTCGCACCCGCCAGGAGATTATCGCCCAACTGGATTTAGGGGACGCCAAGGTCTTTCTCAATAGCTTCGATCGGCCCAATATACGCTACACCATCAGCGAGGGACAGAACAGCCGCGAGCGTCTTTGGCAGTTTCTCGAGCAGGAACATCCCGATGATGCCGGCATCGTCTACTGCCTGTCACGCAAGAAGGTGGAGAGCACCGCCGCGTGGCTGGCCGCCCGGGGACGTGTCGCGCTGCCTTATCATGCCGGCTTGCCGGACGAGCTGCGCCGCGAACACCAGCAACGCTTCCTGCGCGAGGAGGGGGTGATCGTGGTGGCCACCATCGCCTTTGGCATGGGCATCGACAAGCCCGACGTGCGTTTCGTGGCGCACCTCAGCCTGCCCAAGAGTCTCGAGGCCTATTACCAGGAGACAGGCCGCGCCGGGCGTGACGGCCTGCCCGCCAATGCCTGGATGGCCTACGGCCTGCAGGACGTGATCACCCTGCGGCAGATGTTGCAGGGTTCCGAAGGCAGTGAGCAATACAAACGTATCGCCAATGCCAAGCTGGACGCCATGCTGGGGCTGTGCGAACAAGTAAGCTGCCGCCGTCAGGCCCTGTTGGCCTATTTCGATGAGCAACTCGATACGCCCTGCGGTAACTGCGATACCTGTCTCGACCCGCCGCAGACCTGGGACGGAACCGAGGCGGCGCAAAAGGTGCTGTCCTGCGTGTATCGCAGTGGTCAGCGTTTTGGGGTGAACTACATCATCGATATCCTGTTAGGCAAGGAGGATGAACGCATCCAGGCCAATGGTCATCATCGGCTCAGTACCTTCGGTATCGGTACGGACAAGACGGCGGTGGAGTGGCGCGGTGTTTTTCGTCAGTTGATCGCCCAGGGATTTCTCATGGCAGATGTCGAGTCTTACGGCGTATTACGTCTGACGGAAAAAGCCAGGCCCCTGTTGCGAGGCGAAATACGCCTGGCGTTACGACAGCAACGTAAGGTCCGCAAAGGCAAAACGGTTAGACAGGAGAGCAGTCTGACGGCGTCCGAGAATCGCTTGTTTGATGCCCTGCGCGAACATCGCCTGAGTCTGGCGATACAACGCAATGTGCCACCCTATGTGATTTTTCATGACAGTACATTACAGGAAATGGCCCAGCGACGACCGGCCTCAAGGGAAGAACTGCGCACCATCAATGGTGTGGGCGAAAAGAAACTGATGGATTTTGCTGAAGGGTTTCTGGAAGTCATACATAATGCATTGGAGGATGACCTTGCAGGAAGCAGCATGGAGGATTATGCGGGTTTACCATAATCGGTGTACCAGTACGGTAATCTATCTGCGGGCATGGGCCGGGCGATGAAATAACCCTGGGCATAATTACATTGATAGGATTTGAGGGCGTTAAGGGCTTCGGAGCTTTCCACTCCCTCGGCTACGACTACCAGATTCAGGTTATGCGCCAGGTCGATGGTGGATTGAACGATAGTGTCATCATTTTCATCTTCCTGCATGTCGATGACAAAGGACTTGTCGATTTTCAGGCCTTTGACCGGCAACATTTTCAGATAGGCCAGGGAAGAGAAGCCGGTGCCGTAGTCATCGATATCCAGTTGGATACCCATGCTGCTGAGTTTGCTGAGGGTTTCACGGGTACGTGTGGGATCATTCATCACCGCGCTTTCGGTGATTTCCAGGGTCAGTCTGTCGGCTGCCAACTCATGTTCTTTGAGCAGTTGATTGATGTGAGCCGGTAAATCAGCATCCTGCAGATTCCACATTGACAGGTTGACCGCTATGCCCAGGATAAGGCCATCTTTCTCCCAGGCTTTGCAGTCACTCATGGCCTTTTCCAGTACCCAGTGAGTAAGTTCGCGAATCAACCCGGATTGCTCACATAAATGAACCACGTCATCGGGCGGTAACATGCCGTGGGTGGGATGCTTCCAGCGTAACAAGGCCTCGACACTGCGGATGGTATTATCGCGTATGTCGATTTGCGGCTGGTAGTGCAGGCTGAGGGCATCGCTGGATTGGGCGAGTGTTTCGCGTAACTCACCGAGCAGAGAGAGACTGAAAATGTCCATCTCTTTTTGGGTTGTGTCGAAGAAGCTGTAGCCTTTTTTGTTGCGTTTGGCGTCATACATGGCGATATCAGCATGGCGCATCAAGGTGTCAGCATCGTCTCCGTGATCTGGGAACAGGGCAATACCGATGCTCACACCCACGTGCAGGTTTTGTTGGTCGATGTTGATGGAACGCTGGACTTCGTGGATGACTTTTTCGACGAAGAAGCTGGCCTGGGCGGTATCGACATCCGGGCTGATAATGGCGAATTCATCACCGCCAAGGCGGGCCACGGTATCACTGCTGCGCAGGCATTTGTTGAGGCGCTGGGCGATTTCCTGCAATACCCGGTCGCCCATGGCATGGCCCAGGGTATCGTTGATGTATTTGAATCGATCCAGATCCAGGAGCATGAAGGCAATACTGGTGTGATGGCGTTTTGCCTGCTGGATGGTCTGGGTGAGTCGGTCCTGCAACAGCGCGCGATTGGGCAAGCCGGTGAGGGCATCGTGCAAGGCCTGGTATTCCAGTGCCATTTGTCGGTGATGAATTTGCCGGCGCATTGTGTTGTAGGCGGTCATCAGGGCATGGATTTCCCGGCTGCTCTTACTGGGCAGGGCGATGTGTTCAATGCTCTTGCCTTCTTCGGTGATGGCGTCAGCGATGATTCTCAGGGGGGTCAGAACGGTGCGTGAGATCAGCACGTAGATCATCACAACAAACAGAACCGCGGCGAAGGTGATGCCCCATAATTCCAGATTGACCTTTTGCGCGGCGGCCTCCACCTTGGTGGTGGTCTTTGAAGACCAGTCAAGTACGGCCTGTTCCAGGCGTTCGAGGTCGTCATGGATGTGTGCCTGCAGGGGGCGCATGTAGGTATCGATGAAATGGATATCGGCCCGCCATATTTTGGAACTACGGATTTCCTGCAGCCGAGTGTAATCCTCGTACCATTTCCGGGCGCGATAAGCCATGACTTTCAGGGCGTCCTGTGTTTCAAAACCCAGGTCTTTTCTTTTCTGTAGTTTTTCTATTTTGTTGCGTATTTCTTTGTTCACCAGTTCGATGTTCTGTTCCTGGGGGATGCGTTCGATGCGGTTGAGGCCGGCGAAGCGTACGATTGCCGCACGGAAGTTGAGTATCTGCAGGCGCCAGAGATCTCGCAGTTGCGCCATTTCCCGATACAGGCCGGATGCATAGGTGTCGCCATCGTCGTCACTGGCAATCTCCTGCAGGGCCAGAGTGGCGGCGGATTCAAATTCGGTATTGGATTCCAGGAGGATGTCGTTAATGTAGGGCAGCATGGGGTAGACCCAGTCAGAGTCCTGGATATTTTTCAGCAGTTGCAGGGTGTATTTCTGCAGTTCCAGGGCATCGTTGTACAGGTCTTCTATGGCTGTTGTTGCCGTTGGCACGTGGGCCAGTGAGTAGCCCCGGAGAACGCGTATTTGTTCAATGGTCTGTTGCAGCGCCCGAGAGATCCGTTGCGGATAACCATCCTGTGGGGAAACCACCATGGCGCTGAGGGTGCTTTCCAGATGCTGGTTGGCCTTGCGGATCTTTTGCACCGAGGCGGTGACATCATCACGCAGCTGAAGTGCTCGGGCATTTTCCTGGGTGACGCGGGAGATATAAAAGCTGGTGATGGCGGAGCCGGCGGCCAGTATCACGGCTGCGATCAGGGAAAACAGGATGTAGTTTGCCTTCAGGCTACGGCGTGCGGTACTGGTTTCGCTGGAGGAAGAAGGCAAGCGGCGTTCTCCGGGTCAGGATGTGACGGGTAACTCGTGGGTCTCCAGAGGGTAGCCACGGTCACGATAAAAACGGAAGCGTTCCCTTCCCTGGGTTTTTGCCGCGGGCTCGACGCCCACCAGTTCCGCTACACGCAGGAAGCGGCTGAAAAACAATGGCACCTCACCAGCGAGATTGATCAGCACGTCACAGTCAGTGTCCGGATTTTCGTGGCAGCCGATCTGGATGGGTGTGCGTCGGGGGGCGGATGCCTGATATTGCTCGTGAGGTACGAAGCTGCCATCGCGGAAGGTCCACAACAGTTCATCCATGTGCTGTGCCTGTTGGGCCGATTCGGTGTGTATGTAGACTCGGTTGCCCAGGCCATAGGCTTTTTCGCTGAGCTTGCAGGCGATGTGCTCGGGACTGCCGCTGGCGAGGATGTAGAAATCCACCCGGGTCATGTCGTCTTCCTGCCGCCTTTCCTGGCCTTGCAGCGGTCGAGGAGAAATTGCGTGAGCAGCGGAACGGGACGGCCGGTGGCACCCTTTTCTTTTCCGCTGGTCCAGGCGGTGCCGGCGATATCCAGATGTGCCCAGTGATACTTTTTGGCGAAACGCGAGAGAAAGCAGCCGGCGGTAATACTGCCGGCGTCACGGCCGCTGCCGATGTTGGGGATGTCGGCAAAATTGCTTTTCAGTTGTTCGTCGTATTCATCCCACAGCGGCAGTTCCCAGGCGCGATCGCCGCTGGTCTTGCCTGCGTTGAGCAATTCGTGCACCAGTGGATGATGGTTGCCCATTACTGCACTGGCGTGATGGCCCAGGGCGATGATGCAGGCGCCGGTAAGGGTGGCGACGTCCACCACGGCATCGGGCTCGTATCGTTCGCAGTAGGTGAGGGCATCGCAGAGGATGAGCCTGCCTTCGGCGTCGGTGTTGAGTACTTCGATGGTTTGTCCGGACATGCTGGTGACGATATCGCCGGGCTTGGTGGCCTTGCCGCTGGGCATGTTTTCGCAACTGGGAATGACGCCGATGACATTGGTCTCGAGCTGTAATTCGGCGCAGGCTGTGATGGCACCCAGCACGCTGGCGGCACCGCACATGTCGTATTTCATTTCATCCATGGTGGCGGAGGGTTTGATGGAAATGCCTCCGGTATCGAAAGTGATGCCCTTGCCCACCAGCACCACGGGCTTGTCCTTGGATTTGCCGCCTTTGTATTCCAGGATGATGAACTTGGGTGGCTCTTCGGAGCCGGCAGTTACCGACAGCAGGGCGCCCATGCCGAGTTTTTCCATTTGTGGCTTTTCCAGTACGGTAACTTTCAGGGGCGGGTATTTCTTCGCCTGTGCCTTGGCCTGTTTGGCCAGGTATGTGGGGGTGCAGATGTTGCCGGGAAGGTCGCCCAGGGACTTGGCCAGCATTACCCCCTCGGCGATGGCTTCGCCCTCGCGCACTGCGGCGTCCCCTATGGCCAGGTCGCTGCGCCGGGGTACCATGAGGGTCAGCTTGCGCAGAGGACGGCGCAGGTCATCCTTTTTGGATTTTAGCTGGTCGGTGCGATGCAGGGCGCCACGGGTGACTTCCACCGTATTGCGCACCTTCCAGTGCAGGTCGCGACCTTTGACACTGATCTCGGTAAGGTAGCTGGTACTTTCCATGGAGCCGGTTTCGTTGAGCCGGGTTACGGCGGTGGTGACGATGCGCTGATATTCCTTGTCACCCACTTCGCGCTCCTTGCCACAGCCCACCAGCAGAACACGTTCTGCCAGGGCATCGGGGATGTGATGGAGCAGCAGGGTCTGGCCCAGTTGGCCCTCGATATCACCTCGGCGCAGCAGGGTGGAGAGGTGGCCACCGCTGGCCTTATCCAGGGCTTCGCCGGCGGGACTGAGGCGTCGGGGCTCGAAGACGCCAACCACCACGCAGGCGGAACGTTGTTTGCTGGGGTTGCCGCTTTTGATACTGAATTCCATGGTGACGTTTTACCTGATTGTTATGTTTGATGGGTATGTTGTGCCTTGATCATGGCCAAACCATTGGCATGGACTCTGGAAGTGTACTCGAAGCCGGAGGCCTTGGCACGGGTGGAAGGGCAGAGCCGGACCCCGGAACCGTGTAAGATAAGATCCTGTTAAAGGAGTTTTTTGGGCAGATAAGAAAAAGTGATTATTGACCGTTACCTAGCGCAAGAGGTGTTGCACACCTTTCTGGCGGTGCTGCTGGTGCTGCTGCTGATCTTCATGGGGCGATATTTCGCCCTCTACCTGGCGGAGGCCTCGGCGGGGGAGCTTTCGGGCGACATCGTACTGGATATGTTGTTGTTGCGCACCATTACCTCGCTGAATGTAATGATTCCCTTCGGCCTGTTCGTGGCGGTGTTATTGGCCTTTGGCCGCCTGTACAAGGACAGCGAGATGACGGCGATGGCGGCCTGTGGCATTGGTCCCGGGCGGGTGCTGCGTGCGGTGACGACCATCGCCCTGGTCAGCAGCATTGTGGTGGCGGGGCTGTCGCTGTGGGGTACGCCTTGGGCCTATGAAAAGTCCCTGCAGGTGCGGGAACAGGCGCGCACGGGTACGGCCTTCGAGTCGGTGGCGGCGGGGCAGTTCAACAAGATTGGTAGCGGTGATTGGGTGTTTTACGTGGAGAGTTTGTCGAAGGATCACACTCGGCTGCGTAATGTGTTCATTCAGGGGCATACCCCCGCTGGCAGGCTGGATGTGTTCTCTGCCCGCAGTGGTTATCAGCAGGTGGACCCAGCTACAGGGGTGCGTTATCTGGTGTTGGTGGACGGTTATCGTTACCAGGGTTTGCCGGGAGAGGTGGACTTTCGTATTCACCAGTACGAGAAAAATGCCGTGCGTCTGGATGTGCAGGAAGCGGTGCCGTTAAAACGCACCCACTGGGCGCTGCCCACCAGGGACTTGTGGGGTTCTGCGCGCTTGTCGGATCAGGCTGAGCTGCAGTGGCGTTATTCCATGCCGCTGGCTACGGTTTTGTTGGCGGTATTAGCTGTGTTGTTAAGCCGCACCTCGCCGCGGCAGGGGCGTTTTGCCAAACTCTTTATTGCCATTCTTGTTTTCGTCACCTATTACAACAGCCTCGGAGTAGCCATGTCCTGGGTGCAACGTGGGGTGATTCCCTCCAGTATTGGACTGTGGTGGGTGCATGCTTTATTGATGGGACTGATTGTGGTGCTGGCCATTCGATACTGGGGTGGCCGCTGGTTATGGGGCCGATTGTTGGCCCGCAGGCCGGTGTCGGCAGGGGGGGCATGATGCAGATACTGGATCGTTACATCGCCCGCAGCGTGGCCTTCAGTACCCTGGTGGTGCTGGGGGTGTTGCTGACGCTGTTCACCTTTTTTGCCTTCATGGACGAGGCTGGAAAGATCGGCAAGGGTGATTATGGGACGCTGAAGGCGCTGGAATACGTGTTGTTGACCACGCCACGCCTGGCCTATCAGTTGTTTCCCATGTGTGCCCTGCTGGGCGCCACCATCGGCCTGGGGGTGCTGGCCAGTAACAGTGAGCTGGTGGCCATGCGTGCGGCGGGGGTGTCTCTGTTGCAGATCGTTCGTTCAGTAATGAAGGTAGGCCTGTTGTTCGTGGTGCTGACATTGATCATCGGTGAAGGGGTGGCACCCGCGGCGGAGCGATATGCGCAGACCCTGCGTTCGGTGGCTATATCCAGCAAGCTGACACTGCGCGGCAAGGAGGGCCTGTGGGCGCGGGATGGCGACAGCTTTGTAAATGTGCGTAATCTGTTGCCCGGTGAACGTCTGGGGCAGATATTCATTTTTCAGCGCGATGCCCAACACCGCCTGGTGAACATGGTGCGGGCCCAGTCGGCGGTGTATCGCAAGGGAGGCTGGGTTCTGCAAGGTATGGTGAGCAGTCACATCAGTGATCAGGGGGTGACTTCGGCGCAAGTGGCTGAAGCACCCTGGGACACCCAGCTGAGCCCGGACTTGCTCAATGTGGTAACGGTGAAACCCAATACCCTGTCAATTTTTGGGCTATACGATTATGTGCATTATCTGCAGGAAAATGGTCTGGATGCGGCGACATACGAACAGGCCCTGTGGGGCAAGGTGGTGGCGCCCCTGGTGACAGCGGTGATGGTGTTTCTGGCTATTCCTTTCGTATTTGGGCCCTTGCGATCGGTGGGCGTGGGGCATCGTATCCTGGTGGGAACCCTGGTGGGAGTGGGATTTTATATCCTCAATCAGATGTTCACCTACATGGGGCTGGTGTTTGGTTTTAATCCTCTGTTGAGCGCCCTGGCGCCGGCGCTGCTGGCCTTCATGGCGGGCTATTACATGTTACGCCGGGTGTTTTAAAGGCAAGCTGGCGGCTGGTTTTTCGAGGGAATCAAGCAACAACGGCTGGCATAATGCCAGCCGTTGTTGTTTGTGCCGTATTATTAACCCGACATCACTGCTGTCCTGTTAACTTCAGATTTGTCATCCCGGCGAATGCCGGGATCCAGTAGCCTGCTGAAATCACTGGATTCCAGCCTTCGCCGGAATGACGGAAAAAGACCAGCGCTATTCATGTCTCCAGTGCCGCATGGCTCGCTGTTTTCCCCTTTTTTTCAACAGCTTCGCCAAATCAAAAGGCAAGTTAACGGGACAGCAGTGACCCGACATTAAAGATTGCCAGGTTAATAATCGGAGGCTCCAAAAGACTTTACAGGTCGGCAATCCCCGGATTGTTTGCAATACCCTTGATCTTGGGAAGATTAAGATCGTTGATCTTTACGTTTTCCTTTTCACGTATGTATTCCGCCACCACATCCCAGACAGGGCGCCCTTCGCGTGGTTTTTCCACGCTGGCCCAACCGGCTACACGGTATTTCTTGTTGGCTTGCAGCGGCTTGCCGTCCAGCTCCATGTCGGTGATACGATTGCCGATGGTCTTGGTGGGGTCAATACTGAACTTCAGGCCGCCCACGCGCACCATGTCGCCGCCCTGTTGATAATAGGGGTCGGCATTGAACAGGTTGTCCGCCACGTCCTCCAGGATCAGCTTGATGGTTTCCCCGGTGGCGCGGTTGAGGGTCACGGTGGGATAGGTAATGGCGGTTTGGGTCATCACATGTTCGAAGGTGATGGGTTCGCCGGGCAAGACACTAACCCCCCAGCGGAAACCGGGAGAAAAGGCGATTTCGGCATCCTGTTCTTCCATCAGTGCATCGAGGATCAATTGATCAAAGGATCCGTTGAAATTGCCTCGACGATACAGCAGGTCGTCGGTGGTACCCAATTCTTCCTCCAGCTCTTCCTTGAAGGGTTCGCGCACCTTATCGATGTATTTGGCCATGGCGGCATCGGGCTCCAGCAAGTTGGCGAAGATGGGCAGCAGGCTGTAACGGTAGCCGCGTATCTTGCCCTTGCGCACATCAAAGTCCAGCACGCTGAGGAATTTGCCATTGGAGCCGGAGTTGATCACCAGGGTGATGCCACCGGGATTTTTTACTTCCACGGGTTTGGGTACCGCGTCGTGGGTGTGACCGCCCATGATGGCGTCGACGCCACGTATGCGGCCGGCCATCTTCAGATCCACATCCATACCGTTGTGTGAGAGCACGATGACGACTTGTGCGCCAGCCTCGCGGGCGGCGTCCACGGTTTGCTGCATCTTGTCTTCACGAATGCCGAAGCTCCACTCGGGCACCATGTATCGTGGATTGGCGATTGGCGTGTATGGGAAGGCCTGACCAATAATGGCGGTGGGTACGCCATTGATTTCTTTCATGGTGTATGGTTTGAAGACATCCTCTTCCCATTGGCTGTCGATGATATTCTGGGCAACGAAATCCATGTGCCCGGTGAGATCCTTCTCAATAATCTCTTTGACGCGGTCTGCACCGAAGGTAAATTCCCAGTGGCCGGTCATGACATCCACACCCAGCAACTTGGTGGCGTCCACCATGTCCTGTCCATTGGTCCACAGCGAGGTGGCGGATCCTTGCCAGGTATCGCCGCCATCCAGCAACAGTGCTCCCGGGCGTTGTGCACGCAAATGTTTTACCAGGGTGGACATGTGCGCAAAGCCGCCCACTTTACCGTATTTCTTGGCGGCTTCCACAAAGTTCAGGTAGGTAAAGGCATAGGCCTCGGGTGTATTGGGATTGATGCCGTACTTGGCGAGAAAATACTTGCCCACCAGGTGTGGGGGATTACCTTTCATGCTGGCAATGCCGATGTTGATGTTGGGTTCGCGGAACCAGATGGGCATGAGCTGGGCATGACAATCGGTAAAGTGTAGGAAAGATACATTACCGTATCGTGGGACATCATATAATTTTGACTTGGCATCCTGGCCTCTGGCCATGACCTGGCCGGGCAGTTGGACACCGGCAGCACTGGCCACGGCCAGCATCTGCAGAAATTCTCGACGGGAGATGTTCATTCAAAAGCTCCTGGGACTTGATGTTGTATTTTTTTACCGACGCGTTTGGTGCTGTGTGCGGCGGCGGATCAATAGGGGGTACCCGGTCTATCTGGCCTGTAAAGGGGCTTCCTGCGGCACGATTCAGGTGCGAAATCAAAGGCGTATTCTACATAAAAACCAGCGATGAATGCTTACCACTTAAGGGGTAGTTACTGGTTTGTATCTGCTTGCAATTTACTTGTATTAAGGCGTTTAATACATTTTTTTGAATAACCGGGATTCGCTTATGAGCATAAAAGAAAAGGCCCGGTGAGAGACTTACTCACCGGGCCTTTTTTACACGTTATAAAACGTTTTTCGAGTCACGCGTCTGTTACTTGCGCGCGCCCGGGCCGTTCCAGGGAATACCGTTGCTCATGTAGGTGAGGAAGTATTCCAGGTCACGGTATTGCTTGCTCTGAGCCTTGAAGGGCAGTGCTCGTACCTGCTTGTTACATCCACCGAAGCGACGATGTACGGTGCCCAGTCCACCCCACTTGGAGCGGTATACCGGAAAATGTGACAAGTGACCCAAGGCCGGTGACAGGATATCCGCACGGATTTTGTTACCGGAGTTGTCCACATGGCAATGTGCACAGGACATGTTCAACTGACCACGGCGGGCATAGTAGAAATGCTTGCCGTGTTCATAGGCGTCCAGTGCACGCTGATCATGTGGAATCTTGATGTCAATAGTCTGACCGCGAGTGGTAAAGGCCATATAGGCAGAGATGGAAGCCAGTTTGCCCTTCTTCCATTTCAGCGGCTTCTCACCATTCTTGGTGCGGCACTCGTTGATGGCGGACTCCAGGGTTTCCACGCGACCTTTTTCCGTATCGTAGTAGGGGTAGTCTCCCTTTACACCGATACCGCCGTTACGAAAACAACTGGCGTAGGTTTTGCCATTCTTGAAAGGCGTGTTGAATAATTCTTCGCCTTCCTCGATGGCGATCTCATAGGGCGGGAATTCCTCAATGGCTTCCCATTGCTCACGAGAGGCGGGATCAATGGCATAAACACCATTGGCAAACTCCTCGAGGGGAACGTTGGGAAAACGTTCCATGAAATACCCCCTGAATGCCTTCAGATCATCTTCAGGACTCGCTTGACTGACCAGCGGTGCGCCGAGGGCGCTGACTGCTGCAGTGATCAAAAGCAGTTTTTTCATTATTGCTCCTCCGTCCGTCTGTTGCTGTAGCTGTGGGGCAGCAGGCAACAGTTTTATTATTTGGTTAGCCAATCTTTGCTTCAGCAGAGGCGGTACTGCCTTTGTTGTCGCTCCAGCTAATCTTGACCATGTCACCCTTTGCGGCACCCTTGAACTTGAAGGACAAGTAGGGATTTTTGGAAACGGCGACACTCCAGTTGGCCACCAGAACCTTGTTTCCTTTGTGCTCACAAATAACTTCCTTGATGAAGTGGGCAGGGATTTTCTTCCCGGTCTTTTTGTTCTTGCGTAGGCCAGTTTCCATCGGGTGACTCATCAAGGCCTTGACCTCCGCGACGTCGCCCTTCAACTTGGCTCGGATACGAATTTTCTTCTTAGCCATTCTCTTTTCCTCTAGTGATTAAGTGGTAACAAGTAGCTTGGGCTTAACCGCCGCAGCCACCGATGGTGACTTTGACTGTCTTTTTCGCGCTGTGCAGTTTGCCGCCGGATTTGACCACTGCGATCAAGTCCGAGGTTTTGCCCATTTTTACGCGGGTCGAGACAAATCCCAATGTGTTACTACCCAAGTCGAATGAACAGGCCAGGGGTGAAGGGTTTTTGGCGATGACGACGCTGATAGAGTCAGCTTTCATGTCAGTGGACACTGTGATGGGTACCACAGCGCCATTTTCGGCAATGTCCGGAGCCTTAATCTTGATGTCGCCGCTCTCGGAAAGATCGCTTGTGCCCAGCAGTGCATTAAGTGCGTCATCCACGGTCTTGGCCTTGAAGGCCTTTTCTGGCCAAGCGGCCAGAACCATACGGGGCGCCAGCAAGCCAGCACTTGCGGCAACGCCAAGCATTCCACCGGCGACAGTGCCTTTTAGGAAGGTTCTACGTTTCATGATGATGATGTCTCCTTCTAGCTTTTTGAAATTTGTTTTGTGACCGTCACTTTTGTGCCCGTTACAAGGAGTAGATGAACTCTACGACCTTGTCCAACTCACTCTTACTGAGGATCTTATGCTTGCCGAAAGGAGGCATAATGGTGTTGGGGCTGGTGACAGTGGCGTCGTAGATTTTGGCGCGCAATTTGGCTTTGTCGGGATACCGGGCCTTCATGTTCACCAGTGCTGGCCCGATGTTTCCAGGCAGAGAGCCGCCGGCAATCTTGTGGCAGGCCAGGCAGTTGCCCTTCTTGCGATGAAAGGCGATTTTCTTGCCTTCCTCGATATCTGACGCGCCTGCTGCACTGGCAATACTCGGAGCAAATGAGAAACTTCCCATTACAATGGCCAGGGCGCCGGCTGCCGCTAGGGTGCTACTCGCGGTTTTCCGCATCGCTGCTTCCTCCTTCAACTGTTTAAGTTATTGTCTGTTATATTATTTTCTGCTGCTTTTCAGCAGAGCCACCGGGCCCCATGGAACCGTAGGTGACATCGCTTCTCAGTCGATTGGTTGGCTGAATCACAATAAACGCTCAACTTTTATAACACATTGGCCGCGGGCACAACCAGCAGAACGAAAAAAATCCGATTTACGGGGAATACGTCAAAAAAACGTTGTGCTTGTATTGTTCGCTGGATTGTTCTGCAATCGCCTGCTCATGCGCGAGTATCTCTTTTTTCAGCATCTCCTGCCGGGCTTGCAGGGAGAGCCGGTCGTAGGGTTCCAGTCCCGGGGTATCAAGGGCCTGCTGAAGATAGTCGACGGCCTGATAGAAATTGCCCTGTGAGGACTGCCACTCGGCCAGGGCCCGGTAGGCTTCGGCTTTTTTGCCGAGGGCATTGGCGGCTTTGGCATAGAGGGGGTACAGGCGGTAATGCTCCGGATACTTGCGCAGGGTGGTTTTGAGGAGTTCCTGAGTGGCTTCCGCCTGGTTGAGGCGCAACAGGGTTTCTGCTAGTTGCTCGGTTAGGGCGAGATTGCCGGGGAACACCCGCAGGGATTGTTGCAGCAGGCGTTTTGCCTCCTGCGGCTGGTTATCGGCCAGCTCAACCTGTGCCGCGCTGAAGGGATACAACACGCGGTGGGGGCTGGTGCGGATGAGTGTGTTGAGGATTTTCCTGGCAGTGGGGTAGTCTTCTTTCCGTGCGGCCTCAAGCGCGCGCAGGTAATCCCGCGCCTCCGCGGACCAAGTGGTTGTTGTCAGCGCTGAGGGCGTTGTCGTGCTGTGGCTTTGTTCATTCATCACCTGCATGCGCGCCTGCAGTAATTCAAAGGATGTGTTGTCATTCTGGCGACCTGGTGGATATTGGGCCGCACGATTACGTGCGTCGGCAATACGTCCCAGGGTCAGGGGGTGGGTGCGCATGAACTCCGGTGCCACGGACTCCATAAGACGTTGGTTGTTTTGTAATTTTTCGAAAAAGGCCACCATTGCACGGGGGTCATAGCCGGCCTTTACCATGAGTTCCAGCCCCAGATTATCCGCCTCTTGCTCATTGCTGCGGGAGAAGGTGAGTTGTTGTTGTGCGTTGTTGGCCACGCTGGACGCCAGCATGGCCTGGCCGACCTGCGGGTTGTTGGCGCCTAATATGATGGCGGCGATGATGGCACCCATGGTGGGCAGATTCATACGGCGGTTGGCCTCGAAGGCGCGCACCAAATGACGCTGGGTGACATGGGCAATTTCGTGAGCCAGTACGGAGACCAACTCGGCTTCGCTGCGGGCGTTGAGTATGAGTCCGGTATGGATCCCAATATAGCCGCCGGGACCGGCAAAGGCGTTGATGGCCGGGTCGTCTACCAGGAACACGGTTAGTGGAACGGTGTTTTCTGGTATGGCGCCGACCAGCCGGTCTGCAAGTCCTTGCAGGTAGGCGACGCTCGGTGGGTCGTTTACCAGTTTCAGACCTTGTTGCACGCTGCGCATGAATTCCTTGCCCAGTTGTTGTTCTTCACGGGGGGAGAGTACGGCAGCGCCTACTTTGCCGATGTCCGGTAACTGGGTCGACAGATCGCCGGCCAGGGCGTCGGGCGCAAGGCACAGCTTGCTCAGTAGAAGACTGGCCAGCATCAGGCCCCTAAAGTGCGGGGAGAATGGATTGAACGAATATGTCACGCGACGGTATGGCAGAGTGAGAGTGGTTTGGCCCGGGTGTCAGTCAGCGCAGTGTAACGTTTCGGACGCTGAACAAACAATAATCAGTATAGGCATGGGACAGGTGGGCAAGGGGCTTAGTTCGCGGTTTTGCCCCCCTTTTGTATTCTGGCCGCTGGAGAGGTGGTTGCGTCCTGACCACAGCCAGCTACAGTAATCGCCAGGGGTTGTGTCAAAACCCGGTACTGGTGGGTTGCTTTTTCGCCAGTATTGGAATATAAGTGGACAATTGTATGCTAATACACTGTGCGAAGTCGTATTTTTACCTGTCTAATTTAACATTCTAAGGAGCTTACCAATGGCAAATTTTGATCAAGAGCTGGACGCATCGGGCCTGAACTGTCCCCTCCCCATTCTGCGTGCGAAAAAGGCGCTGGGTGGCATGAGCGCCGGCCAGGTGCTGCACATTATTGCCACCGATCCCGGTGCTGTGAAAGACTTCGAGGCCTTTGCCAAACAGACCGGCAATGAGTTGGTGGAGTCACGCGAAGAGGGTGGCAAGTTCTTCTTTCTGATGAAAAAGAACTAATCTGTTTGCCATAGCTACGCAGGAGGTGTGTGATGTCCGATGAAAAGAAACTGGCAATTATTGCAACCAAGGGTTCGCTGGACTGGGCGTATCCCCCGTTCATCCTCGCCTCCACGGCGGCGGCTCTGGGCTACGAGGTTCAGATTTTCTGTACCTTTTACGGTTTACAGTTGCTCCGCAAGAAGATGGATTTGAAGGTGACGTCACTGGGCAACCCCGGCATGCCCATGCCCATGCCCATGCCGGTCATGTTGCAGGCCCTGCCAGGTATGCAGTCCATGATGACGGTGATGATGAAACAAAAGATGAAATCCAAGGGGGTGGCCAGTCTGGAAGAACTGCGCGAACTGTGTATTGAGGCGGATGTGAAGCTCATTGCCTGTCAGATGACCGTGGATTTGTTCGAGTTCAGCACCAACGATTTTATCGATGGCATCGAATATGGTGGTGCAGCTACTTTCTTCGAATTTGCCGGGGAATCGGACGTCTGTTTGTTCATCTGATTTTTTATTCAAAACCAGTACATGCAAAAAAGGGCGACCGCTACGGGTCGCCCTTTTTTATGGGCCCTTTTTTATGGGCCATTAGCCTGTGCAACGCGTGGCGACGACTCAAAAGTGAGTGTTGACCCCAAATGCAACGAGATGGGCAGAGAGCTTGTAAGTGCCATTGAAGGCATCGGTGCCGTTGGGGTCGGTATCCCCAGATCCCAGCCGGGTGAGATAACTGTTGGCCGGGGCATTGATTTCCCGGTCCTCGGCCTGGACGTACATGTAAGCGAATTCCACGGTCCAGCCGGCCTGTTCATGGGCCAGCCCCAGGCTGAAGGTTTGTCGGTCGTTGCCCGGTACCCGTGCGGAGAAAAAGTCGTCATTCCCAGGGGTTCCATCGAAGGAGTAACCGAAGCGTAACTGGTCGGTGGACGATAATTCATAGCTTCCTCCCAGTCGGTAGGCCGTGGCGTCTTTCCAGTCATTTCTGCTGATGATGGGGCTGCTCAGCGGGGGGCTGCTGGAGTGGTTGACCTCGATGGTGTCAAAACTGCTCCAGCCGGTGCGCTCAACATCCAGCTCCATGGCCAGTCGATCATTGAACTGATAACGCGCGCCCACCTGCAGCAGACTGGGAAAATCGATTTCCGCATCAGCATTGCTGACCGAGGAGCCAATCAGAGTGCCGTCAACGGTGCCATTGACCTTGACCTTCACGTTGGAACGATAAGACAGCCCCACGCTCCAGTTGTTTTGTGCATGCAGCAGGCCGATGTTCCAGCCGTAGTCCTGCCCGCTGCCGGAGATGCGGATGGACTGGGTATTGAAGATCAGTTTGCGCACTTGGTAATTGTCGATGCCCAGGGCGATGCTGGTATTGCCGAAACGATAGGCCACATTGGGGTTGACGTTGAGCATCTCGATCTTGCTGTGTTCGGGCTCCAGAAAGGCAACGCCAAGTGTAGCGAAGGTATCAAAGGTGCCCGCTTGCCAACGGGTTTCCAGGCCGAAGGGCGCATTGATGCCGACGCCCCATGACCAGTTGTTGTCGATGAGGTTACTGGCGAACACATTGGGCACCGCTACAGTTTCTTTGCCCTGGCTGGCTACTGAGGTGCCTCCGTCCGGCGTCACACTGATATCGGGCTGGATGAAAATGGCCCCCACCACAAGCTCGCCCTGTGTTTGAAATCCCGTCGCAGCGGGATTGTATGGCAGGGCGCCGGGAGTATCGGGATTAGCGACCATGGCATTGGACATGGCCGTGCCAGCGGTAGACAGCTCCGGCAGCCGGAAACCGGATGCCAGGGTGGCAGAGGAAAAGCTGGATGAAAACAAGACGCAGGACAGCACAGCGCCTGTTTGCAGATATGCACGAGTTTTTTTCATGATATTTGTGGTCCGATAAAAGTCATTGGGTTGGCGTTTGTTTCCGCCGTATTAAATCATAAAAAACAAGATGGCGATGTGGGTATTTTCGGATGTTTTTGCAGCACATCTTCTTATTGCCAATTACTGAGTTACTAAAAATAAGCAGATAATAATATTCTAAACAATATAACTAATAAATCGTTTATACGCTTATATAATAATTCGAGTATATTTAACGTTGACAGTGAGTAATATACGCACAGTCTTAAAAGATATAGTTTTAATATTGCTGAGGGATGCATACTTGCCGGGATTGGCTTTTTTGATCTAACAAACGTTAATTGAATGTTATGGAGGTGGATATGAAGCGAACAATGAAGAGTCTTCTGGCGGTAACAGTATCAGCAGCGCTGTGCACGCCGATAGCGGCAATGGCCACCAATGGTTATTTTGCGCATGGTTATGGCACCAAGAATAAAGGCCTGGCTGGAGCTGGTGTGGCGTTACCCCAGGATTCGATGATCGCAGCCACAAACCCTGCGGGGATGGTCTTTGTGGGTAATCGCCTGGATGTGGGTGCAGCCATTTTCAGTCCGAATCCGCGTTCTTACACTGTGACAGGAAATCCTTCGGGTGCCCCCGGCACGTTTGGACTGGCTCCCGGAAAAGTAGAAAGCGAGGATGGTGTTTTCCTGATCCCCCATTTCGGCCGTAACTGGATGCTTGATGCCAACAGTTCGGTGGGTGTTACGGTGTATGGTAATGGTGGTATGAATACCGAATACAAAGGTACTCCCGGTACCTTTGGCGCAGGTACCGCAGGTGTGAATCTTGAACAGTTGTTTGTGGGCGTCACCTATGCCCGCAAGATCAATGATAAGGCCTCCTGGGGTGTGACCCCGATTCTTGCTTACCAGCGTTTTAAGGCGGATGGTCTGGCGAATTTTGCGCCCTTCTCATTGGATGCCAATAATTTGACAAACAATGGCGTGTCCACCAGTAGCGGATATGGTTTGAAGCTGGGTGTGCAGGGTGAGGCAGTACCGGGTGTGACCCTGGCAGCGTCTTACCAGAGCAAAATGTCCATGAGTGAGTTTGATGAATATTCCGGGTTGTTTGCAGAAAAGGGCGACTTTGATATTCCAGCAACGGCGACACTGGGCGTTGCCTGGGCAACATCAACCGATACGGTACTGACCTTGGATCTTCAGAAGATCTATTACAGCACCATCGCTTCCATTGCGAATCCCATTTCCAACCTGACCAGCCCTACGGGTTGCGGTGGAGGTGATACTACTCAGTGTCTAGGTGGTTCCAACGGCGCGGGTTTTGGTTGGGAAGACATGACTATCCTCAAGCTCGGTTATCAGTGGGCTACCAACAACGGTTGGACATGGCGCGCAGGTGTGAGCAAGGGCGATATGCCGATTCCTTCTTCCGAGGTTATGTTTAACATCCTTGCCCCAGCAGTGATGGAAAAACATTTCACCTTTGGTTTCACCAAGGAAGTGGGTACCGACAATGAGTTCAATTTCTCGGCCATGTATGCACCCAATGCCAGTGTCAAGGGCCCTAACCCCATGGAGGCGCCTGGCCAGCAGAGTATTGAGCTGGAAATGACCCAGTGGGAGCTGGAAGGCAGCTGGGCAGTCAAGTTCTAATGGGTAGTTGCTGACAAGCAGTGATGCTAAGAAAAGGGGCATGATCACATGCCCCTTTTTCTTTGCCCGAAATATGATTGATTTTGTTAATGGAGGTTGCATAAATGCTTATTAAAAGATTGCCGGCCCTGCTGCTTGCCGGCTTGCTGCTGGGTTTGGTGGGTGGCGCGCAGGCGGCTGAAAAATTGTTCCCCTTTGTACTGGCCTCAACCGGCTCGGGTGATGTGGCTGCGACGCTGAGCGAGGTAAAGGCCAAGTTGAGTGGCGCGGGTTTCGAGCTGGTGGGGGAATATTCGCCCTACGATAAAGCAGTTATCCTCATCGTCACATCCGAGGCCCTGAAAAATGCGGCGGCGAAATCCACGTTTGGTGGCTATGCAGCAGGTCAGCGGGTTTCCGTTACCAAGGTGGGCGATGAGATTCAGGTTGCCTACACCAATCCGGTGTACATGGCCAATGCCTACCGGATGAAAGTAACCTTGCAGGATACGGCAGACAGGTTAAAAGCCGCCTTGGGGGCTATAAAGCAATACGGTCCCGAAGAGGGGATGGAAGCGGAGGATATTCGCAATTACCATTACATGTTTGGCATGGAATACTTTGATGAACCCAGCGTGCTGGCGGAATATAAATCCTTCAAGGAAGCGGTTGATAGAGTGGAAGCGGGGCTGGCGGCCAAAAAGGGAGGAGTGTCCAAGGTATATCGTATCGATGTGCCTGGAAAGGATGAGAGTGTGTTTGGTGTCCATCTCACCGATGGCTGCAGCAGTGACAAGTTCATTATGGGGCATATTGATTTCAAGCCCATCCGTTCCACGCCTCACCTGCCTTATGAAATGCTGGTCTCCGGCAACAAGGTGTACGCGCTGTACGCACGCTTTCGTATCGCCATCAATTTTCCTGACCTGAAGATGATGGGCGCCAACAGTTTCTTTAAGATCATGTGTGCGCCGGATGCTATTGAAGAGGCCTTGATGCAGGCTGCCGGGGTGAACAAATCAACAGACGAGGACGAGTTCTGAAGACGGTAGGCGCCGTCAGGGTGTGGGCCGTGCCTGGGGCGGCATGCTGTGCCCAGCAGGCAGCGCCCTGTGATTACGTGTTGGTATACGCGGTGTGTTGGATGTTACTTTGTCAGCAAGCGATCCAGCAGGCTTGGGTCGGATTCGCTGTAGGTTTTTATGAGCGCGCCGATCTGCGGGTTGTTCTCATTGGCCGCAATGGCTGCGGCGGTATCGCCGAGAAGATTGGCGTGTTTCAAATCCGCATCATTGCGCAGTAACAACTCGGTGGTTTTGCGAAAACCACCCAGCACGGCGAGTTGCAGTGGCGAGTTACCCGTTGCGTTGGCGGTATTTATATTGGCGCCGGCATCGATCAGTGCCTGCAGCACGGCATAGTTACCACGCATTGCTGCAAAATGTATGGCGCTGTTGCCGGTATGTGTCACCAGGTTGGTGTCGGCGCCGTGGTTGATGAGCCATAGGGCCAGCTCGGTGTGATCCGCCTTGATGGCCCGCATCAGCGGTGTCTGACCATGCTTGTCGGCACTGTCGATGTTGGCGCCGTTTTTTACCAATTGCCGGGTAATCACCATTTGGCCGCCGTCGGCCGCAAGCCACAGCGCGGATTCGCCATGCTTGTCGGTGGCATTTATCGCAGCCCCGAACTGTAAAAGTAATTGCGAGATACGTGGATAGCCCAGCCGCGCGGCGATGCTTAAAGCGGTTCTGCCCTGGTGGGTTTTTATGTCTGGGTTGGCATGATTCTTCAGCAAATAACGCACCACAGGGCGATGGCGCATGCGTACGGCCCACATCAATGGTGTTCGGCCATGATTATCCTGACTGTCGAGCTGCGCCCCCTTCTGATGCAGTAACATGACGGTTTTGCGGTGTCCCTGCCGTGAGGCCCAGGCCAAGGCGGACAGTCCGTCTTTATCCCGTTGATTGATGGCGGCGCCCTGTTTGAGCAGGACTTTCAGGGTGTCCTGATTGCCATTCCACGCGGCGTAAATCAGTGCGCTGCGTCCGTCTTCATCCATGGCATTGATATTGTGCGGCTTTTTCAGCAGGCGCGTCACAATTTCCGGTTGTCCACGCCAGGCGGCATACATTAATTCGGTCCAGCTGCTGAACAGCTTGGACTTGGGGTTGTCAATGGGGTGGCCGGCATGCGCAACGGAAGAACTATACAGCGCTACTAACCCTGCCAGCAGTAGTGCTGTGGACAATCTTCCCATGGACGGGGTGAGCATTGATCTGCGGATGGTCTGCATTGTTGCTGGGGGACTCCTTGTTGCTTTCTGTGCTGGCAGGGTGTCGAACTGTTGAGCCAGCCTGGTGGCCCACTTATACTGCAATTCTGCGCGGCGGAAAACCATGGGTCTGATTTTTCGAAAACAGCGGTAAGCAGGGGCCGAGTCCTGGGCGATAAGTTCCAAAGTTAGGTAGACAGTTCCTGAAGTAGAGCAAAGGTGATAATGGGCAATCCATGTAGTACCCAATCTGGCAGGGGTCCCCACCCAATCTGGCAGGTCATTGCATCGCTGATAGTGTTACAGGCGTTTGCCAGTCTGGTGTCTGCCGATGACGATCCAGCGTACGGTTCCCTTGATGAAACCCCTTCCGCCTTTGCCTTTTTCAGGGAACAGGCCGAGCAGGGCAGTGAGGAGGCGCAATACAATCTGGCGGTGATGTATGAGACAGGCTGGAGCGTGGCGGTCAATCATCGGCAGGCCGTTCGCTGGTTTCGAGAGGCGGCCAGACAGGGCAATGTGAACGCCCAGCTGCGTTTGGGTATGCTCTATTACCTGGGGCTGGGCGCCCGGCAGAGTAATATCAAGGGCGAAAAATGGATACGCAAGGCGGCAAAGCAGGGGCATCCCCTGGCGAAAGAACTGAATCGTCTGCTGTTTAAGGAAGAATTGCCCGATGGCTTGTCCGCGGCGACAGTAATGTCCCGTGTGCGTGATGCCTATCTGGCGGATGAGCAATCGGCGGGAGCAGTGCTGGCGTCTATTACCCGACAGGCCCAGCGCAAGAATGAGCGGCTTGCCGAACAAAAAGAAGAGACCACCATCCGTGAGCGCAGGGCTCAGCGTGGCATTGAAGGCCCGGTGAGACCCGGTTTTTCCCCTGCGCAAAGTGTGGAACGCATTGGCAGTGCAGTGCCTGACTTTATCTCTGATGACTCAGTGGAAAAAAATCAAACCCTGTCCCGTGGCAACATAGCCACACTCCGGCTTCAGGCGGAGCGGGGCCTGGCCAGTGCGCAATACAGTCTGGGGCGGATGTATGAAACCGGCCTGAAGTTGCCTGTGGACAAAAAGCGGGCCATGGAATGGTATGAGAAAGCCGCCCGCCAGGGATACGCGGATGCGGAATATCGTCTGGGTATTGCGCTGTACTATGGCACCGGCCCCACTCGTGATGAAGAAGAAGGTAAAAAATGGTTACGGCTGGCGGCCGGGCACGGTCATCCGGTGGCGAAAAATATGATGAATAAACTGGACGGGGAAGGTGTCGCCGCAACGCGTAATATGTCACTGGCGGTTCGGTGGTATCTTGAGCGCGCCACGCAAGGTGATCGTGAAGCCGCGTTTCACCTGGGAAAGATTTATGAACATGGCTGGGGTGTAAGCGGCGATCTTTCCGAAGCGTTTAAATGGTACCGGCTGGCCGCGCAGTCAGGGAATGAGCAGGCACAGTTACTGGTCTCGCAATTGCAGCCGCGCTTGGGTGAGAGAAAGGAAGAGGATCCGCCGTCATGGCTGGCAACACAACTGTCAGGCTATGGTTTGCCGCAATGGCTGGCGCATCCGCTGGTCATTGCATCCATCGTTCTGGTGATTGTCTGGCCCTTACGACCGTGGCGCCGGAAAAAGGGACAGACCAATGGTGAGCTGCCCGAACCGTAGATGTAATGTTCCGCGGAGGTTTACAAAGTACCGCGTTTGGTTTCGATTTCAACGCCCAGTGACTTGAGCATGGGGGTGGGCAGGATGCCGCCGGCACAAACAATGACGGCATCATTTTCAATAGTGACCTCTCCATCTTCCGTATTGATAGTTACCTGCTTCTCTGTAATTTCCTTTACTGTGGACTTGAGTAAGACAGTCATTTTCTTGGCATTGGCCGAGGCGCTGACCTTGTCGACATTTTTCGGGTTTGCCTTGGCGAATGCACCACTGCGGTAAGAAAGGGTGACGGTAGCACCGGGTTCGTCGGCGATGGTGATAGCGGCTTCCAGGGCACTGTTTCCGCCGCCCACCACGAGAACGTGTTTGTTGCGGAATTCCGCGGGGTCCGCAAGACGGTAAATGACCTTGCTTTGTTCTTCACCGGGGACACCCAGCTTGCGGGGGGTGCCGCGTCTGCCAATGGCCAGCAATACACTTTTTGTGTGATACGTGGCTTTGGGGCTCGTTACCATAAAACCATCTCTGGTTTTCTCGATGGATTCCATGCGTTCCATGCAATTGATCCTGACACCGGTTTGCTTTTCCACGTTTTGCCAGAAATCCATGAGGATTTCCTTGGTGGTTTCATTGAATTTTGCCTGGCCGACAATGGGTAACAATACCGGCGCGGTCATGACAATTTTTCCTCGGGGGAAATGTGCCACTGTCCCCCCCAGGGTTTCCTGTTCCAGGGTGACATAATTCAGGTTATGTTCGTGGGCATCGAGGGTGGCGGAAAAGCCGGCCGGGCCTGCGCCGATGATCACGACGTCATAGGGAACGCTGGACTGGGAGTTGCTGATGGCCTGGCGGATGGACTCCATGGCCTGGCGTCCCTGCTCAATGGCGTTGCGAATCAGACCCATGCCGCCAAGCTCGCCGGCAACAAACAGACCGGGTACGTTGGTTTCGAAATTGGGGTTCAACATGGGGATATCGACACCCCGTTTTTCATTTCCGATCACCAGGGAGATGGCATCCGTGGGGCAAGCCGTCTTGCAGGCGCCGTGGCCGATGCAGTGGCTGGGGTTGACCAGGTGCGCCTTTTCACGAATCACGCCGAGAACATTGCCTTCCGGACAGGCGTCCACACAGGTGGCGCAGCCAAGGCAGATGTTGTGGTCGATGATGGGGTGCAGTGAAGTGGGGGGATCGGCCAGGCCCGCCTGTTTGGATTCTTCCAGGATGCGCTGGCTCTGTTCGTCACGTCGTTTTTTTACGGCACGATAGATGAACCACGCCAACGCAATGGGCACCAAAAAGACCAATACATCATAGGCACTGTTTATGCCCGCCACCGACAGCAAATACAGTATGTCGGTGAGAAACTCAGAGCGTTGTTCCATAATCCGTTATCTGTAACCCATAAAGAAATCATGGTGATTGAGCGACTCTTGTGTATTTCGGTGCATTTCGGGGCTTGTACACACTGGCCCCGGGGCGCCGCCGATATAGTGGGTCGTTTTATGAAAATCAATCACTTGTGGGAAACATATCCTTGCTGATGCCTAATTGCAATGCCTCTCGAGCGCATTGACAAGGGCCGGACGCTAGGGGATACAATGGCGTCACGTGGCCAAATATGGCACGGAAGCGGTATTTCATGCCCAGGTATTGTTCAACCTCGGTTGCTCAACGGGGGCTTTACATGGAGCAAATGCAGTCATATGAGCAGCCAATCCTCTTTTCTCACATGGTTACGTCATCCCGCCAGCATGGTGCTGATCATCGCCCTGGTGCTGATGCTTGTGGTGATGTCCGAACAATCGCCCCGGCAAGGGGATGGCACCACGGCGCCACCCCTGGCGCCTGAGCCCGCCAGCGTCGAGGCGGCACCGGCAGGCGCGCCGGCGGCCCCGGCCAGGATGGGTGGGGAATTGCCACGCATCGTGCGTCAGTTATCCGCCCCTGGGCAGAGCGCACCGGCGGCGAAAAAACCAGGCAGCGCCGCAGCCCCCGGCCGGTTACAGGCCCCCGATCTGGGCAGCCTGCTGGGTCGGCTGGAGGACAAGGTGAAGGCTGAACCCAGCAATATGGGCAATCGCCTATTGCTCGCGCAGACCTATAACGAACTGGGCCTGGGGGACAAGGCGCTGCAGGAGGCGCGCGCTGCCCGGCAGCAGGATCCCCGGCATGCCCGGGCCAAGCTGGTGTTGGCCGCTATTCTCAGTACCCGTGATGACCCGGCCGGTCTGCAGGAGGCCGCAGAGCTGTTGCAGGAACTGACCAGTGATTCCCAAATCAAACAATACCTGGTGGCCATGTACCAGGGGGATGTGGCCATTCGCCAGGGCGATCATGACAAGGCGCTGCGTTTTTGGCAGCGGGCGCTGGATGAGATGCCGGTATCCGATAATCGTCGTGCCAGTATTGAAAAGCGCGTTGCTGAGCTGTCCGCCAAGGCATCTTCATCGGTTGAGGGCTGAATAAAGCGGGAATGGGACGAGTGGTGGGGCTGGTCACGACAGGGTCACGAGGTGTGGGCAACTCCACCCGTTTGTCTCGGCATTTTTCGGGGGCTTCGTACAAAACATTGCAGGGTTTGAATCTGTATTAGGCAGGGTATTCTGGAAAATCGGTCGAATAAAGTGGTATGGAGCTGTAGTGACAATGATGCTGTTTTTCAGATTCGCCAAACAGGAAGCGGTGGGTACCGAAGAGGGTGCGTCATTTTCGGCGGGGTCGGCGAAGATGAACGGTAGCCAGCAGGCGGGGGCGCTTACCCCGGCAACGCCCCCTTTGGAATTTTCCGCGGTGAAACTGCTGTCCGACCGCTACCCTTCTTTTATCGCCCGCGCCAACGAGGCCCGCTCGAAAAGTGAGTCACGGATCGTACTCATCGTTCTGTTGTTCATTTCTGCCCTGATGCTGGCCGCCTGGGCTGTCTGGGATCCGCGTTATTTTCACTCCGACAGCGACCTGGTGTACAACATGGGACTCTTCGGCGGCATCATGATGCTGGTGACCCTGCTCTACGCCATGCGCAAGCGGATTCGTCTGATGCGAAAACTCGGCGAGCTGAGTTACTGGTATTACTTGCATCTGACCATGGGTGTGCTGGGTCCGGTGCTGATCATTTTTCACAGTTCATTCACCATGAAGTCGCTGAACAGCTCGGTGTCGATGATCGCCATGTTGTGTATTATCGCCAGTGGTATTTTTGGTCGATACGTCTATACCCGCATTGGTTATCGCGTGCACAGTCATCTTCTGGCGATTCGTGATACGGAAGAACGCCTGGCCAGGGCAATGGAAAATTTCCAAGGTAAGGAAACAGACGCCATTCGCAAATCCCTTACAGTGTTGACCATGTTGGTGGTGAACATGCCGCAATCACTGTTCCATTTGCCTGCGCGTTTTTTCGCGCTGCGCGCCAGGGCCGCCAAGTGTTATGTCGACGGGATCGGGCATATTTCAGCCATGTTAAAACAGCGCGCGCAGGAGGAAGACTGGGACAAGCTGACGTACCATGCGGAGTTTGCGCGGGAAAAGCGCCTGTTTCGTGAGCATATCAATGCCCTGGTGAAAATCGGCCAATTGCATTTTTATGAACGATTGCTGGTGGGTTGGCGAATTTTTCATGTTCCCCTGATCTTTATTCTGGTCATCTCGGGACTGGTGCATGTTTTTGCGGTGCACTGGTATTAAGCATTTTCTTTTTCTGGTCTTCCTTCTTGCCCGTCTCCCGGGCAGGGCGATAGTTTCTGTCCTGTTGCTGGGCTTATGTCTGACCCCGCTGGCCGAGGCGGGTGTTAGTCCCCTGGAGAGGATGGAGGGTTTGGTGATGCCGGGCAAGGTCATCAAGCGCCATGCAAAATTTGAAAAGAAATGTGACAAATGTCACTCCGGGTTTGACCGCATGAAGCAAAGCGGGCAATGCAGGGATTGCCACAAGGCCATCGCCACGGACATCAAAAAAAGCCGTGGCTTTCACGGCAAGATTCCCCGCATCAAGGAGCGTGAATGCCGCACCTGCCACTCGGAGCATCTGGGACGCGATGCGGACATCGTGCAGCTGGATAAAGAATTATTCGACCACAATAAAACCGAGTTCAAGCTGGCCGGCGCCCATGTTTCGCTTGATTGCAACGAGTGCCACAAGAAGGTAGGCGTTTACCGTCAGCCGGAGCGCCATTGTTCCGATTGTCACGAGTCGGACGAGCCCCACAAGCAGCGTATGGGCAAGAAGTGCGAAAACTGCCACATCGAAGGCGCCTGGCTGCCGGCCTTTTTTGATCATTCCAACACCAAGTTCAAGCTGCGAAATGCGCATCGCGAATCGGCCTGTTTCAACTGCCATGTCAATGAGCGTTATGACGACACACCTCGCAATTGCTACTTTTGTCACCATCTCGATGATGTGCATAACGGGGATCGCGGGATTCGCTGTCACGATTGCCATACCGACGAGCGCTGGTCGCAGATTCTTTTCGATCATGAAAAAGATACGGATTTTCCCCTCAGGGGTGGCCATGCGCGGCTCATTTGCAAGGATTGTCACCAAGGACACATCTTTGAGGATGAGGTAAAAACCACCTGCTACGGCTGTCACGAAAAGCATGACGTACATTTCAAGCGTTATGGCAAGCGCTGCGATGTGTGTCACACAGAGAAGAACTGGATCGAGATTGATTTTGATCATGAGGTGGATACCAGCTTCCCGCTCAAGGGCAAACACAAGGATTTAAGTTGCGCCGTCTGTCACCGGGAGGTGTTGTTCGAGGAACAGACCCCCAATACCTGTTCCGACTGTCATCGCCTGGATGACGCCCATGAGGGTCAGGAAGGGGAGCAGTGTGAGCAATGTCATAATGAAAAAGGCTGGACCGAGCAGGTGGTTTTTGATCATGACATTACCAAGTTCCCCCTCCTGGAATCCCATATTTTGCTGACTTGCGAGGATTGCCATGCCTCGAATAAATTCAAGGAAGCCAAGGTGGCGTGTACTTCCTGCCATGAAGGCGATGATGTACACGAGCAAAAACTGGGGGAACAGTGCGAACTTTGTCACCAGCCGTCTCACTGGATGGCCTGGGACTTTGATCACAACGAATTGACGGATTTCCCACTGGATGGCAAGCACGAAGGCCTGGATTGCCATGCCTGCCACACCGAGCCGGTGGATGAAGAAATCGAATTGCCGAAGAACTGCTACGGGTGCCACGAAAAGGACGATGTGCACAATACCCAGTTGGGCAAGCGCTGCGAAACCTGCCACATCACGGAGTCATTCAAAGAGATCAAGATCAAGTAGGCGGATCCTGGGGTTGGTTATGGGTAGTAACCACGTGCTTTCTACGGTTAATTCGCCCCCGGTGGGACTCGTCTGCCGGGTGTAATTAGCCTATAGTATAAACCTACAATAATACTCGGAAATGAGGCGGTGTCCGGCGTTTCAGCAAGAGCCGGACGCCTGTGGGTCGAGGCCTGCTGTGTGGCCTTGTGTGCAACAGGATGTAACACAACGTAGGGGGTAGGCAGTATCAGGGTAGATGCTGTCAAAATGTTGGGTAATCAGGGAGTGGGGCGGTCTGTTTCTGGCCGGCTGGGGATGCTGTTGTGCCTGCTGTTTATGGTTATCTTTTCAGCTCCCCTCAGTGCTGCTGTGGTGCCTGATGTTTCGACCTTTGATCACCTGGTTACGGGTTTTCCTCTCGAAGGCCAACATGACATCATCGATTGCGAGGCCTGCCACATCGGTGGTGTATTCGAGGTTCTGCCCACCCAGTGCGAGGCCTGTCATGATGGCATACTGGCCATTGGTCAGCCCCCTACGCATATTCCCACCCTGGTTTCCTGTGACACCTGCCACAATGCGGTGGGCTTTGCCTTTTCCGCCACCATGGATCACAGCATCATCGGTGATACGACGTGTGAAACCTGCCATGATGGTGTCAGTGCCACCGGCCTGTCGCCCACGCATATTCCCACCAGCTTGAGCTGCGGCACCTGCCATGTCACCAGTACCTGGTTGATAGCGGCGTTCGATCACTCCCTGGTGCAGGAACAGTCGTGCAGTGATTGCCACAACGGCACCTTTGCCACGGGCAAGCATGCGGCGCACATCAACACTACGGATGTCTGCGAAAGCTGCCACACCAGTGTGGCCTGGGTGCCGGTGATTGTGGTGGACCATGCCCAGGTGCTGGGTAGCTGCGAAAGTTGCCATGATGGGTTGATCGCCAGGGGCAAGGGAGTGAATCATGTGCCAACCACTCTGGCCTGTGATACCTGCCATACGGTGAACAACTGGACGGTAGGTGTGTTCGATCACTCCACCACCAGCGAGGCCTGTTACACCTGTCACAACGGCACCATCGCCACAGGGGTGAGCGCCAGCCACATCGCCACCACCAAGCAGTGCGATGCCTGTCACCTGACCAACCTGTGGGTGCCGGTGTCCACTGTGGATCACGCACAGGTGCTGGGCAGTTGTGTGTCCTGTCACGACGGTGTGGTGGCCACGGGCAAGAACCCCACGCACATCGACAGCTCGGATCTCTGCGAGACCTGCCACAGCGCCGAGCTGTGGATTCCCGCCACCACGGTGGATCACGGGCAGGTGAATGGCAGCTGCGCGAGTTGTCACGACGGTGTGATTGCCAGGGGCAAGGGCGCGACACACATTCCCACCACCGCGGCCTGCGAGCTTTGTCACACGGTCAACGACTGGCTGGTGGGCGCCTTCGATCACACCGGCATCACCGAGCCCTGCGCAACCTGCCACGATGGCGTCTCGGCGTCGGGCAAGGGCGCAACCCACATCAACACCACGGATGTTTGCGAGGCCTGCCATGGGGTCACGGCCTGGGTGCCGGTGAATCCGTTGACGGATCACGCGCAGGTCATCGGCACCTGTGAGAGTTGCCACGATGGCGTCATCGCCACCGGCAAGGGCATCAACCACATACCCACCACGGCGGCCTGCGAAGTGTGCCATAGCACCACGGACTGGCTTGTGGCGGTGTTCGATCACACCACCACCACGGATGCGTGCGAAACCTGCCATGACGGCACCCTCGCTACCGGCAAAAATGCCACGCATATTCTCACCAGCGATGTGTGTGCCGCCTGTCATAACGACAGCGGCTGGGTGCCGGCCACCACCGTGGATCACAACGAAACCAAGGGCACCTGCCAGAGCTGTCACGATGGGGTGATCGCCACCGGCAAGACCGACAAGACCGGCAGCCACATCAACACCACGGAAGTGTGCAACGCCTGTCACTCGCCGGTGGGCTGGTTGCCGGTGACGCTGGTAGACCATGCCGAAGTTATCGGCACCTGCGAATCCTGTCACGACGGGGTGAGCGCCAGGGGAGTGGGGCCGACGCACATTCCCACTACCGAGGCCTGCGATGTTTGCCACACGACCGTGGACTGGACCGTGGCCGCGTTCGATCACAGCGGCGTGACTGCCGCCTGTATCAGTTGTCATGACGGTGTAACGGCAAGTGGTAAGCTCTCTTTGAGTGGCGTCCATATCGATACCAGCGACCTGTGTGAAGCCTGCCACGGCACGGCGGCCTGGTCGCCGGCCACGGCGGTGGACCACAACGAAGTGGTGGGTACCTGCCAGAGTTGTCACGACGGGGTGATCGCCTCGGGCAAGGGCGCCACGCATATTCTCACCAGTGACCTGTGCAACGCCTGCCATGTGTCCACCGCCTGGGTGCCCGCCACCACGGTGGATCACAACGAAACCCAGGGCACCTGCCAGAGCTGTCACGACGGCGTCATCGCCACCGGCAAGACCGATACCCACATCAACAGCTCGGATCAGTGCAACGCCTGCCACGCGCCCACCGGTGGCTGGGTGCCCACCATTGCGGTGGATCACAACGAGGTGATCGGCGTCTGCGCCTCCTGCCACGACGGGGTGATCGCCACCGGTGTTGGCCCGACCCACGTGCCCACCACCGAGCCCTGCGATGTCTGCCACACCACGGTGGACTGGACGGTGCCGGCCTTTGATCATTCCACCACCACTGCGGCCTGTATCAGTTGTCACGACGGCACTGTTGCTACAGGCATGAGCGCCACCCATATCAGCACCTCGAATCTCTGCGAGGCCTGTCATGTGGATACGGCGTGGATTCCCGCCAGCGCCGTGGATCACAACGAGATCACCACCGTGGGAGTGTGCGAGGCCTGCCATGACGGGGTGATCGCCAGCGACAAGTCCGCCACGCATATTCTCACCAGCGACGTGTGCGCCGCCTGTCACACGGTCACCGCCTGGGTGCCGGTGACCACGGTGGATCACAACGAGACCCAGGGCATTTGCCAGAGTTGCCACGACGGCGTCATCGCCACCGGCAAGACGGACAAGACCGGCAGCCACCTCAACACCACGGAACAATGCAACGCCTGCCACTCGCCGGTGGGCTGGCTGCCGGTTACCCGGGTGGATCACAACGAGGTCATCGGCAGCTGCGAGTCTTGTCATGACGGCGTGCTGGCCACGGGCAAGGGACCCACCCACGTGCCCACGGTGGAGGCCTGCGAAGTGTGTCACCTGGTGACCACCTGGCTGGTGCCCAGCTTCGATCACAGCACCACCACGGACACCTGCATCACCTGTCACGATGGCATAACGGCAACTGGGAAATCAGCCAGCCACATCAACAGCAGCGATGTGTGCGAGGCCTGTCATTCGAGCCTGGTCTGGGCGCCGGTGGATCCGCTGGTGGATCATGCCCAGGTGCTGGGCAGTTGCGAGAGTTGCCACGACGGGGTGATCGCCACCGGCAAGGGCGCCACCCATGTGCCCACGGTGGAGCCCTGCGAGGTGTGCCACTCCACCACCAACTGGTTCGTCACCGCCTTTGATCACAGCACCACCACGGACACCTGCATCACCTGCCACGACGGGGTCAGCGCCTCGGGCAAGGGGCCAACCCACATTCGCAGCAGCGATCTCTGCGAGGCCTGTCATAACAACACGGCCTGGGCGCCGGCCACGGCGGTGGATCACAACGAGACCATGGGCACCTGCCAGAGTTGTCACGACGGGGTGATCGCCACGGGCAAGAACGCCACCCACATCGACACCAGCAACGTGTGCAATGCCTGTCACTCGCCCATCGGCTGGGTGCCGGTGACTACTGTGGATCACGCCCAGGTGAACGGCCTGTGCACCGCCTGCCACGACGGGGTCATTGCCACCGGCATGGGCCCCACCCACGTGGCCACCAGCGCACCCTGCGATACCTGCCACACCACGGACAACTGGCTGGTGCCGTTGTTTGATCACAGCACCACCACCGACACTTGTATCACTTGCCATGATGGCATAACGGCCACCGGCAAGTCGGCCACCCATATCGACACCTCCGATGTGTGCGAGGCCTGTCACGTGGATACCGCGTGGATCCCCGCCAGCGCGGTGGATCACACTGAAATCACCAATGTGGCGGTGTGCGAGGCCTGCCACGATGGCGTGATTGCCGTGGGTAAAGGCACAACACATATCAACACCAGCGACATCTGCAACAGCTGCCATACCCCGGCGGCCTGGGCGCCGGCCAGTGCGGTGGATCACAACGAGGTGCAGGGCACCTGCCAGTCATGCCACGACGGCATTATCGCTACCGGCAAGAATGCCACGCACATCGACACCAGCAATGTCTGTAACGCCTGCCACTCGCCGGTGGGCTGGGTGCCGGTGACCACGGTGGATCACAGCCAGGTGAACGGTGTGTGCACGGCCTGTCACGACGGGGTGATCGCCACCGGCATGGGCCCCACCCATGTGGTGACGACGGCCGCCTGCGATACCTGCCACACCACGGATACCTGGGTGGTGCCGTTGTTTGATCACAGCACCACCACGGAGACCTGCATCACCTGTCACGATGGCACAACGGCCACCGGCAAGTCGGCCACGCACATCGACACGTCCGATGTGTGTGAGGCCTGTCACGTGGATACCGCGTGGATTCCCGCCAGCGCCGTGGATCACAACGAGATCACCACCGTGGGGGTGTGCGAGGCCTGTCACGATGGGGTCATCGCGCTGGGCAAAAATGCCACCCACATTCGCACCAGTGACGTGTGCGCCCTGTGCCATGCGGTGACGGCCTGGGTGCCGGTCACTACCGTGGATCACAACGAGACCATGGGCACCTGCCAGTCGTGTCACGACGGCGTGGT
>Ga0256832_1000061_pt1 | contig 64752 bp, 50 predicted proteins | sample 134614metaG_FD_190534 | JGI IMG/M metagenome (GOLD analysis project Ga0256832, IMG submission 190534) | Hydrothermal vent microbial communities from Lau Basin, Pacific Ocean - 134-614 | ecosystem: Environmental > Aquatic > Marine > Hydrothermal vents | place: Pacific Ocean: Lau Basin | collected...
CTTTTTGATGGAACGCATCACCTGCATTTCCGGGCGGCTCATCATCTTTTCCAGATATTTTTTCTTGGCCAGGCCCACGCCGTGTTCACCGGTGATGGTGCCGCCCAGGCGCAGCGTCTCTTCATACAGTTCGTCAAAAAAGAGCTCCACCCGCTCCATTTCATCCTTGTCGCGTTCGTCGGTTAAAACCGTGGGGTGCATATTGCCGTCTCCGGCATGGCCGAAGTTACCGACCATCAGATCGTATTTTGCGGCCAGCCCGGTCACGGTGTTTACCAGCCGGGCCAGCTCGGAGCGGGGCACGGTGGCGTCTTCCAGAATAGTGGTGGGGCGTATGCGGGCCAGGGCGGAAAAGGCGGCCCGGCGCGCGGTTTTTAAGCGGTCGGCCTCGGCGTCGTTCCGGGCCACTTTTATTTCCGTGGCCTTGTTGCGCTTTAATATCTCTTCCATTTTCGCGGATTCATCCGCGACCAGGCCGGGATGACCGTCGCTTTCCAGCAACAACAGCGCGCCGGCGTCCGTGGGCAGACCGATATGGGCGAAATCCTCAACGCAGCGGATGGTGGTGGCGTCCAGAAACTCCATGGTGCAGGGGATGATATGGGCGGCGATGATATCGGAGACGCTTTGGGCGGCCTGTTCCAGAGAGTCGAAAAGAGCGAGCATGGTTTTGGAGGCGGCCGGTTTGGGAATGAGTTTTAACAGGACGCGGGTGAAGATACCGAGCGTGCCTTCGCTGCCCACAATCAGATCGCGCAGGTTGTATCCGGCCACATTTTTCACATTCTTGCCGCCGTTCATCATCACCGTGCCGTCGGGTAAAACCATCTCCACGCCCATCACATAGTCGCGGGTCACGCCATACTTCAGCCCACGCAGGCCGCCGGCGTTTTCGGCCACGTTTCCGCCGATGGTGCAAATGGCCTGGCTGCCGGGATCGGGTGGGTAAAAAAGACCCTGTTCCTGCGCCGCCCGCTGAAAATCCTGCGTGCGCACACCCGGTTGTACCCAGGCCGTCAGATTGGCCTTGTCGATTTCCAGAATGCGGTTCCAGTCGCTCATCAGGATGACCACCGAACCCCTGACGGGGATGGCGCCGCCGCTGAGACCGGTGCCGGAGCCGCGGGGCACAACGGGAAAACCTTCCCGGTTGGCCAGCCTGAGAATGGCGCTGATCTGCTCCGTGGTTTCCGGGATAACCACTGCCTCGGGGAGCTGCTGTAACAGGGGCGTGCCGTCATAGGCATAGCTGAGCATGTCTTCCCGGGATGTTAATACCTTTTCCGGGGCGGTAATTCTTTTAAGTTCTTCGATGATATTTTTCATGGTTGACATTTTTTTAAGTAAAACTTACCTGTTCCGTCCCCGAATTTACAAAAATTGACACAAAGGGAGTCGACATTTTTAAAGGTTTTTTATTTGATATTCGCTGTATCAATGATATAGCCTTGATGTATTTGTTTCCCATATTTTATTTTTGGTTATTGGTCACAAAATAAAAATTTGGCAAAAAAAATCCCTTTTCATGGAAAATGAAAAGGGTTGAAAATCGGTTGACATTTTATCAGGTTTAACGAAAGACGGCCTTAATGGCTCCCCAGGTTCTGAACAATCCGGAAATATTGGGCAGCACGTTCATGGTCGTTGTTTCGGAGATGACCTCACCGGTGGGTGACAGGCCGGCCACTTTGTAATAAAGAACATTGGAGCCTTTAAACAGAACATCGTTGTCGATATATTCGTAGCGATAGCCCGGCCCCTTGGCGGGCACGGTACTCAGTTCGATAAAGGTTTTGTTGTCCATGCTGCGCTTGATTACAAAGGATTTTACGCCCACTTCCTTACTGGTCACCCAACTCACCACCACCTTGTTGGCCTCGGGCTGGGCGCTGTATTCGGTAAATACAACATCCCCGCCGGCCAGCAGCGGTATCACAGTTATCAGGGCGATGAGTAAAATCTTTTTCATAGTCGTTTCGCTTTTTGCAGCATGGAACAATTTACAATATTCTATATTCGAATCAAGTATAAATGGCTGCGGATCAGACGCGCCGCCCGGTAGCCCCATAAGGAACTACTATATCGTCGCGCTTTTCCGGGGGCTTTAATTTTTGACGGATTACCAACAGCTTCTCCTGTATAATAGCGCCACTTTATATTTTTAACTTTGTGCAAAAGGCAATATATTTTCCGCTGTGACGATATGTGGAATATCTCACGCTTAATTTTAATTATACCGGAAGAATCCCCTGTTGTGGGTGTGGAATAAAAGTAACTTTTCCAAGGAGTGTTTTATGGGTTTGGAGGATAAAAAGAACGTTTTGAGGATGATACCGTACGGGCTGTATGTGCTGATGACGGAAAACGATGAGGGCAAGGTGGCGGCGGCAACCGTGAACTGGGTAACACAAACCTCTTTTGATCCGCCCCTGCTGGCGGTGGCCATTAAAAAAGACAGCCTGACCTATACCCTGGTGCGGGAAAAAGGACTCTTTTCCCTGAACATGCTGGGTAAAAAGCAGCAGGCGCAGGCTTTTACCTTTTTTAAAGCCCTGGAACGGGACGGTAACCGGATCGGCGGGGAAGCCTTTGAAAACCATGAACAGGGTGTTCCCCTGTTAAGCGCCTGCCCCGCGTTTGTGGTTTTGCGAACGGTTGAAGTTGTCGAACAGGGCGATCATCATATTTTTGTGGCCGAAGTGATCGATGCCGGATTGCGGGCGGAGTTTGATGGGCGTGCCGACGCCTATATTTTGCGTATGGAAGATCTGGGTGAAAAAGTATTTTATGGCGGATAAGCCGGGAGGAAATGATGTTAAGCGAGAAAATGGTACAGGCTCTGAATGATCAGGTGCGCGATGAATTGTATTCGGAATACTACTACCTGGCCATGTCGGCCTGGTGCGAGGAAAATGATTTGCCGGGCATGGCCTCTTTCATGGCCCTGAAAAGCAATGAAGAACGCAGCCACGCCATGAAGATTTACCACTATATACTGGACCGGGGAGGACGGGTGGTGTTACAGGCCATTGCCCAACCGCCGGCGGATTTTAAATCCCATTGCCATATCTTTGAAAGCATGCTGGAGCATGAGAAACTGGTGACCGGCCTGATTCACAATCTCTACAGCCTGGCTCTGGACGAAAAAGACTATGCCACGCAGGTGATGCTGCAGTGGTTTATCGAGGAGCAGGTGGAAGAGGAAAAAGAGGCCACGGAACTTATTCAGCAGTGTAAAATGATTGGCGACAGTGAAAGCGCCCTGTTTCTGTTCGATCAAAAACTGGGTCAGGTCACCCCGGGAACGGCAGAGGACGGAAAATAGGCCCTGTATCGGTGGATTGTTCCGCGGGACTTATGTTCAGCCTGCTTCTCCTTATACAGCGGGAGGCAGGCTTTTATTACGGACAGGGATAAGTTAAGAGCGCCAGGGGATGTCCAGCCCCAGTTGCCGGAGTTTTTCTTCCATTTCCATCCGCTCACGGTTGCGCAGTAATTTCCCGTCACGGTATTTCAATAAGCCCCACTCTTCCATCTGTTTGGTGGCGCCTGCCCTGTCGCCGGAAATGATCAGGCGCAGGATGTCATTCTCCAGGGCGGAAAAGCGCTGTGCCTTGAAACGGTAGTCCAAAAAGGCTTCCCAGGCCTGCGGTACCCAGCGGCTGACGATCTCATTTCCGATGATTTCGGCATAAACACGGATTTCATACTGGGCGTGGCTATCCATGCGCAGGGCCAGAAAGTGCAACAGGTTGTGCAGGTTAATCTTCCAGTAGGCCTCGGTATAGGTGGCCAGGGGCAGATCCTTGCGGGCTTGTTCGCGGGCCATGCCTTTTGCCAGGCGCTCCTCATAGACGCGGCGCATCTGTTCATGCAGGGCCTTTTCCTCTTCGCTGAAGCGGCGTCCTTCGTCCTCGCTGAAAAAGCCGGCGCTGCCCTGCTTGTTGGCGTCCGATTGTTTGCGCCATTCATGGGGGAGCGTCTCCTGGGCGGCGTCTATGGCAATGGAGTAACGTGTGCTGTATTCATTGACCGAGGCGGTACGGTGCCGTATCCACTGGCGCCAGGCATCCATGGGAATGCGGATATGCAGCTTGATATCACACATCTCGAACGGGGTGGTGTGCAGATGGCGCATCAGATAGCGGATCAGTCCCCGGTCTTCGCTGACCTTTTTGGTGCCGGCGCCATAGCTGACCCGGGCAGCCTGCACGATGGCGCCGTCGTTGCCCATGTAATCGACTACGCGGACAAAGCCGTCGTTGAGCACTTTGAATTTTTTACCTAAAATAGCGTCCAGTTGCGGCGAGTTGCCGCGGATAAGTTTTTCTTCTTGCACGTTTTTCTCCGGCGTCTGGGAATGGAATTTTGAAAGACAGGTTTGAAAGGCTAATTTTAGAAAATTGAAGAATTAAATCCAAACCGGAACAGGCATGAAAAAAAAAGAACGTATCGAGCGTATCCTGAATATTCTGGAAGCGGAGTATGGCGATACCCGTACCGCTTTAAATTATGAGTCTCCTTTTCAGTTGCTGATTGCCACCCTGATGGCCGCCCAGTCCACCGACGTGCGGGTCAATATCGTCAATAAAAAGTTTTTCGGTGATCATCCCCGCGCGCAGGATGTGGCCCGGCTGAGCGTGGAGGAGATCGAATCTTATATAAAAACAGTGGGCCTCTACAAAACCAAGGCCCGTAATATTGCCATGACCAGTAAAATTCTGGCCGAACAGTATAACGGCGACATTCCGGATAGCCGGGAGGAGCTGGTTAAGCTGCCGGGGGTGGGACGAAAAACGGCCAATGTGGTTTTAAGCATCGCGAAAAATGTACCGGCCATAGCGGTGGATACGCATGTTTTCCGGGTCAGCAACCGCCTGGGGCTGGCTACGGCGGCAGATGTGCTGAAAACGGAAAAACAACTGATGAAAAACATCCCCGTGGAGAAATGGTCGCAGGCGCATCACTGGCTGATATGGCACGGACGTAAGGTATGCAAGGCGCGCAAACCGTTGTGTGCCGGCTGTTCGCTTTTGGAAGTTTGTAGCTTTAAGGAGAAAACGGTTTAGGATTCCTCAACAAACAAGGCGTCGCTTTCGTGTATCGGTTCGTCGACGGTACGCAGGCGGGTGCCGTAGTTTACCGAGTTGAGTATCTCGTCCGCCCGCAGGTTTTTGGGAAAATAGGTACCGCTGATGCGGGCGCGGTGCATACTGGCCCCTTCCATTTTGGCAAAACTCATATTGACCCCCTTCAAATTGCAGTTGGCCAGGTAGGCTCCGCGCAGGTCGGCGTACTTTAAATTGGCATTGATCAGGTTGCGCCCCCGCAGGTTTACATTTTGCAGGTCATAATCTTTTAAATCCTTTACCGCTTCATTGAAGGCCTTGATATTCTCCTTCTTTAATAACAGATACATCTGCCGCTTTTCCATGATTTTCCTCCTTAAGTATATCATTCTTATCATCGTGCGTCAATTCTTAATGTTTAGCGGTACTCTTCCGCTGTAGCCATGTGTATCAAGATAATTTTTATCTTTAAGTGAAAACTTCTATATTTTCGCTTCCCGCCATAATATTTAAGGAGAAAATTCCATGAAAACCATAAGCGGCGTTGTGGTGGTTATAGTCGTGGTCATCGGTGGCCTGACCTTAATACCTCTTTTTATCAGCCCGGATGTTACGGTGTCCCGGTCGATTGTTATTGACCGTCCGGTGGATTTGGTGTTTAATGTTGTTAAAAACTATGATTATTTTGATCAATGGAATCCCTGGTTGCAAAAAGAACCCGGGGCGCGCACCACGGTTGACGGCCAGCCCGGCGAGGTGGGCAGCCGCTGGATGTGGCAGGGCGATACAATAGGGCAGGGAACCCTGACCCTGGTTTCCCTGGAGGAGAATAAAAAGATTGTCGCTAAAACGGAGTTTGTAAAGCCGATGGTTTTTTTCGCGGATGATATATGGACCTTCGAGCCATTGGGCGAAAACAAAACCCGCGTTACCTGGATATTCAAATCGGTTATCGACTCCTATTTTATGCGTTACGGAAATTTGAGCATGGACATGAATATCGGGCCGCAGTATAAAAAAGGGCTGGTGGCGTTGAAAAAGTTTATCGAAAAAACACCCGATGTGGAAGAGGCCTTGAAAAAAGTGGAACATGTGGGCGGGGCGATGCCTTAACCTTTTTTTAACCGTAGGGGGTATTTATGAAAATATGTATGATGATGTTTTTAAGCGCGGGACTGTTATGGGGACAAAGTTTTGTGGGTACGCAAAAAAGCCTTTCCTTTTCTCCGAAACTGATTTCCGGTGAGGCGGGCGGTGTTTCCGCGGATAAAGTGGCCGCCTGGGTTTTTAACAGGGATATTGAAGCCGTGGCCGCTCTGTTGCAAAAAAAGAAGCCGGACATAAAAGTAAGGGAAAACACACTTTATTATTCCAATAATAAAATCCGCGTAAATACCACGGAAAACGGGCGCAAGGCCTCGCACATTTTATGGATGGGCAAGGGAAAAAAATGGGTGTATACTATTTTATGGGACTCCCGGGAATATATGAAGATGGACTGGGATAAGATGCAAAAAATGGCCGCCCGTATGAGCGATGCCCTTTCGGCCCAGATGGAAAAAATGGGGCCGATGCTTAAGAACCTGCCGCCGGAGGCCAGGGCGCGCATGGAAAAGATGTTTGGTAAAAAAACAAAAAAGGCAGTCAAGCCCGTTAAGGCTAACGGCCGGCGCACCGTGGCCGGCATGAGCTGTGTTGAATATCGGGCGCGGACGGATGAAAAGCGCATGCAATACTGGATCACCATGGAAAAGCCCTTTGTGCGCAAGGCTTTCGAGGACATCAGCAAGATGATGACAGCCATCTCCCGCGAAGAGGATAATCCCTGGTCTGACCTTCCCGAGGGGTGGCCTGTGGCCCAAACCGCGGTCAGTGACGATGAGGTCCGCATGGAAGAAGTGATCTCCGTGGAAAACAAAGATCTGGATGAGAGCATGTTTCAGCCGCCGGCCGGTTTTAAAGAGAAAAAAATGAATATGATTTTTGACAACTCTTTTGAGAAGATGAACTAAGCTGTTCGGGACGGATTATGATACTCTCCACGGTTGACTGGCTGATAATAGCCTCTTTTTTTCTTATCTCCCTGGCCATCGGGCTGTTGGTCTCGGCGCGGGCCGGAAAAAGCAGCAGTGAATTTTTTCTTTCCGGACGCAATATGCCCTGGTGGCTGCTGGGGGTTTCCATGGTGGCCACCACCTTTTCCGCCGATACCCCCAACCTGGTTACGGATATCGTGCGTACGCACGGCGTGGCCGGAAACTGGCTGTGGTGGGCCTTTTTGCTGACGGGGATGTTGACGGTTTTTATCTACGCCCGTCTCTGGCGCCGTTCGGAAGTGCTGACCGATGTGGAGTTTTATGAGCTGCGTTATTCGGGCAGGGCCGCGGCTTTTTTAAGAGGCTTTCGCGCCATCTATCTGGGCGTCTTTTTTAATGTGCTGATCATGGCCTCCGTATCGTTGGCGGCCATCAAAATAGGCGGGGTGATGCTGGGGCTCTCGCCGTTGACTACCATCCTGATTGCTTCATTGGTCACGGTGGTTTACAGCATGCTGGGGGGATTGCGTGGTGTGCTGATTACCGACTTTTTTCAGTTTATCATCGCCATGATCGGTAGTATCGGCGCGGCTTATGTGGTGGTCAACCTGCCGCAGGTGGGAGGCCTGGACGCCCTTTTTCAACATCCTGCCGTACAACCCCGGCTCGACTTTCTGCCTGATTTTTCCAATACGGATGCGCTGATGACCCTGCTGATCCTTCCCCTGGCCGTGCAATGGTGGAGCGTCTGGTATCCCGGGGCGGAGCCCGGCGGCGGCGGTTATATCGCTCAACGCATGCTTTCGGCTAAAAATGAAGACCATGCCCTGGGGGCGACATTGCTGTTTAATGTGGCCCATTATGCCTTAAGACCCTGGCCCTGGTTGTTGATCGCCCTGGCTTCGATCATCGTTTATCCCGATCTTGCTTCCCTGCACCAGGCTTTTCCTTCCGTGGATATCCAGGTACTTAAGGATGACCTGGCCTATCCGGCCATGCTGACCTTTTTACCGGCCGGTCTGCTTGGTCTGGTGATCGCCTCGCTGATCGCCGCCTATATGTCCACCATTTCCACCCACCTTAACTGGGGCGCCTCCTATGTGGTCAACGATTTTTACAAGCGTTTTATCAAGCCGGAAGCCGCTGAAAAAGAGCTGGTGCGGATGGGGCGGCTGACCACCCTGCTGTTGATGATTGTGGCCGGTATCTTTGCTCTGATGCTTAGCAATGCCTTGCAGGCCTTTAATATCCTGTTGCAGGTGGGCGCCGGAACGGGGCTGCTTTTTATTCTGCGCTGGTTCTGGTGGCGCATCAATCCCTATAGCGAGCTTACGGCCATGATCGTTTCATTTTTTGTGGCGCTCTATTTTCAGTTCCTTCATCCTCTTCTTTTCGGAGCCGTGCCCTCATCCTCCTTTCAGCTTGTTTCCGGTGTGGCCTTTACCACCTTTTGTTGGCTGACGGTAACTTTTTTAACGGCGCCGTCGGCGAGCGAAACCCTGCGCCGCTTTTACCAGAAGGTTCACCCCGGTGGCCCGGGCTGGAAGCGGTTTTTGCAAAATGAACACAATGCCGGGCGTTTGGCCGGTTATGACGCGGGCGACTGGGATGTGCCCCGTGGCATTTTGATGATGGTGACGGGCACCTTTGCCGTTTATGCCTGGTTGTTTGCCGGCGGGAAATGGCTCTATGGCCAAACCATGTGGGCCGTGCTGTTTACGGTTATGGCTCTGGCCGGTACGGGGTTGACCATGTTTTTGTATAGCAGACGCCGTTAGAGGGTACCGTCAGGAACCGGGGCGGTATATGGAATCCCGGATCAGGCTGCTCCATAAGGTATAGGCCCGGTCATTCAGGTGGATGTCGTCATCCTGAAAAAGATTCTCACCGTCAGCAATGGCCTGCCGGAAAGGTGTATGCAGGTCAATATAGCTAAAGCTCCGCCTGCGGCTCTCCTTTTCCAGAAAACGGTTCATTTCCGGAACGCGCCCGCCGGCCAGCTTTTGCCAGCTTGGGCCCGTGGGCAGCAGGCTTTGCACCATGACGCGGGGGCAAAAATCCAGTCCTTCCAGCAGGCATTGATACTCGGAAAACATCCAGGCGTCATCCCGTCCGTCAAACAGATCGTTGATGCCGATCATCAGCCAAAGCTGTTGCGCCCCGGTTTTTTTGCTTAGATGCAGGCGTTCCCGCGCACCATCGATATGATCCCCGGAAACACCGTGATTAACCAGACGGGGCATTTTAAAAAAATAGTCCAGGTCGAACTGCTCGGTCAGCGAGTCGCCAAGAAAAACCACCGCTTGCGCGGGGCTGTGCGGCAGGGCTTTTTCCATGGCCCGGTAGCGCTGCCGCCAGTGCAGGCTGCGCATTTACAGGCCGGAGTTTTCCATGGAGAGCCGGTTGGATATGGCCATCTCGTCTTCCGCTTCCTGAATCATCCCTTTTTGTACATATAGCCGGGACAGGGCGGTGTGGGCCAGGGGATCCCTGGGATTGATGGCGATCCATTTCTGTACGATGTCCACCGCCCGGGCAATTTCACCCTGGCGGTTAAGGCATTCGGCCAGAGCGCTGTAGGCCGCTTCAAATTTTTCATCTTCGGCAATGGCCTGTTCAAACAGCTGTTGGGCCTGCTCGTATTCCCGGCGGGCAAAGTGCTGAAAGCCCTGATTGAGTAATTCTTGTTTTCCCATGATATTCTCCGGTTAAGGATTGTACTCTCCTTCGGGTTTTGGTTTTCTTTTACTAATAACAAGGCGCGGCCTTTTCCATATTTCCGCATTCCTTGCGGGAATTTATAAAAAAGCGTTATGGGTTGCCGGTTTTATAGGCGTATAGCACACAGACCGAATCCCCGCGGAAAACCCGCCGCAGTTCCAGAAGCGTTCCGGAAACCGTCCCGCGCAGGGATGTACCCTCCTGCGCACCGGCTGACTGTCCGGAGAGCACCCAGCGCTTGGCGTCGGTTTTAAGCGCCCGTTCCAGCATGGCGCGGTTGGCCTGCCCGCTGCGGGCGACGCCCCAAACGTACAGCCAGTTCTTTTGCCGGGCGGAACGTTTCCAGCGTTCTTTCAGAACCAAATCCCGCGGATGGCGTTGAACCCGCAGCTGCAAAGCCAGCAGACTGTCTGCCGTGGCCTCTTGAATTTGCGGCGCGGTGTCTATCCCGGCCGCCGTATCGTTTTTGGCGGGTTTGCCGTCACAGGCCGCGAGGAATAATAGGCCTATCAGCAGGCCGGTTAATTTTGTCATAAAACGCTCCGGTTTGCTTGTCTGTTAAAAGATTTATAACTTCACAAGTGTTGTCAGGCAAAATATTCTCTTTTAGCTTTAAATGAAAGCAAAAAAAGGCCGATGGCCGAAACAGATTTTTTTACGACCTGACATACCGGTTTTCATAAACACCACGGCCTGAAGAGTAAAGGCCCCGTGGCTGTCGATACCGGTGTCCGTTTGATTATATCAAAGAATAGAAATTGAGAAGTGAAACAAACAGAGGAGATATTTTTTTAACTTCCGGAAATATAAGCACAGTGGTGTGGAATTAGGATGAAATCATTTTAGTTTGTTATCGCGGCTGTAAGCCATAGGCGCCTTACATGCTCCGATAATTAAACTCAGCATGCAAGCTGCAAACGATTTTTTTATACATCAGAGCCCCGGCTCTGCATTTTTTCAGATTCTTCCCCCCTGCCTTTTGACCTTTTCCGGATCAACATACGATTAGATGATATCCTACTTAATGGAAAAGGAATATATACAATGACCAAGGAAATTATCATCAATTCCACCAATGAAGAAACGCGTATTGTTTTACGTGAAGATGAAAAGGTGGTGGAGTTGTTTGTGGAGGCCCCCGAGCATGAGCGCATGGTGGGCGATATTTACAAGGCCAAGGTCAGCCGGGTTTTGCCCGGTATGCAGGCCGCCTTTATTGACATAGGACTGGATCAGAATGCGTTTTTGCATTTTTCGGATGTCAGTTCTTTTTATAAATCGTTTTTTAGTGACAAGGAAGAGCCGCCCAGGCGTCGCCGTTCCTACCGGGATTTTGACCCGGCCCGCGAACTGCGCCGGGGGCAGGACATCATGGTGCAAATCGTTAAAGAGCCCATCAGCACAAAAGGCTGCCGGGTGACCTCGGAGATTACCCTTCCGGGGCGTTTTGTGGTTTTGATCCCCTACCAACGCAATATCGGGATTTCGCGCAAGATCGAAGACCCCAAGGAACGCCGGCGGCTGAAGGAACTGGCCCGTCAGATTATCCCGGCCAACTTCGGCTTAATCATCCGCACGGTGGCCGGTGGCAAAAGTGAACGCGAACTTAAGCGTGACATCAGCGACCTGATGGCCACCTGGAAAAAAATGGAAAGCCAGATAAAAGAGGCCGAGGCCCCTTCGCTGGTTTATAAGGACCTGAGCATGGCTTCCAGTATTATTCGCGATCTGTTTACCAACGATGTCAATCAGGTACATGTGGATTCGCGTAAAATGATGCGCGATATCTCCAACTATGTTAAGGATGTCGCGCCGCATCTGGTGCATAAAATCAATTACTATAAGGGCAAGGAACCCATCTTTGACCACTTTAAGGTGGAAGAAGAGCTGGAAAAAATGACCCACTCCCAGGCCTGGATGAAGAACGGGGGGTATATCGTCATACATCCCACCGAGGCCCTGGTTTCCATCGACGTTAACAGCGGGAAGTATATCGGCCGCAAGGATCATGAAACCAATTCGCTGAAAATCAACCTGGAAGCAGCCCGCGAAATTGCCCGTCAGGCCCGTCTGCGCGATTTGGGCGGTTTGATCGTGATCGACTTTATCGACGTGCTGGAACAGGAGAACAAGAAAAAGATATTTCTGGAGCTGCGCAAGGAGTTTGCCAAGGATCGCGCCATCACCAAGATCGAATCCATGAGCCGCTTCGGCCTGATTGAAATGACGCGTCAGCGCGTGCGGCCGCAGGTGATCCACTCCATCTACCAGGCTTGTCCTACCTGTAGCGGTACCGGACTGGTGCCCACCATCGCCACCACCGTTTCGCGCATGGAGCGCTGGCTGCAACGTTACCGTGCTTCCCGGGGCGATCGTCGGGTGATTATCCATGTAACGCCGGATGTTTACAGCTACATGAACAAAGGACGCTACAATAAACGTCTGCGTTTGATGTGGAAATACTGGATGAAGATAACCATGGTCAAGGATGAAAGCCTGGATGTAGGACAGTTTAAAGTATTTACGGCTCACAAAAAACAGGAAATCATTTTGCCCGAAGATAAAAAGAAGGCGGCATGAACTATCCTTTTCAGTATCGCCAGGGACGCCTGTTTTGTGAAGATGTGGATCTGCAAAAGATTTCTTCCTCGCTGGAAACCCCTTTTTATATTTACAGCAAAGAGGAAATAAAGCACAGTTGCCGTCTTATCCGTGAAGGCGGAGAGGGGTATGACTTTAAGCCCTATTATGCCTTAAAGGCCAACTTCAACCCGGCGCTGTTGAAAATCATTCTGAACGAAGGCTTTGGAGCGGATATCGTTTCCGGCGGCGAGCTTTATTTTGCCCAACGCGCCGGCTTTAAGGCCGACAGTATCGTTTTTGCCGGGGTGGGTAAAACGGAAGCCGAACTGCGCCAGGCCGTCGAGGCCGGGATTGCTTCCATCAATGTGGAATCCGCGGCGGAGCTCTATCTTTTAAGCCGGGTGGCCGCGGAATTGCGGCGCAAGGTGTCCGTCGCCATTCGCATCAATCCCGATATCGACGCCAAGACCCATGAGTATATTTCCACCGGCTTGCACAGCAACAAGTTTGGCGTGGATGCCGAGACCGCCTTTCAGCTTTACCGGCAGGCCCACGCCGATCCGTGGATAGAGCCGGATGGCATTCATATGCATATCGGTTCGCAAATCGAAAACGAGCAGCCCTTTGTGGATGCGGCCCGTTTTCTGCTGTCGTTTATCGACCGCCTGAAGGCGGCCGGGATAGAGATAAATACGGTGGATTTGGGTGGTGGCATCGGTATTAACTATGAAAATCCTTTTGCCCGCCCGCAACAGGCCCGCAGTTTTACTCGCTCGATCCTTTCATCCTATTTGCAGGTTTTTGCCGGGCGCAGGCTGAAGCTTTATCTGGAGGTAGGCCGTTCGGTGATTGGCAGTGCCGGAGTTTTGATAAGCCGGGTGATTTACACCAAAAAGACGCCGGTAAAAAACTTTACCATCATAGATGCGGCCATGAATAACCTGATCCGTCCCAGTTTGTATAAAGCGCGTCATCCGATTGTGCCCCTGGTTCAATCCGAAGCCGGCAGGTGGACGACCGATGTGGTGGGCCCGGTGTGTGAAACCGGCGATTTCATGGCCCGTGAAATGGAAATGCCCGAACTGCATGAGGGTGACTTTATTGCCATTGGCGGCGCCGGAGCGTATGGCCAGTCACAGGCTTCTTTTTACAATTTACGCCCCCTGGTGGCCGAGTATCTTGTGGAGGGAGACCATATCAAAAAGATCAGCCCCGCCCTGTCTCCCGTGGAGCTGGCGGAACGCTTTGAGTGGTAAGATGGCTGCCACGCGGGTTGAAATCGATCATCAGGCCATCCGCCATAATTTAAGGCTTATCGAAAAACGGGTGGCCCCGGCCGGAGTGATGGCCGTTATCAAGGCGAATGCCTATGGCCACGGGGCCGTGGAACTGGCGGAAACCTTTTCCCGGATGGGTGTACGCCGCTTTGCCGTGGCCACGCCGGATGAAGCCCTGGAGTTGCGCCAACACAATATTTCCGGGGATATTCTTCTTTTCGGCGCCCATGATTTTTCCGCCGTGCCGGATCTGATTCAAAACGATATTATTCTGACCCTTAATGAGCTTTCCGCCATCGATGAGCTGAGCCGTCGCGCCGGGCGGTCAGGCAAGGTAATGCGTTGTCATGTCAATGTGGATACCGGCATGGGGCGCGCCGGTATGCTGCCCCGTGATCTGCCCCTGGCCCTTGAAAAGTGCGCAAAGGAAACCATGCTCCGGCTGGAAGGACTCTATACCCACTTCTCCAGCGCCGATGAGGAGGATGCCTCCCACACCCGGCAGCAAATCGAACGGTTTAAGGCCATGGCTTCCGCCGCCGGCAAAAACGCTCATCTGTTAAAACATATGGCCAACTCGGCGGCCATCATGCGCTTTCCGCAAAGTTACGCCGATGTCGTGCGTCCCGGAATTATGCTTTACGGGAACCTCCCCTCTCCCGATTTTGTTACAGAGTGGCCTTTGCGCGAAGCCATGCAGTTTAAATCCTATGTCTCATTGATCAAAAAGGTAAAGGCCGGCAGTACCGTAAGCTATAACCGGCGGTATGTGACGGCGGAAGAAACACATCTGGCCCTGGTGCCGGTGGGTTATGCCGACGGTTACATGCGGGCAATGACCGGCAAGGCCTTTGTGCTGATCGGTGGAAGGCGCCTGGCCGTTTCGGGTACCGTTACCATGGATCAGCTTGTCATCGACCTGGGAGCGCGTACCACCGTAAAGCCGGGGGACGAGGTTGTGCTGTTCGGCCGCCAGGGGGATGAATTTATTTCCATAAATGAAGTTGCCCGTTGGGCCGGAACCATCTCCTATGAAGTAACCTGTTCCGTTTCCGGCCGGGTTCCCCGCCGGCACCGATATTAGGCATGGCTTTTTGTTCGGGAAATAGCTATTTTAGGCTTATATCCAATCAGACCCATAAAATATGGAAAAAATTATGCATTACAGATTTTTAATATTCCTGTTTGTTTCATTTCTGGCGCTCAGCGGCGTTAAGGCCCAGGTTCTTAACGTGCGCGTTAAGCTGGAATATGATCATCTGAATGATGATGAAAAGCAGAACCTGGTGGGCTTGGCCGATAAGATCGATTCCTACTTTAATAATTACGACTGGGTGGATGATGAATATGAGACGGATGTGGACTGTTCGGTAACCATCATCATTGAAACGGTTACCGAAAAAACCTTTGAAAAACTTTATAAGGCTCAGTTTGTCATCAACAGTTCCTCGGGGGAAAACTTTTATGATAAAGTGTGGGAGTTTCCTTACGAGCGCAGCCGGGGTCTGAGCCACAACAGCGGCCAGTTCGACCCGCTTACCCACTTTTTGGATTTTTACGCCTATATGGTTCTGGCCGGCGAGCTGGATACCTATGATCTGTTGCAGGGCACGCCCTATTACGACAAGGCTTTGGATATTGCCAACCTGGCCCTGCTCAGCCAATATTCACGCGGCTGGTCGGCACGGGCCGAGGATGTCCAGAAAATCACATCCATCCGCACCCGTCCCTTACGCGTGGTAAAACCGGATTTTTTTGAAGCCCTGTATGAATATGAGGAAGGCAACTTCGATGCCGCCTATAAACTGGCGCAAAAAGTTTATCAGGGTATCCGCGAGGTTTATAAGCAACAGCCCAACAACAAATATCTGCGGTTGTTCTTTGAAGCCCATCATAAACAGATGGCGGCGCTCTTTCAGGATCATCCGGATGTGCTTAATGCCCTGGTGGAGATAGACAGCAAGCATCGCGAAACCTATCGCGAATATCTGCCTAAGGAATAACGACTTCCTTAAGTTTTACATGACCGCGACGGTTTCCGCCGTGGGTTGCTAAAGGAGATCAGACTTCGATCTCGCCCTGCATAAAGGTTACGGCGTGACCGGAAATTTGCGTACGATCGCCCTTTTCCTCGCAGTAAATAACCCCGCCGCGCTTTGATATCTGCCGTCCGACCAGCTTTTTTTTATTCAATTTTTTAGACCAGTATGTGGTGAGCGTGGTATGTATCGATCCGGTAACCGGGTCTTCGTTAATACCGGCGTAAGGGGCAAAATAGCGCGACACAAAATCATACTCCGGATCGTCCGAGGGAGCCGTGCAGATAAATCCGGCATAGGTGATGCGGGAGAGAACGCGGAAACGGGGCTTTAACCGGCGCACCGTTTTTTCCGAATCCAGTACCACAAGATAGTTCATATCCTTTAGCACCAGTTTGGGATCGACCCCCAGGCCGTCAATCAGATCCTGGGGTACATCCACCGCCTGCGGAAAGCGTGCCGGAAAATCCATACACAGCAGGTCGTCCCGGCGGATAACCTTGAGCAGACCGCTTTTGGTCTGGAAGGAAATTTCTTCGCTTTTATACCCCCGGTGATTAAATAAAACGTGGGCCGCGGCCAGGGTGGCGTGACCACACAGTTCCACTTCGATTTGCGGCGTAAACCAGCGCAGGTGGTAGTCCTCATCCAGAGGAACCAGGAACGCGGTTTCCGAGAGGTTGTTCTCGGCGGCGATGCGTTGCATGGTGCTGTGATCCGGCCACTGTTCGGGAAAGCATACCGCCGCCGGATTTCCCTGAAAGATTTTTTTGGTAAAGGCGTCAACCTGATAAATGGGCATTTTCATAAATAATCCTTCCTTTGCGCCGGTGGAACAAAAGCTTGAAAAAGTTACAAATTACAGAGAATAATTTGAGATTACCGCTATAGTACCGATATAAACTTTTCGATATATCCATCATTTTATATCGACTTTTTCGACATCTTGATTAATCTTTAATAAGAATTCCGGGAGGATACAATGTCCAGAGGAAGGATAGTCCTTGTACTCATTTTATTTACACATTTTATTTTCAGTCCCGCCCTGGTCGATAGCGCTTTGGCTCAGCAAAAGTTGAAACGTATCGCCGTGCTGGACTTGAGTGGCGAGGGGGTCACCAAGTCCGAGGCCAAAACCCTGACGGACCGGCTGCGTTCGCGGCTGGTGAATACCGGCGCCTTTATCGTGTTGGAGCGCGAGCAGATGGATGAGATTCTTTCCGAGCAGGGCTTTCAGCAAAGCGGCTGCGTTTCGGATGAATGTTTGGTGGAGATCGGTCGCATGATCGGTGTGCAGGAAATGGTAGGGGGCAGTATTGGCAAAATAGGTCAGACCTACACCCTGGATCTGCGCATCATCGATGTGGAGACCGGACGCATTTTACGCACGGTCAGCGAAGACTATCGCGGCAGCGCGGACGGACTGTTGGGTGTGCTTTCCCTGGCGGCCCAGAAAATAGCGGGTAAAAAGGTAACCCGGCCGAAGGCTCCCCGTAAGAAGGTGGCGAACAAAAGTGAAGGCGGCAGCGGCATGTGGTGGTGGATCGGCGGCGGTGTTTTGGTGGCCGCCGGCGCGGCGGCGGCCGTTTTGCTGGGTGGGAGCAGCCCGGGTTCCACTCCGGGAGAAGACAGCGCCCTGCCCGCGGCGGATGGCATTTGGCCTCCTCCGGGGAATTAAGCTGCTGTTGTGATTCAATCTGCAAAAGAAAATTAAGGATGATAAAAACGTGAAAAATCTAAATCATATTGTACTGAGCATATTCGCCCTGGCCTTTTTGGGACCGCTGTTTGCTTTTCAGGATGTTTTTAATGTGGTGCCGGTAAACTTTGAAGTTTCTTCCTACGGCGCCGCGGAATTTGGCGACTTTGACGCCGACGGCGATCTGGACTTTTTTGTTTTTGGAGATGATGGCAGTTCCAATATAGGTCTGATCTATATAAACACCAATGCCGGATTTACCGCCGACTCGGTGGTTGTTTTACCTATCGCCGCGCGCATTGCCGATGCTAAATGGGCCGACTATGACAATGACGGCGATCTGGATATCTTCCTTACCGGAAGTAATTTCGGGCGTATTTCCCGGCTGCTGCGTAACGAAGAAGGTATTTTTACCGAGCAAAATTTTAACTTTACCGGTCTGGAAGACGGAGCCATGGATTGGGCCGACTATGATAATGACGGCGACCTGGACTTTGTCTATACCGGCCGGGACGCCAATATTGACAGACCCCTCTACATAGCCACCAATACGGAAGTGGGTTTTGATAACAGCTTCTTTTCCCCGGACGGCGTCGAGCGCGGCGATATCGAATGGGTTGATTTTGACGGTGACGGCGATATGGATCTCTTTGTTACCGGCTATGGCGATAACGGCCGACAGGCGGCCATTCACCGGCAGGATGACGGTGTTTTTATCAAAACCGCTACAAATATTAAGCCCATGACGCGCAGCGCCTCCGATTGGGGAGATTTTGACGGCGACGGTGATCAGGACCTGCTTATTTGCGGTTCCTGGAATGACGGCAGCACGGAAAAACGCCTGACGCTCATTTACCGCAATGATAACGGTGTTTTTACCGAACTGAACGCCGGATTGCCTGGAGTGGATTACGGTGATGTTAAATGGGCCGATTTTGACAACGACGGTGATCTGGATATTCTTCTTTCCGGAGATAACGGCACGGAGTCCATCAGCAAAATGTATATGAATGACGGCGCGGGATTTAGCGAAGCCGGTCTGTTTCTGCAAGGGGTTAAAAACAGCGCCATGGCCGTGGGGGATTATGACGGCGACGGTGATGTGGACTTTCTGCTAAGCGGCTGGGACGGCGCCACGCGCTATACCCTTCTTTATAACAACGGCACGGCCGCTATAAACAACGCGCCCGACTATCCGGTAGTCAGCTCGGCCACGCAGGAGGGCAATGCCTGGGTGATCACCTGGGATAGCGGCAACGATGACAATACCGATATTGCCGGATTGACCTACAACCTGCGCGTGGGCACGGAAAGCGGCCTCGACGATGTTATGGCTTCGCACACGGTTCCTTTTTCCGGCAAGTATATGCTTGGTCGTAAGGGAAACATGGGCTCGCAAACATCCAAAGCCCTTGTGGGACTTGGGGAAGGAACCTATTATTGGTCCGTGCAGGCCGTGGATAACAGTTTTATCGCTTCCGGCTTTAGTCCGCCGCAAAGTTTTACCGTTGCCGGTCAGCCCCGGGTGACGGTCGTCTATCCCAACGGTGGGGAGACACTGAGCGCCGGCGCCAGCGAATATGTAAAATTCTATGCCAACTACCCGAGGAATTTCAGCATCGATTACACCAGCGATGCCGCGGCGTCCTGGATAAATATCCGCGATACCTTTAATGTTCAGGATACCGTTTATATACCATGGGAAGTACCCCAGGAACAAACAAACAACTATCTGATCCGGGTAACCGATCTGGATAACAACAACATTTCGGATATCAGTGATAATACTTTTACAGTGGATGGCGGGGCCACCCTGGAGCTCACCGCGCCCAACGGCGGCGAAAGCTTTACCGTCGGCGATACGGCCACCATTCGCTGGCAGGGCAGTGGGGTAAATACGGTTAATCTTTTTTACTCCACAAATAACGGGCAAAACTGGATTGAAATCGCCACTTTCCTGAATTTTGCCGACAAATATTTTAACTGGATCATACCGGATATCAATTCCGCGGAAGTTCTTGTGTTAATCGTTGACGCGGATAACAACTCCCTTACCGACCAGTCGGACGGGGTTTTTTCCGTTTCCCCATCATCCTCCGCCTCTCTTACACTAAACCAGCCGCAAGCGGGGGACTATTGGGAAGTAGGCAGCGAACAGATTGTACGCTGGACGAACACGGGTGACGCCATAAGCAGCCTGAAAATAGAGTTGAGCATGGATGAGGGGCTGAGTTTTGTTGAAATGGCGCAGGTGGCCGATCCCTCGAGCGGTTCCTTCACCCTTCCCGCTCCCACGCAGGCCACGGACAAAGCCATGCTGCGGATCAGCGACGCGGCCGACGCTTCGGTGTTTGCCATTACAGACGGCGTCTTTACCATTGGAGACAGCACGGCGCCGCGGGTTACCTCCTTTAACCTGCCCGCCCAGGTTCCGGTGAACAGTCCGCTTACCCTGCAGATTAGCCTGACAGACATTAGCGGCATGGACGATGTTTTTCTCCATGCCCGCAAGGGGGGCGATGATTTATTTCAGACGGTGCGCATGGATAATAATGGCGACGACTACAGCGCAACCATACCGGCCGCGCAGATCACCGATCGCGGTATTACCTTTTATGTCAGCTACAAGGATATTTATCAAAATGGTTCTCAAACCGACTGGCAATCCGTGCCGGTTGTGTTGGATGGCGGGTTGAATAATCCCGCTCCGCCTCCGGCCGGAAGCGATGTTACGGATTACCGTCTCTTTTCCATCCCCGGGGTCCTGAGAAACAGTTCGCCCACCAATTTTTTGTCCATAAACCCCGATTTGCGTGATTATGACGCAAGCCGTTTCCGCTGGTACGACTATGATAACGCCACGGACCAGCTAAGGGAATATCCCGATATCGCGCCCCTTAATCCCGGTCGGGGTTATCTGCTGCTTACCGCCCAACAGGTGGTTATGAACAGCGGGGAAGCCAGTACGGTTTCCACGGCCAAGCCGTTTAAGATAAACGTGCCCGCCGGTTTTACCTTGATAGGCAATCCCTTTAATTTCCGCATACCTTATGACAGCCTTAGGGTTAGCAACAGCAATGCAACTTTTCGCCTGTGGGAGTTTAACGGCAGCTGGGTGGAAAACAGCATCGGCCTGAGCCCCTGGAAAGGCTATGCCCTGTGGGTGAGCAACGCCACGACCTTTATTATCCGGCCGGGAAAGGACAGTTTTTCCAAGGGCCGGAACATTTATGCCACTCAAAAGGAAAAGGAGTGGCTGCTTAAATTAAATGTCAGCGACGGCAGGAGCGCAAGTGCTTTTCATCGCGTGGGACAATTGCAGGGCGCGGATGAGGCCTGGGAGATGTATAACCCCGTGGCGCCGCCGCCATTGCCGGGTTCGGTGCGTATCCTCTTTACGGAAGAGGGCAGAGCCAATGACATCCGTCCCCTGTCGGGCCGGGGCGAGGTTATTCCCTTTACGGTAGTGGTGAATCCGGACGAGGAAGTAACCACCCTGCGGCTGGAGGAGGCGGAAAGCCTGCCGCAAGATTTTTCGGCCTTTGTGTATGATGAGGAAAGCGGCGCCGTGTATGACGTACGGCAAAACCCGGAAATTAAGTTCATTAGTCGGGATGAGCGGGAGCACAACTTTAGACTGGTGGTGGGCAAACCGGATTTTATCCGTGAGGCCGCTCCGGGGATTGAGCTTTTTCCGGAACGTTTTAGCCTGAGTGCCAATTATCCCAATCCCTTTAATCCGGCCACGACCATACGTTACACCCTGGCTGAAAAAACGGATGTTGAGCTTTCGGTTTACAATACCCTGGGGGAACAGGTCGCCACCCTGGTTAAGGCTGTTCAGGATAAGGGCAGTTACAGCCTGGTCTGGCAGGCGGGTTCCCTAAGCTCGGGTGTCTATCTTATCCGTTTGAAGGCCGGACAACAACAATTTACACGGCGCGCGCTGTTGATAAAGTAAAGGATAAACGTTAAGCGCCGGTATTAATAAATTTTAAAGGGAGTCCCGGAGGGCTCCCTTTTTTTTGTGCCTGATGTTCGGGGAGCATGATCGGCGGGTACAAAGACCGTGTGGGAGTGAGGGGCGCTATTTTTCAAAGCGGCTGAGCATTTCCTTTACCTTTTCCAGGGAGATGGGTTTGGCGATATAGTCCACCATGCCGGCCTGAAAACAAAGCTCCTTGTCTTCCTGGGAAACATTGGCGGTCATGGCGATGATAAAAGGCTTTTTGCCGGGGGAATCCCGCAGGATTTTTCGTGTGGCCTGCAAGCCATCTAATTCCGGCATCTGCAAATCCATAAAAATGACGTCATATCTTTTGTTTTGGGCCATCATCACCGCTTCCCGGCCGTCGCGGGCGATATCCAGCTTATAGCCGATCCGTTCCATCAAACGTTCCATCAGGCGCTGATTGATGGTATTATCCTCCGCCAGAAGAATTTGCAAATCACGCACCGGCAGGCTGTAGCTCTCGGAAACGGGTTCGTTGTCAAGCTCAGCGCTGTCTTTTTCAGGCGGGGCCAACGGGGATGTTTTGGCGTGGGGATCCGTACGCAGGGGAATGCTAAAATAGAAGGTGGTTCCTTTGTTTATTTCGCTTTCCACCCAGATGGTGCCCTTCATCAGTTCCACCAGGCGGGCGGAAAGGGCCAGTCCCAATCCGGTTCCCTCGAACCGTTTTTCCAGGGAATTACGGCTTTCCTTAAAGGGTTGGAAAAGGGAATCGATACGATCCTCGGGAATACCCATGCCGGTATCGCTGACGGCAAAGAGAATTTCATTGCGGCCGCTGCCGTCTCCCTGAATGCTGGTGCGGATAAATACTTCGCCCTCACGGGTAAACTTAAGCGCATTGGAGAGCAGGTTGGTTAAAATCTGCGAAAGCCTTTTGGGGTCACCGGTAATATATTCCGGCACTTCCGGTTCAAAATAGTGCAGCAATTGAATTCCCTTGTCCCGGGCTTCTTCCTCGAAAGTTTCCAGAACATTTTGTAAAAGCTGTTTCAGGGAAAAATTCATCTCCATCAATTCCAACTGGTTGGATTCAATACGGGAAAAGTCGAGAATGTCGGAGATGACGGAAAGAAGATCCTTGCCGCTGGCCTGTACAATACCGAGATAGTCACGCTGTTCAAAGGTAAGGTCGGTTTCCATCAGCAGGTCGGTCATGGCCAAAACACCGTTTAGCGGTGTGCGTATCTCATGGCTCATGGTGGAAAGGTAGAGCGATTTGGCATTGTTGGCGTTTACGGCCTCTTCTTTTTCCCTTTCCAGTTCCCGGAACTGCTTGTCCGCTTTCCGGGCTACCGGTCGCAGCAGGAAAATGAGAATAAGCTGCAAAAAGATTAATTCGGCGATAAGCAAAATCAGTGATATTTTACGGGATTCCCGGCTCTGATCGGCTAACCGGAGCTGAAGCTGTTTGCTTTTTTCCGCAATCCGTGTTGTTACATTTTCCATCTCCCGGATGAGCTTTTGCTTCTGAAGATTAAAGGCCCATTCCGAGGGGTATTTTTGTCCGGCAAAGCGGTAAATGGAGATGACAAGCCGTTTGGATTGTTCCCGCAGAGAGGGTAATGAGCCGTTCTCGCTTCCATCCAGTCTGGATGACAGACTATCGATTTTTATGAGTTGCTGTTTTACTTTTTTTTGGCTGATGATATGATCCGCATATTGCCAGGAGTATAAGGCATATCCGCTGTTATACCAACTCTGCAGAAGACGGTTATGAATGTTCTGCTTATCATGTAACAGGTTTTCTTCTGTCATGGTTTGATTATAAATGAAATAGTGCGCCAGCAAGAGGGCGAACAGCAGAGAGAGGGCCAGTAAGAAGCGTTTGTTCAGCAATGTGTAGATGGGTGAAGCACTCATCATAATAACCTTAAATAAGAAGGGACAGGACTTTTCAATCGTTTAAACTAAAATCGGATGGAACGATGGCTTCTTGAATAGCGGCAAGGCTATTTCGAGCGTAAGCTTTAACGGTTTTTATCCTGCCATATAGTCATTGTTCCCTTTTACGGCCGCCGGTGCCCAAAAAGGAACGGGTATTTCCGCCGTGTAAAAACGGCTGATAAAACAGCCTGTTTCCGGAGCAAGGGCAATTTAAGATATTTTTAAACGGAAAATTGTTTTTTATCCGCTCAATTCAGGGATACAAGATTATGGTTTATATGGCTGTAAATTATTCGTTTCAGGTCTTCCAGACGGACGGGTTTGCTAAGGTAGTCATCCATGCCCGCCTCCAGACATTTTTCCCTGTCGCCGTGCATGGCATTGGCCGTTACGGCGATGATGGGAATGTGATTTTCCGTTTCCAGTTGGCGTATGCGTTGTGTGGCCTGCAGACCGTCCAGTTCCGGCATCTGGATATCCATCAGGATAATATCATAGTGGTTCTCTTTCCATTTGTTAACCGCGGCCAGGCCGTTATCCACCAGGGTGGGCTCCATGCCCAGCTTTTCCGTAAGGCGTTTAATAATTTTTTGGTTAACCAGGTTGTCCTCGGCGATTAAAACCTTATAGGATAACAGGCTGATATCTGCTTCGGTCAGGGGCCGGTATTTTTCCCGCCGGGTATTATTGTTTATAAGACTCAGGGGCAGGATTATACGGAAAGTGCTGTTGGCCCCCGGCGTGCTTTCCACCTCAATGCGGCCATTCATCAGTTCCACCAGCCGGCGGGTAATGGTTAGCCCGAGGCCGCTGCCGCCATACCGGCGGGTCATGGAACCGTCAGCCTGACGGAAGCTCTCAAAAATATTTTTTATCTGATCTTCGGGTATACCGATGCCGGTATCCCTGACTTCAAAAAGGATTTCAGCTTTATCACGTTCCTTTTTGATAAGTTGTACTTTGAATACAATACCACCGTTTTCCGTGAATTTAAGGGCGTTGTTGAGCAGGTTGATGCAAATTTGTTTGATGCGTGTGCTGTCACCTTTTAAAACCGCGGGTAGCTCCGGATCCTTGACCAGGGTCAAGGTCAGGTTGCGGTTTTCCGTCTGAGGCTTAAAAAAGGCATAAAGTTCATCGACCAGTTCCGGCAGGTGGAACTCACATTCTTCCAGTTCCATTTTGCCCACTTCAATCTTGGAAATGTCGAGAATATCATTGAGAATCCGCAACAGGGAAACGGCGCTGCTGTTGATGATCTTCGTAAGTTCTTTTTGTTTGGGCTCCAGTGCCGTATCCATGAGCAGGTCGGCCATGCCCATAATCCCGTTCATCGGGGTGCGGATTTCATGACTCATGTTGGCCAGGAATTCTGATTTTAGCTGATTGGCCTGCTCCGCTTTTTCCCTTTGTGTTTCAAGTTCCTTGTTTCTTTGTTCCAGTTCGGCGGTGCGTAAATGTACCGCTTCTTCCAGGGTGCTTTTTTGTTTTTCCACCTGTTCCATGGAGTTTTTTAACTGCAGGCGCATCTGCTCAAAGGATTGAGCCAGCAAGGCGACTTCATCCTGTCCCTGCACTTTAACGGGCGCATCGAGATCACCTTGTCCGATGCGGCTGGCGGAATCCATCAGGGCATGGAGGGGTTTGATGATTTTTCTGCTGAGCAGATAGGTACTTAGCACCAATACCGCAAAAATAAGTACCATGGTCATGGCCAGCATGAAAAAACTTTTGTCGGCCTGCTGGTAGATGCCATCGTTGCTCATACCCAGGGAAAGTAAGGCCAGGGTCTGGCTTTGCTTGTTGACAACGGGAACCTCAACCTTGATATTTTTGTGTATATCGGGTTGATGAAAAAGGGACTGGTATTCCGAGAGCAACCGGCCGGAAGCATCCTGGATACGGACATAAACGATGTCGGGATTGTTGTAGGCGCCGTTTAGAATCGCCTGACAGGCCTGCAAGTCGCCGGTCTCGATAGACGGGGCCACGCTGTTGCTCAGGAGCAAAGCGGTATGAAGGGCTTCACGCTTCAGGTTTTTAATGCTGTTGTCAATAAAACGGCTCTGAAAATAAATGACCATAAAGGTCGGAATGATTAGTCCGAGTAGGATACTTGTCAGCAATAGTTTATTTCTTATGGACAATTTTGAAAGCATACTTTTACAGGCCTGTTTTTGTTCTACTCATTTTCGATATTCTGTAACGGGAACTTTAAGGGATTAAGGAATTTGGACTATTTTGGATAGGGCTGGAAGTACATGATGGTGCGGACTATATTGTAAGCCATGAGTCAGGGAAAAACAATTTATCATCAGGCCGCGGCCGTACCGTTCAAAAGAGACAAAAAAGGTGTTCAGGTTTTATTGATCACGTCGCGTAAAACGGGACGCTGGATTATTCCCAAAGGCTTGATAGAACCCGGAGATACGGCCCTTTTTACCGCCATGAAGGAGTCAACGGAAGAGGCGGGCATAAACGGGGAAATTATCCCGACGGTGATAAGCCGCTATTCATATCCCAAATGGGAGGGATTGTGTCAGGTTGTCGTATATCCGTTGAAGGTATTCTCGCTGTTAAAGCACTATGAGGAAGAAAATGAGCGGAAAAGGCACTGGTTCTCTCTGGATGAAGCCATCCGCGCCGTTGAAAAGGATGATCTGAAACATGTATTAAGGGCCTTTAAACAACACTATGGGCAAGCGGAGTAACGGATTGAAGAAGAAAGAATGTTTTGTAAACAGGGAGCTAAGCTGGCTTTCCTTTAATGCGCGGGTGCTGCAGGAAGCCGATGATCCGGACGTTCCCTTGCTGGAGCGGCTGCGTTTTTTGGGTATTTTTTCCAACAATCTGGACGAATTTTATCGTGTCCGGGTGGCCACCCACCAACGCATGGTGGAAGCGGGTATTAAAAGTAAAAAAATAGGCAACCCCAAAAAGGTTTTACAACAAATCCAAAGGCGGGTGGTGCGTTTACGGGAGCATTTTGACAAGGTGTTTACCGAGGTTCTGGATGCCCTGAAAAAAGAAAACATCTATATTTTGAATGAACGCCAACTGGATAAAAAACAGATGGAGGCGGTACTTGGCTATTTCCAGGAAAAGGTACGTCCGCGTCTGGTGCCTATTATGCTGAGTACGCAACCCGGATTCCCCTATCTTAAAAACCAGGTTATTTATCTGGCGGTTCATATGTCCCACTCACGGGATCCGGAGAAAGAAGGGTATGCCCTGATCGAGGTGCCTTCCGGACTGTTGCAGCGTTTTATACCCCTTCCCTCCTCCGGTTTGAAGAAATGCATCATTATGCTGGACGATGTGATACGTATTGGTCTGGGGGATATCTTTGCCATTTTGGATTATGACCGCTTTGCCGCCTATACCATAAAAATGACCCGGGACGCCGAGTTTGATATCAGCGAGGATATAACAAAATCCTTTTATGAAAAAATTGCCAAGAGTATAAAACAGCGGGAAAAGGGAAATATTGTCCGTTTTGTATATGACCGGGAGATGCCGGACCCGTTACTCAAATTTATTTTAAAGCGGATCAAAATGACCTCCATGGAAAATCTTATTTCAGGAGGACGTTACCACAATGCCCGGGATTTTATCGGCTTTCCGGATATGGGACTAAAGCACCTGACCTACAAGCCCTTGCCCCCCCTGTTGCATTCCGCCATAAAACCACGTAAAAGTATTTTTGACAGCATCCGTCAAAAGGATATTCTGCTTTGTTACCCCTATCAAAGTTACAGCCATGTCATTGATTTTCTGCGCGAGGCCGCCATCGACCCCCGCGTTAAGTCGATTAAAATCACCTTGTACCGTGTGGCCAAAAATTCCAGTGTTATCAATGCCCTGATCAATGCCCGTCGAAACGGCAAAGATGTGATGGCTGTTTTTGAATTGCAGGCCCGTTTTGATGAAGAGGCCAATATACACTGGGCCAGTGAGCTGGCCAACGAGGGGGCCCATATTCTGGACGGCGTACCGGGACTGAAAGTGCATGCCAAGCTGTGCCAGGTCACCCGCCTGGAAAATGGCCGGGAGAAGCTGTACAGCTATATCAGCACCGGCAACTTTAACGAAGCCACGGCCAGGGTTTACAGTGATCACGGATTGTTTACCGCCCATCCCCAGATTAACAATGAGGTCAATAAGGTCTTCTCGTTTTTGGAAAATAATTACAAAACCGCCAATTATAAACATTTGCTGGTTTCTCCCTTTTATATGCGCAACCGTATAAAAAAACTGATTAAAAACGAAATCAAGAACGCTCAAAAGGGTGAAAAGTCCGGTATCACGCTTAAATTGAATAATCTGGTCGATAGTGCCATGATACGCCTTCTTTACAGCGCCTCCCAGGCCGGGGTACCCGTAAAACTGTTGATCCGTGGTATCTGCTCGCTGATACCCGGCGTGCCCGGGATGTCGGAGAATATTGAGGCCTATGCCATTGTTGATAAATATCTGGAACATTCCCGGATCCTCTCTTTTTATGCCGGCGGACAAAACCTGATCTACCTCTCCTCGGCGGACTGGATGATTCGCAATCTGGATAACCGTATCGAAGTCGCTACGCCGGTTTACGATCCGGATATCAAGGAAGAATTGCATACCTATTTACATTTTCAATTTCTGGATAATCAAAAAACCCGCTTGCTGAAAGATCAGGAAGCAAACTACTATAAACAAGATACTAAGGAAGCTCCCCACCGGGCCCAGGTGGAATATTATAATTATCTGGCGGCCCGGACGGAAGAAAGGTAGCATGAACACAGAGTGGCCCGCGGTGCTGTTATTCAAAACGGCTGCCGACAAAGCAAAGCTTGAAAAAAAAATCCCCTCCGCATACCGTTTCCGTTGGTTCCATGCGGAAACAGCGCATATCCGCTTTTGGGATACCTTTGACCGGCGTCTGGAAAAAAAGAAGTATACCCTTTATTCCAGTGATCATATTTTTACCCTGTATCATACGGAGGATAGCGGGCGTGAATGGGGCGTCAGTTTGAAGAAAACAGGCGACACCCCTCTGTTGGCCGGGGCCTTCCCCGACGGGAACTTTCGCCGGGAGCTGGCGGCGGTTGCCGGAATCCGGGCGGTTTTGCCTTCGCCGGAAATTGTAAAGCACAGCTCCGCTTTTTCCATCCTCAATGAAGATCAAAAAACCATTGCCCGCGCCTCCTGGATGGTATTATCCGTGAAGGAGGCGGACATATCCGCCACGGCGGTGGTTATCCAGCCCTTGCGGGGTTATGAGAGCGAAACGGAATATCTGATCCGGCGACTTCCCCCCTCTGCCCGCCATCAATCCGTGGAGGGAATGCTGACAAGTTTATTGCCCGCGCATGAGCCCTATATTTCCCGGCCCCGTCTGGAATTTGATGTAAATGAAGGCATGGCCCCGGCCTTGCGGAAGATACTTATCGCGCATTTTAAGGTGATGCGTCAAAATGAACGCGGTCTGCTGGGAAACTGGGATACGGAGTTTTTGCATGACTTCCGCGTTGCCGGACGCCGCATGCGTTCCGCCCTGAGCCTGATAAAGCCCATCCTGCATCCCGGGGCAAAACAGGAGCTGGTCTTGACGTTGAAGAGACTGGGCCGCTTTACCGGCCCCGTACGTGACCTGGATGTATATCTGCTGGCACGCGCGGATTTTGAAAAAATGATTCCCGCCGAAATGGCCGGACAAGGATTTCGCAAATTCTTCGGGCGATTGACCGCCGATCACAGAAGAAAATTTCTGGCGTTAAAAGCTTTTCTGGAATCGCGGGAGTATCAGGACATTTTGAATACCTGGGATGGCTATCTGAAGAGCTGGGAAAAGCATGTGATTAACGATCCCGACCTGCGGGAAATGGCGGCATCCCTGTTAAAAAAGCACTTTAAAAAGATATTAAAAGACGGCGGCCGGCTAAAGCCCTCCAGTCCCGATGAACAATTTCACGACTTGCGGATAGAAGCTAAAAAGTTGCGTTATCTGTTGGAGTTTTTCAGCACCCTATATCCGCAGGATACTATTCAAAATACGGTACGACAACTGAAGACATTTCAGGACAATCTCGGAGCTTTTAATGATTATTCGGTGCAAATCGAGATGCTCAGGGGCTTCCTCCAGTCCGCGGAAAAGAAAAACGATCAGGACCAGGTAAAAACCCTGTCGGCCCTGATTGCGGTAAGCTACCAGGGTAAGGAAGTGTTGAAAAAAGAGTATCACGCTATTTACAAAGCCTTTTCCGGGGAGCGGAACCGGCTTCTGTATCAACAGCTTTTTGGAGGAGGCGTATGAAAGTAATCGCGCTGTACAGCATGAAAGGCGGGGTGGGAAAAACGGCTTCGGCGGTTAATGTTGCCTATCTGGCTGCCCGTGAAGGTTCCCGTTCCCTGTTGGTTGATCTGGACCCCCAGGGCTCCTCCAGTTTTTATTTCCGGGTACGGCCCCCGGGCGGTCACGGAACCAAAACCCTGTTGAAAGGCGGCAAAAAAATCAGTAAAAATATCCGTGAAACGGATTTTGAAAACCTGGATATTCTGCCCGCGGATATGTCCTACCGCAACCTAGATCTCATTCTGGACAGCGCACAGAAGCGGGAAAGGGTTCTGCAAAAGAACCTCTCCGCTTTTAAGGACGCGTATGATTATATTTTTCTGGATTGCCCGCCCAACATCACCCTGGTTTCCGAAAATATCTTCCACGCGGCGGATATCATTCTGGTGCCGTTTATACCGACCACGCTTTCCTGGTTGACTTATGATAAACTGCTGGCTTTTTTCAGGGAGATCGAAATGAAGCGCCGTAAGCTGTTTCCTTTTTTCTCCATGGTGGAAAAACGCAAAAAACTGCACCGGGAAATGATAGAAATATTGCCTGCGGAAAAGAAACGTTTTTTAAAGGCCATGATCCCTTATTCCAGCGATGTGGAGCGCATGGGGCTGGAGCGCGCCCCCTTGCCGGCTACCCATCCCGCGTCTCCTGCTTCCCGCGCTTTTGAAGAGCTTTGGCAGGAGGTAAAAGCGCTGGGTTGAGTAAAAAAAAGGTCTCTCCCGGAAAAGAAGAGACCTCATACTGGGAGAGGGAAAATCAGCCGTTTTTCTTTTCAAAGGCTTCCATAAAGCCGACCAGGGCCTCAACGGCGCCAAGGGGCACGGCGTTATATATGGAGGCGCGGATACCGCCCACGGAGCGGTGCCCTTTCACACCCAACAGATCATGCTCCAGGGCTTCGGCAATAAACTGCTTTTCCAGCTCTTCCGAAGGCAGGCGAAAGGTGACATTCATCAAAGAACGGCTGTCCGGTCTTACCGTGCCGCGATAAAAATCACTGCGGTCAATGGCGTTATAAAGTAGTTCGGCTTTTTTACGGTTTGTTTTTTCTATGGCGGTAAGACCTCCCTGTTTTTTCATCCATTCCAGTACCAGCTTAATAATATAGATGGCGAAGGTGGGCGGTGTATTATACATGGAGCCCTTTCCGGCAATGATATTATAGTTGAGCATGGTCGGCAATGAGGCCGGACTTTTTTCCAGCAAGGCTTTTTTCATGATGACGATGGTAACCCCGGAAGGCCCCATATTTTTCTGGGCGCCGGCATAAATAAGGTCAAAACGGCTTACATCGATGGGCCGGCAATTGATATCGGAGGACATGTCGCAGATCAGCGGGACATTGCCGGTATCGGGGTATTGGGAAAACTGGGTACCGAAAATGGTATTGTTGGAGGTGATATGCAAATAGGCGGCATCCGTGTTGACCGGAATATCTGCGGGGATGTAAGAGAAGTTCTGATCATCGGAACCGGCCACCACGCGTACGTTTTTGCCCAGCTTGCGTGCTTCCTTAATGGCCTTATCGGACCAGGCTCCGGTATTGACATAATCGGCCGTAGCACCGTCTTCCATCAGGTTCAGGGGAACGGCGGCAAATTGCAGCGTGGCACCGCCCTGCATAAATAAAACCTGATAGTCATCGGGAATTCCCATCAACTCTTTCATCAAATCTTCCGCGCCGCGGATGATGCCGTCAAAGGTCTTGCTGCGGTGGCTCATTTCCATGACCGAAAGCCCCTGGCCATGATAATCCAGGAGTTCTTCACGTACCTGTTGTAACACTTCCAGCGGCAGGGCTGCCGGACCGGCATTAAAATTGTTAATTCGTTTCATTGCTTTTCCTCCATTTATCGGTTCTGTAAATATAGCAAAATCCCCTTAAAAGTAGAAGCTGCACCAAAGAAAAAAATAAACCGGCGGCTGTTTCTCAAATATAAGAATACTAAAATAGTATAATATGATATAAGTTTATAATAAACAATAGATTACGCATTGTGGATGCTTGTGGCATGCCTTTTGAATACTCTTTTACCATATCCTATGAAGAAAGGAGTGTTCCGATGAAAAAAATATTTGTGATAACCGTCATGCTGATACTGATGTCCGGAAACAGCCCTGCCGTCCCCGGACAACAAACCATCAGCTATAAGGGGGATCGGGAGCTTAAGGCCGCCCATAAGCCATCCACCGATCATAGCAAGCTTAAGGAACTGCAGCGAACCTTTAACTCCCCGGAAGAGGTAACCGTGGCCTGTGAGAGTTGTCATACGGAAAGGCACAAGGAAATAATGGCAACCAATCATTGGACATGGGAACGCCCGGAGAAGGTCGACGGAAAGCTGGTCGATCTGGGCAAGAAAAATGTGATAAATAATTTTTGTATTGCCCTGACCTCCAATGAGCCGCGTTGCACCAGTTGCCACATCGGATATGGCTGGAAGGACAAAACCTTTGATTTTAGCAATAAGAAGAAGGTGGATTGCCTGGTATGTCATGATCGTACCGGGACATACAAGAAGTTTCCCACCGGGGCAGGGTATCCTGTAACAAAGGAAACTTTGTTTATGGGCACCAAAAAGTTTTTCCCTCCGGATTATACGAAGATTGCTCAAAATGTTGGCATCCCCACCCGCGATAATTGCGGAACATGCCATTTTTTCGGCGGGGGCGGCAACAATGTTAAACATGGTGATATGGAAAAGGCTCTGAGTAAACCTTCCGGAGATATTGATGTTCACATGGCCGTTGATGGAGAAAATATGCTCTGTATCGATTGCCATGTTACAACGAAACATAACATTAAGGGGAAAATGTATTCGGTATCCTCCGCCGATACCAACCATGTCTACTGCGAAAGCTGCCATGCCGCGCCTGTTCATGCCCATACCGTTTTGGAGGAACATTCTCAACGCGTGGCTTGCCAAACCTGCCATATACCCACCTATGCCCGGGCCAATCCGACCAAAATGTGGTGGGACTGGTCCAAGGCCGGCCGGTTTGATAAAAACGGAAAAGGCATCATTATCAAAAACAGAATGGGTGAACAGGACTATAATTATATGAAAGGTGAATTCCGTTGGGATAAGAATGTGGTTCCCGAATATAAATGGTTTAACCGCACCGCCGGGCATACGCTGGTAACCGATTCCATCGATCCGGGAAAGATCGTTCAGCTTAACCGTCTTAACGGCAGCTACGCGGATAAAAGTGCTAAAATATGGCCGGTAAAGGTCATGCGCGGGAAGCAGATTTATGACTCGGAATACAAAACCCTTATCATTCCCAAACTTTTCGGGAAAAAAGAGTCGGGCGCTTATTGGAAAAACTTTGACTGGAATCTTGCGGCGGAGAAAGGCATGAAAGAGGCTGGTTTGCCCTATAGCGGTCACTATGGATTTGTACAAACCGAAATGTACTGGCCGTTAAACCATATGGTGGCCCCGAAGAACAAAGCGTTAACCTGCACGGATTGTCACTCCCGGGAAGGCCGGCTGGCCAATCTTACGGATTTTTATTTGCCCGGCCGGGACAGGAGCAAGACTCTGGATATGCTGGGATCAATTTTAATTCTTTTGGCCATAGGGGGATCCCTTACCCATGGTATAATCCGCATCGTGACCAAAAGTAAGTGAAAGGAGCGCAACATGTATACGCGAAAGGTAAAACTTTATAGCGGCTTTGAAAGGTTCTGGCACTGGACGCAGGCCCTTCTCATTATCTTCCTGGCCTTGAGCGGATTTGAAGTTCATGGTGTCTATACTCTGTTCGGCTATGAAAAGGCCGTTATAGGGCACGACTATGCGGCCTGGGCCTTTTTGGTGTTAATCGTTTTTGCCATATTCTGGCACATAACCACCGGCGCCTGGCGGCAATACATACCGACCACCCGCTTTATTAAGGCGCAATTGGATTATTATCTCTTTGGGATTTTCCGCAATGCGCCTCACCCGACCCGTAAAACCACTCTCAGCAAGCTGAATCCGTTACAACGTTTAACTTATTTCGGATTAAAGGTTCTGGTTATTCCCGTGCAGGTCATTTCGGGTTTTCTCTATCTCTACTACCATCAGGCAGAGCAGGCGGGTCTGCATTTTTCCTCTTTGTCCGGTATTGCCCTGTGGCATACCTTCGGCGCCTTTTTATTGGTGGCTTTTTTATTTTTTCATATATATCTTGCAACCACCGGTACCCCCTGGACATCGAACATCAAAGCCATGATCACCGGCTGGGAAGATGTGGAGCTTTCCATGGATGAGGTAAAGGAAGAAGCCTACCCCAACGTGGTTAAGGCTTCCGAAATGGGCTACTATTTTTTGGACAGGGATGGATATATCCGTGATGTAAACGCGGCCTGGTTGCGGATTTATGGTTACACATCAGCCGGGGAAGTTGTCGGCAGGCACTCCTCCATAACCCGTAATCCTGAAGATGCCCCCTTACTAAAGGACATGCTGGATCAGGTTCTGGCCGGGGAAAAAATAGAATCCCGTATTGTGGAACGTGTCGGAAAGGATGGGCAACAGGGCAAACACCTTTTGACGGCACATCCCGTCTACATCTCGGGTGAAATAGCCGGGATGGCCGGCTTTATAGTGGACGTAAAAAATAAAAAGGAACCGGTATAAAATCCGGGCCATAACAACTGAAATTAAATAAACGGAGGAATGAATGCAGCGATTTTGGGTAATGGTTATTGTTTTACTGGTGACGGCTCAGGGCGTGATGGCCCAAAAGCAACATGAGCTTTTAGGTTGGGTGGTTACAAACTATAAAAACAATTTTGAAGATAATGGTGTGAACAGCTTTGGTTTCAGGAATATTCGTTTAACCTATAAAGGTGCTGTTTCCGAACAGCTGAGTGTGTTGATGACGGCTGAAATGGTCGGTACGAAAGACAAACGCCCCGTTTTTTTACAGGGCTGGCTAAATTATAAGTTTAATGAAAATATATCCGCCCGGGTCGGACAGTTTAAATATCCTTTCGGGAACGAAGCCTATCCCTCGCTTATAACCTGGAAGTTTATAAGCGCATCCTATGCCACGGCGGGTATTGCCAATAAATTGGGCTATGCCGGAGGCTCCTATCGTGATATGGGTGCCCAGCTTACGGCCAACTTTGGTATTACCGACAACATGACTCTGGGCAGTAAAATAATGGTTATGAACGGTAACGGGATCAATGTGGGGGACGATGGCGGTTATAAGGATTATGTGTTTCAAACAACCCTAAGCATGCCGATGAATATTAAAGGAGGACTCTCCCTTTATAATGGCACGCGTCAGGAATTGATTGACTTAAATGAATCCGCGGTAAGTGTTTTCTTTGAAATACTCCGGGAGGACTTTACGGCTAAGGCGGAATATTTAAGCGCCGCCTATGAGCAGGGTGCCGGATTAAAGGATATTACACCGGCCGGATATTATGCCTACGGAACTTACAAGTTCCTGCCCAAATGGGAGGCGGGACTGCGGTATGACAGCTATAATGCGGATACCCGGGCAGATGTTTCGGAAAAAACGCGCTTTACACTTAGTTTTGGTCACTACTTTACAAAAACAAACCGGATCATGCTGAATTATGAAATGCCGTCCGGTGATACCGCCAATATTTTTATGATACAGTTTTACGGTATTATCGAGTAATCCTTGCCCGCCTTTTCGGTCTCCGGCTCTTAATCCGCCGGAGACCGTTTTTCTTCTCAAATTTAAGAACAGATATCCCTTTTATTCTCATAAAAAAGAATTTCACAAATCACATAAAACTGTAAGTTGTTGTAATTTAAAGGTTTGGGTAATTGTGCAAATTGGCACAAAGCTTGCGAAACTACAATGCAAATTATAGATATAGTTACAGTTTGTGATATAGAATGAAAAAAGAACCCGAAGAAATACTCTATCCCATCGGTATTGTGGCCAAAATGTTCGGTCTGTCCGTGGCCACTTTACGGGCCTATGAGCAAGAGGGTTTGATCATTCCGCAAAAAAGCAAGGGTCACCACCGCTTCTATTCGGAACATGATATTCAGCGTATCACCTGTATCCGGAAGATGATTGATGAAAAGGGGCTGAACCTGGCCGGAATCCGCATGATTCTTTCGGCCATCCCATGTTGGGAGATAAAGCCCTGCACTATCGCCGACCGTGAAAGTTGCGACGCCTACAGTTGCGCCGATGTGCCCTGCTGGATGGTGGAAAACAAAGGTGAAATCTGTGCCTTGCAGGATTGCCGTGAATGCTCCGTATACAAGGAATCCTACAAGTGCAGTAACATAAAATCCATATTAAACCGTTTCTGGAGGAAAGAGCTAAATGGGGAAAAAACTCAACAGACGTGAATTTATAAAAATTGCCGGAATGGGTGCGGGGGGCCTGGCTGTGGCTTCGTCCTTTTTAAAACCGGTTTCCCTGTTCGGGCAATCCGTTTCCCGGGAAAAACTTATAGCCTCTACCTTTAGCGAGGCCACCCCCACCTATTGTGAGATTTGTTTTTGGAAGTGTGCCGGCTGGGTGCATAAAAAAGATGGCCGGCCCTGGAAAATAGTGGGCAATCCTGACGACACACACAGCAACGGCCGCTTTTGTCCGCGTGGTACCGGTGGCTTAGGGGCTTACACGGACCCCGACCGTTTGAAAACGCCCCTGATCCGCGTTGAGGAGCGTGGCAAACAGGTTTTTAAGGAAGCCACCTGGGATGAGGCCTTTGACTACATCGCCGAAAAGATGAACGGCATCAAGGAAAAGTACGGGCCGGAATGCATGGCCTTGTTTACCCACGGTTCCGGCGGCGGGTATTTTAAAAATCTGATCAAGGCTTACGGCTCCAATAATATCGCCGCGCCTTCCTATGCCCAGTGCCGCGGTCCGCGTGCCGAAGCCTATTTGCTGACCTACGGCGAAGGCATCGGTTCCCCTGAACGCACGGATATCGAAAATACGAAATGCCTGGTACTGATCGGTTCCCATATCGGTGAAAACATGCATAACGGGCAGGTTCAGGAGTTTACCAGGGCCCATATGAACGGTGCCACCGTTATTACGGTTGATCCCCGTTTTTCCACGGCGGCCAGCAAATCAAAATACTGGTTGCCCATAAAACCGGCCACGGATCTGGCCTTGTTGCTGGCCTGGATCAATGTCATTATCGAAGAAGAGCTTTATGACAAAGAGTATGTAAAAAAATATACCTACGGTTTTGAAGCCCTGAAAAAAGCGGTAAAAGGAAATACCCCGGAATGGGCCTATCCCATAACAACCATTAAACCACATATCATCCGGGAAACGGCCCGGGAGATGGCCGCTGCCGCTCCGGCGGTGATCATACATCCCGGCCGTCATGTTACCTGGTACGGTGACGATACGCAGCGCGTTCGTGCCGGGGCCATCTTAAATGCCCTGTTGGGCTCCTGGGGGCGGCGCGGTGGTTTTTATGCCCCGTCCAAGGCGCATGTGCCCAAGCCGGAACATCCGCCCTATCCCAAACCCCAAAAGGGCTGGCGCGATGCCTTTCCCGATAAGTATCCTCTGGCCAACCTGGCTTTATCCTCGGGAATTTGCGACGCCACCATTCCTTCCACCACGGATGCCTGTTCCATTAAGGGCTGGATTGTATATGGTACAAACCTTATGCAAACCCTGCCGCAGCCGCAAAAAACCATCAAGGCCATTCAGAACCTGGAACTACTGGTGGCTATCGACATTATGCCTTCGGAAATTACCGGCTGGGCCGATGTGGTTTTGCCGGAATGTACCTATCTGGAGCGTTATGACGATCTGCGCATTTCCCAGGGGCGCGTTCCATCCATTGCCTTGCGCGCGCCGGCGTTTGAACCGCAATACAATACAAAACCCGCCTACTGGATGGCGGTGCAGTTGGCTAAAAAGCTGGGGCTGTCAGCCTACTTCCCCTATGAAAAGATTGAAGATTATCTGGAATACCGATTAAAAGCCGTGGGCAGCAGTCTGGCGGAAATGAAGAAGATCGGTGTTAAAAACCTGCCTCTGGAGCAGGAGCTCTATTTCCTGAACGGTGAAGATTATGAATTTGCCACCCCTAGCGGAAAGATTGAGTTATACTCCGACACATTGGCCGAGCACGGCTTTGATCCCATTCCCCGTTATACAGCTCATGAAGAGCCGCAAGAGGGTTATTACCGTTTACTTTACGGCCGGGCGCCCATGCATTCCTTTGGGCGGACCACCAATAATCCGCTGCTTACGGAATTGAAGCTGGAAAATGAAGTCTGGATTCATCCCAAGGTGGCCCGGGAGTGGGGTATTGAGAACGGTGAATATATCCGTTTGGAAAATCAGGATAAGGTGGTCTCCAACAAGGTGAAAGCAAAAGTCACCGAGCGCATCCGGCATGATTGTGTTTACATGGTGCATGGTTTTGGGCACACACAAAAGCAGATGCGCCGTTCCCTGAACCGCGGGGCCAGTGATACACAGCTGATTACCCGGGTTAATGTGGATCCGATTATGGGTGGCACGGGCATGCGTGTCAATTTTGTGACTTTTAGAAAGGAGGTGGCCTGATGCGCTATGCCATGGCCATAGACACCAAGCGCTGTGTGGGCTGCGCGGATTGCGTGGTGGCCTGTCAAACGGAAAATAACGTACCGGAGGGCTTTTGCCGGGACTGGATCGTGGAAGAAACCATCGGTGCCTTTCCGGAATTGCAGCTGGAAATCCGCTCCGAACGTTGCAACCACTGCGACGATTCACCCTGTGTACGCTGCTGTCCCACGGGGGCCAGCCACTATGAAGAAGGGGGCGTGGTTCTGGTGAATCATGATGAATGTATCGGTTGCAAGGCCTGTATTGCCTCCTGCCCGTATGATGCCCGTTTTGTGCATCCCGAAGGGTATGTGGATAAATGTACTTTTTGCATACACCGTGTACGCGAAGGGAAAAATCCGGCCTGCGTGGAGGTTTGCCCGACCCATGCCATGATTTTTGGCGATCTGGATGACCGCAACAGTGAAATATCCAAGGCCCTGCGCACCCGCAAGCACAAAACGCTGATTCCCGAAGCGGGTACCGATCCCCATGTCTTTTATCTGTTATAAATAAGTTCTGGAGAAGTAAAAATGAATGAAATTGCCATAACTTCCGGCAGAATGAATCAGGGCGTAGATCCTGTTCTTCATGCCTGGACCTGGGAGATTCCTCTCTATTTATACCTGGGAGGCCTGGTGGCGGGCATCCTGTTTTTCAGTGCCTTTTTCTATTTGCGTCACCGGGAAAATGTTTTTCCGGCGGCCATAAAGATAGCGCCGTTGTTTACACCGTTTATGCTGGCCATAGGCCTGCTGGCTCTCTTTTTGGATTTAACCCATAAACTCTATTTCTGGCGCTTGTACACCACCATTCGCTGGGAGTCGCCCATGTCCTGGGGCGCGTGGACGCTGATGATCATTTTTCCCTTAAGCATCATCTGGTCTGCTTTTTGGGTTAAGGATGTTTTTCCGCGCTGGGACTGGAAAATCCCCTTTGTGGAAAAGAGTATTGACTTTCTGGCGCGTTATAAAGCCTATTTTGCCTGGGCGCTGATCGCCTTTTCCGCCATACTGGGCATGTATACGGGGATACTGCTTTCAGCCTTTAACGCCCGTCCCTTTTGGAATACCAGCATTTTAGGTCCTTTGTTTCTGGTTTCCGGCCTGTCCACCGGAGCTGCCTTTATTTTGCTTATCAGCCGGTCGGAGCAGGAGCGTCACCGTTTCAGTCAGATCGATACCTTTCTGATCGGAACGGAAATCTTTCTGATCATTCACCTGTTTATGGGTTTTCTGGCCAGTACCTCGGTGCATATCCATGCCGCGGAAATGTTTTTGGGCGGACCGTATACGGCGGTTTTCTGGACGCTGGTGGTTGGCCTGGGGCTGCTGGTGCCGATGTTTATCGAGATCATGGAAATGCGCGGCGTAAAGGTGCCGGTGGTCATTCCCGCCGTCCTGGTGCTGTTTGGCGGCTTGATGCTGCGCTTTATCGTTGTGGACGCCGGACAGTCCTCCCGTTGGCTGTATAAATTTATGGAACAACTCATTTTTTAGTATTAAGAGGATATCATCATGAAAGAAAAACCTTATTGGTCGCCTTATGTAAGCGGCGTGGGTTTGGGGATTACCCTGTTGTTGGCCTTTGTATTCATGGGGCGGGGCCTGGGGGCCTCCGGTGCCATAATGCGTTTTACCACGGCCATAGTGGATCTGTTTGCCCATGACCATGTTATGGCCAATCCTTACTTTGCCAAATATGCCGAAAATCCTTTCAGTAACTGGCTGGTCTATGAGATTTTGGGGGTAATGATTGGCGGCTTTCTTTCCGGCATGCTGGCCGGGCGGAATAAATGGCGTACCGGCCGGGGCCCGAATATCAGTAAGCACAAACGCTGGGTGTTGGCCTTTGTCGGCGGGGCTATTATGGGGTTTGGCGCCCGTCTTTCCCGCGGTTGCACCAGCGGCCTGGCCTTAACCGGCGGCGCAACCCTGGCTGTTGGCGGATGGGTGTTTATGTTTGCCGTTTTCGCGGCAGCCTATGCCACAGCCTATTTTGTACGAAAACAATGGATTTAGGGGGATATTATGGCACCATTTTTTAAATACGGATTTTTTACGGAACAAACCGGCCTAATCATTGCCCTCATTCTCGGAACGGGTTTTGGCTTTTGGCTGGAGCGCGCCGGATTCGGCTATAGCCGTAAGCTGGCCTTGCAATTTTACTTCCGGGATATGACCGTTTTAAACGTCATGTTCACATCTATTGTCGTGGCCATGCTGGGTCTTTTGTTTTTTTCCCTTTTCGGCTGGCTGGATATTACAAAAATATATATCAATCCCACCTATCTGTGGGCGCAACTGATCGGCGGGTTGATACTGGGTGTCGGTTTTGCCGTCGGCGGCTATTGTCCGGGTACCTCCGTGGTGGGGGCGGTTACCGGTCATGTCGATGCCTATTTCTTTTTAGGCGGGGCCATGTTCGGCATGTTTGTTTTCGGGGAGATGTTCCCTTCGTTGGAAGGCTTGTATAACTGGGGTTATATGGGCGATGTCCGTCTTTCGGATGTATTTAATCTTTCCAGCGGGGTGGTGGCTTTTGCCGTGGTGGTTCTGGCCATTCTTTTCTTTATAGGCGGACAATGGCTGGAAAATAAGTTCGGAAAGGAGGAGGTCTGATGAAAGTATCATCCAGAAATCTCGGTTTTGGTATCTTGTTGCTTTTGGGGCTGATCCTGGCCTTCAGTCCGGTGGACCAAATGAATGTCAGCAAAGTGGCCGACCGGGAGCTGCTCCTCTCACAACTGCACAGCCAGAGTAACTATATCGAAGCGGAAGATGTGGCCCATTGGATCATTGACAAAGAGCCCGGCATCACCATTATTGATATCCGTTCCGCCGAGGATTTTAAAAAATATCACATACCCGGGGCGATCAACATCCCTTTGGAAAAATTACTGGATAAGGAATCCCTGGAGCTAATGGAGGGGTCGGAAACGCTGATACTGGCCTCCAACGGCAACACGAAAGCCTCGCAGGCCTGGCTCTTTTTAAAGGAAAAAGGCTATGACGATGTTTATGTGCTGCATGGAGGAATGAATTACTGGGTACAGGTGTTTAGCGCACCGCAAAAGCCCGCGGAGCCCTATACCGATGACGAGATTTTTCGCTATCAATTCCGCCTGGCGGCCGGCCCGGTGATGATGGGTACCGTCCGTGCCGCTTCAAACACAACGGAAACTCCGGTAAAACCAAGACCGGTAAAACGCAAGCGCCGTTCCCTTAAGAAAAAGGTGGACGAAGGCTGTTAAACAGAGTGGCTAACGCTTAACTGCTTTCCCGGCAGGGCCTTTTTGGGTCTTTTATTTTACCCCCCCTCCCTGTGAGCGGAAAAATCCCGGTAACATAATGTTGCCGGGATTTTTTTTAGGGGATACCCCCCGGCGGACTGTTTGTACATGAACTTACTATTTATCTTTTCCGGCCGAGCATAAACTCAAAGCAGGAGAGAGTGTATGCGTGCCTATATACGCCATCCGATAGATGTGCCGATCAATTTTGAAGCCGATGAAACGCCGGCGCCCATAAAAGCCCTGAAAGATGTCAGTCATGGGGGGCTCTGTTTTGTAACGGATCGTTGTTTACCCAACGGGACCCGCATAAAGCTGGAAATTCCACACTTAAAACATCCGTTTAAGGAAGAGTGTGTGGTGGTTTGGTGCCGGGAGAAAAACGGGCAGTACGAAATCGGGGTCAAGTTTACCGACAAGGCTTCGGCCTTCCGGGCGCGTATGATTGAACAGGTCTGCTATATAGAAAGCTACAAGCGCAAACGCGAAGAAGAAACCGGCCGGTCGATGGCCTGGAAAACAGCTGCCGAAGAGTGGATAAAAAACTATGGTGCCCATTTTCCGGAAATAAAGATGGAAGACGACGGTACTTAAATAAAAAACGCCCCGGAAAGGGGCGTTTATAATGTAAACGGTTTGTTTAACCGAAAACGGCTTTTAGCAAATAATAGATAATCAGTGCGCCAAAGGCTCCGGCGGGAATAGTAACCACCCATGAAATGATGATGTTGTTAACCACTTGCAGGTTAAGAGCCTTGATGCCCCGGGCAAAGCCGACGCCCAGAACACCGCCAACCAGGGTGTGGGTTGTACTGACCGGCAAGCCCAGCTTGGTGGCCAGGACGAGTGTAATGGCCGTGGCGAATTCCGCGGAAAAACCGCGGGTTGGCGTTAATTCGGTAATCTTTTTCCCTATTGTCAGCATCACACGCCAGCCCCAGGTGGCCAGACCGATAACAATACCCACGCCACCCAACATTAAAATCCATACCGGAACGGCGGATTTCATGGCAATTTCACCGGTTTGTAAAATAGTGACCACCGCGGCTAGGGGCCCGACGGCATTGGCCACATCGTTGGCCCCGTGGGCAAAGGCGACAAAGGAAGCGCTTAGGATTTGCAGGTAGATGAATATGCGTTCTACCGTTTTAAACTCCTGACTGTCCCTGTCCAGGCTTGTTTTTAAGTCCAGATCCTGTTCAAAAGACTTAAGCTCTTCCTTGATGGTTGCCAAACGTGTTTGGGCGGAAGGGTCTTCCACCCGGTTCAGGGCTTTCTCCAGTTGGGCGATGGCCTTATCCACCCTTTTGGCCACATTGGGGGCGTTGACGCTGGGGCGGGTGGGAGAGTCGGCCACCTCGCTTTCATCAATGCGGCGTAGCAGTAAAATACTGATACCGGCAGCCAACAAGCCTATGATAATACCAACCAGGAAGGCGCCTCCGAATTCCAGATCAAGATGCAGGTTCTTAAGCCCCTTAAAGACCATGGCCAGGGTCAATACCAGAAAGACCACAAAAACAATGAAGGGGGTAACCTTTTTCGCGGCCCGGATAGGATGGGGGTTTTTATAGATCAGATTGCGCAGGAGTGAAAAAATGGCAAAGGCAATGCTCCCGGAGAGCAGGGGGGAAACCACCCAGCTGGCAACAATGGAACCCACCTTGGCCCAGTCCGCCGCGTTTATGCCCCCGTAAGCAACGCCGAAACCAAGTACAGCGCCCACGATGGAATGGGTGGTGGAAACGGGCCAGCCATAATAAGAGGCGATCTGCAGCCAGATGGCTGCCGCCAGCAAGGCGCCGATCATACCAAAAACAAGATCCATTTCATGTCCGGCAAACATGCCGGGATTGATGATGCCTTTACGGATGGTTTGTGATACATGGCTGCCGGCCAGAAAGGCTCCGGCGAATTCCAGTACCGCGGCGATAATAACGGCTCTTTTTACCGTAAGAGCTCCGGATCCGACGGAGGTGCCCATGGCATTGGCCACATCGTTGGCGCCTATGCTCCAGGCCATATAAAATCCCGACAAGAGGGCTATAATAAGTAGTATTGTTGAATATTCCATATGAGTCTCTTAATCCTTAAGCGTTTTCAATTAGCATTGCTACACGATGTGCCAGCCTCTCGGCTATATTGCTCATGGAGGCCATATTCTGCATGACGTTCATCCATAAATGAAAACAGGTATAGTCGATTTCCTTTTCCATATTGTACAGTTTTTTAAGGATACTGTGCTGTAGCAGATCGGCTTCATGTTCCAAAACAGAAATGTTATAACTTTCCTGGATCACCTTTTTGGCTTCGGTGCCTGTAAATGAATATTTAATCAGCTCTTGCAAACCTAAAATAAGCTGATGACTGGCATGAACCGCTTCCAGGTTTTTGGCCAGAAAGGCGTTGAACTCCTTTTCGATGGCTTTCAGGGGTTTAACTTTTTTCAGGGTCAAAAGCACGGCAATGTCTTCCGCCTTGTCGGCAATGCCATCCTGCATGGAGAGAATCGTCAGCAAATCCACCCGGTTTATGGCCAGCAGCAGGCCTCGCGGTAAATTGTTACGGATATCGTTTTTGGTCATATCCGCCGAATGCTCCAGCTTGGATATCTCTTCGGCGATTTCGGTAACCTTGTCGAAGTCGTTTTGCCGGTGAGCTTCGAAAAGGTCGTTAAGCTTGTCAGCGCAGCGGGTCACCTTATCCATGTGTGTTTGCAGCAACCCGAAAGGGGATTTTGCAAAAAGACTTTCCAGAATACTCATTTTATTCTCACTCCTTAATCATAAATTTTAAAAGATACAAAACCGGATTTATTTTACAAAATATATTACACATGAAAGATTTAAGTCAGGAAGCGAAATTATCCTCCAATTATGAGTATTGTGTTAGCTCCCGATGAGTAAATAATTAGAGGGGGTGGCGAATTTTTGTCCGGAGAGGTGTGGTTGAACGCATTCCGGCCGGTATATTGCTTGTGGTTATATTTCTGTCTGAGACGGGGCCGGGGCGGAACCATTACTAAAAATAAAAGAGAGAAATCCCAAAACATATTTTTTGTTGGTTGAATTGCATTTTTCCCTTACATTTTGCCATTAAAGCGACAGAGAATACCTTAATAAATCAGGGAGGCATCCGATGGCAGAAAAGAAGGCACTCGAAGGCGAAGTCTATTATCCATCCGCGGAAGTGGTTAAGCAGGCCAATGTTCCGGATTATGAGACACTGTATAAAAAATCCATTACAGACCGGGAAGGCTTTTGGGCCGAACAGGCCGAACAACTGGAATGGTATAAAAAATGGGATAAGGTGTTGGATGATTCCAACAAGCCGTTTTATAAATGGTTTACCGGTGCGCAAACCAATATCATTCTCAATGCCATCGACCGCCACCTGAAAACCTGGCGCCGTAACAAGCTGGCCCTGATTTGGGAAGGGGAACCCGGCGACGTGAAGACCTATTCCTATCATGCCCTTAATCGTGAGGTTTCCAAGTTTGGCAATGTTTTGAAAAGCATGGGGGTGCGCAAGGGCGATATTGTCACCATCTATATGCCGCAGGTTCCGGAGCTGGTGATCGCCATGCTGGCCTGCGCCAAGATCGGCGCCGCCCACAGCGTGGTGTATGGCGGTTTTAGTGTGGAAGCCCTGGCTGAGCGCATCGCCGATGCCGATAGCCGGGTATTGATTACCGCTGATGGCGGCTACCGGCGCGGCAAACCCACGGACTTAAAGTCCATCGCCAATGACGCCATGCGCCGTTCCCCGACCATCGAAGTATGCATTACCGTAAAACGTACCGGTGAAGAGTGCTATATGGAAAACGACCGTGATTTTTGGTGGCATGATCTGATGGCTCTGCCGGTGGCCAGCCCCGTTTGCGAAACGGAAAAGATGGATGCCGAGGATATGTTGTTTATCCTGTATACCTCGGGAACCACCGGGCGGCCCAAGGGACAGTTGCACACCCACGGCGGGTACAGTGTGTATACCGCCACCACCCATCGCATGGTTTTTGATATCAAGGAAGAAGACCGCTGGTGGTGCGCCGCCGATCCGGGTTGGATTACCGGACACAGTTACATTGTTTATGCTCCGCTGATCAACGGTGCCACGGTGATGATGTATGAAGGGGCGCCCAACCATCCCTATCCCAACCGCTGGTGGCAGATGATTGAAAAATACGGGATAACCATATTGTATACCTCGCCCACGGCCATTCGCGGCCTGATGCGTTTTGGCGATGCCTGGCCCGCCCGCCATGATTTGAGCACCCTGCGTTTGCTGGGCTCGGTAGGTGAACCGATCAATCCCGAGGCCTGGAAATGGTATTATAAGATTATCGGCGGGGAAAAGTGCCCCATCATGGATACCTGGTGGCAAACGGAAACCGGCGGGTTTATGATTACCCCCATACCGGTGCTGCCCTTAAAGCCCGGCTCGGCCACCAAGCCCTTTTTCGGCAATGAAGTGGCCGTGGTGGATGATGAAGGCAGGGAAGTGGCCGCCGGCGAAGAGGGCAAGCTGGTCATTAAAAACCCCTGGCCGGGCATGGCACGTACCATTTATAAGGATGAAGAGCGCTATGTGAATACCTATTGGAAGGATTATGCCGACAAGGGCTGGTACAAGGCGGGAGACTCCGCGCGCATTGACAAGGACGGTTATGTGTGGGTTATCGGCCGCATCGACGATGTGATCAAGGTGAGCGGCTATCGTCTGGGCACGGCGGAAATCGAAAGCGCCCTGGTCAGCCATCCGGCGGTTTCGGAAGCGGCGGCCATAGCCCTGCCCCATGAGTTGAAGGGCAACGCTATCCATACCTTTGTTATCCTCAAAACCGGGGTTTCCGGTTCCAAGGAGCTGGCCGAGGAGCTGCGCGACCATGTGGCCAGGGAGATGGGGCCCATCGCCAAGCCGGAAGCGGTGACCTTTGTGGACGGTCTGCCGAAAACCCGTAGCGGCAAGATTATGCGCCGGGTATTAAAAGCCCGTGCCCTGGGACAGGACGAAGGCGACCTGAGCACGCTGGAGGAATAGCCCGGCTATTTTAGCATGGTGCAAGTTAAATATAAAAAGCCTGCTTTTCAGCAGGCTTTTTTGTTGATTCGAAAATAAAACACCGGCCGCGGAGATTCTTATTTTTCAAAAATCAGATCGGTCAGTTCCTCGACATCCTTTACAAATTTAAAGCTCATGTTTTTGATGTTCTGTTTGGGGATTTCCTCGAGGTCTTTTTTATTGCGGGCCGGCATAATCACCTCCCTGATTCCGGCACGCTTGGCGGCCAGCACCTTTTCCTTGATGCCACCCACGGGTAAAACGGAACCGCGCAGGGTAATTTCACCGGTCATGGCCAGTTCCTTCTTTATGGGCCGGTTGGTATAAAGAGACAGCAGGGCGCTGAACATGGTGATGCCCGCGCTGGGTCCGTCCTTGGGGACGGCGCCGGCCGGAACGTGAACATGGGTGTCATACTTCTCATAAAAATCCTCATCCACCCCGTATTGCTCGGCATGGGCCCGCAGGTAACTGAGGGCCGCGGAAGCGGATTCCTTCATCACATCGCCCAGCTTACCGGTCAGGGACAGCTGTCCTTTTCCTTTCATCCTGGTGGCTTCGATAAACAAAATGTCGCCGCCCACGGGCGTCCAGGCCAGTCCGGTGGCCACGCCGGCCCGGGCCACCCGCTCAGCGATATCGTAATCAAAGCGTTCCGCGCCCAGATATTTGCTGACATTCTTGGCGCCGATGACATATTTTTCCTTACTGTTCTTTTCCACAATATCCCGGGCCACGCCGCGAATGATGGAGGCCAGTTCCCGTTCCAGATTACGTACCCCGGCCTCGCGGGTATATTTGCTGATGACCACGCCGACCGCTCCCCGGGTGATGCTGAGCTGCTCCGCCGAAATACCGTGATTTTCCAATTGTTTGGGGATGAGATAGCGTTCGGCAATATGGATTTTTTCTTCTTCGGTATAACCGTTGATCTCGATCACCTCCATGCGGTCGCGCAGGGCCGGGGGAATGGGATCGATCATATTGGCCGTGGCGATGAACATCACTTTGGACAGATCAAAAGGCACTTCCAGGTAGTGGTCGGTAAAGGTGTTGTTTTGTTCGGGGTCCAGCACCTCCAGCAGGGCCGAGGAGGGGTCGCCCCGGAAATCCATACCCAGTTTATCAAGCTCGTCCAGCATAATAACCGGGTTATTGGAACCGACTTTTTTTATCTCCTGAATGATACGTCCCGGCAGGGCGCCCACATAGGTGCGCCGGTGACCGCGAATTTCGGCCTCATCGCGCACACCGCCCAGGGAAAGTCGCGAGAATTTACGGTTCAGGGCCCGGGCGATGGAACGGCCCAGGCTGGTTTTACCGACGCCCGGAGGGCCTACAAAGCAAAGGATCGGCCCCTTCATGTCGCTTTTAAGCTGGCGCACGGCCAGATATTCCAGGATGCGTTTTTTTACCTTTTCCAGCCCGTAATGGTCTTCGTTTAATATTTCGTTGGCCCGGCTGACATTCAGCCGGTCCTTGGTGGATTTCTTCCAGGGCATCTCCAGCAACCAATCCATATAGGTGCGCGACACCATATACTCGCTGGCCATGGGCGACATCTTGGACAGACGCTTCAGCTCTTTTTCCGCCACCTTGCGGATTTCCTTGGGCATTTTCATTTTGGCCAGTTTTTCGCGCAGTTCGTCGATTTCGGAATTGTCGTCCTCGTATTCACCCAATTCTTTTTTGATCGCCTTAAGCTGTTCGCGCAGATAGTATTGCCGCTGGGTCTTGTTCAGCTCGCCCTGCACCTCGCTTTGAATCTTGGAGCCCAGCTCCAGTATTTGCAACTCTTTATTCAGCAGGTAATTGACCCGTTTCAGTCGCTCGGTAACATCCAGAATTTCCAGAAGTTGTTCCTTTTCGGAAACGGTAAAATTTACCTGCGAAGCGATGACGTCCGCCAGGCGCGAGGGGTCTTCCGTGTTTAACACCATAACCCGGTGCTCGTTGGTCAGGTAAGGGGTATGGTCGACGATTTTCTGAAAGACATTTTTAATGTTGTTACTCAACGCCTCGGTCTCAATGGTTTCATTCTCACTCAGTTCCAGATCATCCTGTTGCAATACGGCGGCTTCGAAATAGGGCTCATCCCGGGTGAACTCCGCTACTTTAAAACGGTAGAGACCCTGCACGATCAACTGTTCGCTGCCGTCGGGCATCTTAAACTTTTTAAGAATCATGGCCGCCGTGCCCCATTGGAAGAGGTCTTCGGGACCCGGGTCTTCGATGCGACCGTCCTGTTGGGATATCAGACCGATGATTTTGGTCTCTTCATCCAGCTCATTGAGCAGGTTCAGGGATTTTTCCCGGCCCACGGCCAGCGGGATCACCTGATGGGGGAACACCACGGTGTTGCGCAGGGCCATGATAGGTAAAATTTCAGCTACGGGATCGATAAACATTTCGCTCACCTGATAATCTCCTTTGTCACATATTTTATTCGGGTCTATCCCGTTCAAAAATCATACCACAACCGATATAAGGGCCTCGGGGGCTTTTTTCTGACCGGCGGGCTTTTTCCGGTCCCGAAAAACGGTCATATTGTCACGGTTGGTGTCAGCTTATGGTATTCGGCTTTATAGGTACTCTGTTGAGCCTTTTATACTTTTTTAAATGGCCGCGGTTTGATATTTTGGGCAATCTTTGCCAAAAAGGATGTTTTTATGTTACGACTGTCCGATAAAATGGAACTGACCTGTCTGGGACTGATGTCCGGCACCTCGTGTGACGGTCTGGATATCGCCTGTGTCCGTTTTGGCCCGGGGCCCGGGCCGGTGATGGAGGTGCTGCACGCGGAATCTTATGACTATCCGCCGGATTTACGCGAACAGTTACTGTCCTTTATTAAAAGGGGGCGGGCCGATTTTAGTACCGTTTCCACGGTCAACTTTGCCCTGGCCCGCTTGTGGAGCGACCGGATCGGCATTTTTCTGCGGGATCATGGTTTTAAGCCGGAGGATATCGATTATATTGGCAGTCACGGGCAGACCGTCTGGCACCAGCCCCGGGCCGTGGAGTGGGCGGGGGTGGCCACCGCTTCCACCTGGCAAATCGGCGATCCTTCGGTGCTGGCGGCCCTATGTGGCATTCCCGTTGTCGGCGATTTCCGTCCGGCGGACATGGCCCTTGGCGGGCAGGGGGCGCCGCTGGTTCCCTATTTTGATCATATATTCTTTGCCGGTTCCGGGCAAAATGTGGTCAGCATAAATATCGGCGGTATTTCCAACCTGACCTATATTCCGGCGGACGGTGACATGGCCGGTTCCGTCGCCTTTGATTGCGGCGCGGGCAACATGCTGATCGATGCCGCCTGCCGCTACTATTTTAACCGCTCTTATGACAAGGACGGTCAATACGCCTCGGCCGGAAAAATAAGCGGGGAACTGACAACCGCGCTGGAAGAGTGGGATGCCTTTCGGCGACAGCCTTTGCCGAAATCAACCGGCCGTGAAGACTATGACGGGCGTTTTGTGGAGAAAATCATAAAAAAAGCCGACTCGTTGAATCTGCCGGGCAGGGATGTGCTGGCCACTCTAACCCGCTATGCCGCGGATACGATAAACGAAGCGGTGGAACGTTTTGTGCTTCCTCTCGGCCAGGTGGATGCCATGTATGTGGCCGGGGGCGGAGCGAAAAACCCGCTGCTGATGGAAGCCCTGGGCAATAACCGTTTTGGCGCGGAGGTGGCCGCCACCGATGAACGGGGCCTGCCCGCGGAATTTAAGGAGGCGGTAGCCTTTGCCCTGTTTGCCCGGCAAACGGTAATGGGCCGGGCCATCAATGTGCCGGAGGCCACCGGAGCAAGCCGCCGGGAAATCTGTGGAAAAATTTGCGAGGTGCTGCGATGAAAAAAATCAATACCAGTCCCCGGTTTATGGAAAAGGCCGGTGAGGTGAAGTTCGGTCTGCTGCATAGTTGCGGTGTTTCGGTACAGGATTCCGGTGAGGATTTTGAGCGGGAGCTGGAGGCCCTGACCGGATGCCTGAAGAGCACTTTTGCCGGCAAGGCCTTATCCGAAAATCCCGTAATCGGCAGGGTGCGCCGTCTTTACCGCAGCGTGGGCTGGGAGCCGACCAAATACCGGCCCTCTTCGGAGGCCCTGGCCCGCAGATTGCTGCAGGGTAAGGGACTGTATCGCATCAATAATGTGGTGGACTGGGGCAACCTGGTTTCGGCACGCTATCACATTCCCATGGGTTTGTATGATCTGGACAAGGTAAAAGGCGACATTATGCTGGATATCGGCGGCGAGGGTGAAACCTACGACGGCATCAGCCGGGAGGGAATCCGGGCGACGGGCAAGCTTATTTTGCGTGATGACCTCGGCATTTTCGGTAACCCCACGGCCGATTCCAAACGCACCAGCATCAGCGCGGATACGCGTGACGTGCTGGCGGTCTTCTTTTGTCCGGCCGGCGTGGATGAAGGATATATCACCGCCATGCTGGAAGAACTGCGTGACGCTTACGCCGCCTGCGGCGATAATGTGCAAAGCAGTATCGAGATCGTGCGTTATAAAAAATGAGGCCATGGATGTCAGCCGCGCTTTCGGAACGGGTCATCCCGCAGGTCGCATGTTCCGCCATAAAAAAAGCCCCCGTGATGGGGGCCTGATAAAAGGTGTTTTCCGTTTTTTCCAATGGCAGGCGGAAGTAAGAAAAACGCTATTTTATAAGCATCACGCGCCTGCTTTGACTAAACATTTTTCCGCTGGCAAGCCCCCTGGCGGTAAAGCGGTAAAAGTATACGCCGGAAGCCAGTTCATTTCCGCTAAAAACCACTCTGTAAATACCGCTTTCCCGCGTGCCGTTAACAAGTTCACGCACTTTGTTTCCGTTCAGGTTAAAGACCGTCAGCGAAACCGCGCTGCGCTCGGGCAGGTCAAAGCCGAAGGTGGTTTGCGGATTAAAGGGGTTGGGGTAGGCGGGATAAAGCGCAAAGCCGGAAATGGTCTGCGCCTCTTTTCCGTCAACGGCCGTTTGCGGGGTAACGGCAACGGTTTGCAATTGTGTGATTTTCCCATTGTAGTCCATATCGGACAGGCGGTAGTGGTATGTGTTGCCGTTAAAAACAGCCTCATCGGTATAGCTGTAATCGGTACGGCTGTTCTTGTTGCCCTGACCCTCAATCCGCGTGATCAGGGTAAATTGCTCTCCGTCCTCGCTGCGTTCCAGTAAAAAGGCCTTGTTGTTTACTTCGGAGGCGGTTGTCCATTTCAGGGTCACTTGTCCGTCGCCGGGCAGGGCGCTAAAGGCGGCCAGGTTAACGGGCAGGGTCTGATCCGCGCCCTGCTGCCAGCTTAAAATGGGGTAGCCGTTGTTCACCGTACCGGCCTGATCCATATCCCAGTAGTCGTTGTTGGCGCTGTCATCATAGGGGTTGGTGACAAAGTCCCATACCGGGCTGCTTAAACCCGCGGAACCCGAGGCGTTGGTAAAGGTGGCCACATCCTGCATCTCGACGGTTGTCTTGGCGGTGCCTCCTCCGGCCGCGTCACTGCTTTGACCGGTGGTCTGGCTGTCAAAGAAATTGTTTGTATACACCACGCCGCTAGTGCCGTTAGAGCCGGAAAATCCCTTATCCGTGGGGTCGGGGTCGCCACTGTAGGTTACGGCTCCCGTGGCATAACTGTTACTGATGGTACCGCCCGGGTCGCCATTGACGCCGGTAAAGGCGCCAAAATCTGTTAGCACCTCGGCAGTGTTGCGCGTTACGCTGCCGGTCGCGTAGCAGTTGGATATGATGGCTGAATTGTCCACCATGCCCGTGAAACCGCCAACTTTGTTGCTGCCGGTAACATTACCCGTACTGTAGCAGTTGCTTATGCTGGCGTCTTGGCTGATAGCCCCGGCAAAACCGCCCACTTCGTACCCCCCGGAGTTTACGGTACAGGAACTGTAACTGTTGCTTACGGTGGTGCCGGCGTTGCTGATCTGGCCAAAAAGTCCGCCGCTTGTATACCCGACGCCACCGGTGGAGGTTACTTGCCCCGTGCTGGAACAGTTTGATACCGTGGCGCCGGCATAGACTATGGCGGCCAAAGCCCCCACGTCATTGAAGCCGGTAATGTCTGCGCCGGTCAGGTGAATATTCTTTAGCGTTCCGCCGTTCACCCGGTTGAAAAGCGCGACTTCGTCAACTATCCTGTTGATGTATAAACCGCTTATGCTGTAATTCTGACCGTCATAACTGCCGAAGAATTCGCCAATGGGCAGCAAACCGGCGCCGTTATCCCAGGTGACGGTAGCTTCGGCGTCGATAAAGGCGGTTTGTATAAAATAGCTGCTCCAACTGGAAGAGTTCTGGGTCATCCAGTAGAGGTTGTCCAGGGTGGCGATCTGGTAGGGGTCGGCCTGGGTGCCGCTTCCCGCGGGCGGGGTGGCTGTTTGCGCCCAAAGAAGATGGCAGGTCATGAACAGGGAAAGAAAAATGTAAGAGAAATAGCGCATTGGGTGCTCCTTAAGATAATGTAAATAATCCTTTGTGATGTTATACGGTCAAAAAGACGATAAACGATTTTGCTAAATCGGTAGGTGGAAAATAAACTTAAGCTATTTTTATTGAGTAAGTTTTATTTGTTATTGAAATGTTAAAGTGAAGTATTAAAAGGGATGGTTTTTATCTTTGTTCGTCGTTCGAACCCCGGTCTGCCGTTGATGATAACAAGTCCATTGATGAAATCATTCCGGTCGCCAGGCGGCCGGTATTATATGTCTGTAGTGTTGGCGGCCCGGCGGGCCATGATCATATCGCCGTGGGAAAGACCCAGCAGGTTGGTCAGTTTGCGCATCAGGGCTTCTTCCTGTATATCCATATGGCCGTCGGCAAAAACCAACTGCCACAGCATTTCCAAAACCCTGACCCTGGTAGCATGAGGCCAGTTTTTTTTAATAGTATCGGTAAACAGCCAGATATCATCGCGCTGTTCACGTTTTTCCCGCGCCAGTAGCAACAGGTCGTCCAGGTCCCCGTCCTCCATGTCAAAAAAGGCCCTCAGGCTTTTACGTATTTTTTCCTCTTCCGCCGGCGCCAGCTCAAAGTCTGCATAAGCCAGTTCCAGGAAAAGAACCGCGGTAGCTATTTGAAGATTGTCGGCCGTGGGGTTGCTTTCCTCCTGGGTGAGGCGATGCATCACTTTTTTAAGCAGTTTATCAATCATCGTTATCTTCCATTAAATCCACATAAGCCTTCATAACCAGATTCTCTTCCCCGATACTGAACAGTTCCATCAGAAGTTCCACCTTTTCCAAAGTGGGTCCGCCGGGATTGTTTTTATCCACAACCCCTTCCAGTTCGATAAAATGGCCCAGGTCCTCCACCTCATCGAGATGAATGCGTACATTTTCATAAAACCAGATACGCCGTGTTTTTTCCACCACGGAGCGCAGGCCGAACATCTCTTCCAGAATGCGGTGGGTGAGCGCCGGGTCTTCCACCGGCAAGAGCACGTAATCGGATGAGCGCGGCCCTTTTTGGTTTTTGCGCAGGTAGGGGATAAGCACGGCCCCGTCATCGCTTTCCCTCAGTTTCAGCCGTCCCCGGGGTGTTTTGTAAAAGGTATCGGTTTGATGCCGGATGCCGCCAAAAGGAAGGTTCATTTTTTGTATGATGAGTTCAATGGCTGCGGGTTGGCGATTGTGCGCCTTTATTTCGATATTTTTACCCATTCTATGCCTTTCGTTTAAACTATTTTGTTATTCGGTTGATGGGTAACGAGGATTAGCATCTTTTTAAAGAATAGAGGCCATAGCCGAAAACAGGCGTTGCAGGATTTGCTGTATGCAACGTTTTGCTTACACGCAATAAAAATCCCGGAAGTTGTCCGGCTCTTTCCACCCCGGATAGTGAAACCGGATAAAAAGCGTTTACCGTCCGACCTCGCCTGGGGTGTTGAATAAAATACACTCGCATTTTTTGGAAACGTGTATTAAATTCGTCGTTTGCAATGATCCGGAATTTCGACATGAAAAAAGTAGCACGCACACCGTTGACCATTATTTTTCTGGTGATCTTTATCGATCTTTTGGGGTTCGGGCTGATCATCCCCATCATACCCTTTTATCTGGAGCAGTTCGTCAGTCATGACGCCAATATCGGTCAACTCATGGCCGCCATGATTGCCGCCTACAGTCTGATGCAGTTTATCTTCGCTCCCATCTGGGGACGTATCTCCGACCGCATTGGGCGCCGGCCCATCCTGTTGATGAGCCTGATCGGCACCATGGTTACCCACATCTGGTTTGCCCTGGCCACGGAATTGTGGATGCTGTTTGCCGCGCGTATACTTACCGGCATCTTCGCCGCTACGGTACCTACCGCCTCGGCCTATATCAGCGATGTAACCGATGAGAGCAACCGGGCCCGGGGAATGGGGCTGGTGGGCGCCGCCTTTGGGCTGGGCTTTATACTGGGTCCTGCCGCCGGGGGGATTTTAACACAATTCGGCGGATTCCGTGTGCCGTTGTTTTTGGCGGCTTTTTTGTCTTTGGCTGCTTTCAGTGTGGCCTGGTTCAAATTGGAGGAAAGCCGCAAGCCCGGTGTTGAAGGGCAGACCGATCTGCGCCGTTACCGCTTGTCGACCCTTTTTCAGGCCCTGAAAAACCCGCGTTTGGGTCTGCTGTTCACCATCTTCTTTCTGGTCAGCCTCTCCTTTTCCAATATGGAAACCATTTTCGCCCTCTATGCGGAACGCCGGTTTGCTTTTGATGCGCGCAGCACCGGCTATGTGTTCGGCTTTATCGGCATCTGCAGCGCCCTGATGCAGGGGGTGTTCATCGGCCGGCTTTCCAAACGGTTCGGCGAGAAAACGCTGATCACCGTTTCCACCCTGTTGCTTTCCATCTCTTTTTTACTGATGCCGGTTTTTGATGCGGTAGCGCCATTTGTGCTGATGGCCGGGTTGATGGCCGTCAGTCTGGGGATGCATAACCCCTCGGTGATGTCCCTGGTTTCCAAGAATGCCGGCGATGGCGGTACCGGCGGCGTGCTGGGACTCAATCAATCCTTTTCCGCCCTGGGCCGGGTGCTGGGTCCGCTCTGGGCCGGATTCTTTTTTGACCATTTTGATATCGGCTTCCCGCTGACCAGCGCCGGTATACTCATCTTTATCGCCTTTTTGCTCAGCTTTATGCTCCATCGTAATCCGAAGCTTGAGCAATAGTCTCGATGCCGCGCTCCTCATTTTTGGTCAGATCCTTTACCAGTCCGCTGTATTTGCGCTCCACCTTAAAGCCAAAGCGGTAAAAGTATTCCGGTCGTAAAAATCCCGTGGTTACCGTGTTGACGTGCTCTCCGCGCAGACGGTTGAAAAACTCGTACATCAATCCTTCACTAATCCCCTTGCGCCGGTAACGGTCAGCCACAACGATTTTTTCCATATAGACCGTTTTGGCATCGATGTAATTGTAAAACAGACCGCCGATAATATGGCCCCGTTGTGACACGGCCACCATGAACTGATGGTCGGGGCGGAAGGAAACGGGCATCTGCGCCTCGATAAAAATCTGATGCAGTCGCGAGATTTCCTTGGGGGTAACGGGCCGGCGCACCATATAGGTCTCCCCGTCGTAATCCTCAAGATGCACCACCACATCGGCATGCATCTTGCCGCCGTGTTGAAGATTGACGAACTCGGCCATATCCGAAGGTTTCAGATGCGGATAGCTGAGGCGGGTCAGGAAATAGGCTTCGTTTTCGCTAAGCTTGAGGCTTTTTTCCAACAGGGAAACCTGTTTGACGATTTCGTCGGCGGAATAATTCTCGGCGTGAATTTTACGGATCAGCTGAGCCAGCGCTTTTTTCAGCTCCGGTGAAGACTGGGCAAACACGGTATTAAGGAAAAACTTGGTACGTGTTTCCGGATGCCGGGTTTCCAGCTCGTCAAGACGATAAGTCACGTAAAGCTCATTCAGGGTGCGGGCCTGGGCGCTGAGCGAGGCTTCATGGTTAAGCTGCAGCCAGCGTTGAAAGCGGCGGGTGGCAAAGTAAAGCATCTTGGGAATATAGCCCTGTTCCTTCATGTGGAGGATGAAACCGCGCAGGTGACGGCTAAAGGTGCTTTTACCCTTATCCTCCCGGGCGATGGACTCCAGACGTTCCAGCCCCTTTTCCTCGCCGAAACAGTCGATAACGGCGGCAAAGAGATAATCCCACATCGGGCCCTGCTTTAATATGGGAAAAGTATCCGTGGTGGCTTTTACAAACTCTTTATGAAACTCCTTAAGCAAAGTGGTCAGTGAAGTGGTGGCTTTGCGTTCGGAAATGGAAATCAGTTTAATACCCGTTTGATAGTCATGGGAAGGGATGACGATGTTACCGGCCGATTTGTCGCGGACGCTCAGGGTGAAGTAGCTGCGTTTCCAGAACTGCACATGAGCCCAGGCCGCGGACCAAACCACAAAGGGCCAGAAGTGATACACGCGCTTTTCATTTTGCGAGCGCCCCCGGCGTAACTGGCGCTGGATAAAGCGTTCCACGGAGATATTGGCGCTGTAAGCCTTGGTCCATAAATGCCATTCGGCCCAGTAGCCACCAAAGGAGTCGACCAGAAACTCTCCCTTTTTAACGGCGCCGATATGTACCAGCCAGTTAATCTCGTTGCGCAGGCGGGGTGGCGGCGTGGTGCGGTCCAGGCAAAGGGTTATGTCATAGGCGCCCTGATAACGGGTCTGGATGGCCAGCCGGAACTGACGGGAACGAGCATTCTCTTCAATAAGACTGATCCACATCCCGCCGGTGGGTATGTCGTACAAACGCACCATGCTGCCCCCGGAAAGCAGGAAGATGGCTTCACGCACCAGGGAGGTCTGTTCTATGGCGCGCAGCAGATGTTGACGGTCTTCTTCGCTAATGGTTTCCTCAAAGGTGATCACATCCTGCCATTGATATTCCTCTCCGGTTTCCACATCCACGGCCACGGCCTGATTGTCACCGAGCCATTGACGGAAACCCTTCAGCAAACGAATGCGGGCCTGGCGGGCACGGCGGGAAAGGCGCGGTGCCGATTTGTCCATCAACTGAAAACGGACGATCATTTGACGGACCTTTTTGTATTTTGTGGGATGCTTGATACCGTATTCGGCCAGGATGGTCAGCAGGGAGGGCACGGCGCTCTCTTCAAAAATGTTGGCGTCGGGCAGTTCGCGCACCAGTCGTTTCAATACCCGGTAAACACCGTCCACATAGGCATCGCCGCGGGCGGATTCAATGAAGCGGGCCATCATTTCCGTATCTTCCAGCAGATGGGGATCGGTTTTGAGATAGTCGTAGAGCACTCCGGGAAACTCCTCCGGGCGGTGATAGCGGATACCGGTCAGGAAGAGACGGGCGCGGGCGGCGGACACCGATACCAGGGCCGGACGGCGGGTAAGCTCCCGGGCCAGGTTGAACAGCGGCTGGCTGTCGTCTTCCAGAATAAACCCGAGATAGTCACAGGCGCGGTTGTAATGATCCTCCTGCGGGCTTTGCAGATGGATGGCGGCCAGGTGCAGCCCTTCCAGCGAATACTCCCCGCCCTCAAAAATGGCCTGAAAGCGACTCTGCTCATCGCGGCGGATTTTGGGACGCCGGGCCACATCGGCAAAGGTGATGGCCAGGCCGGGTGTATCCAGGCGGTACCATTGATAAATGGTTTCTCCGGCAAAGTCGACAATGCCTTTGTTACCCAGCCAATAGACGGGGTTGGCCAGAATGATCTGAAAATCCAGCCGTTCTCCCCGGCAGGTGAAGTAATAGTCACCGATACGTACCCGCTCTTTTTTCGGAAATTTCAGATTTAGCTTCTGCTTGTACTTGGGGATGGAAATGCCATTGCGGTTTACCAGCACATCGCCGGTCAGGCAACCTTTTTCCCGCAGAAACCAGTTGGGCAGGCGTATCTCGTAGCCGCAACATTGCTCGCTGATGTAATTTTTATGATACATTTCGTTGATAACAGCGTCAAAGTGTTTTTCGATCACCCGCCGTTTATAGGTGCCTTTGGGCGTAAGCTCTCCTTCCGCCTCGCTGAAGGGGCGCTCAATCTCACGAAAATCGACAATACGTTCAAAGGGAGCCAGAAAATTGTTGACCGTCACCACCACCGAGGCAAAATAATCGTGCCGGGTATTATCATCCATGTTTTGATACTGTTCGTCCTCACGGTTGGGATAGATGAGCAGGCTGTTGAACTGGCGATGATCCCCCACCAGAAAAACCTGGCGGATCAGTTTGAAATCACGGAAATAATTTTCAATCTTTTGCGGGGCAATGGTTTCGCCCTTGATGTTTTTGTAGATCTCCTTCTTGCGGTCGATAATGAAATAGTTTTTCTCTTCATCCATCTGCATCACGTCGCCGGTAGGCAGCCAACTGTGGGTATCGGCGGGAACGGAATCATCCCCCTCGTAATAACGCATCATAACATAGCCGCCGCGTATCAGCATCTCGCCGTCATCGGCCAGGCGGATTTCAATGCCGGGCAGGGCCGTGCCCAAAGAGTTTTCCTTGTAACGTCCGGGCGGGGTCATGGTGATGCCGCCCGTGGCTTCGGTCATGCCGAAGCCGCTCATCAACTCAATGCCGTTGGCCTGAAAGGTTTTAAAGACTTCCGGTTCCAGAAAACCGGCGGCGGAAAGTCCCCAGCGCAGCTTGCCGCCCGACTCCCGCTGAAAGGTTTTGCGTATTTTTTCCGGCGGATCAAATTCCAGGTCGATTTTGGTTTTGATGTGATTATAGAGCTGATACCATTTTTTGGGTATGCTGATAAAGATAGTCGGTTGCACCCGTTTCATATTGTCGAGCATGGTTTCCAGGGCGGGGTTTTCCATAAAAAAATATTCCGCGCCCCAAAACACGCTGCCCAGCATTTCCAGATAGCGGCCGAAGGTATGGAATAAGGGCAGGTAGGCCAGCAGGCGGTCCCCGGAACCGATATCCGGCAGGGCCATGGCCCGGCAAAAGCGCTTGTAAATCAGGTTGGTGTGCGAAAACATGATGCCCTTGGGGTCGCCCGTGGTACCGCTGGTATACATGATGGTGGCCAGGTGATCGCTTTTGAGTTGTTTGCCGCGCAGGTCAAACAGGCTGTCATCCACGTTATTCCCGGCTTTAACCATCTCACCGAGTGGCATCACCCAGGGCTCGATGCTGCTGCCGCGCAGTAAAACCACTTGTTCAAGATCGGGTACTTTGTCCTTGATGGTTTTGACCTTGGCCAGTTGTTTGTCATCGGCCACCAGCAGTACCCGGGCCCGGGTCTGTCCCAGAATGTAGGCGATATGTTGCGGAACGGAATTGGCCGGAATCATAACATTAACCATCCCGGATGTCAGACAGGCCAGATCCAGCAGGGCCATATCCAGGCTGTTTTCGGTGAGGAAAGCTACCTTGTCAAAATGATCCTCCTGCCATAGCAAGGCGGCCAGACCCTTTTTAAAGCGGTCTATTTTTTCCTGGCACTCCTCCCAACTGTACGCGGTGATACTGTGGGGATGGATGAGGTTAAACAACGGCTTGCGCCCGTATTGGGCGCGGCGCTGCCGGAAAAGAGCGCCAACGGTAAAATCGGCCGCCTGTATCAGGGAGAGTATCAGTGGCTCCCAGCGTTTTTGTCCGTAAATACGTTTTAGAAAAACCGGTTGCCGGAAAAAATTCAGATAATGACCGATGGCCGTTTTGATCCCGGGCGTGGTTTTTTTTTCGGATTCCAAAAGCAAAAACTGTCCGAATTGAAAAAAAGCGTCCACATGCAGCCGTTCGGCCAGGGTGGAAAGCATGTTGCTGCCGCAGGCGGCGGTGGTAATCTTATCCCAGGTCTGTTCAAAGGCCTCGGTCTCCACCTCCAGGGTGTGTTTGATAAAGGTGTTCAGGATATTGCCGATTTCATCCACTTCGGCGCGGCTTTGCGATCCTTCTCCGGCGGAAATGGAGTGAATCCAGCTTTCGTTCTCATTAAAATTTAAACTCATGGCATCCTCATGTTCGCGCTTGCTTTTTCTTCGTCTTAATTTAAGAAATTGTAATGTCCGGGCGGAAAGAAAATTAAAAAAGCCGAGAAACGGGTTTTATGCCCTTTCCCGGTGTGGGTGGCTCATTGCTGTGGAAAGTCGTTTTGCGGGCCGGAGGGCTCTTTTATTTTACCCGCGGCCGCCGGTTTGTTAAATTGGGCCTCCACTTTTAACCAAGGATTTTTACCATGCGATGGCCGGCCCTGATATGGATACTGAGCACCACCCTTTACGCGCAAAGCGCCCTGACTCTGAGCGACACTCTGATATCCTTTAGTGATGTGTATACCACCGATTCTCTGGAAAGGGTTTTAACCCTGCAAAATGACGGGGATGAAGAACTCTATCTGCAAAGCGCGCAAAGCGACGATGACGCCTTTCGTGTCGGGAATCATGAGCGCCTCCTTGCCGCCGGGGCCTCTATCGATATTCCGCTTATTTTCCGTCCCGCGCAAAATATTGCCTATGACCGTTTTGTCCTGTTGCGATTCCGGGATGGCGACCGCGATTTCAAGTGCCGGCTGCGCGGCAACGGCCGGCTGGAAAACAGCTATTATGCTTCCAGCTTTAACTTGTGGGGCAACGACCTGAAACAGGCCTTGCACAATACGATCAAAGGACATGTGGAGTTTTCCTATAGTGATGTTTGGGATATTTTGCGCGATAGCGATGAAGACCCGGATAACAGTAACAATGTCATCCTGTTATACACCGGCTGGAGCTATGCCAAAAGCAATAATGGCGGCGGGGCCAGCAACTGGAACCGCGAGCACGTCTGGGCCAAATCCCATGGCGATTTTGGCAAAACTCCCCCCGCCGGCACGGATGTGCATCATCTGCGGCCTACCGATGTAACGGTAAACAGCAAGCGCGGAAGTCTGGATTTTGACAATGGCGGCACCCTCTACACCGACGGCGACGGCCCGACCGAATGCCGTTATGATAATGACTCCTGGGAACCCCGGGATGCCGTAAAGGGTGATGTGGCGCGCATGATGTACTACATGGCCGTGCGCTATGAAGCGGATGATCCGTATGATTTGGAACTGGTGGAAAAAACCGGTACCAGCGGTCCCGTTTTTGGTCGTCGTTCCACCCTGTATAATTGGCACAATCAGGACCCGGTCAGTGATTTTGAACGAAGACGTAACGAAATCATCTATACGGATTATCAAAAAAACCGTAACCCCTTCATCGATTTTCCGGCATTTGTAGACCGGCTGCCATCACTGTCCGGCAGGAGTGATACCCATTTGCAGGGACGAATGTTTGTACTGGGTGACAGCGTGATTATGGCCTCGGTGGAACCGGGCGCGCCGGGACGTTTTAGTCTGATTTGCGTGAACAGCGGCGGCACGGATGTTCAGGTAAGTGATATAAGTGTTGAAGGCCCCTTTTCGGTTAGCCACACCTCTTTTACGGTACCCGCCGGTGCTTCGGCCGGTTTTGAGGTACGGTTTAATGCCGCCGCCCAAAGCGGAGAATATACAGGGGAGCTTACCATTGTCAGTGATGCTCCGGATCGCCCGGAGCAGAGCCTGCCCCTGCATATAAAAGTGCAAACCGCCACCACCCTCCTGGATGGAGAAAATCCGGTTCCCGACGCCTTTACCGTCCGTCCCAACTATCCCAATCCCTTTAACGGGCTTACCCGTTTTTGGGTCTATTCTCCCCGCGCGGAAAAACTGCGTCTTGATCTCTATGACGTCCGCGGGCAACATGTTCTACGTAAGGACATACCCGCCGCCGCGGGTTGGCGCGTGATTTCCCTGAACCCCGGCGCGCTGTCCGGCGGTCTCTACTTCTACAGCTTTTCAAACGGCCGCCTTATACAAAACGGTAAAATGGTTTATCTGCCCTAAGGGGAAGGGTGCGGCCTGCTTATTGCGGGAAAGATGGAACGTCCTGCATTTGATACCGGAATAATGGGCATCCCTGCCGATGGGTTGCGTGGTTTTTTCCTCCGGCGGAGCCTTGTTTAGCTACTCAAATTTGTTTTTGACTTTATGCGTTGGTCATTGTACTTTTTCACACTTACTGAAAAACTCGAACCAACTCACAATACGGACATAACAGAGGGAGGCATTATGCTCAAAAAGTTCACCGTATTTTTCTCCGTTTTGGTATTATCCGCGTCGCAGGTATCCGCGTCCGGATTTTCCATATATGAGCAGGGCGCCAAGGCCACGGCCATGGGTGGCGCGTTTATTGCTCAGGCTAATGATGTATCCAGCGTGTTTTATAACCCGGCGGGTATCACCGCTCTTTCCGGTTTAAATTTCGGACTGGGGACCACTATCATCATGCCGCAATTTGCCTTTCAGGGGCCGACCAACATAGACCCGAACCTTTACACCCGGGCCAATGAGCAGGTTTTTCCGCCTTCCACCTTTTATCTTACCTATCAGATTAATGATGATCTGAGTCTGGGCTTTGGATTCTATACCATGTTCGGCCTGGGTTCGGACTGGGATAAGAACTGGCCTGGCCGTCAACTGGCCACCCAGTCGGAAGTGCAAACCTTTTACCTGAATCCGGTAGTGGCCTATGAAATTATGGACGGCTTGTCCGTGGCCGCCGGGGTTAGCGCGGTTATCGGCAAGGTATCCCTCGGAAAAAGCGTCTATTACGGTCCGCGCAATGTCTTCGGTGAATCCCTGCTGGAAGCATCCACCACCGGAATCGGTTTTAATTTTGGTCTGCAATACAAGCCCACGGATGAACTTTCCCTGGGGGTAACCTATCGCCCCAATACCCTGCTGGCCTTTGAAGGCGGCGACGCCACCTTTGATTTTCCGGTGACGGGCGACGCGGCCACCGATGCGGAAATCGCCGCCCTTTTCCCCAACACCAAGGGCAGCGCCGATCTGACTTTGCCGACCCTGCTGGGCGTGGGGATTTCCTACCAGCTTACCAAAGCGCTGACGGCGGAATTTGACTGGATGCAACTGGGCTGGAGTTCCTATGATGAGCTGGTTGTAAAATTTGACGATCCCGTGGGCGGTAAAACAGAGTCCGTGGCCGAGCGTAAATATGAAGATTCCTTTAGCCTGCGCCTGGGCGTACAGTATCAAATGAATGATGACCTGGCTCTGCGTCTGGGTTATGTGCGCGATAACAAAGCCGTGCCCGATGAGCGTGTTGAACCTTCCCTGCCCGGCGGCAACCGCGATCTCTATTCCGTCGGCTTTGGTTACAAAGTAAATAAAAGCCTGACCGTTGACGGTTTTTATATGCTTCTTTTACAGGAAGATCGCACCATCACCAATTCGGTGGATGGTTTTAACGGCACCTACACCGGCATGGGCAACCTGTTCGGCGTCAGCTTTCAGTATGGTTTATAGGAACGAAATTAGGAGAATACACTATGAAAACACTATTTAAAGGTCTGATCCTGTTGAGCGGGCTCGTTTTTTTCAGCGCCTGCAGCCTGCAGGATCCGGATATCACCAGTACCACGCTGAGTACCGGTAATGCCGACTTCAGCAGATATGTGGCCATTGGCAACAGCCTGACCGCCGGTTATCAGTCCGGCGCCCTTACACAGGAGCATCAGGCCTACAGCTTCCCTAAATACATCGCCACGCAGGCCGGTGTTACGGAGTTTAATCAGCCCCTGCTTACCTGGCCCGGCATTGGCACCTATACCACCAGCGGCGCAGGTATCCTGAAGCTGTATGCCCTGGATGATCCGTCCACCCCGGGAGGCACGCCCGATCCGATCATCGCTCCGGTGCCTTATCCCGAAGGCTACAATTTTGCCTTTCCCTATGCTTCGCAGGAAGTAGGTTTTTTGGCCAAGCCCTATAATAACCTTGGCGTTCCCGGCGCCGCCCTGGTGGATGTGCTTAACGCCACCGATGCCGCCAGCAGCGCGAGCGGCAGCAACTCTTTTTTTGATATCGTGTTGCGTAACCCCAATTTTGGCGGAACCAGTCAATATCAGCAGGCTAAGATGCTGCAACCGACCTTTATGACGGTATGGATCGGCAATAACGATGTTCTCGGCTATGCCACCAGCGGCGGTACATCACCCGCGGCACCGACACCGGTTGACGCTTTTGGCTTTCTGTACGGTCAGATGCTGGATTCCCTGATGACCACCGGCGCCGATATGGTTGTGGCCAATATCCCCGATGTTACGGCCATTCCTTTTATGACCACCATCCCTTACGCCATTGATCCCGGTATCGGC
>Ga0256832_1000062_pt1 | contig 63089 bp, 57 predicted proteins | sample 134614metaG_FD_190534 | JGI IMG/M metagenome (GOLD analysis project Ga0256832, IMG submission 190534) | Hydrothermal vent microbial communities from Lau Basin, Pacific Ocean - 134-614 | ecosystem: Environmental > Aquatic > Marine > Hydrothermal vents | place: Pacific Ocean: Lau Basin | collected...
GCAACTTTTGCCTTATATTGGTTAGAAAAATTTTTCCTCTTACTGGACATTTCTTCTCTCCTTTGTTTTTTGTTAATTTACGATTTTTCCACCTTAATTTCTTGTCCAGTTTTTGGGGTACATTATACATTAATAACCAAACAAAAATTTTATTGTTGTAAAAAATTCGTTGTATTTTCCGTGGTTATTTTCTTTATCAACTAAATATCCTTCCGCAAAAGTTCTCAATTCAACATCATTTAAGTTCTCATCAATAAAAGGTTCAATTGTTTTTTTTCTTAAATCTACCAATTTATCTATATCCAATTTTAATTTATCAATAGTTGTTTTAGCAGCCAAATTGCTTTCATCTGATGGATAAATATGTCCATCATATGAATAAATGAATTGGTCTTCACAAGTTGGGTCAAGTGGGGAAATTAATAATGTTTCATCAAACCAATTTCCCTTACTATTACCACAATGTAATGGTGTCTTTCTTTGATTGTTTCTTTGGCATGAGCACAATAGATTTGAATAATCTAATTGTAATTCAGGAAATAAAGTTCTATCCTTGGGTCTAAAATGTTCAATGTGATAATCATTTTCTTTTAATTCTCTTTCACAATAGCAACAAATATATCCTTGTTCTTCTAGTAAAGAATGATAAAGAATTCTTTTTTTAGGATTTTGTAAATTATCATACGTAGGTTGCCAATTTTCATTGGCATTATTCTTCCAATCTATAAACTCTTGTGGTTCTTGATTTTTTACTATATGCTTCATTTCCCAATAATCTCTTTACGCTTAATTAAAACCCGAGCTTTTACTAATTCGGAATCTTCACCAATTTGCAATTCTAATTCTTCAATATTCTTTTTTGCATCTTCTATTTTGTTTGACTGTATTAACTCATATATTTTGCGTAAAGCTTCCTTTTCTTTTTTGGGACGAGCATCAACCCCAAGTATATCTTCTAATATTCTATCAGAATTTTTCCCATAGGATTCAGTCGGTTTGGAATAGCTTAATTCATTATTTTCATTTTTTAACAAAAAGATATTTTCAGGTTTTACATGACTTAAAACTTGCGGTGAATGGGTAGTTATAAAAAATTGACAATTAGGAAACAATTCGGTCAATTTTGGAATAATCAATCTTTGCCAAGACGGATGTAAATGTAAATCAACTTCATCTATCAAGATAATACCATCACCTTCTAATGGTTTATTGCTGTTTGGATTAGCAATTGATAATCTTCTTGCTATATCTCCTACTAATGCAATAAGGTTTTTTTCACCGTCAGAAAGCTGTTCAAGATTAAATGTTTCTCCGTTTTTATCAACAAGCATGTGAGGGCGGGGTAATCTTTTTATTCTTAAATTAGAATATCCTTCAATAAAATTTTCAATTGTTTTTGTTACAATTTGAATTTCTCTTCCTTCATTTTTTGCTGCTACATCTTGCCTATTGGCATCATTACGAATAATTTGCTCAATATCATTTATAAAATGTTCTTTATTTTTATGCCAATCTCTTTGGTTTCTTTTTAATGATGGATTGTAATTCTTAAAAAGAGTTTCTATTTCTCTTTTTCCTTTATCACTTAACCACCACAAACTTAACAATATTGAAAAGAGTAATGTTTCCCAAATAAATTGGATTAGTGGTTTATTTTCTGTATCAAGATTAGTTCTATCAAAGATAAGTTCTAATTGTTCAAATATTCTTTTAATAATATGAGTAGGAAATTTTGAGGGATCAATTAGATTATCTTTTCTTATATTTGATAAGGAACTCATTTTGTGCAAAAGGTATTCAATATCATGTAAAACCATTTCAAAATGATGTTCTTTTTCAAACTTAATTTCTACTGAATGTAATAAGTCAATAAGTTCATGGAATAAATATCTTGGTTCCTCATAGATTATATCATCTTTTTTTATTCTTTCTGTCAAATAATTAAATTCATCATAATCTTTTGTTATTCTACCAAGGTATGAAATAATCTTATTCGTTTTTCGCTTTAACCATTTTTTATTGTTTATCATCCATTTTGTTCTTGAACCTAATTTTTCATTCAAAATATCATCTTGTAGTCTGAACCATTCAAAGAACGATTGAAAGTTTGCTTTTACACCAATAGCATTTTCATACACATCCAATACATAAAAATTGTCTTTGCTTGAAATTTCAGGACTAATATCTTTGACGACTCTGTTTACTGGATAATATGCAATAACGGGTAGTTTATTGTTTTGCTTTAATTGCCTTCTTAAATAATCTGCTAATTGAGAAACTTTTGATAATTCTGATTTTTCTTTTGCAATTTCTCCCTTTTTAGTTTTGGCTAATTTCCAATTAAAAATCTCATCATTTATTTTTGCATAAACCTCTATTGTTGAATATGGTTCAGTATTTCTAATGTCATTTTCGGAAATATGTTTTCCAGAGACATTTTCTCGTTGAATTCTATTTATAAGCCAAGATAAAGAAGTAATTAAAGCATCAAGAATTGTAGTTTTACCAGCACCATTTATTCCAACAAAAATATTTAGCGTATTGAATTCGAACTCAATATATTTAATACTTCTATAATTTTTAATTTTTGTTTTTAATATATCCATGTTTTCTTCCTTTATAAAACTATTTTTCAAAGATACTGCTATTTTCTATTTCTGTGAAATGTTTCTTTGCATGACACCCAACGGTCAAGCATATGGCGCGTAGCGAATGTCTACCGTTAAGTTTAAATCGCAGTCCAATTTACAAAATTTTCTTTTGTCTTTTTCCGCCGAAGAAGGAAACTAAGCTATGCGCTATATGCGTTGTTAGCACCAGTGTTTTATTTAAATTCGTCATCAATCTCTATTAACATTCTTTCTAATTCCTTGAATCTATCAGAGAAACTGTCCATAAACACCTCTGCATCGTTATTATTTAGAAGATTATTTTCGTTAATCCACCTATCCATTCTCTGTATAATATGGTCTATTCTTCTAATAACATCTTCAACTCCTTTTAGGGCAGAGAACTTTCCATATCTATTTTCTATTTCTTTTTTTATAGTGTTAATTGTAGTTTTAATTATAGAAAAATTCATCTCAGCTAAAGGATAGTTATTATAGATGCCTTCATAGACTTTACTAATAGAATATCCTATACCATTTGTCAATTCACTAATTTTATTGTTTGTAAATTGTTTTTTGTGTTCTTCATATTCTTTTTCCATAAGTTCGATAACATTGTCTAAAATTTCAATTACACTATTTTCTTGTTTTTCTTTCAATTCTTGAATATTCACATCTCTATAAAGATGTTTGTTTAAATCAGAATAATAGGACATTAATCTAAACATCCCATTAGAAATAGAATATCTAGCAATAAAATGGAATGATTTATCTGAGCCTCTTTTGGTTGGATGTCCAATTGAGTCATTTCTTAATTCTCTAACATGATAAATATCTGGATAATCATTTTTCCAATCTATTTGTTTGTTAAACAATGCTTCAGATAAATGATTAATTGCATCTTGTTGTAAAAAAAATGCTTGTAGTAATCCATATAAGAATAGATATCCACCAGTATTGGAAGAAAATGATGGTAAGGAAAAAAAGTCATTAATTGCTATTTGAGTGTCGCCGATGACGTCCATCGAGGCACACAACTTATTCCATTTAGATTTATCTTCAAATAGTGTTTGTAATTTCCATGGATGATTTACCAAATCACGAATTCTTTTTTCTTTATGTTCTATGGCGTTCATATTACATTGGTGCTAACATCCCCAATAAACTCAATTTCGTTTATCCCGCAATATTCCGCTTAAAGCGTATTGCGTTTACCGGGAATATATGTTAACTCATTATTCGTTTATTACTTAAACTAAATTTTAAAATACAGAAAAAGAAAGAAATTTTAAATTACTTTTACAATAACTTAAAGATAAAAACCATTCAGGTCAACCTGCAAGAAGCTACTACTCTGCAGATTTTATTGTTTGGTAAATTACATCTACCAATCCGTTTTTATACTTATCCAGAGTCAATTCCCAGAACATTATTCCGCCCAAATTATTATCTATGGCATAACGGGTTTTTAATGCAATTGACTTCGGATCGTCGAAAGTGGCAAATAATTTTTCCTTTGTGTTATACATGTAAGGAGCTTTGGATTTGACATCCCAAAAATGCTTGAAGCCTTTTTCCGCCGTGAAGGTATTATCAAAATCTTTGTAATTTACTGCGGTCTTAAATTTACCGGGTTGATACAAACCGTTATTCGTATCCGGCACACTTTCCCAAACCCTAGCGTAAAACGCAGCGCCGATAATTATTTTCTTTTTATCGACCTCAATCGAATCCAGCATCCGCACGGCATTGTCAACGGATTCTTTTTGTTTCGGATTGGAATAAAGCGGTGTGTGGTGACCCGTGACCGTGCTGTATCCGTTAACCAGATCGTATGTCATCACATTCACCATGTCAACAACCGGCATTACTTCTTTCCACTCAATTGAATTTTTGATATAATCCGTAAAACCTCCGGCGGCAAAACTAATGATGTAGTAATCGCCAAGAACTTTCCGCAAAGTTTTAACAAGCAACGTAAAATTATGCTTATCTTCTTTTGTATAACGGTGACCCGGATATCCTTCGATTGCAGGATATTCCCAATCGAGATCGATCCCGTCCGCATTGAAATCCGTTAGTATTTTTTTAACCGATCCGGCAAATGCGGTTCTGCCCTCTTTGCTTGCAAAAACTTCCGAACAAGTTTTACATCCTCCCCAACCGCCGAGAGAAATTAAAACTTTAAGATTTTTATAATTTTTCTTTAAAGACGTTAACTTTCTCAAAGTTTTTCTATCAACGTCTTTGTCAAAAGCCAATTCATTCCCTTTCAGATGCAAAAAACTGAAAATAATGTGGGTTAATTTCTCAACCGGGTATTTTTCTATTTCCTTGGAATCGCCGGTGTAATATGCAATCACCGCAAAATTGTTTTTATCATTTTTCTCTGTTTTCAAATTCCGGCAAGAAACAACTGCAATTAATATCAAAATAAGAACATAAATATTTCTCATTTTCTACTCAAACTTTTTAATATTAAACCTATTAGAACCAAAAGAAAAGTTAAAACCGCAAAACTCCATTTTAATTTTGTAAACATTGATGCGGCATAAGCAGGGGCGGTTATTTTATAATCGAATAATGCTATCATTAAAACGATACCCGAATTTTCCAATAAATCGAAAATTCCAAGAAACAAAGGCGCCCAAATTAAATATTTACGGAATGAAAACCGGAAGTTTTTGTAAACGGCAATTATCACAACCGAGTAAACAAACGTATAAATAACCGCATAAGGCCAATCGATAATTATTTCCGAAAGCAGGTATACCGTTCTTCCCTTTCCGCCCATATCACTTAACAGTTTGTATGCTTCTGCGGGTGAATAACCGAATTTCAAATCGAGCGGATAATTTCCTGGAACGGAAAATATTTTGGGAAATCCGGGCAGTAAAATAAGATTGAACAAAATTATTATAACAAATCCCAGAATAATATTTCTTTTACTAACGTAAAGCGATAGTTTATCCCAAAGTATATTTGTAAAGTGCAAAAACATTATTCCGGTTTAGTGGATTGTTCACCCTCAAAAAATTTTTTTAATACGCTATTATATTCTTCCGCAGCGTTGATATACGGGAAATGTCCCTCATTATGAAAAGTATAAACCCGGGCTTCCGGATAAAGCTCTTTTAACCTTTTTCGCAAATGCGGCGGAATAAGCGGATCGTTATCCGATTCGATTATAAGCTTCGGAATTTGTTTAATCGCCTCGTTGGTTGTGTCGGGTTCAAAATAATCAACTACAACATAATATCGACCAATCAGCTGTTTCTTACTGAAAGGAAGACTCGGCAAAAACGACGTGAGCAGTTTACTGTTTTTCCCGGCGGGATAAATATTTTTTTCGAAATTCAATTCACCTACAAATGCGATTAATATTTCGGGCAAGTAAGGAACTACTTTACTAAGGAGAGCATTCTTTTCAGCAAAATATTTGTTGGGCGGAAACGTATTTCCCAAAACCGCTTTCTCAACCAAAGCGGGATGTGTATGAAACAAATATTGATTGATATAACCGCCCATCGATGTTCCGACGGTATAAACTTTATTCACATTTTCTTTTTTCAGAATTGCCATAATTCCTTCCACAGCGCCTTCAAGCGAATTTATTTCCTCCGGCAATGAATACGTAATCACTTTATAATTATTTTCGAACGCAACAATTTGATTCCACCATAAATCATAAGCGCCGCCCATACCGTGCAAAAAGAGAATTGTTTTATCTCCTTTACCGCCCGAATAGTATTTCCATTTGATTCCATCGACATCGATATATTTTACCGGACGGCTCTTGAATTCCTTTAGCGTGCGGGAATATTTATCGTCTTTGCCGTAAAGCTCGAAAAATGATTTCGGCTTAACCGGAATATAATATGAAATGGAGATAAGCAACGCCAGAATTATCAACACCAAATATTTTATTTTAATCTTTTTCAAATTCGCTACCTCTCATTAATTAACAGCCAAATAGTTTTTATATTCCTCGATTTTTTCTTTCAAACGGTTTTCAAGATATTCGTTTTTATTTTGAAGCATTCGGGAAATTAATTTTGCTTCTTCCAAATAATTTTTTCTTTTCTCAATTTCCCAACTTTGCGGCGGCGGTTGAAGATTGGTAATTCTGTCGGCTAACTTAACTATACCGATTTCTTTTTCCAGAGCGTTTATTCTATTCAGAGAATCGATTATCCTTTCGCGCTTCGTCGGTAAGGATTTATTTTTCGTAAGTGCCTCAACGCCTTTAGCTATTTTTTCTCCGAAGATATTGTTAAGTTCTTCGAAAGTAGTATCCGTATCTTCAAGCGTATCGTGGAGAATTGCGACTTGCACGGCATATTCCAAATCAAAATCATTTGTAACGGAATGAGCAATCATAACTTCCATTGCAACATTTGCAATATGAAGTAAATAATTGGCATCCGTGCCCGGAACTTTTTGCCGGTAATGTTTTTCCCCGGCAAACTTCATCGCCTTTTGAAATAATTCTTGAACCATTTTATAATTTTATTTTTTAAATATAAATGATATTAACCTCGGCGGACTTTGATCATCTTTTTCGTCGAACCATTCGCCCACTTCCGATAAAGTAAATCCGTTCTTTAATGCAGCGTTAACATAATCGGAGAAATGATGTGTGTAAGTTTCCAATTCTATTTTATTTCCGTCGAGTGAAAAGTTTGCTTTTGTTCCGCCGTATTGCTTGAACGGATGAAGTTCGCAAACATAGAACTTCCCGTTTTCTTTGAGTGTTCTGTATCCTTCGGAAAAAATAAAATTTAAATTTGAAATATGTTCCAAGGTCAAACTGCAAACAATTAAATCCGCGAACCCGTTTTCTATATTCCACTTTTGTGAAATATCCGCTAACATAAATTCAACGTTGGGCAAATTTAATTTTGCTCCGGCAATTTTCAGCATTTCGCTAGAAAAATCAATTGCTTTTACCGATTTGCTTCTCTCAGCCAACCAGCCGGTATTTTTCCCCGTTCCGCATCCCAATTCGATAACGTTATCGAATTCGTAATTACTTAATATTTTCCGCGCTACCTTTTTCTCCAAATCGCGGGTTTTGTTTCCGGTTGAGTCGTAACTTTCTGACCATTTGTCGTAAGCTTCTTTTACTTTCATTTTTAAATATAAAGTTTAATTAACAGGCTTTGTGCCCGGCTTGCCTTCTTTCAAATTATCGAAAAACCTTTGCGTAGGATATGCAAAATCGATATCATCGTGCTTGGCAAACCGCTCGAGAATATCTTCCCAAATTTTTTCTTCGAGAGTTCTTCTTTGCCTTACGTGGCATATAAATCTGATTGTCAAAAGCACGCCACTGTCTTTAACCGTTGTGTAAACTATAGGTGTGAGATTTTTATAATAAATTAAAAACTTGCGCGAAGCTTTCCTTAATTGTTCGGCTGCGTTCTGACTAAAATCACCGCTATGCTCCGTAATAATTTCGGTAAGAATTTTTTTAGCTTTCTTCCAATCGCTTTCGAAGGTAACCAAGACGGGAATTTCGTGCCAGATGTATTCGAAACCCAACGTAAAATTTGCTTGCGGGGTGGAGAAAATTATTCCGTTCGGTATATTTATTATTCTCCCAGTGCTTTGATCGGCATCCACCCAATTACCGATTTCAATCACCGAAAATTGGAATAAGCGGATATCGATAACGTCGCCGGTAATGTTATTTATCTCGATTCTATCCCCAACTTTGAAAGGCTGGCGCGTAAGAATAAACATCCACCCGACCATGTTAACCAGCAAATCTTTGAACGCAATTGCAAGTCCGGCAGATAACAATCCGAAATAAGTGCCGAGCGAAGTAAAAGCGCCAAACCAAATACGGATTAATAAAATCAGCGCAATGGTTACGCTTATATATTTAATAACTTTTTGCCATTGATAACGAACCGGCGGGTCTTCTATCCTGTTTACCAAAAATTTAATAATGGTTCTTTGAATTATCCAAATAACCAAAACGGTAATTACCGATACAAGAATTTGGGATTGATGTTGCGGGGAAAGACCAATGTAATTTTCAATAAAATCGCTCATTACGTACCGGTTGATTTTCGTTTATCTGTTTGCGGCAACGGGTAAAAATTTTTGTTTGTAAAATAATTTTTTAATTGTGAAGATACAAGTGGATTGAAGAAGAACAACTTACAATAACATTCGGTTAAATAAAGATTAACGAATGCAAAACAAAGAAGATATTTACGGAAAATTATTGATCGCCGGACTTAAACCCGTAATCGGCTTCAACTTTCGCGATGCGGATTTTGTATTCTTCATACCATTTTGTTTTTCCGTTTTCTTGTGCGGTTTTATGTTCCGAGTTTTCTTTCCACTTTTTTATGGAATTAAGGTCACGCCAATACGAGACGGTAATTCCGAGTTCTTCCCTTGCGCTTTCCACACCGAGAAATCCTTCTTGATTTTTAGCCAGCTCCAACATTCGCTTACTTGTTTCTTCATATCCGTTACCGTCATCTCTTTTCAGAGAAGTGAAAATCACTGCGTAGTAAGGTGGTTCGGGCGTTCGGGCAATTAAGTTTTTATTTCCCATTAACCAACTTCCTTTTATTTATTAACGTTTTTCCATAATTCTTTCAGGCATTCTTTTTTAAAACAGAACGGCGGCACGCTTTTTTTGTATTCCAAATAATCATTTCCGAATTTCTTAATCGCTTCCGGTTCTTCAAAAACTTTAATCATTAAAATCATAAACAAAATTTCAAGCGGCGCAATAATCAATATAAAAGAAGGCGAACCAACCAAAAAGGCAATCGCTACGGGAAAAAGCATTAATCCCAAATGCATCGGATGGCGCATAAATTTATAAGGACCTTCTTTAACAAGAACATTTGTTTCGCCGCGCTTAAGGGTTCCTTTCCTTCCGTATTTTGCAAGCGTTCTGCCGGTATTCTTACTTATCCTTAACACAACCTTAAGCAAAAGGGCACCGGCAATGAAGCTAACAAGATGGAACACAATATTGTAATGAATACCGGGGAAAAGTTTGCCGTCCAGATATAATCCGGCAGCAACTCCCCCGAAAACCATTATCAACCAAACTATAATTCTAAAATACATAATATTTAAATCATCAAGCTATTTAGCAAATCATTTATCCGAATAAATTGTTTAACTTCGTCAATGTTTTTATTTTCAAAGTAACTTGGCATATACATCCCTTAACAAAATATGTTCGTAGGTTCTTTAACGTTTACGGAATTATTGCTTGAACTTGGCATGGCAATCTACACAATAGTTTAATGTAGTTGACAAAGCTTCAAGTGATTTGTTTATATCCTTAGATTTAAAAACTTCGCTCATTCTGTCCGCACTTTTGTGAAACTCCAATCCCAGTTTTTCAAATTCCTCATTCCCGAAAGCGGAACACATCATTTGCATTTCTTTTGTTAATCCTAAATTAGCCGATGCAACTTTCGATGCTTCTTCATATTTGCCTTCGGATAAAAATTCCAAAATAGATTGAACGGATTTTAAATGATTTCTCATGTTCATCAATTGATGTTGCGCCATTTGCGCCGAAACATTAAGCGGAATACGGTTATCTTTTACATGCTGCATTTTGTGCATCATACCAGCTTGATCTTTATTAATCGATTTTTCCTCTTGTTTATTTGCTTTATTTACATCGCATGAAGTAACTATGATTGCCGTAAATAGTAATGACAACGTAATTAGTGAAATATATTTTTTCATTTTTCTCCTTAACCATTTGATTGTGTAAAAAAATAAACTTATGATAAACGAATAAAAATTCAAAAAGCCAATACTATATTATTTATCCGGATGGTTATTCAAAAGTTCATCGGTGAAATGTTCCCGCCGTTTTCCTTTTTCAAATTTTTCTTTATTAAACTCGGAAGATTTACCTTTCGGAATGGAAAGGCTTTTCCACTCTTTTCCTTTTATTAATTTCCCGAGAAAAACAATTTGTCCGGTATGATAAGCATAATGCGCAAGTTGGCGGTTTATTGCTTCGGTAATTGTATGACCTTGATTGCGTATGTAAACAATCGTATCAAAATTATTTTCGTTTACGGAATTCAAAGCGTCGAACAAACAGTTCCAGCCATCGTTCCATTTTTCAATCAGCTCTTCCCTCGATTTAATCACATTCTCGAATTCCAAATCGCGGTTGCGCCATTCTTTTTCGCCGTCCGAATTCAAGAAATCCGTCCATCGCGATTTCATATTTCCCCAGAGATGATTGACAATCACCGCAACGGAATTGCTTTCGGTATTGTGTTGAAAAAATAATTCATCGTCATTCAATTGGGCAAATGTTTTTTCACCGAGTAATTTATAATATTCGAATTGTTTCTTTACGCTTTCCAAATAATTATTTATCATTTTTTACTCCCGTTATTTTAACGAATAAGATTCCCCTAATTCCGGGAATCTCCCAAAACTAATGTTTTACAAATATATAAAATTAACCGGGAGATTGGCAGGCAATAAAATTCAAAATGAAATTAGATAATAAGGTTTAACTTATAAAAACAAAAGTAGGTGAAAGTACCGTAAATATTGTGACAAATAATTTTCAGAAAAATGTTAGGTAATAATTAACTTTATTTATACACGTAAACTTGAGCAGAACCGACCCAATTTTTTCTTGAATCTTTGCATTCATCTTTTTATTTTCTTACAAAATTATTTGACAACCCTAAAATGAATTCGGAAATTTCCATATTGTTGATTACTACTTTATCCATTGGTGTTGTTCACACCGCATTGGGTCCCGATCATTACATCCCTTTTATTGCACTCTCCAAAGCGAATAACTGGAGTTATTCAAAAACTTCGTTTATTACTTTAATTTGCGGTTTAGGTCATGTGTTATCTTCAATATTTATAGGCTTGGCAGGTATATACATCGGGGTTAATGTTTTTTCCTTGGATGCTTTAGAATCCGTAAGGGGAAATATTGCCGGGTGGCTTTTGATTATCTTTGGATTATTATATACTATATGGGGAATAAAGCAATCATTAAAAAACAAAACACATACTCATATACATTGTCACTCAGACGGAACGGTTCATACACACACGCATAACCATAAAAATGAACATTCGCATATTCACATAAAGAAAAACAAAAACTTAACCCCGTGGTTAATTTTTATCATTTTTGTTTTTGGTCCGTGTGAACCGTTAATCCCACTAATTGTTTATCCGGCGGTAAATTTAGGCACTATGGCTGTTATTATGGTAGCCGTTGTTTTTTCGGTTGTTACAATTGCGGTAATGGAAATAATTGTATTCCTCGGAATTTACGGGATAAACTTTATACCGGCGCATAAACTTCAAATTCATATTCACACTATTGCAGGGTTATCGATTTTATTGTGCGGAATCGGCGTGCAATTCTTGGGTTTATAACTGTTAACATAATTTTTATATGAGATAAAATGCATGAAGTCGGGATTGCCCAAAGTATTTTGGAAATTGTTGAAAAGGAAGCAGCTAAAAACAATGCAACGGTTGTAAAAAAAGTTAAACTGATAGTCGGTGAATTTACGGGGATTGTAAAAGAAGCACTGGAATTTGCCTTGGAAATAGTTAAGAAGAATACAATAGCCGAAAATGCGGAATTTGAAATTGAGATTGTAAAATTAAAAACCCATTGTAAACATTGTAACCGTGAATTCACTAACAACAAACAAGCTGGGTTTTTATGTCCGGAATGTAACGGAATTCTTAGCATTGTTGCAGGCAAGGAATTGAATATTGAATATATTGATGTTGACTAAATTTTCCGAGACCATTGTATTTGAGCGAAAAAAATTTTGAATGTAACCAAAATAATTAATATAGACGAGGATTAAAATGCACATTATTGATGTAAACAGTCAAATATTAAAAGAAAATTCAAGGATAGCCGAAGAAAACAGAAAATTGTTCGATGAAAAAGGGTTGTATGTTGTAAACATTATGTCCGCTCCCGGAGCCGGTAAAACATCCGTTCTGGAAGCAACGATAAAAAAGATTAAAGACGATTATAAAATATCGGTTATTGAAGGCGATTTACAAACATCAATCGATGCCGACAGGATCGGAGCATTAAATATTTCATCTTATCAAATCGTTACCGGAACGGTTTGCCATTTGGATGCACGTATGATCCATAATGCTTTGCATGAATTTCAACAAGACGGAAATGATATTCTGTTTATTGAAAACGTAGGCAACCTCGTTTGCCCCGCCGATTTTGAATTAGGTGAAAAACTTAAAGTGATGGTATTCAGCATTGTTGAAGGCGCCGAAAAACCGAAAAAATATCCCGTAATGTTCCATGCGGTCGATGTTGTTTTATTAAATAAAATCGATCTGGCTCCTTATTCCGATATCGATATTGAACTGTTAAAGAAAAATGTTTTGGAGATAAACCCCACCGCAACTATTTTCCCGGTATCATGTTCAACGGGAGAAGGAATAGAAGAGTGGGTTAATTGGTTCAAGAAAAAAGTTAACGAAGATAAAAACAGAAACAAATGAATATAGCGGTAAAAATATATGTCGCCGGTATTGTTCAAGGAGTTGGTTTCCGGCCGTTCATATACAATATTGCAAAAAGAAATAAACTCGTAGGACAAATTTATAACAATTCAAAAGGAGTAATTATAGAAGCCGAAGGTGAAAAAATAAATGTCGATAAATTAATTTTTGCTATTAAAAACGAAGCGCCTCCTTTAGCATCCATTCGGGAATTGGAAACGGAATTTATAAATTCCACCGGTCTTAATGATTTCTTTATTAAAGAAAGCAAACTTGCCGAAGATAAATTGACCTTGATTTCACCTGATATTTCGGTATGCGATGATTGCTTGGAAGAACTGAAAAATCCCGAAGACAGGCGTTTCGAATATCCATTCATTAACTGCACAAATTGCGGTCCGCGCTATACAATTATAAAAGATGTTCCTTACGATAGACCCCAAACAACAATGAACGTATTTCAAATGTGTCCGGAATGTAAAAAGGAATATGAAAATCCGGACAATAGAAGATTTCACGCACAACCTATCGCATGCAAAAAATGCGGACCTACATTAATGTTAAAGGATAATAAAGGTAAAATAATTTCTTCGGAAAATTTGATTAAGAAAGCCGTTAGTTTAATTAAACAAGGATTTATATTGGCAATAAAAGGACTGGGAGGATACCATCTTGCTTGCGATGCCCAAAATACAATTGCAGTTAGAAACCTCAGGAAAAGAAAATTGAGAATCGATAAACCGTTTGCCGTAATGATTCCTTCGATTGAATGGTTAGACAAACTTTGTATTTATACCCCCAAAGAGAAAGAGTTGTTAACGGATATACGAAGACCGATTGTATTAATTAAGAGAAAAAAAGATTGCCCGGTAGCCGTAGACGTTGCCCCGCAAAATAATTACATCGGTTTAATGCTTCCATATACACCCCTGCACAAGTTAATAATGGAAAGTTATAACGTTCCGCTGGTTATGACGAGCGCCAACATTTCGGAAGAACCGATTGCATATCAAGATGATGACGCATTTGAACGGCTGAAAAATATTGCCGATTATTTTTTAATTCATGATAGGGAAGTATACATCCGGTGCGATGATTCCGTTGCTGCTGTTTTAGGTAATAAGAAAACTATTTTAAGAAGAGCAAGAGGTTATGTTCCAACCCCGGTCGAACTTCCGTTCAATGTGGAAAAACAGGTTTTAGCCGTAGGAGCTCATCTGAAAAACACTTTTTGCTTCTTGAAAAACAAATATGCATTTATTAGCCACCATATTGGCGACCTGGAAAATTTACCGACTATGAAATCGTTTAAGCAAGGAATACTGCATTTCAAAAAAATATTCGATTTAAATCCGGAATTAATAGTGCATGATTTGCATCCCGACTATCTCTCAACAAAATATGCACTCGATAAAAAAGATTGTAACAAAGTTGCCGTGCAGCACCATCATGCCCATATAGTAAGCTGTATGGTGGAAAATAATTTAAATGAAAAAGTTATTGGCGTCGCTTTTGACGGCACCGGATTAGGAACAGATGGAAATATTTGGGGCGGAGAATTTTTAATTGCGGATTATTTTTCATTTGAACGTTTTGCACATTTTGAGTATTTTGCATTACCCGGAGGTGAACTGGCAATTAAACAACCATGGAGAACGGCATACTCAATTTTATACAAACTATATAATTTCAACAACGGGGAGATATCAAAAGAGCGTTTCGATTTTTTAAAAGATAAGAATTATGAAATTGTATCCCGGATGTTGGAAAAAAATATTAATTCACCTCTAACGTCTGCAGCTGGCAGATTATTCGATGCTGTCTCCGCGTTATGCGATATAAGAACCGAAGTTAACTACGAAGCACAAGCTGCCATTGAATTACAAATGATTGCCGACGAGAAAGAAAAAGGTTCTTATAAGTTTGATATAATTAACAACAATGAAACTAATAAGGTGAGTTTCGCGAAAATGATTTCCGGAATTATAAATGATTTGAAATCGGATATTCCTAAAAGTAAAATTTCGGCAAAGTTTCATAATACAATTGCCCGCGTCATTCTGGAAACGGCAAAACTTATTCATAAACAAAGGGGAATTAATAAAGTGATTCTAAGCGGAGGAGTTTTTCAAAATTCATTACTTTGCGATAAAACGTTAACATTATTGAAAAAAAACAACTTCGAAGTTTTTACCCATTCAAACGTTCCTCCTAACGACGGAGGGATATCATTAGGGCAAGCAGTTATAGGTTATTTCAAACATTTTAAAAATCAGAGGTATTAAAATGTGTTTATCAGTTCCAGGCAAAATAATATCGATAGACGAGAGCAATCCGGAATTAAAAATGGCTAAAGTTAATTTTGGCGGTGTGTCAAAAGATGTTTGTGTTCAATGGATCGATAACCCGAAAGTCGGCGAATATGTATTGGTGCATGTTGGTTTTGCTCTCAATAAAATAGATGAAAAAGAAGCCGACGAAACAATTAAACTCTTGAAGGAAATGGGAGATTTGGACGAAGATTTCAATTACTAATTTATTTTACATTTATCAAAAATCCGGTTTGAGAAATTAAAACATAAAATATACTAAAGAATTCAGAGACCCCGTAGCAGCAAAAAAACTTTCCGAAAGGATTAAATCGGTTACAACTAAATCGTGGACAATAATGGAGATTTGCGGCGGACAGACACACACAATAATGAAATATAATATTGATGAACTGTTACCCGACAAAATTAATTTAATTCACGGACCGGGTTGCCCCGTATGCGTTACTCCGTTGGAAATGATTGATAAAGCAATTGCAATTGCTTCGAGGGAAGATGTTATATTTACGTCTTTCGGCGATATGCTCCGGGTGCCGGGTTCTACATTAGACCTTCTCGGGGTTAAAGCAAACGGCGGCGATGTGCGAATGGTTTATTCACCTCTCGATGCCGTTAAAATTGCGGAAGAAAATCCGAACAAAAAAGTGGTCTTTTTTGCCGTCGGTTTCGAAACCACCGCTCCGGCAAATGCAATGGCTGCTATCCAAGCAAAACAAAAAGGATTAAAAAATTTCTCAATCCTGGTATCTCATGTCCTTGTTCCCCCGGCTATTGAAGCGCTTTTAGATTCGGAGAATTCAAAAATCAAAGGCTTCCTTGCTGCGGGTCATGTATGCACCGTAATGGGTTTTCACGAATATATTCCTCTCTCTAAAAAATATAACATACCGATTATCGTTACCGGTTTTGAACCGATTGACATTTTGCAAGGCATTTATGAATTGATTAAACAACTCGAAAACAACCGGGCCGAAGTGTTTAATGCCTACGGAAGGGTTGTTAGTAAGGAAGGTAACATACCGGCACAAAAATTATTATCGGAAGTATTTGAAATTGTCGATAGAAAATGGCGCGGGATTGGGGTTATTCCCAAAAGCGGATTTAAATTAAAAGATATTTACTCCGAATTTGATGCGGAAAAGTTGTTTGACGTTGGGGAAATTGAACAACAAGAGTCTCAATTTTGTATTTCCGGTGAAATTCTACAGGGAATTAAAAAACCCCAAGAATGTTCTGCTTTTGGGAAAGAATGCACCCCTGAACATCCTTTGGGTGCTCCGATGGTTTCTTCCGAAGGTGCATGCGCCGCTTATTTTCATTACTATAAACGAATTAATTAAAAATTATGAACATTATGAACTTAAATTGTCCGATACCAATTTCCGATTATCCGAAAGTTACTTTAGCTCACGGAGGCGGAGGAACATTATCCAATCAACTTATACAAAAAATGTTTTTCTCCCAGTTCGATAACGAACTGCTTAATACAACGCACGATGGAGCTATATTTAACGTGCCTTCCAACAGATTGGCATTTACAACTGATTCGTTTGTTGTAAAACCTATTTTTTTCCCGGGTGGAAATATCGGCGAATTGGCAATTAACGGAACGGTAAACGACTTGGCAATGTGCGGTGCAATTCCCAAGTTTATCTCGGTAGGATTTATTATCGAAGAAGGATTCGATATGGAAGACCTTTGGAAAATAGTACAATCAATTAAAGTTGCATCCGAAAAAGCCGGAGTTAAAGTTGTTACAGGCGATACAAAAGTTGTTGACAAAGGAAAAGGGGATAAAATTTTTATTAACACTTCCGGTATCGGGATAGTTGTTGACGGTGTAAACATAAATCCCAAAAACTGCAAACCCGGAGATAAAATTATTTTAAGCGGAAGAATTGCCGATCACGGCATCGCTATTATGTCTGCACGGGAAGGGCTTCAATTCGAAACCACGGTGGAAAGCGATACAGCCCCCTTAAACGAACTTGTTAGCTCGATTCTGGATGTGTCGAAAAATATAAAAGTTTTAAGAGACCCAACCCGTGGTGGAATTTCAAGCGCATTAAATGAAATTGCAGCTTCGGCTAACGTGGGAATAAAAATCCAAGAAGAAAAAATCCCCGTATCCGAACAAGTTGACAGTGCTTGCGAAATTCTCGGGCTCGATCCGTTGTATATTGCAAACGAAGGAAAACTTATAGCAATTGTTCCTCCAAACGACGCCGAAAAAATATTGGAAGCTATGCGACGAAATGATTACGGTAAAGAAGCTGAAATTATAGGTGAGGTGGTTTCGGATCATCCCAAAACAGTTGTGATGAAAACAACAATAGGAACAACCAGGATTGTTGATATGATTTCCGGAGAACAATTACCCAGAATTTGTTAAAATGAAATAAAGTAAAAGTTACCTTTTAATCAACATTTTTATCTGTAATTTTTTAAGTTATTTTATTTGATCTTGTTAAAATCAAAACATTCGTTTTTTCTACTAATTTTAAGGGAATTGTAATTGAGAAACAATACGTCACTTTCTCTAATAACAAAAAATGAAACAATGAGAACTATTCTGTCAAAAATTGACAGGGTAGTTAATTCGGACAGTTCGATTTTATTAATCGGGGAAACGGGAGTTGGTAAAGAGATCTTCTCGGATTACATTCACCGGACAAGTCACAGATCCGAACAACCTTATGTTAAAATTAGTTTGTCGGCAATTCCTCCGGATTTACTTGAAAGCGAATTATTCGGTCACGAAAAAGGTTCCTACACTAGTGCATCTAATGAGAAGAAGGGATTATTTGAGATAGCAAATAAAGGCACAATACTTCTTGACGATATAGACGATGTTCCAATGTCGATTCAAAAAAAATTATTGAGGGTTTTAGAAGCCAAAGAAATAATGCGAGTTGGGGGAACCGATGTGATCCCTATCGATGTAAGAGTAATTTCGGCTTCCAAAATTGATTTGAAAGAACTTGTAAAACAAAAAAAATTCCGTGCCGATCTTTTTTACCGGCTAAACGTTGTGCCAATACACATACCACCGTTAAGAGAGAGACGGGACGATATCCCTTTGCTTATTGATCATTTCCTAAAAATATTTTCACAAGGCAAAAAACTTACTGTATCTAAAGAAGCTTTGAAATTACTGGTTAATTATTCATGGCCCGGAAATGTAAGGGAATTAAAAAACGTTATTAAAAGACAAGCTTTGTTTACCGAAAAAGTAATTTACCCAAGCAATCTTTCGTTAGAAATTAGAAACGAAAACTCATGGCAAAACCTTCTTAAAAAATGCAACCAGTGTTTTATAGAAGAGTCGATAAATTTCGAGTCGGTTGTTTCTTGTTTGGAACATAATCTTTTATACAGTGCATTGGAAAAGACAAATGGAAACCAAACACAAGCAGCAAAAATTTTAGGATTAAATCTTTCGACATTCAGAGACAAAATAAAAAAGTACAAAAGCAAAAGTATTCCATAATAAATAATTGTCCACTTCGTTTCCTCACTTAAAACCTGCGGATTTCCACAAGTAAAAGTGCGGATTTCCATAAATCTAATTTTCGACCGTTTGTTTTCAGCCCGTATCATTGTATTTAACGCTGGCATATAATTTGCCCAATCGTATATAATTATCTATATGAAGACTAGTGAGTAAAGATAACCCCGACAAAATTACACTTCTCGGTGAAGTAGTTGAAACATTTGAACAAAGCGGTAAAAAATATGCAAAAATATTATTCAGGACAGGATATTTAGAAGTATGCGTGGAAAACTTATCGAATACCAATTTGGGCGATAAAGTAAAAATTTATGCTCACGTTTCAATCGACAAAGTAACTGATAAATTTATATTTATTTAATAAATGCAAAGGAGGATCCATGAAAATTAATTCCCCTACATATTGGGAAGCAATGCAGGCAAAAGGGGTTAATAGAAGAGATTTCCTTAAATACTGTGCGTGGCTCGGTGCGTTATTAGGCATTGAAGCCAGCGGTGTAGGTAAAATCGTACACGCAATGGAAACCAAAAAGCGATTGCCTGTAATCTGGCTTCACGGTCAAGAATGTACTTGCTGCAGCGAATCATTTATTCGATCTTCCCACCCGGTTGTTGCTAATGTAATTCTAGATGACATTTCTTTGGATTATACCGAAACTTTAATGGCAGCTTCAGGGTATCAAGCGGAAAAATCTTACCGGGATACAATTACCAAATACAAGGGCGAGTATATTCTATGTATGGAAGGTGCCATCCCAACGGGTAACGGAGGAGTTTATTGCTGCATCGGAGGACGTTCAATGGAACAAATTCTTAAAGAAGCCGCCGAGGGTGCCAAAGCAATTATCGCTTGGGGCAATTGTGCAACGCACGGGTGTGTTCAAGCAGCAAAACCCAATCCAACGGGAGCTACGCCGGTAAGAAAATTAATTAGCGGTAAACCTATTATTAACGTTCCCGGTTGCCCGCCGATTGCCGAAGTTATGACGGGAGTTATTGCCCACGTTCTTACATTCGATAGAATTCCCGCTTTGGACAGCATGGGACGACCGAAAGCTTTTTACTCCAGAAGAGTTCACGATTCCTGTTACCGCCGTCCGAATTACGATGCCGGTCTTTTTGTAGAAACTTTCGACGATGAAAATGCTAAAAAGGGTTATTGTTTATATAAAGTTGGATGCCGTGGTCCCGTAACATATAATTCTTGTGCAATAATGAAATGGAATAACGGTGTTAGTTACCCTATTCAATCCGGTCACGGTTGTATAGGATGCAGCGAACAGAATTTTTGGGATAACGGTCCGTTCTACAAACATTTACCGTCTTTCCCCGGTTTCCCGATTGAAAAAACTGCGGACGATATATGCATTGCGATTGGTGCCGCTACGGCAGCGGGAATTGCCGCTCATGCAATAACAACAAATATCAGAAAGAGAGCGGAAATAAAAGAAAAAGTTGAAAAAGGAAGAATAAAAAATATAGAAAAAGAAGAGGGGGTGAACAATGGCTAAAAGAATTGTAGTTGACCCGATTACAAGAATTGAAGGTCATCTTAGGATAGAGGCTGAAATAGAAAACGGTAAAATAGTTGACGCTTATAGTGCCGGAACCATGGTAAGAGGAATTGAAATTATATTAAAAGGGCGTGATCCGCGAGATGCATGGGCTTTTACCGAACGTGTTTGCGGTGTTTGTACAACCGTTCATGCTTTAGCTTCTTGTAGAACGGTTGAAAACGCACTCGATATTAAAATACCTCCAAACGCGGAATTGGTACGAAACCTTATGTTTTCCGCCCAGCAAATGCAAGATCACGTAATACATTTTTATCATCTTCATGCTTTGGATTGGGTGGATGTTGTTAGCGCATTAAAAGCCGATCCCAAAGAAACCAGCAGAATTGCCCAAAGTATTTCCAATTGGGCAAAAAGCAGTCCGAAATATTTCTCCGATCTCCAAAAAAGATTAACCAACTTTGTTAATAGCGGGCAATTGGGAATTTTTGCGAACGGATATTGGGGTCACCCGGCTTATAAACTTCCGCCCGAAATAAACTTAATCGGTGTCGCTCATTATTTGGAAGCGTTGGAATGGCAAAAGGAAGTTATTAAAATTCATACCATTCTCGGCGGAAAAAATCCTCACCCCAATTATCTTGTTGGCGGTGCTCCCATATCAATCAATATCGATGAAGCAAATGCATTGAATATGGAAAGATTAAACATTATTCATAAACAATTAAAAGATGCAAAAGAATTCATTAACCAAGTGTACATTCCCGATATTCTTGCCGTTGCCCCTTATTATCTCGAATGGAGCAAAATCGGCGGTGGTCTGAAAAATTATTTGGCCTATGGCGATTTGCCTACAAACGGATATAATGATGTTTCCAGCTTTAAACTTCCCCGTGGAATTATACTTGACAGAAACTTGAACGAAGTAATTGATGTTGACGGTACCGATGAAGAACAAATCAAAGAATACATAGCTCATTCGTGGTATGAATATGAAGACGGTAGCAGTGGACCCAAACACCCGTGGCATGGTGAAACAAAATTAAATTATACCGGTCCGAAACCACCTTACGAATACCTCGATGTAAAAAATAAATATAGCTGGTTGAAAACTCCGCGATGGAAAGACAAACCGATGGAAGTCGGACCTTTAGCCAGAATGCTGGTTTCATATGCTAAGGGTGTTCCCGAAGTTAAAGGTTTAATTGATACCGTATTGGGAAAATTGAATGCACCGGCTTCGGTTTTATTCTCGACCTTAGGCAGAACAGCGGCAAGAGCAATAGAAGCTGCGGTTGTTGCCGATTGGGCTTTGGAATTTTATAACCAACTCATCTCAAACATTAAAAACGGCGATACCCGTATGGCAAATATGGAGAAATGGGACCCTGAAACTTGGCCGAAAGAAGCGAAAGGAGTAGGTATGACCGAAGCCCCGAGAGGTGCCTTGGCTCATTGGATAAGTATTAAAGATAAGAAAATTGATAATTATCAACTTGTCGTTCCGACAACTTGGAACGGTTCCCCCCGTGATGCTAACGGGAATCGTTCCGCATTCGAAGAATCATTGATCGGAACTCCGGTCGCCGATCCGGAACAACCCTTGGAAATTTTAAGAACTATCCATTCATTCGATCCGTGTCTGGCTTGTTCCGTTCATCTCTACGATGAAAAAGGCACTTATGTTCATAGAGTAGAAACATTTTAGGAGATGGCGATGGAAAAAAACACAGTATTAAAAAGAGTATATGTTTGGCAATTACCCGTGAGGTTTTATCATTGGTTAAATGCCCTTTGCATATTAATTTTAGCAATAACGGGTTATATAATCGGGAATCCTCCGGCTATACAAAGCGGAACCGAAGCATTTAAAGGATATTGGTTCGGTACCGTAAGATTTATTCATTTCGTTACCGCCTTTGTATTTTTCTTTAATTTCGTTTTTAGAATCTATTGGGGTTTTGTCGGTAACCGTTTTGCCAAATGGAATAATTTTATTCCTTTTAAAAAATCGGATTGGAAAGGGATGTTACGCATTATTATGATTGATATTTTACAGAAGGAATCCCGCCCGTTAAGAAAAATCGGGCACAATTCACTAGCCGGATTTACTTATTTTATCCTCTTTATAATATTCTTACTGCAAAGTATAACGGGTTTCGGTTTGTATTCAGCCATGAGCACTTCGTGGTTCCCAAAATTGTTTTCCTGGATAGTTCCGTTTTTAGGAGGCGATCTCCAAGCCCGGCAGTTGCATCATGTTTTGATGTGGTTTTTCATTCTCTTCGCTTTCGTGCATGTGTATTTGGTTTTTTATCACGATTATGTTGAAGGCAGGGGAATTATTTCTTCTATGGGCGGCGGTTGGAAATTTATAGAACGGGAAATCAAATAAGTTAACATTTTCATTGCGGGATTTTATCCCGCATTTTTATTATAAAACAATATTTTCCATAAGGTTTATGAATAATAAAATTTTGATCATGGGTATCGGCAATGTTTTACTCGGTGATGAAGGAATTGGTGTGCACGTAATTAATTCTCTCAAAAAGAAAACTTTTCCGAATTATGTCGATATTGTTGACGGGGGAACCGGGGGATTCCACTTACTTTCGTATTTCCACGACTATCCGAAAATGATAATGATTGATGCCACAATGGATGGAAATCCACCTGGCACAATATCCGTGCTTAAACCGAAATTTGCATCCGATTTCCCAACAGCATTAAGCGCCCATGATATCGGACTTCGCGATTTGATTGAGACCGCCATAATTTCCAACGGATTACCCGAAATCGTTTTAATTACTATTTCCATCGACAGAATTCAAAATATGGTAATGACTCTCTCGCCGGAAGTAAAAAACTCAATTCCGGGTATTATTAGTTTAATACAAAAAATTTTAAGCAGTTCCTAGGATTTAAACCACTTATTGAAAAATCATTAATACAAACAGAGAAAATCACTTTCCCAAAGCGGTTATTGTCGTCATTAACAATATTATACCGGAAGCATTTTTGTCTTCGCCGTTGTTCCGAGGAATATGTTTAACGATTCGAAGCCGGTTACCCGGCTTTTATTCAAGCATATTTTTCCGCATAAATTTTTCTGAGCAATTTTTTATCGAGCTTACCAACGCTTGTTTTGGGAATTTCTTCTACAAAAATAAAGCGGTTAGGAATTGCCCATTTTTCTATTTTACCGGTTTCAACGAAAGACATTAACATTTCGTTAATTGATTTTTCAGCTTCCTCATCAGAAGGTGCGTCTGAGGTTTTAACCGCAAAAGCAACGGGACGTTCACCCCATTTTTCGTCGGGAACACCGATTACCGCGGCTTGTGCAACGTACTTACTTTGTTCAATCATATTTTCAAGATCGAGCGAGGATACCCATTCGCCTCCGGTTTTTATTACGTCTTTCAGTCTATCGGTAATTTTAAAATATCCGTCTTCGTCTCTGTAAGCGATATCGCCGGTATGCAGCCAACCGTCTTTCCAAAGCTCTTTGGATTTTTCTTCAACTTTAAAATAACCTCCGGTCAACCACGGAGCGCGGACAACTATTTCTCCGACGTTGCCTTTTCCTCTCGGTTTTTCATTCATGTTTTCGTCCACCACTTTAAGTTGAACGAGCGGTACCGGGAAACCGGTACGTGTCACCAAATCCAACCTTTCTTCGAAATCGGCGTTTTCCTTACCTGGTCTTAATGTTGCCAAGGTCAATAAAGGTGCGGTTTCGGAAAGACCGTATCCGCTCATCACTTGTATATTACGTTCCATAGCCTTTCTAGCAAGAGATTTTGTTAAAGCCGAACCGCCTATTACCACTTTCCAAAATGAGAAATCTAAATTTGCAGTTGCCGGATTATCCAAAATCATCTGGAGAATTGTGGGAACGCAATGGGAAACGGTCACTCTGTGTTGAAAAATTAGTTTAACCAACAATTCGTCGTACCGGCCGGGATAAATTTGTCTTACGCCCAGCATTGTTGCTACATACGGCATTCCCCAAGCGTGAACGTGAAACATCGGAGTTAACGGCATATAAACATCGTGAATGGTTACGGATATCGGATTATTGAAATTTCCGAACGACATTGCCAAAACAAGAGAATGCAATACCAATTGACGGTGAGTAAAATAAACGCCTTTTGGATTTCCGGTTGTACCCGTTGTGTAAAACGTAGTTGCAATGGTGTTTTCGTCCAATTCGGGAAAGTCGTAATAATCATTTTGTTTTTCAAGCAGTTTTTCGTATTCGCCAACCGTTTCAAATTGCGGTTCATAGTTTTCGTCGCCGTCCGAGATATAAATTATTTTTTTCACCGTTTCGAAATTTGCTTTAATCTTCATTATTAAAGGTTCAAAATCTTTGTGGACAACGAGAATCTTATCTTCGGCGTGATTGATTGTATAAAGCATTTGATCGGGTGAAAGTCTAACATTAACATGATGCAGAATCGCGCCCATCATGGGAACGGCAAAGTAATGTTCAAGATACCGGTGGCTATCCCAATCAACAACGGCAACCATATCCCCTTTTTCCACGCCTAATGATTCAAGCAGGTTGGCAAGTTTGTTTACGCGTTTGTAAAAATCGACATAAGTATAGCTGAACGAATCTCGATAAAAGATTTTTTCATCGGGTTTCCAATCCAATACATGATTGAGAAGTTGTTTGATGGTGAGTTGGTATTTGTAACCAAAATCAATAAACTTTTCCATAGAGTTACCTCTTTTGGTTAATAAATAATATTTTAAAGATGTTTCAAAGAGCCGGCTTAATATGTAAACAAATTAAGAAATTTATTCTTAAAATTCATTGGGAATAAAAAATAATTTAATGCGGTGAAAATATTTCGGCGAAAAATTGAATTAATGTTAAAAGTCCGATTAAAACAGAAATAATAACCAGTACCGATCTTTCCCTAAATTTAACAATACTTACCACTCCGCTGAAAAAAGCTCCGGCGCCGCATATCCAAGCCAAAACAACGGGCACGGATAACAGAGGATTAGCAAAAAAAAGTCCGTCCGCCCTTCTGACCGAAAGCGACAAAGATTAAAAATATACCAAAGAAAAAAATGAATAATAAAAGAAATGCCAGTGTTTTTTTACCTGCTCCGGTTTTTGGTATGAAATACATTTGCAGTCCCCCATAAACGATTGTATAAAAAATATTATACAGCAGTGAAAAATGAATATTTCTCACATGTTAATTAAACATGTGTTGCCGTTGTATTTATTTAAATTTTTAATTTTTCAACTACACACGTTCGGGGAACCGGCTTTGGAAAATACGGAGCAATCTCCTTGACAATCATTCAAAGTAAGTTTACCGTATGCTCCATTTAAGCCTTCGGGATAAACAACGATAAACTTCACTGTTTCTGCTAAATTCATCCACGGTTAATTAGTGTCTTAAATCCGCTTTCGCCGGTCATATCTTTAATATATATTCCTCCACTGTGCATGAAGTTCGAATACTAACGGATTAGAAATATTCTTAATACTTTCGGCAATACAAATAGCAGTTTGTTTAAAAATAATTCGAATATTTTTTACAAAAAAAGATTCATAGAAATTATTTTTTATTAAAAATACATTCATATTTTATAATAGACTGAAATATCAATTAGTTAATTCAAATGCCAATTTAATTCCTTCAATAACCATATTTGTTCCTATTATTGCTAAAATCAATCCCATTATTTTTCCAACTACTGCAATTACATTTGTTCCTATTTCTTCTAGTAGAAATTCACTCATATTAAAAAACACATAAGTTATGTAACACATTACCGCAAAAACCAAAATGACAATACCGATTTTCAGATAGCCGGAATTTGCAACAAAATTCATTGCAGTAACAATTGTACCGGGTCCGGCTAATATTGGTATAGCAAGCGGTGACACGGCTATGTTTTCATCTATCTTTGCATTCTTTAAATGAGTTACCGAGGATTTTTTTGATTGTAACATTTCAAAGCCAACGTAAAAAACCAAAATTCCACCGGTGATTTTAAATGCCGGAATTGTAATTCCAAACAATTCAAATATAAATTTTCCGAGAACAACAAATGAAAATACAATAAAAAAAGCGGTAACAGTCGCTTTTTTACTGATGCGTTTTTGTGTTTCGTTATCTGCATTCTGCACTAATGACAAAAATATCGGTATGTTTGCAATAGGATTCATTATTGCAAAAAATCCGGTAAACACGGTTATTATAAATGTTAATATATCATTCATTTAGTACTACAGTTTAATAACCTGAAAATCGTCAAAGTATGTTACGGCATCGGCTTTAGTCCATAAACCGATTTTTCCTTCATTCGTAAAAGTTTCATCTTTCACCTTAAACAATTCCTTTCCGTTTAAAAACACTGTAAACAAATCACCTTTAACTGTCAATGCTAATTCGTTCCAATCGTTACCAAGCGGCGGAACATCCACGCCATAAGTTCTCCCTTTGCCAACCAGCGGCAAATCGGTTCTTCTGCCGTTTACTACCTTGTATAGCACAACGTTATCTTCCAACGGATTTGCACGAACAACATAGTAATTATCGGCATTGGTAAAACGCCAAACAAAACCGCCGCCTTGGTCTTTTCTGCCTTTCACTCCTTTCATTTTAACTTTTAACTTAACATCTTTTGTTTTAAATCCGTCATACACAATAACGTTGAAATGATAATTCGGATTATCGTCTGAAAGCTGGGCAAGAACTTTGTTTCCGTTATCGTCAATATTTTTCCAATCTGTACCATTACCTCTACCTGTAAAATATTGCGACCAACCGGAAGGTAATTTGTTTACTTCATATTCCTCAAATGTAAATATTGTGTCGTTAATTAAAACCGGTGCGCTTTCGGTTGCTTGTTTAACTTTTTGGTTTTCTTCGGGAGATTTGCTTTGCGCTTGATTGCAACCGAATAAAACTACAATACTCAAAATTATGATGGTCGGAATTCTCATAGCTTCCTCCTTAAATTCTTCTCAAAAAAACCTCATTAATATTCCAAGAAATATTTCACAAATGTATCTTCAGATTTTTTAATTTCTTCAACCGTTCCCGTTTCCACTATTTTACCTTCATCCATAACAACAATTTCATCAGAAATTGCAAAAGCTTCCCTATGATCGTGGGTAACGTAAATGATAGAAAGATCAAAATTTTGCTTTAACTTTTTTATGTATTCCAATATTTTTCTTTTAAGTTTAACATCCAAATTGGCAAGCGGTTCATCCATAAGTAAAATTTCCGGTTTCAATACAAGCGCACGGGCAATTGCTACAAGCTGTTTTTGTCCGCCCGAAAGCTGATTAGGATATTTTTCCGAATGTTCACCGATACCGAAAAATTCCAACATATCAAAAACTTTGCTTTTTACATCATTTTCTCCACGCTCTTCCAATCCGAAAGCAATATTTCTGTAAACAGTGAAGTGCGGCCATAGAGCTAAATCTTGAAAAATAAATCCGACATTTCTTTTATGCGGCGGAATAATAATCCGGTTCTCTTCCGTTACAATTTTATTATTAATTTTAATTTTTCCTGATTGAGGTTTTTCCAATCCGGCAATAAGTCGCAATATTGTTGTTTTTCCACAGCCCGAACCGCCGAGAATACAAGTAAGATTATTCTTTATCACATTCAAACTTAAGTTACGGAAGGTTTCTTTTCCGCCATAGGTATGAGTTATGTTAATTAGTTGTATCATTCCGGCAAGTAATATTTTTTTAGAAACATATTAACAATTAAGTAAAAAATTAATATTGTGAACAATGTAATCGAAAAAACAATTAAAATCATTGAACTTGTTAACGATTGAGGTGCGTTTGCCATTATAGTGAAAACCTTGATTGGCATAATTTCACTTCCGGGCGGATAAAGCATTATGGTCATACCGAGTTCTTCTAAACTAAAAACAAAGCCGATAACAAATGAAGCTAGCATTGCCGGCAGAACAAAAGGAAAAATAATATTCCATAATTGCGATAAAGGTTTGATACCTTCAAGAGAAGCAACTTCCAAAAACGATTTGGGTATTTGCTTAAGCGAGTTTTCAATAACTTTATACGAAATAAAAGAAAATTTACCTGCATACCCGATTACAATTATAGCAAAACCGGCATAGATGAAATTAAAAGCGGGACGATTATAAAACTTTATTAAACTTATTGCGAAAATTATTGAAGGGATTGCAAAAACGATTAACAATGTCCAGTCGAATATTTTTTTCATCTCCGTACCGGGATTCCGGAAAGTGAAATAGGCTACAGCAAAACCAATTACAACAATCAATGCCGCACCGCTTAATGCCAATATAAACGATGTGAAAAACGTAGGCAATAATAATACGAATGCTTTTTCCAGAATACCGATTCCATTCCGAAAAGCCTGGGAAACGAGTATAATTAAAGGCAAAAGAATTGAAGCAACAAACCAAAAACCTATAAACAAATATCCGTATTTATTTTTGCTTTGCAATTGATATGTCTTGCTTGTTGTTCCCTTGCTTCCGATCGATAAAAACGGTGATCCCGAAATATATTTTCTTTCCGTAACAAGCAGCACCATACAGATTACCACAAGCAGCATCGATTGAAATACGGCAAGCGAATGATTATAAAACGCGGAAAACTGTTTAAATATTTCAGTTGTGAAAACTTGTACACCGAGAAATGCGGGTACGGAAAATTCCGAAATGCTGAAAATGAACACGAGAACAAAAGAAGTGAAAATCGCCGTTTTAATTAAGGGTAAAATTATTTTAACAACCACTCTTCCGAATTTTGTTATTACCAAACCGCTCTCTTCCATAGCGGAATCAATATTTGCAAGTGCACTCCCGATAATTAAAAACGATAAAGGCGTAAAAACGGTGGTTAACACTAAAATCATACCGGAAACAGAATAAATGAAATTAGTATTATTAAACATCAAATAGAATAAATCTTTCCAGGCAACCGCCCAAATATACGGCGCTATAAACAGCGGCAAGAGTAAAACCACTTTGAAAAAATTTCGTCCTCTCAGATTCGTCTTATATATCAGAAAACCGATAATTACTCCCAATATAGTTGAGATAAAACCGACCATTGAAGCAATCAGAATACTTTTCAGTAAAAGCTCTAAGTTACTTAAATCGAATGATGCAAGATTATTATAAAGGGAAGTCCAATTTAAAACCGTATCACCAAAGACATAGAATACCGGTAATACTACAAATAATAAAAACAAAGCGAAGACCGACAAGCACAGTTTACAGCGCAATTTATATACTTTAAATTTTTAGAAATCCATTTAGCAATTATTTACTTTACTCAACCGGCGGTTTTAATTTTACTTTTTATCATACCGGGAAAATTGCTCTAAAATTTTTACAATACTATTCAATTTTTCCGCCGTTTTTTCATAATCTATTTTCATCGGAATGATATTATCCAAAGAAGGAACATTTACCGGTACGGATACGCCTTTGTGCAATGGCATTTGTGCGCAGCTTTGTGCGAGTTTGGCTTCTGTCTCTTTGCTTATTAAGTAATCAAATAACCTTTTCGCATTTTCCGCATTATGTGAATTCTTAATTAAACATACGGTGTTCGGCATAATCAAGCTTCCCAAACCGAGCGGTTTTTGGTCCAAAAATACAATACCGATATCCGCTCTTTCTTTTAACGCTTCGTTTGCGTCATCCGTATCTGTTAAACCGCAAACCGCTTCACCCTGCACAACGCGTTTTTTCACATCACCGTTGCTCGAAGCGATAACAACTTTATTTTTTTCAAGTGCGGCTAAAAATTCTTTTGCTTTTTCGTCGCCCAATAAAGTAAATAGTGCCGCAAAGTGAAAGGTTGTTGTTCCGAATAAAGGATTTGCAATTACAACCTTCCCTTTATATTTCTCTTTTGTTAAGTCAAAGATTGACTGCGGAACATCCTTTTCAGGTAAAAGCTTTTTATTATAAATTAAAACCCTAGCCCTTGCGGAAAAGCCTGTCCAGTGATTTTCCGGGTCTTTGAAAACCGGATTAATATCATCGGCTACGTGGGAACGATACGGTGAAGTAATTCCTTTTTGCTTCAATACTATTGCGCGCATCGGATCGCCGCTCCAAAACAAATCGCATTGCGGATTGTCCTTCTCGGCAATTAATCTGTTCAACACTCCGGTTGATTTTGTTTCTTCCGTATCGAATACGGCTTTCACTTTTATTCCGGTTTCCTTTTCGAAGTCTTTTAAAATTGGTTCCGAAAAAATTTGATCAACACTTGTATAAACAACAACTTCATTTGAATTGGAGTTACAACTTAATAACATATTAGATAAGAGGATAGCGAGCAATAATTTCCCTTTATTCATAGTATCTGACCAACTTTTTTTGTTTCAAAAATGTCAAATAAAAAATAAATGTAAACAAAGTTGTGAACAATCGAAATACAACTCCTTCTAATAATAATATAACTTTCAACTAAATTTGCCATTGCTTGATGCAATAACGAACAAGTAAATATTAATATAATTTTAAAGCTATTTATTTCTTAACTCTAAAAGCTTGGTTATCAAAAACCGGTTGGGAAGGTACCTTGACAATATTATATTCAAACTTTGTTATTTTGTGACAATCATTGCACACCTTGGTCAAATTTTCATAATTGGTTTTAAAATCCCGAACACTATTTTTCTTAATCGCTTTGCTTAGGCTTTCCAGTGCGGGTTTAATCATATCAATATCTTTACTTTCTTCCCTCCGTCCTTGATACTTTTTAATATCGTCAAGCAATTCGTTAATCTCATGAATTTCGAAATCGGCCAATTTCCAATTTTCATTAATTCCAGCAAACCAAAGTTTCGAATGATGAATTTGCACTCCGCTCATTATTTCCCCGAACCCAGGTTTATAAACATTTGCCAATTCGGTTTTCAAACTGTCGATTCTCATTTGTAGTTCAGTAATCTTTTCCGTTTCAAGTCCGCATGAGGTTAGTCCAATAACAGTTAAAATTGCAATTAGATTTTTCATTATTATATTCCTTTTATAGGATAAAATAAAAATTGTGCGAACGGAATTGGTACTAAAAATTTTATAAGTTATCCTTTACAAAACTATCTCTAAATTTTGAATATTCCCAAATTACTTATTAGGAAGATAAAACAAATTTATTTTAATTTCCGCAATAAAAAAGCGGCTTGAGATTTCTCTCAAACCGCTGTTGACGATAATCAATTAACGACACAATTAATAAAAAACCCGGTCAGTTCAAATCAAATCTATCCAGATTCATTACTTTCGTCCATGCTTTAACAAAATCTTCGGTGAATTTTTCCTTCGAATCATCACAAGCATAAACTTCCGCAACCGCACGCAATTCGGAATGGTGACCGAAAATCAAATCAACTCTGGTGGCAGTCCATTTTTCTTTTCCGGAATTCATATCGATTCCCTTGAACAGTTCTTTGTCTTCCGATATTGCTTCCCATTTTGTGTTTAAGTCGAGCAAGTTTACAAAAAAGTCGTTCGTTAATTTTTCCGGTTTGTCCGTAAACACTCCATGATTCGATTTATCGAAGTTTGCATTTAAAACCCGCATTCCGCCTACAAGAACAGTAAGTTCGGGAACAGTAAGAGTTAACAATTGCGCTTTATCGATTAACAATTCTTCGTCCGGAACTTTACAACTTTTATTCTTATAATTTCTGAACCCGTCCGCTAGCGGCTCCAATACTTTAAAAGATTCAATGTCTGTTTGTTCCAACAGAGCATCATTTCTGCCGGGCGAAAAAGGTACTTTAATTTCAAAGCCGGCATCGTTTGCCGCCTTTTCAACCGCAGCCGAGCCGCCGAGAACTATCAAATCGGCAAGGGAAACTTTTTTGTTTCCGGTCTGTGCATCATTAAATTCCTTTTGAATATTTTCCAGTATTTGCAATACTTTCTTCAGTTGCGCGGGATTATTTACTTCCCAATCGATTTGAGGTTCGAACCGTATTCGCGCACCGTTCGCACCGCCGCGTTTATCCGAATTACGGAAAGTTGAAGCCGAAGCCCACGCGGTAGAAACAAGCTCGGAAATACTCAATCCGGAACTCAGTATTTTGTTTTTCAACTCTTCAACATCCGAATCATCGATTAATTCGAAATCAACCGCCGGAATCGGGTCTTGCCAAATCAATTGTTCGTCCGGCACTTCCGGACCGAGATAACGCGAGACGGGACCCATATCCCGGTGAGTTAACTTAAACCACGCACGCGCAAAAGCGTCTTCAAGTTCTGCGGGGTTTTCCAAAAACCTTTTTGCAATACGAGAATAAACCGGATCCATTTTTAACGCGAGGTCTGCCGTTGTCATAATCGGCGCATATCTTTTTTCCGGGTCGTGCGCATCCGGAACTGCCGTATCGGCACCGGGACCCACGGCACGCCATTGCCATGCACCGGCCGGACTTTTCTCCAAATTCCATTCATAACCGAATAAAGTTTCGAGGTAGCTGTTATCCCATTTTGTGGGCGTCGGTGTCCACGCACCTTCTATTCCGCTTGTAATGGTATCGGAGCCTTTACCCGTACCGAAAGAACTTTTCCATCCCAAACCTTGTTCTTCGATACTTGCAGCTTCAGGATCTGCACCGACCAACGAGGGGTCGCCCGCGCCGTGGCATTTCCCGAAAGTATGTCCGCCGGCAATCAAAGCAACGGTTTCTTCGTCGTTCATTGCCATGCGGGAAAAAGTTGTTCTTATATCTTCGGCGGATTTTAGAACATTAGGCTCCCCGCCCGGACCTTCGGGATTAACGTAAATCAATCCCATCTGAACCGCAGCCAGCGGGTTATCCAAATCGTTTTCGCCGGAATGCCTTTTATCGTCGAGCCATTCGGATTCGGAGCCCCAATCGGTATCAAGTTCCGGTTCCCAAATATCTTCGCGCCCGCCGGCAAATCCGAAAGTTTTAAATCCCATCGATTCCAATGCACAATTGCCTGCAAGTATCATCAAATCCGCCCATGAAATTTTCTTCCCGTATTTTTTCTTTATCGGCCATAACAATCTACGCGCTTTATCAAGATTAACATTATCAGGCCAACTGTTAACGGGAGCAAAACGTTGATTTCCTGAAGAAGCTCCGCCGCGACCATCTGCAATGCGGTATGTTCCGGCACTGTGCCAAGCCATACGTATGAATAATGGTCCGTAGTGACCGTAATCGGCAGGCCACCAATCCTGCGAAGTTACCATTAATTCGTTAATATCTTTTTTAACTTCTTCCAAATTTAAACTTTCGAATTCTTTTGCGTAATCGAATTCTTTTCCCATTGGATCGGATTTTTCGGAATGTTGTCTTAAAATATTCAGATTCAATCTTTCAGGCCACCATTTGGTGATCGGATCGCCGCTACTGATTGCGTGATTTACATGCCCGTGAAAAGGACATTTGCCGTTTCCCGAGTTGTTGTTGTTTTCGTTCATTTTTTCTCCGGTAATTTTTTAATTAGGATAATTGTATTTACAAGATATTTATTATTTTTGATAGATAAAAACGATAATTTTAATAACATTATTGATAATATCGATGAATCTTCAACAAATAGAATACATTCTTGCGGTAGCGGAATTAAAAAATTTCAGCCGTGCGGCGGAGAAATGTTACATTACGCAATCCACGTTAAGCACAATGATTTGTAAGTTTGAAGATGAAACCGGTATAAAAATATTCGACCGTAAAACAAAACCGGTTTCGGTTACAAAAGAAGGCGAAGAAATAATCCGTCAATTGAAAAATATTGCAAAGGAAATTGATGTACTCAACGAAACGGTTCAAAACATTAAAGGTGAACTTTCCGGCGAATTGAAAGTCGGTATAATTCCAACCGTTGCCCCGTTTATACTTCCCGAATTTTTAAACGGCTTCGCTAAAAAATTTCCGGGCATTAACATTTCCGTTAGCGAAATGACGACGGAAAACATAATTGAATCGATTAAACGAAGGGATTTGGACATAGGAATATTAGCAATTCCTTTAGATGATAAAATGATTAAGGAAATTGCCCTTTACAACGAACCCTTCGTATTGTACGATTGCTCAAATAAGTATAAGCCGGAATATGCGGACATCAACAAAATAGAATTCGATAAGTTTTGGCTTTTATCGGAAGGGCATTGCCTGAACACACAAGTTAAAAGAATTTGCGATTTGGAAAACAAAGAGAATATAACGGGAATTAATTTTGATTTTAAAGCAGGCTCAATTGAAAGCCTGGTTCGATTCGTAAGGAAAAACAAAGGCATGACCTTATTGCCATACCTTGCAACACTTGATTTTCCCAAGAGGGAACGAAATAAAATCACTAATTTCCAATCGCCCGTTCCGGTAAGAACAATAGGTTTGGCAGTGCATAAGCATTTTGTAAAGACAAGAATATTGGAGCTTTTACAATCGGAAATAAAAGATAAAATTGTTCCGCTGTTAAACTTTGAGAAACATGATGAATTTATTGTATCGCCGGTGTAGCAACATTAACCGGAGTTAAAAATTAATTGGTAACAGCGATGAGAAGTGCACGGTAACACTTTTAGTAATTCATAATCATATTTTTTAAATTAATTACGCTAAACAACAATTATTTTATAAATATTGATTCTGTTTTTCTTTTATCAATTTAAATTACAATTTTATGTATAAATTTTTTATAATTTCTATCTATGTATATGGAAAATCTAATTAATCATATCTCGCAGCAAAGCATACAAAATTTTTTCAGAAACAAATCTGATAAATTCACTCCGGCAAAACAAGATTACTCCCACTATATCAAAGAAGACAGCTCGAGCTATTTTTCTGAAATTACCAAACTGGGCTCAATTGAGTTTGAAACAACCGAAGAATTAATAATAATTTCCGGGAAATGTGAAAATGAACTTACCGAACGCAGCAGCAAGCTAAAACAATATAATATTGCTAAAACCATTTTAAAAGAAGAACGAAAAGATGCAGCTATCTTTATTTTTTATGATGAAAACGGAAATTTTCGCTTTTCACTTGTTACAGCGCAATATAAAGGAATAAAAAGAGAATATACTACTTATAAACGCTATACATATTTTGTAAGACCTGAAAACCCAAATAAGACTTTTAGAATTCAAATCGGGAAAGCGGATTTTTCTTCTATTGAAAATATTTTAAAAGCCTTCTCAATTGACGCAGTAACAGATTATTTCTACAAAGAATTTAAGCCAAACTTTGATAAACTTACAGACCGTGTATTGGGTAACGCACCCAAACAAGTAAAACAAGATTTTGTATTACTTTTTATTATCCGTACAATTTTTATTGGCTTTGTTCAAAAAAAGGGTTGGTTAAATAAAGACGAAGAATTTATACAAAATTATTGGAAAGAATATAAACAAAACTACTCAGGACAAAATTTATTCTATGATGAATGGCTCAAACCACTGTTTTTCCATGCTTTGAATAGTCCGCCAGGGAAAAAAATAATAAACCGCTCCACGCCTTTTTCAAAAGAAACAGAAACCGCTTTACAAATGGCGCCTTACTTAAACGGAGAGTTATTTAAAGAAAAAAAGGGCTATGACGATTTAGAATTAAGCTTGCCTGATACTGCAATCGAAGAATTTTTAGAGTTTTTATTCTCTTATAATTTTACTATTGAAGAAAACACACTTTACGATCAAGAACTTGAATTGAATCCCGAATTTCTCGGAATAATATTCGAACGCCTTGTGAACAAAGAAGATGGCGCTGTTTATACTCCAAGAACCGAAGTTGATTTTATGTGCCGAATTTCACTTGTAAAATGGCTTGAGAAAAATTCCAATGTAAATAAAAAGAAAATTTATCATCTTCTGTTCGATCAACAAAATTCTTCTTTTCCCAATTTGATTTTAGATAGTAACGAAAAAGAAGAAATAGCAAAATTATTACAAAGCGTAACTGTTTGCGATCCGGCGGCGGGTTCGGGGGCTTTTCCGGTTGGTATGATGCAAGTTCTTTTTGAAACGCTTTCAATCCTTTCGCCAAATACACAAACCGAATTCGAAAGAAAAAAAGAGATAATTAACCGTTCGCTTTACGGAGTTGAAGTTAAACAGTGGGCGGTTTGGATAAACCAGCTTCGTCTCTGGCTTTCCCTGTTTATTGACATGCCAGATGAATTTAAAAACTCGCTTGAGCCATTGCTTCCAAATCTTGAATTTAAAATTAGGCGCGGCGATTCGCTGGTTCAAAGGATCGGCGATAAACCATTCCCAATTGATAGCCATGCAAATATTTCTTCGCAAATTAAAAAACAAATTACCGAGCTAAAGAGAGAAAAAACTAATTTCTTTTATGGTAAGAGCAGACTTAAAGCTGAAGATATTAAGAAAAAAGAAAGCTCTATTTTCAGAGCAATTATCGATGAGCAAATTACCGAACGGGAAAATAGTTTAAGATTATTCGGACAAAGCAACGAAGGCGATGTAAATATTTTTGGCGAGGTTGACCAAAAAGAAGAACTGCGCCTGCAAATGAGCGAAAAGAAAAAAGAACAGCTAAAAAAAGAAATTGAAGAGTTAAAGGCGGAACGGGAATCTTTTAAAGAAGAACATCCGCTCGTGTGGAATATTGAATTTGCGGAAATATTTTTTGAGAAAAAAGGTTTCGATATTATTATCGGTAATCCACCGTATGTTAGGCAAGAAGATATAACCGACCCTGAAAACAAACTACCGCCCAAAAATTATAAAGAAGCACTGCGTCAATCAATTTACGAGGAATTTCCAGATTATTTTTACGCAAAAAAGGATAAATCAAAATTGGCGAAAAAGATTGACGGCAAATCCGATCTTTATACTTTCTTTTATCTTAAATCACTAAAATTGTTAAACCGCAAAGGCATTCATACATTCATTTGTTCCAACTCATGGTTGGATGTCGGCTTCGGCAAATGGTTGCAAGAGTTTATTCTAAACAACACACGGATGCAGTTAATAATTGATAACCATGCCAAACGCTCTTTTGCTTCTGCTGATGTGAATACAATTATCTCTGTATTTGACGCGCCGCAAAAAAATGTTGATGAAAACTATAAAACAAAATTTGTCGCATTCAAAAAACCATTTGAAGATGTAATAAATACGGAAAATTTATTACTAATCGATTATGCCGAAACAATCATTAAAGACGAAGACTTTAGAGTATTCCCTATTACATACAAAGAATTGAAAGAAGCGGGAACCGTTTATGAAAATGAAAACGATAAAAAACTTGGAATCGGTAAATATGAAGGCGACAAATGGGGCGGTAAATATTTAAGAGCGCCGGATATTTACTGGACTATAATGGAAAAGGGGAAAGATAAATTTGTGAGGCTTGGCGATATTGCTGAGGTTAGATTTGGTATAAAAACAGGCGCAAACGACTTTTTCTATGTTGAAGATTTAACTGATAAAATAACCGAACTTGAGTTCAATAGAATTGCAAATTTAAAAAACACTAAAACAATTGATGAAATTAAAGAGAAAAATTTAAGAGTAGTAAAACCAAGTAAATATAAATCCGGCGATAAAGATTATAAACTATTTTTGATTGAAGATGAATTTTTAAAACCGGTAATTAAAAGTCCGAGAGAATTAAAAACAATTATTGTTAATGAAAAAGATTTGAAATACAAGGTTTTAATGTGTAGTAAAACTAAAGATGAATTAAAGGGTAAATATGTTCTGGATTATATCATTTGGGGTGAAAATGAGAAAATCGAAATAAAACAAGGGAAAGATAAAGGAAAAAAGATTGTTGGGTTTAATAATATTTCGACAATTAAAGTAAGAAAAATTTGGTGGAACTTGGGAAACCGTAAAATTAGTGAGTTTGTGGTGCCTTCAAAAGTTGGAGAACGTTTTGGAATTTGGGTGAATGAGAGATTTTTAACTGACAAAATACTATATGATTGTTATTATTTTGATATAAAAACTAAAATATCCATTAGAATTAGTTTAAATTCAACAATAACACGATTTTTTGTTGAAATGTTTTCTAGACAACTCACAGGTGCACAAGCTATTTCAGATATTGATGTTATAATCTATAAAAAAACATTGATAATCAACCCCAAACTGATTGTTACCGCAGATTCATTTAGTAATAAGTTTGTATATTCAATTTTCACCGAACTTGGTTTTGATGCACAAATACCAGTTCGCAAACAAGAACCGAATCCATTGCCCGACAGAAAAGAGCTTGATGACATAATATTTGACGCAATCGGTTTAACCGAAGAAGAACGGAAAGAAGTATATTGGGCAACTGCTGAGCTTGTGCAGAACAGATTGAAAAAAGCGAAGAGTGTGTAAACTTTATTTTATTTTTTCGTAATTTAATAATATGCAAAATATAGCACACATAGAGATTAATATTTCCGGTTTTAAAGGAAACATTGAGTTAACGCCGGATAATTTTGACATAAAGGAATTAGTTGAATTAATAGAGCAAACAGAAAAATTACTGTTCCCCGGCGATCGTTCTAAACGCCCATTAATTAGTTATAGAATTGAAGAGGGTTCCGTTAAAAATATCTTTAAAACCAGCGCTCAAGTTGTCATTGGGTTTTCCGCTATTATTTCCCAAATAATTAGCACGCAACAGATTGATTTTCTAGAACTAAACAGCGCCAAAGCTATAGAATCTTTACAAAAAAAATCAATTGAAAAAAACTATGAGTTTGAAATAAAGACTTCATTGCCTAATTCGCCTTCGCTTAAAATTGACAAATCGACATATTATTTTAGGACAGAAGAAGAATGGGTCAACGCCGAATTTTATTTTTATGGTAAGATTACAAATGCCGGCGGGAAAGAAAAAGCAAACATTCATTTATATACGCAAGATTACGGAACCCTAATAATAAGAACTCCGCAATCATTTTTAGAAAAAGTTGAAAAAAACATTTTATATAAATGGTATGGTATTAGGGCAAAAGGCAAACAAAATACTTCAACCGGCGAAGTGGATAAAAACGATTTGGAATTTATTGAATTATTAGACTTTGATAGTTCTTACGATGAAAGATACTTAAAACTATTAAGGGAAAAAGCATCAAGATGGTTAAATGACACGGATCCTGACGAGTTAATGAATGAATTGAGAGGATATGATGTCTGACGGTTTTTTATTAGACACAAGTTTCTTCCTTAGATTACTAAAAGAAAACGATCCTTTATATAAAAGTGCAAATAATTATTATAAGCATTTACTTAATAATAACATTCCTATTTATATTTCAACCATAAGTATTGCCGAATTTTGCGTTAAAGGTTCGCCTGATGAATTGCCTTTAAAAAACTTAATTGTTTTGCCGTTTAATTATAATCACGCCGTATCTGCCGGGAAATTAGCTGAAATACTTTATGACAAAAGGAAGAAAGGCATATTAAAAGTTAATGAAAGACCGATTATTATAAATGACGCAAAACTTTTTGCTCAAGCTAACCAAGAACCTAAAATAGGATATTATATTACAGCGGATCAAAGAAGCAAAAATACTTTTGATAGTATAAATTCGGAGACGAAATTAGAATTTGAATTTATTCATATAGAAACTGATTATACTGAAATCTTTAGCATTTTAGATTTATAATTTCTAGATCCGTATCTTTTTCAAAGCAACTACGACAATTATTAATGTTAATAATACAAACTAAATCCGAACCATACATAACTAAACAAGATTAAAATTACACCATTCGTGCATTCGTGGCAGGCATTTTTCTGTTACCAATTCACAAATAATTTTAAAATATGTATATTAAACAAAAGAAATAATTTGCAATATGCTTAAACTCACCGGTATAAATATTGAAATTTTAGAATGGGCGCTTGATTATTCTACACAAGGAGCAGAGATTGCAGCAAAGTTCCCTAAATTGAATAGGTGGCTTAACAAAGAGGATTATCCTACCGTAAGACAATTAGAAAAATTTGCTAAAGCTACAAGAGTGCCTTTTGGTTTTTTCTTTTTGGATAAGAGACCTGAAATAAAACTCTCTATCCCATTTTTTAGAACTATGAAGGAAGAATTACCTTTTTCTTTTTCTCCCGAATTAATCGATACAGTTAAAATTGTTGAGCAACGAAAGGTTTGGTTGAAAGATTTTTTAATTCAGAGCGGCGCTGATAAACTCCATTTTGTTGGCTCTGAAAAATCCAATGAGGATTACATAGAAATAGCCGGAAAAATAAAAGCCGAATTAGCTATTGACGATTTATGGGCAAGCAAGCTCCCCAATTGGGAATATGCATTAAATTATTTAATTGAAAAAACAGAATCTATAGGAATAAATGTTATTCGTAACGGCATAGTTGGTAATAACACACATCGAAAATTAAATTACAAAGAATTCAGAGGCTTTGTATTAGTCGATGATTATGCGCCTTTTCTTTTTATCAACGGAAATGATTTTAAAGCAGCGCAAATGTTTACGCTTGCGCATGAGCTTGCGCACGTTTGGTTGGGAAGCAGCGCTGCATTTGATCTTCGCCAAATGTTACCTGCAGAGAATAAGGTGGAAATATTATGTAACAAAGTTGCCGCCGAATTATTAGTGCCTGAAAAACAAATATTAGACAACTGGAATACCTTAAAAAACGAAGATGACTATTTTCAAGCTATTGCCAGACATTTCAAGGTAAGTAAAATTGTCGCCGCCCGAAGGCTGCTTGACTTAAATTTAATTACAAAAAAGGATTTCTTCGAATTTTATAATGAATATATAACAAGTATTCCAAAAGGGAAAAAAGAAAATGAAGGAGGTAACTATTATAATGCTCAACCGTTACGGATTGGGAAACGATTTGCAAATATTGTGATTACAGAAGTAAAAAGGGGTACCTTGCTTTATAGAGATGCATACAAGCTTACCGGATTAACCGCAACTACTTTTGATGAATTTGAAAAAAAGTTTTATAAAGCTTAATGAGTAATGTGAAGATAAAATACATTCTTGATGCAAATGTCTTTATTGAAGCTTATCGACGGTATTATGCATTCGATATAGCTCCGACTTTTTGGAAATTTTTAATTAATAGCGCCCGCAATAATTTTTTAATAAGTATTGATAGAGTCTATAACGAGTTAACAAGAAGTGATGATCAACTTGCCAAATGGATAAAAAATAAATTTAGTTTTGCTTTTATAAAAACAAATACAGATTCTGACATTATCACTAATTATGCTTCGCTAATGAAATGGGCATATTCCCAAGAACAATTTTTACAAACTGCAAAAGATGACTTTGCCCGTGATGACAATGCTGATGCTTGGATTGTTGCCACTGCCAGTTCATATAATTTTACTGTTGTTACGCACGAAGTTTTAGATACAAAAATTAAAAAGAAAATACCTATCCCCAATGTCTGTAGAGAATTTAACGTTAAATACATTAATACTTTCGATTTACTCAGGAAATTTAATTTCAAATTTAATTGATGATACTTTTTGTGTAACTTAGAGCCCCAAAATTTAAGGCTTTACATTACATGATTGGTAATTATTTTTCTTAAAACTTATGGCAAACAATTTCATTACAAACAATCCGCAAAAAACAAAATTGCTGGAAAACCGTTTACGGCAACTGATTTCGGTCAGCAAGGAATTAAAATTTCTGGTTGGGTTCTTTTATTTTTCGGGGTGGAAACAATTGCACGATACTTTGAAAGAGCGTATCGATAAAAACGATGATTTTAAAATAAAGTTATTAATTGGTCTTGAGGTTGATAAAACCTTGCGTGGAATTTTTGAATTAACGGAAGATAATTCCGGTCTCTCAAACGAAGAAATGCTAAACAATTATTTCCGTTCTTTAAATATTGCATTGAATAATGAAGACCTTGATGTTGAACAGTTTTACAACCAAGTTGAATTTTTTATTGAATTGATAGAAAAAGATAAGCTGATTATAAGAAAAACGCTGGAATCCAATCACTCAAAGCTTTACATTTTTAATTTAACCGGAGATGCCGCAACAGTTATTCCTTCCGAATTTATAACAGGCAGCAGTAATTTAACCAAAGCCGGTTTAAAAAATCAAAACGAATTTAATGTGGAAATCAGAGATTACGGAACCGATGAGGCGGAAAAATATTTTGACGAATTGTGGGATTCTTCAATTAAAATAACAGAAGTGCCTGAAAGGAAACAATATATTATTGATTTTATCCGCAATAGGTCGCAAGCCGCAAACGTAACGCCTTTTGAAGCTTATGTTTTTATACTCCGCATCTATCTCGAAATGATGGAATTAAAACAGATTAAACCACATGTTGAAAGACTACTGGAAAAAAATGATTTCAAAAGATTAAGTTATCAAATTGATGCCGTGAATCAAGCTCTTTCGATTATCGAAAACTACAACGGCGTTATTATAGCCGATGTTGTAGGGCTTGGCAAATCCGTAATTGCATCATTAATTGCAAAAAATTTAGGTAAGCGCGGCTTTGTAATTTGTCCGCCGGCTTTAATCGGAGAAAAAAGGAATAAGTTTGGTGAAGCTTCCGGTTGGTATGAATATTTACAGCGTTTTGAATTATTTGATTGGGAAGTTGAATCCACAGGCAAATTGGAGCAATTGGCAGAATATTTTAAAAATAATTCTGACGTCCCGGAAGTAATAATTGTGGATGAAGCACATCGTTTCCGAAATCAAGATACGGCAGCTTACGAAGCTCTCCAAACAATATGCAGAAACAAAAAAGTTATTCTTTTAACTGCAACACCTTTCAATAATAGTCCGTCCGATATTTTTTCTCTGTTAAAATTGTTTATTATTCCCGGTAAATCTGGAATTACACTTGACGATGATTTGGAGAGTCGATTTTCTTCTTATCAATATTTGTTTTACCGTTTATCATATATTACTAAGAACTATAACTCAAAAAATAAAGATAATGTAAAGAAAGCGGAAAGATATTACAAATCGATTCTAGAGCTTGAACCACCCATCAATATAAATTTAGTTAAAAATAAAACGAAAGAGCTGGCAAAAGAAATAAAAAGCGTACTTGAGCCAATTATTATCAGAAGAAACCGGTTAGACTTAAAAAATGATTTTCTCTATTCCAAAGAAGTAACAGAACTATCCGAAGTAAAAGACCCAATTGAGTTGTTCTATGAACTTACTCCCGAGCAATCAAAATTTTATGATAAAGTTATTAACGCTTATTTCGGACGTGACGGAGAGTTTACCGGTGCTATTTATCAACCGTTTTTATATGAAAAGAAAATAGTAGATGAAGAAAAATTAGGAATAGAAGAAAATAGAACCTTTCTACAACAACGCAACTTGTATGATTTTATGAGAAGATTGCTTGTTAAAAGATTCGAAAGCTCATTCGGCGCTTTTAAAACCAGTATCGAAAGGTTTTATAAAGTAAATAAAATAGTTTTGGAGTTTATTAAGAAAACGGATAAATACATTTTGGATAGAAAATTGATTGAAGAAATATATGAAGATGATGCTGATAAGATAGATGAAGCGCTTGAGGTTTTTGCTGAATCGCTCAAAGAAAAAAATCTTCCAAAACATAATAAAGTTTATGATGTAAATAAATTTAAAAGAAAAGATGAATTTATCGAAAATATCGAGAAGGATATTCAGCTATTCGGTAAGATAAAAGAAGAAATAGAAGAACTTTCTCTTTTTGATTCCGATCCGAAAAGAGAAAAAGTTCTTAATGAAATAGAAAAAATTATTAATGCAAACAAGAAGCTTAAGAGAAAAGTAGTTGTTTTCACTGAATATTTCGATACATTAAAATCACTAAAACCGTTTTTCAAAAAACGTTTTGGCGATAAAGTTCTTTTTTCGGATAGGAGTTTAACTCTGGAATTTTCCCACAAATTAAATGCAAACTTCAATGCTCAATATAAGGGTGAACAAAAAAACGATTATGAAATTCTTTTCACTTCGGACAAGTTATCTGAAGGGATAAATTTAAATCGCGCCGGCGCTATTATAAATTACGACATTCCATGGAATCCTACTCGCGTTATTCAAAGAGTTGGCAGAATAAACAGAATAGGCGTAAAGGTTTTTGATGAATTGTTTATTTACAATTTTTTCCCTTCCGAAAAAGGAGCTGATATTGTTAAAAGCAGAGAGATTGCCGCTAACAAAATGTTTTTAATTCATAACGCATTAGGTGAAGACGCAAAAATATTTGCTCCCGATGAAGAACCAACTCCGAGTGAAATGTTTAAAAGAATAAATTCAAATCCGGAAAATGAAGATGAATTAAATACAATTACAATCTTACGAAATCGCTTTAATGACATTAAAGAAAAATACCCGGAAATTGTTTCTCGCGTTAAAAGACTGCCTATCAGAATTAAAACAGCAAAAGCTTTTTCTAGAAATGAACTAATTGTATTGCGGAAAAAGGGATTAAGTTTGTTCATTCAGAAAAACACTGATTTACAAAATAATAAATCTAAGATTAATCTTATCTCATTTGATGAGCTTCTTAATTCGGTTGAATGTAAGCCGGATGAGAAGAAATTAAACTTGAGTAAAAATTTCTGGATACAATATGAACGCATGAAAAAATACAAACCGGCGTTCAAAACTACTCAAACTGCTACATCGATTGAACAAAAAGCTTTCAATAATTTGAATACCGCATTAAAAAGATATAGAAATGAACTTGAACCGATAATACCATTCATTTTAGTTTTACTCAATGATTTACGGAATTTCCAAACACTTACTAAATATACTTTGCGCCGTATTGTGAAATATGATTTAAATGAAAATAACAATAATAATTTGCAAAATTTTATTAAGGAAATTGAATGGGTCAAATCACATTTAGGTGAAAATTATTTGGATGAGATAATAAAAAAAGCAGAAAGAAATAAAACCGAAATAATAGTGGCCGTTGAGAATATTGCAAAAAACGAAACTTAAAAAGTAAACCAGCAAACAAAAGGCCAGGGAATAAAATGGAATTGTTCAAATTGCCAAGTTCCGGAAAATGTTTTTCTTTTTTCTTCTTTCCGCACAAAGACAGAAAAAATCCTTAATGCTCTGTATTATTATTTGTTTAATGTAATCTTCAAAATTATAAATCCCAGAACACCGGAAATTAACGATCCGATTATAATACCAACTTTTGCAGAATTTATGTGAACAAGACTTTCACCGAACGCAAGATTAGCGATAAAAATCGACATTGTAAATCCGACGCCCGCAATAATTGCAATTCCCAAAATATGAGTAAAATTTGTTCCCGTTGGCAGTTCGGTTAAATTTAATTTTATACCCAAATACGAAAAGAGCGAAACACCGATAAACTTACCGGCAAACAAACTGATTGCAATATTTACAATCAGAGAAAAATCAAAATTAAAACCGGAGCTTATTTCAACACCGGCATTGGCAAAAGCAAACACAGGCAAAATAAAATAAGCAACAACGTTGTTTAGTTTATGTTCAAGATATTGTAAAGGCGATCTGGCTTTGGAAATAAGAGAATCCAAATTATCGATTTTATGAATTTCATCATTTGTGAGAATATGGGAATCGTCAATCTCTCCGCTTGTAAACGCTCCCGATATTTCACCGAGTTTTTCCGAAAATTGATTTATCCTGATTCGTTTCTTAATTGGGATTGTTAATGCCAAAAGTACACCCGCTATTGTCGGATGAATTCCGGATTTTAAAAACAGCGTCCAAGTTACAACGGCAATTATTAAACCCGGCCAAACGGAATAGTTAAATTTTCTGTAAATGACGCCCAATAAAATTATCAGAATAATTCCGATTAAAACAAACGACCAAACAATCTCTGCGCTGTAAAATATTGCTATTACAAGCACGGCGGCTATATCATCGATGATTGCAAAAGCGGTTAAAAATATCTTTAAACTTAAAGGAACCCGTTTGCCTAAAATTGTCAATATTGCTAATGCAAAAGCAATATCGGTTGCCATCGGAATACCCCAACCTTGAACGGTTCCGGGATTTTGATTTAATATTAAATATATTCCGATCGGAACCAGCACGCCGCCCAATGCACCGATTAACGGAAGCATTGCTTTCTTTACAGAACTAATTTCTCCAATTAACAATTCGCGTTTAAGTTCCAAACCGATTAAGAAAAAGAAAATAGCCATGAGACCATCGTTAATCCAAAGGATTGCCGGTTTGATTAATTCAAAACTTTGCGAATAAAAACCGATTTTATAATTCAGTATATTTTGATATACGTAATTAAACGGGGAATTCGCCCAAATAATTGCAATAACCGTAGCAGCCAATAGTAATATCCCCGCAAAGCTTTCCAGCTTTATAAATTTTTGGAACGGGGAAAGAAAAGTAAATTTTTTCATATCGTTTTATTCTTTCTTTTAATTTATACAGTATGAATTTAGTCAAGCCGTTAAATTTCCACAATATTTTTTTAGAATTTCTCAAAGTCCACCTTCAACATTATTATTGAACAAATATCAAATACGCAACCGTGAACTTTAATTCATCCTTAATCATTCCGTAAACATCGTAAATATTTCTTATCCACGGATTTAATTCGGATTGCAGAGCACGTTAAGGAAATAGAGCTTAAATCGTAATTAAAATATTTCGTGATATATATTTTTTTAGTACTTTTATAAATCTTTTCAAAACTATAACAATATATATAACAATTGAGATTCTTTATACTTTTTGTCATATCATTCTCTCTTTCCTCCCCTTTGTTTTCACAAATATTAGTGACAAATAACATTACCGTTGATGACGGACTTTCATATTCCGAAGTAACTTGCGCTTATAAAGATCACCGCAATATTCTTTGGTTGGGAACTTCTTCCGGATTATCCGAATGGAACAGTGTTGAATTCAAAAATTATTACGGCGAAGACGGACTTCCGTCAAGTTTTATTAAATCCATTTGCGAAGACGAAAACGGTGTTCTGTTTGTTGCCACAGACGAAGGACTTGTTTATAAAAAGGATGAGCGATTTCTCTTCCCGGAGAATTTACCAAATGAACTAAAATCAAAAATAAACGATGTTTACCTTTCAAGGAATAATAAACTCTATATTCTTTCCGAAAATTCCGGTTTATGGATTAAAGATAAAAACGGATTTCACAATTTGGAACTTGATAGCGAAAAAAATAATTTTATCCCGATTTCCATTTTAGAAAGAAAGAACGGCGATATTTTAATCGGAACACGCTCGGGAGGGATTTATCAAATAACAGGCAATAAAATCAAACGGATAATTTTCGAACCGGTATATAAAAAATTTCCTGTTGTGGATTTGGTTGAATTAAGTAACGATTCGCTTTATGTTGCGCTTCAAGGTTTCGGTCTTATTTTGTACGATAACATTAATAAAACAAAAACGGTTCTTTCCCGCAGAAACGGTTTGCCTTCCAACATAGTAAACGATTTGCAATTAGATTCAAAAAACAAACTTTTTGTTGCTACAACAAACGGAATTGCAATAGTTGTGAATAATAAAATTTCAAAAATATTAACTCAAAAAAACGGACTTCAAAATGAATTTATTCTTAAAGTATTTTCGTTGAACGAAGATGGAGCTTATTTATTTCTCAGCGCAGGCAACGGCTTCTACACTTATCAAGAAAATTCATTTGCTACTTATAACAAAAGCATCGGTTTGCTTCATAATAATGTTTGGCGAATAAAAGAGTTGAAAGACGGTTCTTTTTGTTTTCTCACCGACGAAGGGATTTCCCTTTTTAAGAACAATCATTTCCGTTCGATAACCACTAAAAACGGTTTGGGAGATAATTTGGTAGTATCCCTTTTTGAAGATTCAACCGGGAACTTATACGTAAGCACATATTCGGACGGGGTTAATTTAATTAAGGGTAATAAGATTAAACGATTAAACCGTAAAATCGGAATGTTCGAAAACACTACGTGTACTATTGAAGAATACAACAAAGACACACTCTTTTTCATTACAAGGTCAAAAGGAATTGCGGTCTTCGACGGGAAAAAAATTATCGATACTTTAACTATAGGCGACGGAATATTAAATCCTATCATCTTATCCTCACTTAAAAAACACGACGGAACGATAGTAGTCAGCGTTAAAAAAGACGGTCTTTATAAATACAAAAACAAAAAATTCATAAAATATTTAGACGATATAAAAGATTGCTCAATATGGGCGATTTATGAGGATGAACGGGACAACCTGTACCTCGGAACGAACGAGAAAGGAATCATCAAATGCTATCCGGACGGTCGCCGTGACACGGTAAACGTCAGTACCGGCTTATCGAATAATGTTGTAGTTAGCATTACCGGTGACGATTACGGTAATATCTACGCCGGAACCGATAGAGGTTTGAATATCATCAAATTCTCCGCTCCCGGAAAATTTAAAGTGCGACAACTTTTCAAACAAAGCGGATTGGCAAACAGCGAATGCAACCAAGGGGCATTATATAAAGATAAGGAAGGAAATGTTTGGGTTGGAACTATCGGTGGCGTTACGAAAATAAATCCCGCAATAAATGATAATTCGGAATCAGATACACCGATTATTTTTACATCCGTAAAAATATTGGATAAAAGCATTCCTTTCAGCGATAGCTTAAATGATTTAAAGCTTAATTATTATGATAATGATATAACTTTCAAGTTTGTCGGACTCAATTACCTTGATCCGCAAATAGTTAAATATAAATACAAACTTAAAAACGCCGATAGAAAATGGAATATAGATAATAAAAACGAAATTAGATATGCAAAACTTCCTCCCGGTGAATACAAATTCATGGTTGCCGCTAACAACAACTGGGGTATTTGGTCAAAACCGGTATCAATTTCTTTCGAAATTGCAAAACCCTTCTGGCAAACTTGGCAGTTTACGGCTTCACTTTTTGTGCTCGCCGTTCTAATAGTTTACTCAATACTGAATTACCGGTTAAAAAATATAATGCGACTCGAGAAATTGAGAAGTAAAATCTCAGCCGATTTGCACGACGAAATAGGTTCCGGATTATCCGAAATTTCAATTTTAAGCGAACTTCTAAAATATAACAAAACGTTCGATGACAAGCTTATCAACGGGCTCGACCAGATCGGGGATTCGACACGGAAACTGATTAAAAGTTTAAGCGATATCATTTGGATAGTTAATCCCAAAGAAGAAAGTCTCGGCGATTTGATTAACAGAATTCAAAACACATATCAGGAAGTCTTTTTTCACGCTAAAATAAATTTGCATATCAACTATGTTGAAAAATTAAAGGAGATAAACCTGCCGCTGGAAGTAAGACAAAATCTATATTTGATAATAAAAGAAGCGGTAAATAACGCATTAAAATACAGCAAAGGAAAAAATATTTTTATCAACATAAAAAAATTAAATCAATATCTTGTATTTGAAATTATTGACGATGGCGTTGGACTGAAAAAAGAGGATCACGATAAAGGGAACGGCTTGTATAACATGAGAAAAAGAGCGGAAACCATTAATGCGGGGTTTGCTATTGAAAGTGATCAAAACGGAACAAAGGTCATAATTAAAATACCCATAAAAAGAAGCAGGATAAAATGGTTAAAGTAGTAATCGTTGAAGACAATCCGATATTTCGCGAGGGAATCGGAGCGTTGATTAACGGAACGAATGGTTTAAGGTGCATTAAAACCTATGAAAAATATGAAACACTTCTCCCCGAAATCGAAGAGCTAAATCCGGATATAATAATCAGCGACATAAATCTGCCGGGGATGTCGGGAATAGACGGAGTGATCAAAGTAAAAAAATTACTTCCCGATGTTAAAATTATGATGCTTACGGTATACGAAGACGACAAAAGAATATTCGAGGCTTTGTTAGCCGGAGCCAGCGGTTATTTATCGAAAAACACATCACCGGCAAAAATAATAGAAGCGATAGAAGAATTAAATGCCGGCGGTTCTCCAATGAATGCTAATATCGCAAACAAAGTAGTAAACCTGTTACGTTCAAAAACCAACATTTCCATTGAAAACGAGATTAACTTTTCTTTCAAAGAAAAAACCGTTCTGGAAAATATAGCAAAAGGAAAAAACTACGCTTACATTGCCGAAGAATTGAATATAAGCGTACATACGGTGCGCTATTACATAAAACGCATTTACGAAAAACTGCAAACATCTTCCAAATCGGAAGCGATAGCCATAGCTTATAAAAAGGGATTATTAGATTAGTATCGACCACTACATTTTTTAATAATCCTACTCAAAGTGATAGGAATTTCCCTCCAAAACCATAAAAATTACTCAATTTGCTAATAGATTTGCTTTTAGCCATCCTATATTTTGCCCCCAACAATATTGATGAAAATGAATTTACTGATTGTAAACAATAACATTTTTTACGCCAAGAGTCTAAAGAAACTTTTAGATAAAAACATGGAATCGGTTTCTATCAAAATATCAAGGGATTTCAAATCTTTATCTCAAAGCCAAATTTCTTCAGCAAATGTAATTCTTTTTGAAGCATGTGCAAAAAATATCAATTATATAAAACACATTAAAAACTACAGCGACTATAACCAGATTAAATTTGTTGCCCTGACCGACAAACCGGATGATGAAATTCTAATTGAAACAATAAAGACAGGCGTTTCGGCAATTATCTATAAAATGGAAAAGATAGAACATATCATAGAAGAACTAAACATGGTTCTGCGCGGCAAGGCAAGTTTCCCGGAAAACTTAATTAATAATATGAAGGAAATTCTCTTTTTCGAAGAACCGAAAGAATCACAGGGTTTCGTAAATATATTAGGCAAATACGTTGGCGGGAAAAAGTGACACGGAAGTTAAATAAAAATTTGAATACGAAAGAATTTATTAAATACAAAATAGAATATAGGTGTAACATGAAAAACTTATTACTCTTTTTAACAACATTGTTTCTAATCGAATTGAATAGCAGCGTTTCCCTTGCTCAATTACAATTGGTTAATCGGTTTGAGGAGATGAACAATATTGGCACAACCCATTTTGGTAGTGCGGTTCAATATGCAGGCGATGTTAACGGAGACGGCTACAGCGATATAATCGTTGGCGCTTATAAATACGGTGATTACGAGAATATCGGAAAAGCTTATCTTTATTTCGGTGGCGCTCAAATGGATTCGATACCCGATCTTACGTTCATTGGCGAACAAGTTGACAACTATTTCGGATGTTCGGTTTCCACGGCGGGCGATGTAAACGGCGATGGTTATGACGATATTATAATCGGAGCTTACGGAGCCAATTTTGACGACGGAAAAGCTTATCTTTATTTTGGAGGCGCCGAAATGGATACGGTTGCAGATTTAATCTTTATAGGAAAAGATAGTTATCCCGAATACGAAAATGGCAAGTTTGCAATTTCTGTCGCTTCAGCCGGTGATTTCAACGGCGACGGTTACGACGATATAATCATCGGTTCTTCAGAATATGAAAATGATGATATACACGACGGTGATTATACCGGAGGCGTTCATCTTTATTTCGGCGGCGTAAATATGGATAATACGCGGGACATGCTTTTTGTGGGAAAAAACGATGGAGATCAATTCGGCTATTCCGTCGCTTCGGCAGGAGATTTTAATAACGACGGATACTCGGATATAATTGTAGGCGCTTACGGAGCCGATGAAGCATACATTTACTTGGGTGGTGCAAATCCCGATACTACTTACGACCTTGTGCTCACAGATAACGATCCATCCGAATATGCAGAATTTGGTTCTACGGTCTCTTCCGCAGGGGATGTTAACGGAGATAATTACGATGATGTTATTATTGGAAATTCAAATACTACAAGCGCGTATATTTACTATGGAGGTTCAACTTTGGACCCGACCGCAGATGTAAATCTTATTTATACCGGCGGAGACTTCGGAGGTTCTGTTTCAACAGCAGGAGATGTAAATAACGATGGTTACGACGATGTGCTTGTTTCCGATAATTTTTATTACGATGATACTAAAGCCGGGCATGCATATATCTTTTTAGGCGGCTCTACAATGGATAATGTTATGGATTATAGTTTTTCCGAAGGCGAAACTCAATGGAGTTCATTTGGTTTGCCCGTAGCCTATGCCGGAGATATTAATAATGATGGCTTTAGTGATATTATTGTCAGCGATGCAAATGAAAGTAATTCTGTAGGTTCGGTATATCTATATTTAGGCAGTCAGTCAATGGATAACTATGTGGACGTTCACTTTGTCGGTGAGGGAAGTGGAAATACATTTGGCCAGTATATGACTTCAGGCGATTTTAACGGAGACGGCTATCCGGATATAGCTGTAGAAGCTACCATGTATAATAATGGAGAGGGAATAACTTATTTTTATTTCGGGGGAATAAATGCGGATACCGTTGCAGATCTTACTATTCCGGGCAGAGGGGAAATTTCTTCTGCCGGAGATGTTAACGGGGACGGTTACGATGATTTCTTGATTGCCAATACTTCTGCCGATAATTATAAAGGTGAAGTATATTTATATTACGGCGGCAATCCCATGGATACCCAACATGATTTTGTATTTAAAGGTAAATATAATTATCAATATTTTGGTACTTCTCTTTCATCAGCCGGCGATGTTAACGGAGACGGATACGATGACATAATTATTGGTTCGAATAGCAAATATGCAGATATATTTTTCGGAGGCGAAACGCTTAGTTTAACCTCCGATGTACACCTGGAAGAAACAAGCTTACAAAATTTTGGCAAACATGTATCCAGTGCAGGTGATGTCAATAATGATGGATATGATGACGTGATGGTTTCCGGTGATCACTATTCATCCAGCAATCTAGGAAGAGTACTAATTTATTTTGGCGGACAATCAATGGATGCCACTGCCGATGTCGGACTTTCGGGTGAGCATGGTTATGATGGATTTGGAAGAGCTCTTTCCAGTGCAGGAGATGTTAACGGTGACGGCTATGATGATGTAATTATTGGGGCATACAAATATAACTCGGATGGAAGAGCATACATTTTTTATGGCGGTTCCCCCATGAGCACAACAGCCGGCGTAACACTTGATGCCGAAACCCCCGGAGATGAATTTGGTTATATAGTATCTAAAATTGGCGACATTAATAGCGACGGCTACGATGACGTTATTGTTGGGGCTCCATATTTCTATATCGATTCGTACCATACCACTATGGGAAAAAGCTATATTTATTACGGAGGTTCCAGCATGTCTACAACTCCGCAATATACAATCGTCTTGGACTACACTAAATATTATATTAGTTCTTCTTCCCCAGTTGCCTGTGGGGTTGGTGATTTTAACGGTGACGGGAAAAACAATTTTGTGGTTAGTAATTTTGATCATATTCAGAACGGAATGGCATTTTTATATTACGACTCTAATTCTGCTTTACCGGTTGAGTTAACATCATTTTCGGCTAATGCGCAACAAGACGGAGTTTTGCTTAGTTGGAAAACAGCAACCGAAGTAAATAACTACGGTTTTGAAATAGAACGATCCGTTGCTCAGATTGTTAAGCAGAGTAACGAATGGGAAAAGATTGGTTTTGTTGAGGGGCACGGCAATAGCAATTCACCGAAACAGTATAAGTTTTTGGACAATTCGGTTACGGGCGGAAAATATATTTACCGTCTAAAACAAATTGACACGGACGGCTCGTATAAATATTCCAAGCTTATTGAGGTAAATACGGAACTTCCGGGTAGATTTGAACTTTTACAAAATTACCCGAATCCGTTTAACCCGACAACAACAATTAAATATTCAATCCCCACTTCCTCCCCTTTGGCAAAGGGGAGGACAGAGGAGGGGTTCGTGACTCTCAAAGTTTACGATGTTCTCGGCAGAGAAATAAAAACATTGGTAAACAAAAAACAATCTCCCGGCAATTACACAGTAGAGTTTAATGCCGCAAATCTTCCGAGCGGATTGTATTTCTACAAACTTACAGCAGGTAGTTTTTCTCAAACGAAGAAAATGATATTGATGAAGTAGTCCCAAATAACTGCATTCGGGGACAAGGCATGCCTTGTCCCTAAACCTCTTGAAGAAAAGACAACCCGACGGATTTATCCGTGGGATAAGCCATACCGCCGTGGGTCAGCGAATAAGCATAAAAAGATAAACCGCAACCGTTTCAATGGTTTTTATAGCAGAAACTTAGCCCGCGACTGAAGTCGCGGAGTTCAATCTTCAACATGAAAAAGTTAAAGATTTAATTGTGCGCTAATTGCACTGATGCCGAAACCTATGCCTCGACATGTTTTAGCACAAAGAATTTCAACTTTGAAGAGAACTATTCCTCCCCAAAAATTACCTGGTGGGAAGTACCACTCCTCTCCACCAATTATCACCATCTACAAGCTCCATATCACGAAAGATAATAATTTCCTAACAGGCTAACTGCATACAACCGGCAGTAATTATGTTTTATAGAATTCTTGTGATTAAAGTCACTTGTAAATAAGATACCGGTATATTATTTTAGGGTGTCAAATTTCGAACAATTCTTAAGAGGTGATCAAAATGCGTAAAATCTTTTGGTTACTGCTTTTAAGTTTAGTTTACAATTTGCATGCCCAAACAAATCCAACAAATTTAATTGAGTTTAAAATAATAGACTCTCTTTCCAGCGCAACCAACCCCTACGGCAGATTGTGGTATTGGGGATATGGCGATGTTCATTTCACAACCAATGGTAATAGAATTTTATTAGCGGCAAAAAAAACTTACATCGATCCTCAAACCAATAAAGCCGGAACACATTTACTTTTCGGGGAAAGACAAAATTTCGGAAAGTGGGATTTTGAAAACCTTTATACTTATTCCGACAGTACCCATTTTTCGCCGGTAAAAGCAATGTTAATGTACGGACAACTTCCAATAGTATTTTTTACCGATAAAAACGTTAATGCCTATTCCAATTTGTTCTTTACAAACGAAACCGGAACGGGATGGGCAACTACTACATTGATAACAGATCCGCATAATGATTCAAATCCGGATAACGACGATATTACCGAGTCGTATGACAATAAAAATTTCTCTATTTCTCAAGGGGAAAACGGAGCAACTGTTTACTGGTGGCGTGATAATTACGATGAACTTTCTCCTGGTAATTGGAAAGACAGATGGCAACTCGTTTATTCTAATTGGGCAACAGGAGAAGACACGGTAATTTGGAGTTCACCATACGGCGAAATTGTGGATAAAGCACCGGCGGTAACGGAGGACGGAGAATATGTTGCTTTTTCTTTTCATTCAAAAGATAGTGAAGGTCATAATTATTGGGGAATTCGAGTTTTTAGAAAAACAAACTACGGTTACGTGCAAGATTTGGCAGACAGTTCCATGGAAGACGTATTTGGCGGATTTTTCGGACTTGCAATCGGGAAAAAACCAAACGGTGACGTTCTACTTATTGCAAAGAATTCATCAGATTACATGAGTTCACCGGTATGGGTAAAGAGTGCAGGGATTTGGAGTAAAGTAACGGACAATTATCCGCAAGGTCCTAATACCGATACATATTTATTATCTTCTGCTTCTTCAAGATATTTAAATAACGAGAGAATCCAATTCTCAAAAAACGGAACAGCGTTTTGGGGAGATATGGACGGCTGGGTAACCTATACCACCAGCGCAGAAATCAGTTTTTATACTCCCGACGGCAGATTCGGACATTTCTATTTTCCCAAATTACCTTATTACCAAGGAAACGGCAGTTTTGAATATCACGACTTCTGTATAACTGATGACGATACATTGCACATAGTTTATAATTACAAACCCTCTGTAGAAAATCCGTCAATGTATTTGGTTGAAGGTAAATTGTATATTCCCGATTTGCTGAACTTACTGACCGGAATCGAGGATGAAAATCATCAACAATTTAGTTTTAAATTATTTCAAAATTACCCTAATCCGTTTAACCCGACAACAACAATTAAATATTCAATCCCCACTTCCTCCCCTTTGGCAAAGGGGAGGACAGAGGAGGAGTTCGTGACTCTCAAAGTTTACGATGTTCTCGGCAGAGAAATAAAAACATTGGTAAACAAAAAACAATCTCCCGGCAATTACACAGTAGAGTTTAATGCCGCATCCGCCGCAGGCGGACTTCCGAGCGGATTGTATTTCTACAAACTAACAGCCGGTAGTTTTTCTCAAACGAAGAAAATGATATTGATGAAGTAGTCTCATTCGGGGACAAGGCATGCCTTGTCCCTAAACCTCTTGAAGAAAAACCAACCCGACGGATTTATCCGTGGGATAAGCCATACCGCCGTGGGTCAGCGAATAAGCACAAAAGATAAACCGCAACCGTTTCAACGGTTTTTTATATCACAAAAAAAAAATTCGCATTCTTTAAACAAAAATATGTTTTTAGCTGTGGAAACCGATAAATCGGTTTCTTTCTTTGAGGTTTTTGTTTCTTAGCCCGCGACTGAAGTCGCGGGGTTCAATCTTCAACATGAAAAAGTTAAAGATTTAATTGTGTGCTAATTGCACTGATGCCGAAACCTATGCCTCGACATGTTTTAACACAAGGAATTTCAACGTTGGAGCAAACCATTCCTCCTCAAAAAATTTCCTTGTGGAAAGTGCCACTCCTTTCCACTAATTACCACATGCAAGTTCCGTATCATACATGATTTACAAATGCGCAAAATTCATGTTCATTTACTATTGGTAAATCTCAAATTTTACTTTCGGGAAATGTTCTTAACGGTAAGTATCAAAGGCGATGGGGGCTTGGAAACACTTAAATATTAAAACAATTCATAAATCTTCACGCCGGGTTTTAATTATAATGTTATTTGCCGGCTATTTTATTCGTTAATTTCTCAATTACTCCGCCCCAATATTCTTTCATTTCGTTTCGCTGGTGCAGGTTCAATAATTTTTCTTGATGGATAGCAATTGTCGTTTTTGTTTCATTCCCAATCACCCGAATTTGAACCGTTGTCATATTTTTCCAAGTTTTAAGTTTCCAATTAAGCCGGATATGAGAATTTGGTTTAAAAACTCTTACAAACGCAGTGATTCCTTCTTCGGTTTCAAATTCCTTTTTCAACTCGAGTTCGTTCATTAATTTCCCGAGCCAAATTTTTAACCCGTTACTGGAAAATAGAAAATCCCATACCTTTTCAGTCGAAACATGTATTGTTCTCCTTATTCCGAATTGAAATCCTACATCTTTCGTTTTTCCTATTTGATTTCCCATCTTATACTCTAAGTTTTTTAATCAGAATGAATTCCACTTATTGATTTTAATATACCTATTTCTTCTTAAAATTAATTGTGTAATTTCTTTTACTTCCGTATAGCTTATAAAATTCAAAGCCGTGCTTTCCCGTTAACGTTTTTACTTCTTCAATTGTTAATCTGTCGGGATCCCCGGGAAGTTCGGAGATTGAGAGAATTCCATCATACTTTAAAATTCTGTAAAATTCGCTCAAATAATTTTCCTTGTTTTCCACTTCACCCAAAACGGATACAAGAAAAATACGGTCGAATGTTTCGTCTTCGAATTGAAATGAATTTCCGTCGCATAAATAATACTCAACGTTCGTTATACCTTTTTTCTCCAGCCGCTTTTTTGAAAGATCGAGCATTTCCTTTTGAATATCGGCTAAAACCAGTTTACCGTTGGTAAGTATTTTGGCAATAGCTGGACTATAATAACCGGGACCGGGTCCGACCTCCAATACATTCATCCGGTCGGTAAGCTCAAGTCTATTTATTAACTGCTTCGGCGAAAGAAAAATATTCCTGAGCGGAATCAGTAAAGTAAAAGCATACTGATACGGAAATATCCCTTTCGATACAAATCTTTTGGTTATTTCCGGTTTTCCCTTTTGCAAACTCATATTAAAAGGTTTTTATTAATAATTGTAGCCGAATACGGAACCCGAATACTTTATGTCACAACAGAGTTTCATGTGAACTGCTATGCGCATATTAGCAATCTTCCGGTTAAAGTTTTCATACTTTGTTAGCAACTGACTTTTCAAAATGTCTTTTTCATAAAACCACCAAACATCTTAGTGTTCATTTTTCTGCTCATCAGATGTTTAGACATCCAATTCATCATATTATTCATAAATCCTGGAGTTACTAATGTTTTCTTACCTATACCATCTATTGCCGATTTGGCTACCAGGTCAGGGGTCATTAATTTCATAGGCATTCCCGAAAAATCATTGTTAGCTGTCATTTCTGTTTTCGTAAGTCCCGGATTTAATACCAAGATATCAATACCTTTGGATTTTAATTCATAAGCCAATCCTTCTGCTTTTACAATTTCCTGGGCTTTTGTACCTGCGTAAGCGGAAGAATAAGGTGTTCCTATAAATCCTAACATTGAGGCAGTATATATAATTCCTCCTTTTTTTCTTTTGATCATCCGCTGTCCAAAATGGTGCGTAAGAATTGCTGGCGCTTTTATGTTAAGATCAATCATTTTTAATTCGTTTTCAATTGAATTTTCAAAGTAATTTCCAATATACATCATTCCGGCATTACTTACCAATAGACCGACTTCCCATCCGTCGGTAACCTTTTTAATTCCCGTTAAAAAATCAGCTTTAGTTAAATCGGCTTGTACAACTTCTGCGTTTACCTTAAATGTATTTTCAATTTCTTTTGCCAAACGTTTTAATCTGTCAATTCTTCTGGCAACTAAAACAACATTTAATCCTTTTTGTGCTAGTTGTTTTGCAAATTCTTCACCTATCCCTGAAGAGGCTCCTGTTATCAAGGCCCAGGGACCATATTTTTCTTTAAAGTCCATAAAGTTCTCCTATTGTTTAAATAACTTAGTTAATTTCATTATCATTTATAATTTTTGTTCAAAACACAAACATACATACCGGTCGGTATTATTATTGGATAAAAAAAATCAAGCCAATGATTTAACATAATTTTGCAATTGTATCATACACTGTTTGAAAATATCCGAAGAACCGGATGTTTTTCCTAATCCGAACGCTCCTTCTATAGATGAAACTATAAATAAAGCTGCGCCTCTGCTATTTACATTCCGACTGACATTGTTATGTTGTTTCCCTCTTTCCAAAGCATCACTGATAACCGTCACCCATTTATCTATTAAATATTTTAAGCTATTGCGAAAATCTTTGTCAATCGAACTCATTTCTTGTATCAAATTATTAAGGGGACAACCATATTTTATTTCTTCCGGTGTTAAAGTATCTATTTTCTTTTGAAGAATATCTACAAGTACCGGAACCGGATCATTCTGTCCGACGAGAGGAGCCATAAATAAGTCATACATCCTTGTACCAATAATTTCCTCAATAACACTAAGCCCTAATTCTTTCTTATTGGAAAAATGGTGGTATAATGCTCCTTTGGTATGATTTACATTCGCCAATATCCTAGTAAGACTTGCTGATTGAAATCCGTTTACATAGATTTCTTTAAAGGCGGCTTGCAGAATATCTTTCCTTGTTTTGTCCGGATTATATGTTTCTTTAATTTTCATAATGCAAATATATACAAACCGGTCGGTATGTACAAATTTTTTTTCATTTTTTATTTGGAATACTTTTTTTGAATTCAACGGTTACTAAAAGTTTATAGCTAATGGTCAAAATTAAGAACAGTAGCCCACTGCCGAGCCCAATCATTTTTACTTATACAAAAGTTTAAGCAGATTTGCACTAATTCTGTTTCACTTACATTTTATGTACATTGTTAGCAATATCTGCCAAATTCAACCTATTTTATTAACTGACCGGTCTTCACGCATTGAGCGCTAAAGTCAAAGCTGCCGGAAGTCTTATTTGTTCTTAAGTGCTTTATACAAGAAATACGGCAACAGCAAAAAGAAAGGAGCCAAAACTGCAATTAAAAACCATACCCCGAACCCTTCAGCTATTCCGTGTGCGGTTTGAATAGTCCGGTAAATGATGAGACCAAATATCAACACAATTAATGTTTTTACCGTTCTTACTAAACGGGTCGCAAACGTATATTGAGTTAGTGCATTCCCTTCCGTGATCCTAACCGGATAATTAAACTTATGCGGGAATTTATTAAGATAGGTTAACGCAATAAAAATTACGGTTGCAACTACCGGTAAAATCAAAATATTGCTTTTATCCCCGAATCTATCCGCTTCACCGGTTATGTTGAAATGAACCGGAATTGTATCCGGCAACCCGGCGTAGTTGATTAGAGTATAAAGCCATACAATCAACAATCCTAACCATCCGGCATATTCCAGAATCCTATCGAACCGGGTTAATTCAGGTTTTAATTTTGGTCTCTCGTTTGCCGCTTTCATGCTTAAAAATAATTATCTTCGTTATAATTTCTTGAAACGGCAAATTAAAAAAATTCCGTCATAAACGGAAGGTTGTATTTCATCGTAAGGTAAGGGACGATTAAATTCATTGCTGTTAAACATTAGTTTGTAGGCTTCCACGCCGTCTTTTCGGGTTTTAAGCAAGTTCTTGAATATCCCCAACTTTTTTCCGGTAACATAATTTTGTCTCCGCGTGCGGGAGTACCCTCTGGTGTTGCAAAAGTTATTTTAATATCATTACCGGTCAGAATTTTCCAAGGTATTGCGGCTTCTGTTGGATCGAAACCATATGAAGGCAAAGGGATTAAAATATTTATATTCCAAGACATTGTTAGCGGTTAAGTGTTTTGTTTTTAAAAAAATCCCATACTTCTCTTGTCATTTCAATATCGTGATTTTGTTTATTAAAATAATGTTCAAATATGGTTGAATACTGTTCTCTAATACTCGGAGCCGAATGCCCTCCGCCAATAATTTTATACAAAACAACTTCTGTTCCCATTTTTCCGTTTTTATACAAAAATCTTTGCACAACTCCACCGTCTGTAGTATCTAAATCCGGATAAGTATAAGTTACACGAATGGTATCAGTTTGATTGAATCTAATCCAATAATCAACTGTTTCACTTGTAGATAAAACGCTCCCATGGTCAGGATTGGGAGGATTACCGATTGTTCCCCCGTTGTATGGCATATGATTATCATCGGTTCCATTCATAAACAAAACCGAAATGGGATTGGCCGGGGGATTGCAATCCGAAACAGCAGGCAACGCGGCTGCAACAGATGCTATTGCTGCAATCTTATTGTTTAATTCAATGCCTAATCTTTGAGCCATAAACCCGCCGTTTGAAGTTCCGGATACATATATACGATTTTGATCAACAGAAAATTCCTTTTCGATTTTATTTATCAATTCGGCTATAAAGCGAACATCATCAGCATTGGAACTAACATAACAATCTCCGCGGCAATCATTCCACGTCGGTTTATCGTAACTCCCGTTTAATCCTTCGGGATATACAACAATAAACTTTTCTTTTCCGGCAAGTTCCATCCACAATTTATACGGAGTTTTATGCCCGCTTTCACCGGTCATATCTTCAATGTATACGCCGCCTCCGTGCAGTTCAAAAACCAGCGGAACCGGCGATATCCCAATATTCTGCGGAATATAAATTGCATACCGTCTTGATATCCCATCCACCATAATGTTCTTAGTAAACAAACCGTATTCTTTCACATCATTGTTAACCGGTTTATAACAACTTACATAAAACAGCAATTGAGAGATAACAGCAAAATAAAGCAAATATTTTTTATCGATTTTTTTCATAATCAATTTTTCTTACATCTTTGCCAATTGCCGGCAACAGCTTGCATACCCGTATTTACCGATTTATAAAATCAAAACTATGGGTTTTGTGACTAACTTTACCCTATAAAATTATTTTAAAGCTAATCACAAAACCCTTAATCATCAGTTAAGCATTATTAGCGGTAGTGATTATTCAATCATCATCATTGTGGACTTCTTTTTCATCGCCATTGAATCTTTCATTGTCATTATTAACATTATTTGTCCTTATTTCAGAATGCCTAATTTTTCCGCCTTCATTTCCAACTTTCGCAATAAGTCCAAATGTTACCAATGAAACCATTAGAGTAATAAGACTCAAAGTTTTTACAAACGATAATTTTTTGATAATTGCGAAAAAGTTAATTATTGATAGAGTTCCTAAAAGTCCCATTAACCATATTGCTATTTCTGCAAGTTCTTCGTGCTTTTCAATTAGTTGTTCCGAAACTCCTGTTATATGTTCAACAGTTTCTTCCGCTCCTTCGCCTGTTAGAAATACAGGTATTGTTAAAATAGCCATTATTATAAAAATTATTAATGCTACCTTTTTTATATTGTCATTAGTAGCAAATTGACCATAAGCCATAATTCCAATTCCGATTATTGTTCCTACTATTGGGAAATGTGTTAGTATTAAATGCAAATGTATTACGTCCATAATTTTACCTTTTTTATTCTTTGTTAATAGTATATTTATTTTCATTCTGAATTGATTAAGTGGTAGGCAAAAAGTCAAACTTAGTTGAAAATATTTTAGAGAGACTCCACATAAATTAAGCAACCTTTGATTGATTTAATCCTAATTCAGTTTTTAATGCAGCTCTTAATAAATACAACTTTTTATAATTAT
>Ga0256832_1000063_pt1 | contig 62325 bp, 60 predicted proteins | sample 134614metaG_FD_190534 | JGI IMG/M metagenome (GOLD analysis project Ga0256832, IMG submission 190534) | Hydrothermal vent microbial communities from Lau Basin, Pacific Ocean - 134-614 | ecosystem: Environmental > Aquatic > Marine > Hydrothermal vents | place: Pacific Ocean: Lau Basin | collected...
ATTGCGGCGGAAACGCCCGCGGCGACTTCCGTTGGAGCAGAGGTTACGGCGGCGGAAGCCCCGCCTCCGGTCGATAAGATCGCGGAACTGGAGCTCGATGGCGATCTGGGGCCGGAACAGGAAGCACCCGCGCGGGAACAAGAGGCGGAGCCAGCCCCGCTTTGATCGATGCTTTCCGGCAAGAAAAAAGCCCGGCTGTCGAAAGACTGCCGGGCTTCGGCCGGTTCGGGTCGGGAAGCGATCTGGACGATATTCCCCGACCCGATGATTCCGCTGAGTACGCGGAAACTACTTGCGCGCGGACGGGCCGTTGAACTCGATCCCGTTGCTCATATGCGTCAGGAAGTACTCGAGATTGCGATACTGCCGCCCTTGGGGTTTGAACGGCCTGGCGCGGACCTGCTTGTTACAGCCCTTGAAGCGACGGTGCAGGGTGCCCAGCTCGCCCCATTTCGAGCGGTAGACCGGCCAACCGGTGGTCTGGCCCAGGGCCGGACTCAGGATGTCGGCACGGATGTGCTGACCGGCGCTTTCGACATGACAACTCGCGCAGGAGAAGTTCAGCTGTCCGCGGCGCGCGAAATAGAACGACTTGCCGTCATTGTATGCGGCCAAGGCGGCGGCATCGCCCTCCGGAATCACCACATTGGTCTTCTGGCCGCGTGATTCGTAGGCCATGTAGGCAAGAATCCGGGTGATCGGACCCTTGGCCCATTTCAGCGGTTTCTCGCCGTTCTTGACGCGGCACTCGTTGACCGCCATCGGCAGCGTGACGACCATGCCGCGCTTGGCATCCCAGTGCGGATAATTCTTGCGCTGCGCCGGGCCGTCGGGAAAGCAGTCGGCGTAGGTCTTGCCGTTTTTGAACGGTGTGTTCCACATCTCTTCGCCGTCTTCGATCATCGGCTCATAAGGCGGGAATTCCTCGATGGCTTCCCATGAGTCACGCGAAACCTTGTCGATGGCGTAGACGCCGTTTTGGAACTCGTTCAGCGGCACGCCGGGGAACTTCTTCATGAAGTAGTCCCGGTACAGTTTCAGGTCTTCCGCTGGCGTGGAGTCAGTGGCCTTGTGATTGGCAAGGGCGCTGCCGGCGATGAGCAGTCCGGCGGTCAGCGCGGCGACCGTTTGTTTTTTCATGGATGTTGTCTCCTCCCGGGGGTAGGCAGTGGCCAGGTTGTGGACCTAGCGTATCTTGGCGGTCGCGGAATCGCTGCCGCCCTGGTTGTCCACCCAGCTGAGCTTGACCTCGTCGCCCTTGTGGGCGCCGGTGAACTTGAACGACAGGTAAGGGTTCTTCGAAACCCCGCCGCTCATCTCGGCGACGAACACCTTTTTACCGTTGGCTTCGCAGGTGACCTCCTCGATGAAGTGGGCCGGGATCAGTTTGCCGGTCTTCTTGTTCTTGCGCAGGCCGGATTCCATCGGGTGGGTGATCAGGGTCTTCAGGGTGACGACGCCACCTTTCTCCTTGGCGCGGATCTTGATGCTTGATTTTGCCATTATTCAATTACCTCTCTAGCGTGATTACGGGTTGGCGATCGATGCCGGGGCATCAGCCGCCGCAACCACCGATGGTGACCTTGACCGCCTTGGAGGCTTGGTACACCTTGCCATTCGCTTTCACCACGGCAACGACCTTGCCCGTCTTGGCCATCTTGATGCGGGTAGAGACAAAACCCTTGGCCCCCGGTCCGAGCTTGGCCGAGAACAGCAACGGGGTCGGGTTACCGGTGGACAGGATGCTGATCGATTCGGTTCCGCTGATGCCGGAGGTTACCGAAACCGGTACCACCGCGCCATTTTCCGCGATATCCGGCGCTTTGATCTTGATCGCGCCGCTCTCCACCGGATGGGCATTGCCAAGCAGTTTTTCCAGTGCTTCGTCCGGCGTGGAGGAATGAAAGGCGTTGGCCGGCCACTTGGCGAGTACCGCCTTGGGCAGCAACAAGCCGGTGCCGGTAACCGCGCCGGCCGCGAGGGAGCTCTTCAAGAAGAGTCGACGATTGAGTTCTTTCATTGTGCTTGTCTCCTGAAATCTACAAGTACGTCTCGAGTTCAGAGCGTGTACAGGAAGTCGACGACCGCATCGATCTCCTTCTCGGTCAGAATCTTGTGTTTACCGAAAGGGGGCATGCGGGTGTTGGGGTTGTTGGAGGTGGCGTCCCACACCTGGGCGCGCAGTTTCGCGCGATCCGGGAAACGGGCCTTCATGCTGATCAGCGGCGGACCGATATCGCCCGGCGCGGTGCCGCCGGCGATGTAGTGGCAGGCCAGGCAATTGCCTTTCTTGCGGGTGAACGCCGTTTTCTTGCCGAATTCGACGTTGGATGCCTGGTCGCCGGCATGGGCGGACCGGGCGCCGATGGCGCCGCTGACCGCAAGGATCGAGGCGATGGCGACGGTAGAGAGTGCGGATTTCCGCATGGGTATTCCTCCTGAAAACAAAAGTGGTAAGGAGAATTGTTATTGTAGAGCCGGGATAAGACGGAATGATTAAATACCTTTCTCTCATCGCGCGACCCGTGATGGCTGCGCTCGCCGCCCATGGATGTTCGGTTTTCGGGGCCGTTCCTCATGCTCTTGGGGCAAACGCGGAAGCGAGTCATGGCTGGGACCGCGTCAAGTTTCACCAACGTCCAAGTGCGCGAGCGACGATCGCGGCAGCCGAAATTCATGGGCGACGAGTTCATATGCCGTGCAAGCCCTGCGTCTGACTTGGATGCATGGCCAATACTACCGAAATCCAGGGGGGTCGCAAGCGATAATTTTAACTTGAGTAAAATCTAATATGCGGAAGTTGTAATGGACGCGTTGTCGTTTCGTGGCGTTGCGGTTACGGGAAGTCCCGTAATCCTCCCTAATGCGACTAGGGAGGGTTACGCCGGTGGCAGGGGGATTCCCTCGGCCTCGAGCAGCTCGGTCAGAGCGATCAGCGGCAGTCCGATCAGGCTGTTCGGGTCCCGTCCATGCAGCGACTCGAACAGTACGATGCCCAGCCCCTCTGATTTGAAGGCGCCCGCGCAATCGAGCGGCCGATCACGTTCGACATAGCGTCGGATACGCGCTTCATCGAGCGCGCGAAAGCGTACCTTGTAGGTTTCGTCGAGCACCTGGCACTGGTCCGTCAAGGTATTCAGCAGACACAAACCGGTATGGAACACGACTTCCCTCCCGGACAGGCTTCGGAGCTGCTCGATGGCGCGCTCCACGCTGCCGGGCTTGCCGAGGAGGACGCCGGCGCCGACCGCGACCTGGTCGCTGCCGATGATCAAGCCGCTCCGGCCTTGCGCGGCGACCGCCCGGGCCTTGGCTTCGGCGAGCCGTTGCACCAACGCGGCGGGCGTTTCTCCGGGGCGGCGATCTTCATCGATCTCCGGGGCGACACAGTCGAAGGGCAGGCCGAGCTTCTCCAGCAAGGCCTTGCGATAGCGCGAGGTGGAGGCGAGAGTCAGTTGCGGCATATGGGTATCCCGTGGAATGATCGGTCCGGAGCATAGCAGACGGCCCGGCCTGGCAGTAATCTGGCTGGCTGGCGCGCTGACAAGGGAACGGCCGCTTTCTCTTCATAATTCACGTAACTATACTCGTCGCCCATGAATTTTCGGCCACTGCGACCGCCCCTCGCACCCGTGGGCGTCGTTGCGGAAACCCGCCATGGAATGGGCTATGACTCGCTTCCACGCCTGGCCCACGGGCGCGAGGAACGGTCTCGAAAAACCGAACATTCATGGGCGGCGAGTATACCAATCCCCGGAGGATTCGATGACGAAACACTTCGATCTGATCGCGATCGGCGCCGGTAGCGGCGGTCTTTCGGTCGCCGAGCGCGCGGCGCGCCATGGCGCGCGATGCGCGGTGGCGGAGTCGGGCGCGCTCGGCGGTACCTGTGTCAATGTCGGTTGTGTACCCAAGAAGGTGATGTGGTATGCCGCGACGCTCGCCGGCGCGTTGCGGGATGCCGGAGACTACGGTTTTTCGGTACGGCGCGAAGGCTTTGACTGGGCCGCCTTGAAGCGCCGCCGCGACGACTATGTGAAGGGCATCAATACTTGGTATGAAAGCTACCTGGATGACTCCGATATCGCTTTGCTACGGGGACACGCGCGCTTTCTCGATGCTTCGACGCTGGAGATCGGCGGCGAACGCTGTCGCGCCGATCATATCGTCATCGCGCCGGGCACGCGTCCACGCATGCCGGATCTTCCGGGCGCGGGGCTGGGTATCGATTCCGACGGTTTCTTTGCGCTCGATGCGCTGCCGCGATCGGTCGGCATCGTCGGCAGTGGCTATATCGCGGTGGAGTTGGCCGGAGTGTTGAATGCGCTTGGCGCCGAGGTCACGCTGTTTCTGCGCAAGCAGCAGCTGCTGCGAAGCTTCGACGCGATGTTGCGCGAGGGGCTGATGGAGGCGATGCTGGACGAGGGCATCTCGATTCTGCCGATGACCCGGATCGCGGCGGTGGAGCGGCAGCCTGATCAAGGTCTGGTTTTCGACCTCGACAACGGCCAGCGGATGAGTGGCTTCGACGAGCTGATCTGGGCGATCGGGCGTGACCCGAACACCCAAGACCTGGGGCTGGAAGCGGCCGGTGTGGAAACCGATGCGCATGGGTTCATCGTGGTCGACGAATGGCAGGACACCAACGTACCGGGGATCCACGCGGTCGGGGACGTGACCGGCAAGGCGCCGTTGACGCCGGTCGCGATCGCGGCCGCGCGGCGTCTCGCTGACCGCTTGTTCGGCAACCAGGCGGAGCGCAAGCTGGACTATGATCTGGTGCCGAGCGTGGTGTTCTCCCACCCACCGATCGCCACGGTTGGCCTGACGGAGGAGCAGGCGCGCGCGCAGCATGGCGAGGCGGTGCGCGTCTATCAGAGCTGTTTTACGCCGATGTATCACGCTTTTACGAGCCATCCGGCGAAGATGTCGATGAAGCTGGTAACGGTCGGAGCGAAGGAGAAGGTGGTGGGCTGTCATGTGATCGGCATCGGCGCCGACGAGATGATGCAGGGCTTTGCGGTGGCGATGCGCATGGGAGCGACGAAACAGGATCTGGACGACACCATCGCCATCCACCCGACCGCCGCCGAGGAATTGGTGACGATGCGCTAGCCCGCATCGCACCACCAAGGCGATGGCCCGGCCCGGCCGATCCGGGCCGGGCCGGGTGGTTTACGCCTCGTTCTTGCGCGCGGTGCTGAGCTTGAAGGGCGCATAGAGCGGGCACCAACCGATCAGGGCGGTGAACAGCGGGATGGCGCCGATGGCGCCGAGCCAGTTCTTGGCGTAGATACCCCAGCCGATGACGGCCAGGCCGACGACGATGCGCAGGATACGATCGATACCGCCAACATTCTTGGTCATGGTATTACCTCCGGTTGTGTGGTCTTGATGGTGTGGAGGTAGAGCATAAGGGAGCCGAATGGTTCCGTCTGTAACAAGATCACGCTCCCGACGGGGTTCCGATCCCTTCGCTTGCGATCCGTTCCAGCGCGGTGGTTTCCAGCAGTTCGATGCGACCGCGAGACAGTCGGACACAGCCGCGTTGTTCGAAAGCCTTGAGCAGGCGGCTGACGACCTCGCGCGAGGTGCCGAGCTCGTCGGCCAGATCCTGATGCGTGGCGACGATCACCCGGAGCCGGTCGCCTTCTTTCCCTTCGCGCAAGAGAAAACAGGCGATGCGCTGGTCGAGGCGCTGGAACACGACCTCCTCGACGACCTGGATGATCGATGCCAGGCGGTTGGCGACCAGCCCGAACAGATACTCCCGCCAAGCCTCGTCACGCCCGATCCAGGCACGCACGAAATCCGCGGGAACCAAGACCACATCGAGACGCTGCTCCACCGTGGCGGTGGCGGGGAAGGGGAGATCGCTGAGGATGCAGGCCGCGGTCAGGACGCAGCTTTCGCCGGGCCGGATGCGGTAGAGGGTGATCTCTTTGCCGTTCTCGCCGCTTTTGAAGATCCGCGCGACGCCTTCGAGAAGCAACGGCAGATGGGAGCAGCGGCTTCTTTCGTCGCAGATTTGCGCGCCCGGCTCGAATCGCGCCACGATCGCAACGTCGGAGAACGCGCGCTGGAAGTCGTCGCCGGCACGTTCAAGAAATGGAAACAGTTGGTACAGACGCTGTTTCTTCGCGGGTTCGTTGATGCTCATTCGCTCCATCCAGGTTGTTCTTTGTCGAGGTAGCCATCGACATCGATTCGTTGTCGTTGCATGGCGGCCTGCTCTGAATAGGGCAGGACCAGCGAAACGCGCTGGTCGCGCCGGGATTCGATGAATTCCCGGAGGCGCGAGAGGTCTTCATCGAAGATCCGGGGCGATAGAATCAGCTGTTCCAACCCGAGATGGCCGGCGATGCGGAAGACGGTCTGTTGCAGCCCCACGTCGAAGGCGGCGACAGCGATGCCAAGGCGGGCAAGCTGCTCGAAGAGGGCGCGCGAGTGGTGCAACGAGCGGCTGATCTCAGCCATTGGGAACAGACAGACCAGTCCGCTGCCGGTTTGCTGTCTGGCGCGCAACAGTGCATGGAGCCAAGGGATGAAGCCGGCATCGCGCAGGGCTCTTCCGGACTGAGGAATCAGCAGCTGAGCCTGCTCGCCGCCGTGGTTCATCACGCGAAGCTCATCGAGAGCCGCGCGAAGTATCTCCTGATCGAGCCTGGCCTGGAACTCGGGGGCGATCGGGGCGCGCACGATCGCCGCCCCGGCCCAGCGCTTCCCGGTGATCTCGGCGAATCGTGGGTAGGCCAGGTAGGCCAGGGTTTCCTCGCTTACGGAGTCACGCAGCGGCCGGCGCCAGAGCGTCAGGGGTTCGTTCCGGGTCAAGCGGCGCTGGATGGCGTCGAATCGCTCCGATAACAGCTTTTCACGGAGGCGGTCATCGAGTCCACAGCGTTTGCCGTCGCTGACGGCGCAGGCGTCGCGCGCGCGCTTCCAGTCCGCCGGACCGGCGGGCTCGTCGAGCAGACTCACGCCGGTGCGCACGCCGCCACGCCGGTCGGGGTCGGTTATCTGGATCAGCGCTTTGTGCAGTTTGTCGGCGTTCCGGATCAGGTTCTTCAGGCTCGCTCCGCCGAGCAGCCCGATCAGGGTCCGTTCGCCGATGATTTCGAGCCGTCCCTGACGTCCCAGTCGCGCGTCCAGTCGTTCCAAGCGTGGGCGCAGCGGCTCGCTTCTTGCGTCGATTCCCTGGCGCAGACCGATATAGAGGGCGACCGCCCGACCATGGGCCAGGCGGTCGCCCATATCGAGCACATGCTGACACAGACGGTCGATCGGGTCGCGCGCCATGGCGGGTTTCGCGGCGGAGGGTGGTGGTTCGTGGCGGGCGGCGGACAGCTGTTTTTCGACCAGCTTGATCAGCTTTTTCGGGCGGATGGGTTTTTCGAGAAACTCATCGGCGCCGGCCGCCAGCGCGGCGTTCTGACGATCCTTCTCGAGCTCGCCGGAGAGGTAGATCAGCGGGATGCCGCGATACTCGCGCCGGCGGCGCAACAGCATCGTCAGCTCTTCGCCACTGAGTTCGGGCATGTAGAGGTCGATCAGTATCAGATCCGGATGGAACTCACTGGCCAGCGCCAATACCTCGCGTGGATCGTCGATCGCCAGGGTGTCCATGCCGGCATTGGACAGGATCGCGGCGGCGAATTCGGCCTGGGAGGCGTCGTCGTCGACGATGATGACGCGGCGGGGCCGCGACGCTTCTTCCATGTCAACCGGGGCGGATTGGGCATTGCGTGGGTCCGGGAACAGCCGATCCAACATCTCGCTGGCGACCACCGGCGATACGAAGAAGTGCTCGACGCCGAAACGCGAAAGGCGGAGGCGTTCATCAGGCCCCAGTTCCGGACTGAGCGAGGCGAGCCGCGCGAGCGCCGCGACCGGGCCATGTGGTGGCAACCCGCTTTCCAAGCGTTCGATTTCCCGCAGATCGAACAGCAGCGTGGGGGCGATCCGGCGTTCCGGGGATGGCTGCAACAAGGACAGATCGTCGATTTCACGCAGGTTCAGGCCACGTTCGGCGCAAAGTTCGGCCAACCCGAACGGCAACAACGCCGGGTCGCCGAGATACAGCAAAACCCGCGAAGGGTCCGCCGGCAGGTGGGGTGTCTCGCAATGGCTTGCGAGTTCATCGAACAGGGCGCTTATTTTTTCCATCTGGCGGGAGTCGGGAAGTTGCGCGCCCTGAACGAAGGTGCTGAGAAAAACGGAAAAGGCGAATGCCGCGTCCCCGAGCCCGGCGGGGCCGTCGTCCGCGGCCAATGTCTCCAGTCGCCGGGCCTTGTCGTACAATGCCGCGAGCGCGGTCGTCGAGGGTTGCTCGATGAGTCGCTCCACATGCTTGCGCAGCCGGGCGACGGTATGGGTAAGCTTCGGATCCATGAGTCGGTGGACATTGCCTGCGATAACGGGGTGACCCGGCGAGGCCGCGGTGGTTTCGGCTTTCGGGCGCACGCATTGTACACCGGTATAAGGTCGAGGCGGGATTTCAGAGGTGAATGTGGTAATGGCGGTAGTTCACCGTGATGCGGAAAGGAGATCGGACAGCCGGATGTCGGTTGGCCGGCCGTGGCGGACGACGAGTATGGACCACGGGGCGGTATCGTGAGCGACGCGATCGCCGCGGGGCCGGCTCGGATCCGACGGCGGTTTGGTCCTCCGCTGATGCTGGCGGAGGGGATCGGCTGCGGGCTGCTGCCGTCCGCCGGGCGCCCGGGAGCGGATTTGGCGGTGGCGGGATTGTGCTTGTTGGCATTGGCGGGCCTGATGGGCTTGTTTCCGCTGGATCGGCGCGCCGCCCGGGTCGCCGCGATGCTGGCCGCCTGCGGTGGTTTATTGCTCGGCCTCGCCTGGGCCTTGCGCGCCGGCGAGTTAGCGTTGGCGCCCTCGCTGCTTTCCGTGTGGTGGTTGCCGTGGCTCGCCTTGCTGTTCGCCGGCGCGATCGTCCCGATATTGTTTGCGATGGCTTTCCCCGCGCGTCTGCCCGGCTTGCCGCTGGCCTTTCTCATCGGTCAGCTTGGTGGCGCCCTGTGGCTGTGGGAACCTCGACATCTGCTCGAGGATGCGGTGTTGCGTTCTCTCATGGGGTGGGTCGCCGCCGCCCATGTCGTTGCGCTGCTGGTGGCCTGGTTGGCGCGGCGCTGGTTGGTCGCGCTCGAACGTGGCCTGAGCACGTGCCGCTCGCTCGAGGCCGATCTCGCGCAGACCCGCGCGGAACTCGTCGAAACCCGGGAGGCCCGGGAGTCGGTCTCGAATGAATTGGCGGTGACCCGAAATCAGGCCGAGGTCGCGGATGTCGCGAAGACCGAGTTCCTGGCGACGATCAGCCACGAGATTCGGACCCCGTTGAACGGCATCCTGCCAATCCTCGAGATGCTGCGTGAAACCGAGTTGACCAAGGAGCAGCGGCAGCATGTCGATACCGCGCTGAGTTCGTCCCGCCATCTGCTGCGGATCATCAACGACATCCTCGATTATTCCAAGATCGAAGCGGGTAAGCTGGAGCTGGAATCCATCAACCTGAATCTGCGTGAAGTGGTGCGGGCGGTGACCACCTTGTTGTCGAAGAGCGCCGAGCGGAAAGGGCTGCGAATCACCACGATCGTTCACGACGATGTCCCGATGTTCGTCTCCGGAGACCCGATCCGCCTGCGTCAGATCCTCATCAACCTGGTCGGCAACGCGATCAAGTTCACGGAACATGGCGGGGTCAGTGTCGAGGTCATCAACCAGCGTTCGGGGCGTCGTATCGTCGACCTGCTGTTCATCGTGCGGGACACCGGTATCGGCATGAGCGCCAAGACCGCGGCGAAGCTGTTCCAATCCTTCTCCCAGGCCGACGCCTCCACCACGCGCAAGCACGGTGGTTCCGGTCTGGGCCTGGCGATCTGCAAGCGTCTGGTCGAACTGATGGGTGGCACCATTGGGGTGCGATCGCAGCAAGGGGTCGGCTCGTTGTTCTGGTTTCAGGTGCCTTTTCGGCGCACCCTGGAAGTCAACGAGGATCGCGCTGACTTGAGCAATGCCCGGGTCTTGGTATTGTCCGGCGATGAGGCGCGCCAGAAATGGCTCGACGATCTGCTCGGACGCTGGGGCGTCATGAAGGCCATGGCCGCCACCATGGAGGAAGCCGTGAGCAAGATCGCCTCGTCGGCGCGGCTGGGATTCTCCTGGAGTTATGAGGCCGTCATCATCGATGCCGCCGGTCGGTATGAAGCCATCCCCGGCTTCGTCGAACGGCTCCACAGGCTCACCGAGATGGATGATGTGAAGGTCCTGATACTGGGGGACCGCGCGCGCGTCGATCTGCCGGAAGAGTCGGAAAGCTATGTCGAGATCATCTCGGAGAAATGTAGCGAGAACGAAGTCCGTCTCGCCTTGAACCACCTGCTCGGCATTGGTGAAGCCACGCCCAAGCAGACCTGGTGGCACGATGATCAGCCGGAGGGGGCGCTGCTGGCGGATGACGATCGTTCAGAGACCGTGGTCGGCTTGCTGCCGGATGGGGACGACCACCGGGAGGTGGCGCGCGAGCCCGAGCCGGTCTTCCATGGACGGGTACTGGTGGCCGAGGACAATCCGGTCAATCTCGCGGTGGTGGTGCGTCTGTTGTCACGGCTGGGGCTTGACGTCGATCAGGCGCTGAACGGCGCCGAAGCGGTCAAGATGATCAGCGCCCGTTCCTACGATCTGGTCTTCATGGATTGCCAGATGCCGGGGGTCGACGGCTACGAGGCCACGCGCATTGTGCGCGAGCGGGAAGATGAAATCGGGATCATGCAACGGGTGGTGATCGTCGCGATGACCGCGAACGCGATGCCGGGCGATCGCGAGCGTTGCCTGCAATGCGGGATGGACGACTACCTCTCGAAGCCGATCGATCGCATCGGCCTGCGCCACCTGCTGGCGAAATGGCTGAAGTCCGATGAAGATTCGCACAGCGGGGGTGCGGAAACCGTTTCGTCTGGAGAAGGAGAAGAGGATGCTCCCCCGGCGTCCGAACCCCGTGCCGTCGCCTCGCATGAAGTGATGCCGGATCCGGTGGAAACGGACGAGAATCCCCTCGAAACGGAACCCGGGGTGATCGACCGGGAGGTGCTCTCCGAGCTGCAAGAGATCATGGGCGAGGAATTCACGCGACTGTTGCAGCGATATCTCGACATCGCGCCGGCGCAGCTGAAAAACATCGATGAAGGCTTGATGCGTGGTGCTCTGGCCGAGGTCGCCAAGGTCGCCCATTCGTTGAAATCCAGTTGCGCCAACGTCGGCGCGATGCGCATGTCGGAGCTGGCGCGGCGCATCGAACTGGCGGCGAAGGAGAATGAGCAGCTTTCGTGTCTGGAGCTGAATCAGCAGCTCGCGCGCGAGGCCTGGCGCGTGGAAACCGCCTTGAGCCGACTGCTCGCGGACTGCCTGGAGCGGGAGTAGACTGTGGTGCGACGGTCGGTCCGCTTCGGATCGGTCTGTGTTACCCCGGGAGTCAGTAAAGAATGAACCAAGCCCCTTCCGTGCGCGCGGTTTCCCCGAGCGAGGCCTATGGGATCCTGTCACGCAATCCGCGCGCGATCCTTGTCGATGTACGCTCCAGCATGGAATTCCTGTTCGTCGGTCACCCGGTCGGCGCGGTGCATGTGCCCTGGATCGACGAACCCGATTGGGAGATCAATCCGAACTTCGTCGCCGATGTGCGCAAGCTGCTGCTCGGCGGCGTGCGCGGCGGGGCGGCGCCGGGCGATGCCCTGGTGATCCTGATCTGTCGCAGCGGAAAACGTTCGCACGAGGCTGGCAAGCGCCTGATCGAACAGGGTATCGCCAACGTCTGTCATATCGACGAGGGCTTCGAGGGCGAGTTGAACGAGCACCACCAGCGCAGCAGCCTGGGTGGCTGGCGTTTCCACGGCTTGCCGTGGGAGCAGTGCTGACGGCGGTGCCTTCGGATGCCCGGCGAACAACAGGGAAAGGCCGCCGGCGGATGGTTCGTCTACCTGCTGCGGTGCGCCGATGGCAGCTATTACACCGGCATCACCACCGATCTGGAACGCCGCCTGCGTGAGCACAACGGCTCCCCACGCGGCGCGCGTTACACCCGATCCAGGCGTCCCGTGAGCCTGGTCTACAGCGAACCCTGTGCCGACCGTTCCGCCGCCTGTCGGCGCGAGTGCCAGTTGCGCCGCCTGCCGCGGAGCGCCAAGAAGGCCTTGCGCGAATCCTCTTGAAGTCGCTGATCGTCGTCCCCATTTGATGTCCGGAACCTTCCAGAAACTATAGTTTATGATATGCTAAAATATTCTGATTCTGAGCTCTTGACGGAAACAAGCCATGCCAATCTACGAATACCGTTGTGAAGAATGTGGCCATGAACTGGAAGCCATGCAGAAGATGGCCGATGCGCCCTTGACCGAATGCCCGAAGTGCGGCGAGCCGGCCTTGAAAAAGCTGATCTCGGCGGCCGGTTTCCGCCTCAAAGGATCGGGTTGGTACGAGACCGACTTCAAGACCGGCAAGAAGAAGAACGTCGCCGAGTCCGCTTCCTCATCGACCGAAAGCAAGCCGGCCGCGAAGGGGGGCTGCGGCTCCGGCGGTTGCGGCTGCGCCTAGGAGCACGGGATGGCTGATATCACAGTGATCGGCGCCGGTTTCGCCGCGCTGACCGCGGTGCGCGCGTTGCGCGCCGCCGACAAGCAGGCCAAGATCACCCTGGTCGCGCCGCAACCGCGCATGATCTACCTGCCGAGCCTGATCTGGATCCCGTCCGGGCTGCGCCAGCCGGACGACTTGGTGGTGCCGCTCGACCGCTTCTTCCGACGCATGAAGGTGCATTACCACCAGGGGAGCGTCACTGGCTTGAAGGATGGCGGCCGCATCGTCGTCACCGACAACGGCGAGGTGGCCAACGACGGCCTGATCATCGCCAGTGGAGGGCGTTTCCTGAAAAAGCTGCCCGGCATCGAGCATGCGATCACCCCATGCGAGGGGATCGAAGCGGCGGTGCGTATCCGCGACCGCCTGCGCGAGCTCGATGGCGGCACCATCGCGGTCGGTTTCGCCGGCAACCCGAAAGAACCATCGGCGATGCGTGGCGGGCCGATGTTCGAGTTTCTGTTCGGCATCGACAACCAATTGCGGCGCGAAGGCCGGCGCGAACGCTTCGAACTGGTGTTTTTCACCCCGGCGGCGAAGCCCGGCGCGCGGCTCGGCGAAAAGGCGGTCGACGGACTGCTGTCGGAGATGGCCAAGCGCGGCATCTCCACCCACCTGGGCCACAAGATGAAAGGCTTCGGCGATCACAGCGTGATCACCGAGGGCGGCGAATTCGACGCCGACCTGATCCTCTTCATGCCGGGCATGACCGGCAACCAGTGGTTTGACCAGACCGATCTGCCGCGCTCCCCGGGCGGCCTGCTGAAGGCCGACGCCCAGTGCCGTGTCGAGGGCCGGGACAGGGTCTATGTGGCGGGCGACTCCGGCAGCTTTCCCGGCCCGGAATGGATGCCGAAACAGGCCCATATGGCGGACCTCCAGGCCGAGGCGGCGGCGAAGAACCTGCTCACCGAACTTGCCGGCGGAGAGCCGCGCGAGACCTTCAAGATCGAACTGATCTGCATCGTCGACAATCTCAAGGGCGGCATGCTGGTGAAACGTACCGACAAGGGCAGTCTGATGCTGCCGTCGCTGGCGCCGCTGCACTGGGCGAAGCGCGCCTTCGAGCGCTGGTATCTGCGCCAGTATCGCTGATTTTCTCTCCGCCGCCGCGGTGGATTACGCCGGGTCCGTCCGTCTGTTATCCTTCGCGGATTCCAGAAATCAGGCGAGGAGCCCCACGAATGAGCGATATCCAACTCTCCGGCGAGCTGATGCGAGAGGTGCAGGCGGCGGTACGCAAGCATGCGCCCGACGCCGATCTCGGCGAGATCATGCAGTACCTGGCCGCGTTGATCGGCTACATGCTCGGTAGTCATACCGCCGAACTCGAAGCCAAGCGTGATTACATCGATCAGCTCGATCGTTTCGCCCGTGAGGTCATGGAAGACACCCACCAACGCATGGAACAGCACCAGCAGCAGGCCCCGGCGGCCGCCGCCGACAACGCCTTCGGCTATTGGACGCCTCCGAAGTAGCCGCCCGGCGATGGCCCTCTACGCGGCGGACAAACTGATCGCGCAGGCGCGGGCGCTGGCCGCCGAGTATCGGCGCGCGATGGGCAAGCCCTTGCCCGGTGTCGGCAGCGAGGTCGCCGAGCACGACGCGCGTCGGCTGTTGAGCCTGGAGCCGGCTCCGGACGACGCCGGCGGCTACGATGCGGTCGACCCGGCGCGTGGCGGCAAGCGCATCCAGATCAAGAGCCGGCTGCTTGCCGGCGATGCCCGTTCGAGCCCGCGCATCGGCCGGATTCGGCTCGAGCAGGCTTGGGACAGTGTCGTGCTGGTGCTGCTCGACGAAGACTACCAGCCGACCGAGATCCTCGAACTGGATCGCGACGAGCTGCTCGAATACATCGACCGCAGCAGCTCCCGCCGGGCCCGTCGCGGCGTGCTTTCGGTGGCGCGTTTTCGCGCCATAGGGCGGCTGTTGTGGACGCCTGAGAACGGCCGTGAAGGCGAACTCTGGGTCAACCAGTGAGCATCGGCATCGACGAAGTGTTCGGCGCCGATGGCCTGCTTTCGCGGCGCATCCCCGGCTACCAATGGCGTGAACAGCAGCAACGCATGGCCGAGCGCGTCGCTGAACTGATCGACCGCGGCGGCATCCTCTGCTGCGAGGCCGGCACCGGTACTGGAAAAACCTTCGCCTACCTCGTGCCGGCGCTGTTGTCCGGCCACAAGACGCTGGTCTCGACCGGCACCAAGAATCTTCAGGATCAGCTCTTCCATCGCGATCTTCCACTGATCCGCGAGGCCCTCGGCCTGCCGGTCGCGGTCGCGCTGCTGAAGGGGCGGGGCAACTACCTGTGCAAGCAGCGTCTGGCATTGGCCGCGCATGACGAACGCGCGCGCAAGCCGGAGTGGGCGGCCTGGCTGCAACGCATCCGCGCCTGGGCCAAGGACACCCGCGCCGGCGATATCAACGAACTCGGCGGGGTGCCGGAGGACGCCGGCATCTGGTCGTTGGTGACGTCGACCACCGAGAACTGCCTTGGTCAGGATTGCCCCGAGTACGACACCTGCCATCTGGTCGAGGCGCGCAAACGCGCGCAGGAGGCCGACCTGGTAGTGATCAACCATCACCTGTTGTGCGCAGACTTCTCCTTGAAGGACGAAGGCTTCGGTGAGCTGTTGCCGGCCGCCGATTGCTACATCATCGACGAGGCGCATCAGCTCCCCGAGGTTGCCAGCAACTTCTTCGGCGAGACCATCAGCTCGCGCCAGATCCTCGAATTGACCCGAGACACCGAGGCGGCCTATCACCTCGAGGCCGGCGACCTGCCCGGGCTGCTCGAACAGATCGAAGCGGTCGCCAAGGCTTCGCGCGATCTGCGCCTGGCGTTCGGGCTTTCGGAACGGCGCGCCGCCTGGAAAGAGCTCGAACAAGAGCCGGCGGTCGGCGGGGCGCTCGACCATCTTGCCACCCAGATCGACCTGCTCGGCGGCATGCTCGACGCCATCCAGGGGCGCGGCAAGGGGCTGGACAACTGCCTCGAACGTTGTCGCAAGCTGGTCGCCGGTCTGAGCGCGCTCTCCGCCGAGCCCAGTGGTGAGGATATCCGCTGGTTCGAGACCACGACCCTGGGTTATCGCCTGAACTCGACACCGCTGGATATTGCTGAGGTGTTCCGCGAACAGCTCGGTCGTGGCGGCGCCGCCTGGGTGTTCACCTCGGCAACGCTGGCGGTCGGCGAAAGCTTCGAGCACTTCATGGCGCGGCTCGGGATCCGCGACGCCGAGACCGCGAAGTGGGATTCTCCGTTCGATTATCCCAGGCAGGCGCTGTGGTTCGTGCCGCGCGGCATGCCGCAGCCGCGTGACCCGCTGTTCAACCGAAAGGTCGCGGAGCTCGCGATCGAACTGATCGAAGCCAGCGACGGGCGTGCCTTTCTGCTCTATACCAGCCACCGCGCGCTGCGCGAGGCGGCGGCCTTTCTCGATGGCCGCGTCGATCACCCGCTGCTGGTACAGGGCAGCCTGCCGAAGGCCGAGTTGCTCGAGCGCTTCCGCGAGCAGGGCAATGCCGTGCTGCTCGGCACGGCCAGCTTCTGGGAAGGGGTCGATGTGCGCGGTGACGCGCTGTCACTGGTGATCATCGACAAGCTGCCTTTCGCATCTCCCGGCGATCCGGTCATACAGGCGCGCCTCGACGCGATGCGCAAGGCCGGCGGCAACCCCTTCATGCAGTACCAGGTGCCGCAGGCGGTGATTGCGTTGAAACAGGGCGCCGGGCGGTTGATCCGCGATGTCAACGACCGCGGCCTGTTGGTGGTCTGTGATCCGCGCCTGCTTGGGCGCCCTTACGGCCATGTGTTTCTCAACAGCATGCCGGACATGGCGCGTACCCGGGATCCAGCCGAGGCGATCCGCTTCCTTGCCTCTTTGCGACACGAACAAGAGAGCGACGATGAAGCTGCTGGCGCTTGATACCACTGAGAAAGCCTGTTCCGCGGCCTTGCTGATCGACGGCGAGACACGCCAACGGCTGCGGCTCGAGCCTCGCGCTCACGCCCGCCTGATCCTGCCGATGATCGACGAGCTGATGGCCGAGGCCGGTCTTGCGCCGGGCGCGCTCGATCTGCTCGCCTTCGCGCGCGGCCCCGGCTCGTTCACCGGGCTGCGCATCGCCGCCGGCGTCGCCCAGGGCATCGCTTTCGGCGCCGATCTGCCCGTGATGCCGGTCTCCAGTCTGCGTGGCCTGGCCCAGGGCGTGTGGCGTGAGCACGGTGCCGAGCGGGTGCTCGCGGCCTTCGACGCACGCATGAACGAGGTCTATGACGGGGCCTTCGCGCTGCTTCCTACAACGGAGCAAGAACAGGTGATGCAGGCATTGGAGCCGGAGCGGGTCAGCGCGCCGGCGGCGCTCGACGCCACGGTCTTTGCCGGCCGGCATTGGGTCGGTGCCGGCTCCGGCTGGGCGGCTTGTCCGGGATTGGGTGAACGCCTGAAGCCGTGCGCATCGTTTCCAGATTCCTTCAGCCAGGCGCGTGACATCGGCGCCTGCGCCCTGGCCGACCATTTTGCGGGCATCGAACCCGTGCCTGCCGAACAGGCGCTTCCAGTCTACCTGCGCGATCGGGTCGCCATGCCGAAAGTGTGATCCAGTTCCGTATTGTTTCGTTCCCATGCTGGACCTGTTCCCGGTCTCGGGATAGTATCTGTCACGAAAAGTAAAAAAAGTTTACATGACGAAGGGAAGTCATTTTCTTGCCGGGTCTGGCGTCGATTCTGTGTCACGCGGGCCGGGACAGGGGGCACGGAGGCGCTTCTATTTCGATATGACCAGGGGCTTGAGCCATGACGAAAGATCAATTGGCGCGCGCGGCGCAACAGATTGCGGATCTCCTCGAGAACTGCGGATTGAAGGATGCCCTGAAACAGGCGTTGCTGCGCAAGAATCAGGGGGGAACGGCGGGGGATGCCTCGCCCAGTGTGATCGACGCCTATCAGAGCTTCTCCGCGCTGTCCCGGCGTTTCGACGTTGCGGAACGGCGCGTGCTGAAGGCGCTGAAACTCGGTTTTCTGCAACACACAGAGTTCTGGGTACGATTCTTGCAAAACAAGCTCGAACCCGAGATGATCCGCAACGCGCTGGAGCGGGTCTATCTGGCGCAGAAGTACCTGCCCGGATGGGTGGATCTGGTGAAGAACGAGATCGAGCTGGAGCTGGAAAAGCCGGTTCCCGAACGCAATGCGGCTTTGGTCGACCAGGAGATGCTGACGGTGCTCACCCGGCAGGAACGAGACATGCCCCCGTCGGTACGTGAGGTACAAGGCGTGATGACCTCGGTCGATGTCTTCCATGATGCCTGCTCGCTGCTGACGGGGAAAAGCGGTGCGTTGACCTTCCTCGGCAGTGAGATCTGTTTCGGCATGCGCATGCAATTCGTCGGTCCGGCGGAGACGATCCGGCTGATCAAGGAATCGATCCTGTCGATCTGGGACCGACGTCAGGTGATGTTGAACAACCCGGAAGGGTTCTGCGCGAGCGATCGCATCGACGATATTCCGGCGTTCGCCCTGCTGCGGGAGAGGATCGACAATGGCGAGATCGATGGCGTGCTTGGCGGGCAGATCCACACCATGCTGTGCGAGGCGTTCGAGCTGTTTCTCGGCGCCGGGGCGAGCATCCCCGAGCTCGAGCGCGCGGTCGAGGAGGATTCGGACCTGCTGATCGATTCCAGCCTGGCTTCGGAACAGACGCCGCACCGGCCCAAGGTGGTGGCGATCCGGAGTGCCCCGGCTCGCTCCCGGGATGCGAGCTTCGACGCCTGGGAAAACGAACGGGAGCAGTTGCTGAAGCTGGTTGACGAGCGCGGTATCTGACTGCGAAGTCGATGCGGCGGCAGAAAGACCGCCGCCCCGCCCGGGGTGTTTCCGGGCGGGGTTTTTCGCTGGCATTCGGGGTGGCTACACCAACCCGCGGTGGAAGAAGCCGATCACGACCAGGATCAACAGAACCAGGCCGATCGACAGCAGGGTAAAGCCCAGCACATAGGAAACGGTCTTGAAACGTTTCGATGGCGGTGGTACCAGGCGTTTGTCGAGCTCGCCGCTGGCCTTCAGTCGCTCGTACTCCTCGGGTCGTTCTTCCTTGAACTCCTCGAGATCCCAACTGCCGGTGAACATCACCGTGTCGAGCGGGAATTTGCTCGGACGGAAGTGGTTATTGAAGAAGTGCACGACGAACAGCGTCATCACCGCGAGGAAGGCCTCCAGGCCGTGCGCCATCGTCGCCAGGTTGAACACCCAGCCCGGCAGAAAACGGCTGAAAAACGGTGAGAACCACAGGATCAGGCCGGACAGACCGATCACCAGCGCACCCCAGTAGACCGCCCAGTAGTCGAACTTCTCCCAGTAGGCCCAACGATCAAAGCGTGGCGCTTCTCCCTTGCCGAAGAACCACTTGAACTGGCCCTTCATGTCTTCCCAATCCTTCTTGCGTGGCAGCAGCGAATCGGGGCCGAACCAGTCGAAGTCCTTGTCCTTGATCAGCTTGCGCAAGACCACGAAGGCATGGCCGAACACCGCGAGCAGAAACACCACGGCGGCGGTGCGGTGGACATAGCCGAAGCCGGTCGGCCCGCCGAACAGCTTGATTACGAACATCGCCCAGGCGGTGTCCGGGAACATCACCACCATGCCGGTCAGGGTCAGCGTCATCACCGACAGGGCCAGAGCCCAATGATTCAGCCGCCATTGCCATGAGAAACGGCGGAAATGACGCCCGCTGTCGTGGCGGATGCGCTTGGCGCGCACGCGAAAGCGCTTGCCGTCGACGGTGATCCATTCATACGGACGCGACTTCATCTCGCGCCAGAACCACAGCATCGAGTGGGTATAGAAGAAGACCAGCGTCAGGATGATGATCGCGATCATCGCGCGACCCAGCCACCACAGCTCCGGGTTGCGCTCGATGTCGCCGATATCGGCATGGGCGCGGAAATGCACGAAATCCGGACCGGCGTCTTCGTGACACTTGCGGCAGGTCTTGAGGATGTTTTGGGGCGAGACCTTGGACGCCGGGTCATCGATTTTGTGGGTATTGTGCGGATCGTGGCAGTCCTTGCATTGCGCCACCTCGGTATTGCCGAGCCAGGCGAGCTGGCCATGGGTGGTGGCCTTATAAGAGCGCACCTCCTTCGAATGGCAGTTGCCGCATTGCTCGGTGATCACGCGATGGGTCTTCAGCGCGCCCTTTTCGGCGATCTCGTGGGCCGAGTGGCAATCGGTGCAGGTGGCGCTGTCGCCTTTCCACGGTGTCTTCAGGCTGGCGCCGTGGATCGAGCGGCGATACGCCTCCAGCTCCCTGGCATGGCATTTGCCGCAGGTCTCCGGCGCGTTCAGTTTATGCACCGTCGAGCGGATATCGCTTGACGGGAACACATAGTGCGCGGTATGGCAGTCGGCGCAGCCGGCGTTGTCCTTGGCGCCCTTGCGTCGGGCATGGATCGAGTGGGTGTAACGCCGGGTCTGAATGACGATATCCAGGTTGTCGCCAGCCAGCCACGGAGTGCGCTCCGGCGCCGCGCCCTTGCCCTGGGCGATATGACAGCGAACGCAATCCGGTCGCTTCAGATGCTGCTTGTGCGGCAGTTGCCCGATGTCGGAATGGCAGTCCAGGCAGCCATAGCGGCCATGCACGCTCTGGTGCAGGGTCTCGGCGTCGATGTCCAGATGACGGAATCTGCCGAGGGTCTCGTCCGGTACGGCGAAGCCCTTCTGCCCGTGACATTTCAGGCAGTCGGCCTCGCGGATGCGCTCGCGCGGAATCACCGGTTCGCCGGGCAGCAGGCGCTTCCCGTCGCCCTTGGCGGCGGGCGCGCCGGCCCAGGCGCCATTGGATATCGCCAGCAGCAGGCCGGCGACCAGCAGATAGGGAAGGATCTTCATAGCTTCTGGGTGAACTCCGGGTAAGCCTCGAGCCCGATCTCGGCGATATCGGCCCCTTCGTACTCCTCCAGCTCCGAGAGCCGGATGCCCATGGTCTTCTTCAGCGCCAGCCAGGTCAGATAGCTGGCGCCGAAGGTCCAGGCGAAGATCAGCGCGATGCCTTTCAGTTGCGCTGTCAGACTGGCCTCGGGATTCGAGAACACCACCGCGATCAGCCCCCAGATCGCGACCACGCCGTGAACCGAGATCGCGCCGACCGGATCGTCGATGTGCGCGACGCGGTCCATCAGAATGATCGATACCACCACCAGCAGCCCGGCGACGAGACCGATGAAGGTCGCCAGCCCCGGGGTCGGGGTCAGGGGCTCGGCGGTGATCGCGACCAGTCCGGCGAGGATGCCGTTGAGTCCCATCGTCAGATCGGTTTTGCCGAACCAGAAACGCGACAGGATCAGCGCCGCGATGGCGCCGCCGGCGGCGGCCATGTTGGTGTTGACGAAGATCAGCGCGACCGCGTTGGCGTCGGCCACCGAGGTGATGGTCAGCTGGGAACCGCCGTTGAAGCCGAACCAGCCGAGCCACAGGATCATCGTGCCGAGGGTGGCGAAGGTCATGTTCGATCCGGGGATCGCCATCGGTTGCAGTCCACCGCCGGGCTTGGGCACATACTTGCCCTTGCGTGGACCCAGCAACAGCACGCCGGCCAGCGCCGCCGAGGCGCCGGCGAGGTGGACCACGCCGCTGCCGGCGAAATCGAGGAAGCCGGCCTGCTTCAGAACGCCGCCGCCCCATTGCCAGTACCCCTCGACCGGATAGATCAGGCCGGTCATCACCACCGCGAAGGCGAGGAAGGCCCACAGACGCATGCGCTCGGCGACGCTGCCGGAGATGATCGACATCGAGGTGGCGACGAACACCACCTGGAAGAAGAAATCGGCGAAATAGGAATGCCGGGTCTCGCCCCCTGAGTTGACCACGGTCGCGAGGCTGTGGTCGAGGCCGAGAAAGAAACTCAGCGATGGCAGCCAGGCGTTGTCGCTGGCGCCGTACATGATGTTGTAGCCGACGAACATGTACAGGATCGAGGCGATCGCATACAGCGCAACGTTCTTGGTCAGGATCTCGGCGACGCTCTTGGTGCGCACCATGCCGGATTCGAGCATCGCGAAGCCGGTTGCCATCCACATCACCAGCGCGCCGGAGAGCAGCAGGTAGAGCGTGTCGGTCGAATAGATCAGTTCAATCAGTGTGGTTTCCATCGGGTGCCTACCGCAATATGAATTCGCTACGGGAACGCCGGCGCCACGGAAGGGGTTCCGTGGCGCCGGCGGGAGGGAGGGGCGTCGCTATTCGCGGTTCGCCGCCGCTTCGGCCTCGGCCTTCATGCGGGCTTTCATGAGGTTGAAGCCATGGTTGTCGTCATCCGACGGACGCCAAGCACGGGGCGGCTTGCCGCCTTCGAACCAGCGGTGCATCGGCGAGGCAAGCACCTCCTTCAGCAGTTTCTCGACCGCATCGGCGCCCTTGGCGTTGCCGTTCTCGCGGGCGTGCTTGATCGCCTCACGGATCTCCGGCACCAGGTCGATGTAGAAACGGTGCGCGACCTCGAAGACGCCTTCCCAGTGCACATAGTCCGGGGCGAACATCGCCGCGCCATGGCGCGCGCGCCGGCCTTCATGGTGCCACAGATAGAAGTAGTCCCACTCCACTGCCTCATTGAACTTGACCTTGTCGCGCAGGCCGTTCTTCAGCATTGCCGTGACCAGTTTCTTCGCCGGGATCAGGAACTTGTCGTTGAAGGTCACGACGAAGGTGTCGAGCTGCTCGAAATGGGCGTCGACAATGTTGTTGCCGTGGCATGAGCGGCACACCCGCTTCATGTCCTTGCGGCGTTGCAACCAGGGCTTGACCTTCTTGCCTTTCTCGATCGCCTTCGAGTCGACCTTCGCCGAGACCGGCGCGCGCAGATTCCAGGCGATGCGGTCGCCGATGTCATGGGTCACCGGCAGATCCTTGGTGCGCGACATATGGCAGGTGGCGCAGGTCGGCGCGGCGTTGTAGTCCTCGCCGACGATCCATTTGTTGGAATTCAGATTCATCTGGTCCTTGTGGGCGCGGAACGCGATACCATGCGCCGATTCCTCATAGATCTCCTTCTGCGGATGATCCGGGCCCAGGTGGCAGCGTCCGCAGGCATTCGGCTCGCGCGCCTGGGCGGCGGAGAAGTTGTGACGCAGGTGACAGGCGCTGCAAGCGCCCTTCGAGCCATCCGGATTGATGCGTCCGATGCCGGTGTTCGGCCAGCTCGATTTGTCGAGCGAGCCGTCCGAGTTCACGCGCACGATCGATCCGTGGCAGGCGCCGCAGCCCATCGCGGTGATCGGCGAGGTGCCGGAGAGCGTCGGCGCGCCCTCGACGACCTCGGCGAGGACGTTGTCGAGCGAGCCGAGGATGTCGCCGGCGGTGGCGTGGTGGCTGCGGTCGAACTCGGCGACCTCGCGCTCGTGACAGCGCGCGCAGTCCTTCGGCGAGACGATCACCGAGATCACGAAGTCCTTGTGCATGATCGCGTCCTTGTCGTTGCGATCCGCCTTGTGGCACTCGTAGCAGCCGACATTGGCGCCGAAGTGCTTCGAATGGCCCCACTGGTCATAGATGCCCGGGGTCTTTTCGCGGTGACAGGACATGCAGGTGGCGCTCTCGCGGCTCAACTGATTGAAGCCGGACAGGATCTTGACCGGCTTTTCATCGTGCATCGCGACCCGCGTGGTCTTGGCGGGCCTGGCCGCCGGCGCGGCCTGGGCTCCTGGCGCCGCCTTGACGAGCGGCGTGCCGGTCGCTTGTGGCGTGGGCGCCGCCACCGGGGCCGGATGCATCGGCTGGGCGACGGGCAGCTGGGTATTGTTCCACCAGCCGTTCGCGGCGGCGAAGGCGGTGGTGGCGAGCAGCAGGGACAAGATGCCCCCGGATAGAACCGACCTCATTGTTTGGACTCTCCAAGCTGGTTTCTGAAATGGGCGCGCGGGGCGTTCCCGCGGGGACTGCGACCGGTGCGCGCCGGCCGACAATCAAGAAAAGCAAGTTTTGTGCCAGTGTGTAACATCCGTGTCGGGGCAGAGGGTTGCGCCGTCGGACGAGCAAGAGCGAAATCCCCTGTTTTCGGGAATATTATTAGTTGCTCCTCATATAGTTATCTTATGAAATGTAGGTTTGTCCGGGCGCCTGCGGCATCGTGATTTCAGGAATGGAAGGAAGGTTGCGAAGGGGGACGCCGGGCCGCGCCCTTGATGCGGCGCCCCGCTTTTGCACCTGGATGGTGCAACATGGGGCGGCATGCTTCATAAGAGCACATTCGGGCGGTATTGCGGTTCAGTGCGAGGCGCAAGAGCGATAACGCGGCGTGGAGGGGCCGGGGGCGGCCGTGGGCGACAGCGCCAGGCGGCCGTCGTCCAGCCAGCGCAGGCGCGGGTCGTCGGAGGCGAGGGGTTCGGGGAAGCCGGGCAGCGGGGTGATCGCGCGGCCGTTCGCGCCGAGCAGATAGAGACGCCGGTCGCGGTCGCGAAACAACGCCAGCCAGGCGCCACGCTCGGGCGCGCAGCGCTCGGCCCACAGCTGTCGGCGCGGATGTTCGATCAGCGCCGCGAGCCGGCGCCCGCGGGTCCAGCGGGTAGCGCTGTCGCGCGCGCGTTTCTCGATGCGCCCGGCGATGTCGTCGAAGCCGGCGTCCCAGGCGAGTTCGGCGAGGCGGCGCAGCGCGCTTGGCTCGTCGGGCAAGGCGCCGGCGGCGAGCAGGGCGCGTGTCGCCTCGCGGTCGCGCAGCGCCAGCGCCAGGCGCAAGGCGCTGCGTCCGCGCCGGTCTTTCGCGCGTGGGTCGGCGCCGGCGCGCAGCATCGGCTCGATGAGTTCGGAATAGCCGTGGTTCAGCGCCTCGAACAGCGGACTTTCTCCTTGCTCGTCGGGGTAGCGCTCGAGGTCGTCGATGGCCGCGAGCACGCGCCGCGTGACCGTCACGCCGCCTTGCTGGAGCAGGTAGGTGAAGACGCTGGCGCCGGCGTCGTCGGCATCGCCGCGCACCCGTCGCGGCAGCGGGCGACCGTTGCGCAGCAGTTCGATCAGCCGTTCCCAGTCATGTCGAAGCAGGGCGTCGCGGGTATCGTGGTCGGAGGGGTCGTCGCCGACCGGCGGCGCCGTCGACGCGCGCGCGGCGCCGTCGCGCTGGTTGATCGCCGAGAGGCGCAGGTAGCGGCTGTAGCGGTCGCTCAGGGTGGCTTCCTCGATATGGATGCCGTGGCGGCTCAGGACCGCGAGACGGGGTGCGTCATCGCGTCGCAAGGCGTCGTCGACCCAGGCGCTTCGACGCGTCTTTTCGAGCTTTCCGGCGTCGACGTGATCGAGCAGCAGGTCGAGCAGCGCGGTGGCGCCGGCGGCCTTGTCGAGGGCGTCCGGGCGATCGCCGCCGCGCGGGTCGGCGCCGTGGTCGAGCAGCGCCCGGGCGATCGCGAGACGTCGATCGCGCGCTCGGGAGGGCGGTTCTTCGCCGGCCCCGATGAGGCGCATCAACGGGGTTTCGTCGCGCTCGTCGCGGCGGTTCGGGTCGGCGCCCTGTCGCAGCAATTGCGCGACAATGGCGACTGCGTTGGGGCGCGGCGGGGCATCGCGCGGGATCGCCGCCTGCAACGCGGTTTCACCGAACAGGTTCGGCTGGTTGGGATCGGCGCCGGCATCGAGCATCCAGCGGACGACCTCGGGCAGGTCGCGTCGCGCCGCCGCCACCAGTGGACCGCCACGATAATCGGCGCCACGCGCCAACAGCTCGCGGATGCGCGTGCGATCGGCTTTGTCGATCGCGCGTTCGAGCTCGCGCGACAGGTAGCCCTTGCGCAGTCGGGCCGGCGGGCTCGCCTGTGGCGGGGTGGCGGTGTCGGTGGCTTGCGCGCGGGCCCTGGCTTCGGTGAGGTCGAGCTGGTCGGCGATCTCGCAGCCGGCGGCGAAGGCCGCGGTGTCGAGCGGCACGCCATGCAACTGACAGCGCCAGCGATAGAGGTCTTGCTGGTCCGTGCTGGCTTCGGGCGTCAGCAGGATCCGGGCTTCGCGCGGGAAGGCGCCGCCGAGTCCCGCGACGATGCGCCCGCCGGGCTCGATGCGCACCGAGCGCAGCGCGCCCCGGTGGAAGGTATGCGGCGGAGCAAGGCCCAGTTCCTGGTTGTCGTTGGGGAAGCGGCCCTGTTGCTCGACGAAGGCGATGAGCTGAAGCTTGATGTCTTGCAATGCGGCCAGGGCCGATGACAGGCGCGCCGCGCGCATCGTCGCGCTGATGTATTGCGAGGCCGCGGCGCCGTCGCCGCCGGGTGGGACCAGGGTGGCCGGTCGCAGCAGCCAGAGTCCGGCGGCCAGCAGGGATGCGGCCGAGAGCAACAGGCGTAGCGGGCCTTTCATGCCCCGCCGGCCGTTTCGAGTCCGGAGAGCAGCGCCGCGCGCAGGCGCTCGCGGGTGGCCGCATCGAGCGGCTCGGCGTCCGGGGTGGTCAGCAGGAAGGTGTCGCGGGCTTCCTCGCCGACGGTGGCGATGCGCGCGTTGATCAGGCGGATACCCTGTTCGTGCAGGATCTCGGCGACCGTCGCGAGCAGGCCGGGGCGGTCCATCGCGCGCAGATGCAGGATGCTGCGCTGGTTGTCCGGGTCCTGCTCGAACTCGATGCGGGTCTCGACTTCGAAATGCTTCAGCTGGCGCGGCGCGCGGCGCTGCCCGGTGCTCTCCGCGCCTTCATGCCAGAGGCGCGATTCGAGCTCATCGATGAGGCGCTCGATCGCTTCGGCGTCATCGAGTGGCGCGCCGTTTTCGCCGAGTACGAAGAAGCTGTTCAGCGTCATGTCCTGATCGAGGGTTTCGATGCGCGCGTCGACGATGTTCAGGCCCAGTAGATCCAGGATGCGCGTGGTCGCGGCGAACAGCCCCTTGCGGTCCGGGCCGTAGCTCAGGATCTCGGTGCTGCCGCGTTCGATGTTGCGGCGCAGACGGATCAACGGAGCGCGCGGGCCGGCATCGAGAATCTGACTGGTCTGCCAGGCGATCTCATCGGCGCTGGAGATGCGGAAATAGTCTTTGCTGAGCTGGCTCCACAAGGTGTTCACCCGGGCCTCGTCGAAGCCTTCCTCGGCCAGCTTCCACAGCGCCAGCTTGCGGTGTTCCTCGATCTGGCGTTCGCGATCCGGTCGCCGGCTTTCGGCATCGCGCTTGAGCATCGCCAGGGTGTCGAAATAGAGTTTTTTCAGCAGCGAGTCGCGCCAGCTGTTCCAGCGCTTGGGATTGGTGGCGCGGGCGTCGGCGACGGTCAGCAGGTAGAGGGCCTGAAGTCGCTGTGGGGTGGCGACCAGCGCGGCGAAGTCGGCGATCACCTTCGGGTCGTCGAGATCCTTGTGCTGCGCGGTCATCGACATCACCAGATGGTTGGCGACCAGCCACACGATCAGCTCGCGGTCCTCGTCCGCGAGCTCGTGGGCGCGGCAGAATTCCTCGGTAATGCGCGCGCCGATCTTCGAGTGATCGCCTCCATAGCCCTTGCCGATGTCATGGAAGAGCCCGGCCAGATAGAGCCGTTCGGGTTTCTCCAGCCCGCCGATCAGGCGCGAGGCGAGCGGGAATTCGTCATGGAACTCGGGTACCGCGAAGCGGCGCAGGTTACGCACCAGAAACAGGGTGTGTTCGTCGACTGTGTACTGGTGGAACAGATCGTACTGCATGCGCCCGACGATGTGTTCGAAGGCCGGGATGTAGGCGGCGAGCACGCCATAGCGGTTCATGCGTCGCAGCTCGTGGGTGATGCCGCGCGGTTGGCGCATGATCTCGAGGAACAAGGCGCGCGCGCGCGCGCTGGCGCGGAAACGATGGTCGATCAGGTGGCGATGCTCGCGGATCAGGCGGATGGTGCTGGCGCGCACGCCCTTGATCCCGGGATGTTGTTCGAGCAACAGGAAGATCTCCAGCAGCGCGTGGGGGTTCTGGATGAACAGCTGGTTGTCGCGCGCCTCGATGAAATCGCCACGCAGCTGAAAGGCCTGGGTGAGCGGGGTGATCGCCAGGGCGTCCGGATCGCCGAGGATGTCTTCCTCGAAATGCTGCAACAGCATCTCCGAGAGCCGGCTGACCTCCATCACGGTGCGGTAGTAGCCCTGCATCATGTGTTCCACCGCGAGATTGCCGGCATCGCTCCGGTAGCCGAGGCGGTCGGCGAGGGTGCGCTGATAGTCGAACAACAGGCGGTCTTCGTGGCGGCCGGTCAGCAGGTGCAGACCATAGCGCAGCCGCCACAGCTCGGTTTCGGCCGCGCGGAGCGCGTCGTATTCGTGTTCGCGCAGAAAGCCCTTGTCGACCAACTCTTGCAGTGATTGGATGCCGTAGTGGCGTTCGGCCACCCACAGCAGGGTCTGGATATCGCGCAGCCCGCCCGGGCTCTCCTTGATATTGGGTTCCAGGATGTATCCGCTGTCGTCGAAACGCTTGTGGCGTCGGGCCTGTTCGTCGAGCTTGGCGTTGAAGAAGGCGCGGCTCGGCCAGATATGCGCCGGCCCGGTGCGCTCGCGCATCCGATAATACAGGGTTTCCTGGCCGCACAGCAGGCGTGCCTCGAGGAGGTTGGTCATGACCGTGACATCGTCGCGCGCCTGACGCTGGCATTCATCGGGGGTTCGCACCGCGTGACCGACCTCCAGGCCGGTATCCCACAGGCGGATCAGAAAGGCCTCGATGGCATCGTTCAAGGCGTCGTCGTCGTCACGCTCGACCAGCAACAGGATATCGACATCGGAGGCCGGATGCAGCTCGCCCCGGCCGTAGCCGCCGACCGCCACCAGCGCGGCGCGTCCGTCGAGCGCGTCGGGCCACAGCTGGCGCAGCAGATAATCGGTATAGCGGCACTGGCAGGCGACCAGCTCGCGCACCGATTCGCCGGCCCAGAAACGCTCGGCGGAGAGTTCGCGCAGTTCGCGCAGGGCCTTGGCGCAGGTTTGCGGATCGGCTTTCGGTGGCAGTGACTCTAGGATCTTTTTTGCATGTTCAATCATTTGGTTATTCCGAGTTCCTCATATTCTTCTTTACGCAATGTGAGGATCTCGTGGCCGCTGTCGGTAACCAGTATCGTGTGTTCCCACTGGGCCGACAAGGAGCGGTCCTTGGTGACCACGGTCCAGTCGTCGCCAAGGGTTTTGACATGGCGCTTGCCGGCATTCACCATCGGTTCGATCGTGAAACACATGCCGGCGCGGATCTCGGCGCCGGCGCCGGGCTTGCCATAGTGCATGATCTGGGGTTCCTCGTGGAAGCCGCGGCCGATGCCATGACCGCAGTATTCGCGCACAACCGAATAATGGTGGGATTCGACGAACCTCTGGATCGCATGCCCGATGTCGCCGACGTGGATGCCGGGACGCACGAGGTCGATGCCGACGAACATCGCCCGGCGGGTGATCTCGCTCAGACGCCGCGCCAGCACCGACGGCTCTCCGACGAAAAACATCTTGCTGGTGTCTCCATGGAAGCCGTCTTTTATCACCGTGATGTCGATGTTGACGATATCGCCTTTCTTCAGCACCTTGTCGCTCGGGATGCCGTGACAGACCTGGTGATTGACCGAGGTGCAGATCGATTTCGGGAAACCATGGTAGTTCAGCGGCGCCGGGACGGCCTGCTGCTCGTCGACGATGTAATCGTGGCACAGGCGATCGAGTTCATTGGTTGTCACGCCGGGCTGGACGTAGGGTTCGATGAACTCCAGCACCTCGGCGGCAAGACGCCCGGCGACGCGCATTTTTTCAATCTCTTCAGGGGTTTTTATCGTAATACTCATGGCATTTGTGCCCTGTGTGGGGGTGTGGGGAGAACGGTGCGGGGTTTGTCCGGAAAGGCTGGATATGGTATAAAACCGACCGCCTGATGGCAATTGATCCCGCTCCGCGCCGTGGTGGCGGGAAATTCGCGCGGTCACCGTCACGCCCGGCGGGGTGCCCTGGTCATGAGCCGGGGTTGCCGGGCGGGGTGGCCGCAAGAGCAACCCCGGAAACGTCGCGCATGCCGCGCCGGCCGATGGCCGGAGGGCAGGCTGCCGCGTTTCCTCCTGTTTTGGAGAACTCCATGAGCACAGTCTCTATGCGCCAGATGCTCGAAGCTGGCGTGCATTTCGGGCACCAGACCCGTTACTGGAACCCGAAGATGGCCCCGTATATCTTCGGCCAGCGCAACAAGATCCACATCATCAACCTGGAAAAGACCCTGCCGATGTTCAACGAGGCGATGAATTTCATCGGTTCGTTGGCGGCCAACGGCGGCAAGATCCTGTTCGTCGGTACCAAGCGGGCGGCGCGCGAGGCGATCCGCGAGGAAGCCACCCGCTGCGGCATGCCCTATGTCAACCATCGCTGGCTCGGCGGCATGCTGACCAACTACAAGACCATCCGCCAGTCGATCAAGCGCCTGAAGGATCTCGAGGCGATGGCGAGCGACGGCAGCATGGATCAGCGCTTCAGCAAGAAAGAGGCGCTCGGCATGCGGCGTCAGCTCGAAAAGCTCGAGCGCAGCCTCGGGGGCATCAAGGATATGAGCGGGCTGCCCGACGCGCTGTTCGTCATCGATGTCGGCGTGGAGGACATCGCGGTCGCCGAGGCCCGCAAGCTGGGTATCCCGGTGGTCGGCGTGGTTGATACCAACAATGATCCGAGCAAGGTGGATTATGTCATCCCCGGCAACGACGATGCGATTCGCGCGGTGCAGCTGTACTGCCAGGGCGCCGCGGTGGCGGTGCTGGAAGGCCGCGCCAGCGCGGCGCGTTCGGCCGGCGCCGATGATTTCGTGGAGATCGAAGAGGAAGACCAGGCGGCTTCCTGAGCGTCTTTCCCTGGAGCTCATGCGCGCGCCGGCCGGGCCGGCGCGCTTTTGCTGTCTGACAGAATATATTGATGAGGTAGAAGCAACATGGCGATTACAGCCGCACTGGTGAAGGAACTGCGCGAACGCACGGGCGCGGGGATGATGGAATGCAAGAAGGCTCTGGTTGAGAGCGACGGCGATATCGAAGCCGCGATCGAGGCGATGCGCAAGTCGGGCCAGGCGAAGGCCGCGAAGAAAGCCGGGCGCACCGCCGCCGATGGCTTGGTGGTGGTCAAGATCAGCGATGACGGCAAGCGCGCCGCGATCACCGAGGTCAACTGCGAAACCGATTTCGTCGCCAAGGACGAGAACTTCAGCGGTTTCGCCGAGGCGGTCGCCGAGCGCGTGCTCGCGAGCGATGTCGGCAGCGTTGAAGAGTTGAACGCGCTGCCGCTGCGCGACGGCGACAGCCGAACCGTCGAGGAGGCGCGCACCGAGCTGGTCGCGAAGATCGGTGAGAACATGAGCGTGCGCCGCTTCGAGCGCATCGCCACCGAGACCGGCATCCTTGCCAGCTATCGCCATGGGGTGCGCATCGGCGTGGTGGTCGAGCTCGAGGGCGGCGACGCCGAGCTCGGCAAGGACGTGGCAATGCACATCGCCGCGAGCAAGCCGGCCTATGTCAGTGAGGATCAGGTCGACCCGGAGGTGGTCGAGAAAGAGAAGGAGATCTTTCGTGCTCAGGCGCTGGAGAGCGGCAAGCCGGAGAATATCGTCGACAAGATCATTGCCGGTCGCGTGCGCAAGTTCCTGTCCGAGATCACGCTCGTCGGCCAACCGTTCGTCAAGGATCCGGATGTCACCGTCGGCAAGCTGTTGGCCGACAAGGGCGCCGAGGTGAAACGCTTCGCGCGCTTCGAGGTGGGCGAAGGCATCGAGAAGAAAAGCGAGAACTTCGCCGATGAAGTGATGGCCCAGGTACGCGGCTGAACGCTTCGGAAAGCCCGCTCCGGCGGGCTTTCTTTTGTCGTTCCGGCGCGCTTCGGCGCATCTTTGTGGGTTTTGAATTCTTAATAAAAACAGGTGGTTGAATGTCGGATCTCGTGTATTCCCGGATGTTGGTCAAGCTCAGTGGCGAGGCCTTGATGGGGGAAGGCGATTTCGGTATCGATGCGGCCGTGATCGAGCGTCTCGCGGGGGATTTGCGCGCGCTGCGCGAGGCCGGTGTGGCGGTTGGCGTGGTCATCGGCGGCGGCAATCTGTTCCGTGGCGCCGGGCTGGCCGCCGGCGGCCAGGACCGTGTCACCGGTGACCACATGGGGATGTTGGCGACGGTGATGAACTCGCTGGCGATGCGTGACGCGCTTGACCGCCTCGGGACGCCGGCGCTGGTGATGTCGGCCCTGTCGATGCCGGCGGTGTGCGATGATTACAGTGTGCGCGGCGCCCGTCGCGCGCTGGCCGCGGGTGAGATCGTGCTGCTGTCGGCGGGTACCGGGAATCCGTACTTCACCACCGATTCGGCGGCCAGCCTGCGCGCGATCGAGATCCAGGCCGATGTCCTGGTGAAGGCCACCAAGGTCGATGGCATCTACTCGGCCGATCCCATGAAGGATCCCGATGCGCGTTTCTACCCGCAACTGACCTACGATCAGGTGATCGCCGAGAATCTCGGCGTGATGGATATGACCGCGATCGTGCTGTGCCGCGATCAGCATATGCCGCTGCGCGTAATGAATATACAGGAGCCGAACGCTCTGTTGCGCGTGGCGCGAGGTGAGTCGCTCGGCTCGGTCGTCGTGCAGTGAGGCGCGGCCACGCGATTCTTTCTCATGGTAAGCAAGAGGTGAGTGACCTAGATGATTGACGATATCAAACAGGACGCGGCCACGCGCATGGCGAAGAGCGTCGACGCGCTGGGCCACGAGTTGGCGAAGATCCGTACCGGTCGCGCCCATCCCAGCCTGCTCGACCATCTGACGGTGAGCTACTACGGATCGGAAGTGCCGCTGAACCAGGTGGCCAATATCGGCATCGAGGATGCGCGCACGCTGCTGGTGCAGCCGTGGGAGCAGAACATGGTATCGGCGGTCGAGAAGGCGATCATGAACTCCGATCTGGGCCTGAATCCGAATACCGCCGGCACTTCGATCCGCGTGCCGTTGCCGCAACTCACCGAGGAGCGGCGCAAGGACTTGGTGCGCATCGCGCGTCAGGAGGCCGAGCAGGCGCGTGTCGCGATCCGCAATATCCGCCGCGACGCCAACAGCGAGTTGAAATCGCTGGTGAAGGAGAAGCTGATCTCGGAAGACGATGAACGGCGCGGTCAGGAGATCATCCAGAAACTGACCGACCAGCACGTCAAGGAGATCGACGAAAAGCTGGCGGAAAAGGAAAAGGACTTGTTGTCGGTTTGATCGTGCCCGCCTCGTCACCGCAACACCTGCCACGACACGTCGCCATCGTCATGGATGGCAACGGTCGTTGGGCGCAACGGCAGGGAAAGCCGCGTCCCTTCGGGCATCGCGCCGGCGCCGAAACGGTCCGCGCGATCGTCGAGACCTGCGCCGACAGCGGCGTCGAGGTGCTGACCCTGTTCGCCTTCAGCAGCGAGAACTGGGCGCGTCCGGAGGACGAGGTCAGTCTCCTGATGGAGCTGTTCCTGATGATGCTGCGACGGGAAACCCGGCGCCTGCATGCCAACCATGTGCGCCTGCGCATCATCGGTGATCGCTCGGCTTTTCCGGAGAAATTGCGTCAGCGGATCGCCGAGGCCGAGCGCCTGACGCGCGACAACCAGGGTCTGGTATTGCAGATCGCGGCCAACTACGGCGGACGCTGGGACATCACCGAAGCCTGCCGCCGCCTGGCGCGGCGGGTCGCCGCGGGCGGACTGGACGCCGAGGCCATTGACGAGGCTCGCCTGGCCGACGAGCTCGCGTTTCCCGACCTGCCCGACGTCGATTTGTTCATTCGCACCGGCGGTGAGCAGCGCCTGAGCAATTTCATCCTCTGGCAGGCGGCTTACGCCGAGTTGTATTTCTCGGACCTGCTGTGGCCCGATTTCGGCCCCGATGCGCTGCGCGCGGCGTTTGTCGATTTCGCCTCGCGCGAGCGCCGCTTCGGGCGCATCGTCGAACAGCGGCAGGTCGTCGAATGAGTTCCCTGGCAAAGCGCGTGTTGTCCGCGCTGCTTCTCGCCCCGTTGGTCATCGCGGCGGTGATCCTGCTGCCGAGCGACTGGATCGCCGGTCTGTTCGGTATCATCGTGTTGCTGGCGGCGATGGAATGGGCCCGCATGGCGGGCCTTGAAAGCGAGAACCGGCAGCTGGCGTGGAGCCTGCTGCTGGCGCTGCTGATCGGGCTGGCGGCCTTCTTCCAGGCCGGGATGGCTTATCTGCCGATCCTCGTCGGCGCCTTGTGGTGGGGGTTGGCATGCGCGCGTCTGCTGCTCGCATCGCGGCATCCGGTGGCGTTGCGGGCCGGCATCGCCGGCTGGCGGCTGCTCGACGGCCTGTTGGTATTGTTCCCGGCATGGTACGCGCTGGTCCGCATTCATGGCATGCCGCATATCGGCCCGTTCCTGCTGCTCTACCTGCTGCTGCTGATCTGGGGCGCTGATTCCTTCGCGTATTTCTCCGGGCGCGCGTTCGGGCGTCACAAACTGGCGCCGAACCTCAGCCCGGGCAAGACTCTCGAGGGCGTGGCCGGCGCGCTGCTCGGCGTGCTTCCGATCGCCTGGTTTGGGCACCGCCTGGTGGCGCGGAATTATGATGTCCCGATGTGGCAATGGCTGGCGTTGGCGCTGCTGGTGGTGTGCGCATCGATCATCGGTGATCTGTTCGAGAGCTGGGCCAAGCGTGAGCGTGGCCTGAAGGACAGTGGCGACCTGATCCCGGGCCATGGGGGCGTGATGGACCGCATCGACAGCCTGACGGCGGCCGCGCCGGTGTTCGCCGCCGGCTTGCTTGCTCTGGGGTTGATGCGATGAGCGGCGTGGCCGTGCTCGGTTCGACCGGTTCGATCGGCGTTTCGACGCTGGACGTGATCGCGCGCCATCCCGAACGTTTCCAGGTCATTGCGTTGACCGCGAACGGGAACCATCGACGCCTGTTCGAGCAGCTGCGTCGCTTCGCCCCGCGTTATGCGGTGATGGCCGATCCCGATGCCGCGCGGATCCTCGCCGACGCGGTTCGCCGGGAGGGTCTTGCCACCCAGGTGTTGGCCGGGCCCGAGGCGCTGGAACAGGTCGTCACGCTCGATGAGGTCGAGCAGGTAATGGCGGCGATCGTCGGCGCGGCCGGCTTGCCCCCGGCGCTGGCGGCGGCGCGCGCCGGCAAGCGGGTGTTGCTCGCCAACAAGGAAGCCTTGGTGGTCGCCGGCGACCTGTTCATGCGCGCGGTGGCGGAGGGGGGCGCCGAGCTGTTGCCGATCGACAGCGAGCACAATGCGATCTTCCAGTGCATGCCGGCCGGTTTTCGCGCCGGTCGGGCGGCCCGCGGGGTGAGTGGGATTCTGCTTACCGCGTCCGGCGGTCCGTTTCGCGAGTGGCCGCTCGAGGCGCTCGAAACGGTCACTCCGGAGCAGGCCTGCGCCCACCCGAACTGGGACATGGGGCGTAAGATCTCGGTCGATTCGGCGACGATGATGAACAAGGGCCTGGAGCTGATCGAGGCCTGCTGGCTGTTCGCCACCGATGTCGATCATGTTCAGGTGGTGGTACATCCACAAAGCGTCGTCCACTCGCTGGTTCAGTACACCGATGGCTCGGTGCTGGCGCAGCTCGGCAACCCGGACATGCGCACGCCGATCGCTCATGCGATGGCATGGCCGGAACGCATCGACTCCGGGGTTGCGCCACTCGATCTGTTCGCCATCGCGCGGCTCGATTTCGAAGCCCCGGATGCGAGGCGCTTCCCCTGCCTGCGCCTGGCCGCCGAGGCGATGCGCGCCGGCGGCACCGCGCCGGCGGTGCTGAATGCCGCTAATGAGATCGCGGTGCAGGCTTTCCTCGATCGTCGCTTGGCGTTTACCGCGATCCCACGGTTGATCGAGCGGGTGCTCGCGGCGATGCCGCCGAGGCCGGTCGAGTCGCTGCGGCAGCTGCTCGCGGTCGACAGCGAGGCCCGTCGGCAGGCGGAACGATTCATCACGGAGAGAGTCTGAAACGGCATGATTTCGTTCATCACCACGCTGTTCTGGTTCATCGTCGCGCTCGGCGTACTGATCACCATCCACGAGTTCGGGCATTTCTGGGTCGCGCGCGTCAGCGGCGTCAAGGTGCTGCGTTTCTCGATCGGTTTCGGCAGGCCGTTGATGAAATGGGTCGGGAAGAAGGACGCAACCGAATACGTCGTCGCCGGCATCCCGCTCGGCGGTTACGTCAAGATGCTCGACGAGCGCGAGGGCGAGGTCGCGCCGGAAGAGGCGCATCGCGCCTTCAACCGTCAGTCGCTGCCGGTGCGCAGCGCGATCGTCGCCGCCGGGCCGCTGTTCAACCTGCTGTTCGCGGTGCTGGCGTTCTGGGTTCTCGGCATGACCGGTGAGACCGGCAGCCGTCCGCTGGTCGGAAGCGTGGCCGCCGACAGCATTGCCGCGCGCGCCGGCATCGAGCGCAACGATCTCTTCGTCGCGGTCGCCGGCGAGCCTGCGCCGACCTGGGAGAGCGTGGTCTACGGCCTGCTCGGCGCCGCGGTCAGCGACGAGCCGGTCGCGGTGCGCGTGCGCCAGCCCGGGCAGCCCTCGCGCGAGCTTCGGCTGGCGCTGTCCGGTTTGTTGAAATCGGCCGGGCAACCCGAGTTGCTCGAGCATCTCGGCATCGAGCCGAAGCACCCGACACTGCCGCCGGTGTTTGGCCGGCTGGTGGCCGGCGAGCCGGCGGCGGAAGCGGGATTGCAGGTGGGGGACCGTCTGCTCGCGGTCGATGGCGAACCGCTTGCGGACTGGATGGCCTGGGTCGAATACGTGCGCGCCCATCCGGGCCGGCTGCTGCATCTGCGCGTCGAACGCAACGGACAGACCCTGTCGCTCGAACTGATCCCGGCGCGCATTGAGCAGGATGGCAAGGTCATCGGTCATATCGGCGCGGCGCCGCGCGTGCCCAAGGGTTTTCTCGACGACTACCGGGTCAAGGTGCGTTACGGTCCGCTCGAGTCGCTGAGGCGCGCCGTGGTCAAGACCTGGGACATGTCGGTATTGATGCTGAAGGTCATGGGTCGCATGCTGACCGGGCAGGCCTCGATTCAGAACCTCAGCGGTCCGATCTCGATCGCTCAGGCGGCCGGCGACACCGCGCGCATCGGTCTCGATTACTTCCTGAAGTTTCTCGCCGTGGTCAGCATCAGTCTCGGGGTATTGAATCTGCTGCCGATCCCGATCCTCGATGGCGGCCATCTGCTGATGTTTCTGATCGAGGCGATCAAGGGCAGCGAGGTGTCGGAATCGGCGATGCTGCTTGGTCAGAAGATCGGCATCGTGTTGTTGCTGTCGTTGATGGTCGTCGCCTTCTACGTCGATCTCTCCCGGGTCTTCGGTTGATGTGCCGCGTTCACGGCGGGCTGCTATAATGCGCCCTTCGCTGAAGACGCGCCGCGTCTTCATGGCCGGGAATCCTCCCTTGATCCGGATGCAGAAGAACCATATCGTCGTGTCACGAACCGATCTTGCTGTGTTGCGCCTGTTGGCGTTTCTCCTTGTTTTGGCGCTGGCCGGGCGGGCGCTGGCCGCTGGTTTCGTCGTGCGCGATATCCGGATCGACGGCCTGCGCCGGATCTCCCCCGGCATCGTCTTCAACAAGCTGCCCGTCAAGGTCGGCGAACGCCTGCGTCCCGAGGACAGCGGGCGAATCATCCGCGCGCTGTACAAGACCGGGTATTTCAAGGATGTGCGCCTGGCGCGGGATGGCGATGTGCTGATCGTGAAGGTCGTCGAGCGGCCGGCGATCGCCGAGATCAAGCTCGAGGGCAACAAGCTGCTGGAAACCGACCAGTTGTTGAAGGCGCTGAAGGATATCGGCCTGTCCGAGGGCCGGGTCTTCAACCGCGCGGTGCTTGACCGCATCGAACAGGAACTGCGTCGCCAGTATTTCTCGCAGGGCCGTTACGCGGTTCAGTTGAAGACCACGGTTTCGCCACTGCCGCGCAACCGCGTGGCGATCCGGATCGACATCTCCGAGGGCGAAACCGCGCGCATCAAGCGCATCAATATCGTCGGCAACAAAGCCTTCACCGATGAACAGCTGATGGAAGGCTTCAAGTCCGGCGTTCCGGGCTGGCTGGATTTCTTCTCCGACGCCGACCAATACTCGCGCCAGAAACTCAGCGCGGACCTGGAAACCCTGCGTTCCTATTACCTCGACCGCGGCTATCTGAGGTTCAAGGTCGATTCGACCCAGGTTTCGATTACGCCGGACAAGAAAGACATCTACGTCACCATCAATATCGACGAGGGCGCGCTCTACCGCATCAAGGATATCCGTCTGGCGGGTAAGCTGGTGATCGAACCGGAAAAACTGTTTCCACTGATTCATCTTGCGCGCGGGCAGCTGTTCTCGCGCAAGGCCGTGGTGCGCAGCGCCGAGCGCATTGATGAGCGCCTCGGCGATCTTGGCTACGCTTTCGCCAATGTCAACACCATCCCGGAGATTGATGAAAAGAATCACGAGGTTACGATCACCTTCTACATCGATCCGGGCAAGCGGGTCTATGTGCGTCGCGTCGAGATCAGCGGCAACAGCAATACCCGCGACGAGGTGTTGCGCCGCGAGCTGCGCCAACTGGAGCGCGCCTGGTTCTCGAACGCCAAGACCAAGCTCTCGCGCGAACGCCTGCAACGGCTCGGTTTCTTCGAGGAGGTCAACGTCGAGACGCCGGCTGTGCCGGGTTCGTCCGACGAGGTCGATGTCAAGATCGCGGTCAAGGAGAAGCCCTCTGGCAACTTCACCGCCGGCCTTGGGCTGTCGCAGTCCGATGGTTTGCTGTTCAATACCAGCATCGCCGAGGACAACTTCTTTGGTACCGGCAAACGGGTCGTGCTCGGTCTGAACACCAGCGCGTCGAACACCCTCTACCAGCTTTCCTATACCAACCCGTATTACACCGTCGATGGCATCAGTCGGGGTTTCAACCTGAAGTACCGAAAAACCGATTTCCGCGAGTTCGATTCGGCCGACTACAAGACCGATACCGGCACCCTCGGGGTCAACTTCGGCATTCCGATCAGTGAATTCAACCGCTTCGGCTTCGGTTTCGATGCCGAATATACCCGGCTGAAACTCGGCGACAATCCGGCCGATGAGATCCGCGAGTTCGTCGAGCAGGAGGGCGACCGCTTCTGGAATTTCCGCGCCAATCTGTTCTGGTCACACGATTCGCGTGATTCGGCGATCTTCCCGACGCGTGGCAGCAGTTCGCGTTTCTTCGCCAAGGTCACCGTGCCCGGAAGCGACCTGACCTATTACAAAATCGGCCTGAAGCACCGCCAGTATATCCCGCTGAACAAGACCTTTACGCTGGGTCTCTATGCCGATCTCGCTTACGGAGACGGCTATGGCAATACCGGCCCGCTGCCGTTCTTCGACAATTTCTTCGCCGGGGGGTTTACCACGGTACGCGGTTTCCGGCGGAACTCGCTGGGTCCACGCGATTCCAACGGCGATCCGATCGGCGGCAATCTGCGCGTGGTCGGAAATGCCGAGTTGTTGTTTCCGCCGCCGTTCAAGTCGACGCGGAACAGTATGAGGCTCGCGGCTTTTTTCGATATCGGCAACGTGTATGATACGAATCGGGACGGCTTCGACAGCGGTTCATTGCGTTATTCCACCGGTTTGGCGATGACTTGGTTGTCGCCGGTTGGTATATTGACGCTGGGCTATGGGTTTCCGCTCAACGACCAGGAAGGCGATGACACGGAATCCCTGCAATTCAGTTTTGGCACCTCGTTCTAGGGTTGAGAGATATATGACTTCCAGATATTTGATGCGTTGCATGGTTTTCGGAGCCTTGGCGATGCTGAGCGCGGCGGCGTTCGGCGAGAGCCGGGTCGCCTTCGTCGATGCCGACAAGGTGGTCGAGAATTCACCTCAGTACGAAGCGGCCCGCGCGGCGATCCAGCGCGAGTTTTCGCGGCGCGAGAACGATCTGTTGGCCAAGCAGAAGTCGTTGAAGAAGCTCGAGGCCAAACTGGCCAAGAACGCCAAGATCATGAGCGAATCGGAAGCCAAGCGGCTGGAGCGCGAGGTCATCAGCCGCCGTCGTCAGCTGAAGAACGCCAAGCAGGAGTTTCGCGAGGATCTGACGCTGCGTCAGAACGAGGAATTCAACAAGCTGCGGCGTCAGGTCATCGAGGTGATCAAGGAGATCGGCAAGGCGAGGAACCTGGACCTGGTCTTTTCGGTGGGCGTCGTCTATGTCGACCCGCGTGTCGATATCTCGGATCAGGTATTGAAACGGCTGCGCAAGCGTTTCAAGAAAAGAAGAAAATAGTCTCCGGTGCGCGACGGTATTCCGCATAGCCTCGGCGAGCTGGCCGAGGCGATCGGCGCGCGCGTTCGAGGGGATGCGGATCGGCGCGTGCGGCGCGTCGACGTGCTCGAGTTCGCCGACGGAGAGGCCCTCGCTTTTCTCGCCAATTCGCGTTATCGCAAGTTCCTGAAGGATTGTCGCGCCGGCGCGGTGATTCTCGCCGAGGCCGATCTCGAAGCCTGTCCGGTCGATGCCCTGGTGATGGAGAATCCCTACCTCGGATTCGCCCGCGCGGCGGCCCGGCTTTATCCCGAGGAACCGGGTCGACCGGGCGTGCATCCGGACGCGACCCTGTCTCCCGAGGCGGAGCTCGGTCGTGATGTCGTGATCGAGGCGCGCGCGGTGATCGAGGCCGGCGCGCGGCTTGGCGATGGCTGCCGCATCGGCGCGGGTTGCTATATCGGGCGCGAAGTGCATATCGGCGCCGGAACGCGCCTGTTCCCCAATGTTACGGTGTGCGAGGGGGTCGAGATCGGCGCCCGCTGTCGGATTCAGCCGGGCGCCGTGATCGGAAGCGATGGGTTCGGCCTGGCGCGCGAAGCGGGCGGCGGTTGGGTGCGCGTGCCGCAGTTGGGTTCGGTCCGCATCGGTGACGATGTCGACATCGGAGCCAACACCACGGTCGATCGCGGCGCGCTGCGGGATACCGTGATCGCCGATGATGCGCGTCTCGATAACCTGATCCAGGTTGCGCACAACGTGGAGATCGGCGAACACAGCGCCCTGGCGGCGTTCGTCGGCATCTCCGGTTCGAGCCGCATCGGCGCGAACTGCACGCTGGCCGGCGCGGCCGGGTTGGTGGGGCATATCGAGCTCGCCGACCAAGTGCATATTACCGGCATGACGATGGTGACTCGTTCGCTGAACGAGGCGGGCGCCTACTCCGGCAATATCCCCGCGATGCCAGCGCGTGAATGGAAAAAGGCGGTGGTCCGTTTCCGCCGACTCGATGATCTGGCCACGCGTCTGCGCGAGCTGGAGAAACGGCTGGGACCGTCGGATTGACAATGACAAGCCCCGATGCGGGGCGCAAAGCGATTACCGCGGGGTTTGAACATTGATTCGCATGGACATCAACCAGGTGATGAGTCGCTTGCCTCATCGCTATCCCTTTCTGCTCGTCGACCGGGTGCTCGAGTGCGAGCCGGGCGAGCGCCTGCTGGCGTTGAAGAACGTCACCTTCAACGAGCATTTCTTCCAGGGTCATTTCCCCGTCAAACCGATCATGCCCGGGGTGTTGATCATCGAAGCGTTGGCCCAGGCGACGGGCCTGTTGGCGATGGAGACCGAGCCGGACAAGGTGGGTGATTCGTTGTACTACTTTGTCGGTATCGACAATGCGCGTTTCAAGCGACCGGTGGTGCCCGGGGATCAACTCGAACTCGAGGTCTGGTTCGACAAGGAGCGCCGCAATATCTGGAAGTTCAACGGCGAGGCGCGCGTTGGAGGCAAGATCGCGGCGTCGGCGGTGATTATGTGCACCGCGGTGGATATCTGATGTGATTCACCCGCGGGCGCTCGTCGACAGCGCGGCCGAACTGGACGAGGGTGTCCGCGTCGGCGCTCATGCGATCGTCGAGGCTGGCGTGCGTATCGGCGCGGGCAGTTCGATCGGTCCGCATGCCATCGTGCGCTCGGGCACCCGCATGGGGCGCGACAACCGGATCTTCCAGTTCGCTTCCGTTGGCGAGGATCCTCAAGACAAGAAATACGGCGGCGAAGCCACCGAACTGATCCTCGGCGATCGCAACGTGGTGCGTGAGTTCGTCACCCTGAACCGGGGTACCGCGCAGGATGCGGGCGCAACGCGCATCGGTGACGACAACCTGTTGATGGCCTATATCCACGTCGCCCACGATTGCCAGATCGGCAACCACTGCATCCTCGCCAATGCCGCTTCGCTCGGTGGGCATGTGCAGGTCGCCGATTATGCGATTCTTGGCGGTTTTACGATCGTCCATCAGTTCTGCCGCATCGGACGGCACAGCTTCAGCCAGATGGGCAGCATGGTGCAGAAGGACATTCCGCCCTATGTGTTGGTCGGCGGTCATCCGGCGGAATCCCATGGCATCAATGCCGAGGGGCTGAAGCGGCGCGGCTTCTCGAGCGATACCATCCAGACGATCAAGCGCGCCTATCGCAAGCTGTTCAAGACCCGGGGGCTGTTGTTGGGGGAGGCCGCGCGGCAGGTCGAGGCCGAGCTCGGCGGGGTGCCGGAGGTGCGTGAGCTGCTCGATTTCATCGCCAGCAGCCGGCGTGGCGTGATCCGTTAGCCTGCATATGCCCGTCGCCCATGGATTTTCGGTTTTTTTCGGCCGTTTCTCGCGTCCGTGGGCCAGGCGTAGAAGCGAGCCATAGCCCATTCTATGGCGAGTTTCCGTAAGAGCGTCCACGGGTGAGAGGGGCGGTCGCAGTGGCTGAATATTCGTGGGCGGCGAGTATATACTCGTCGCCCATGAATTTTCGCGGTAGCCGAAGGTTCATGCGCTGCAAATTTCGAGCAACAGGTTTAGAGCATGAGAATCTGCGTCGTGGCCACCGAACCATCGGGGGATCAGCTAGGGGCCGGCCTGATCGATGCGTTGCGCGCGCGCTGGCCCGGGGCGCGTTTCGAGGGCATCGGCGGGCCGCGCATGATGGCTGCGGGGCTGGTATCCGAGGCGCCGATGGAAAAGCTCTCGGTGATGGGGCTGACCGAGATTCTCCGCCATCTGCCGGAACTGCTCGGCATTCGTCACGCCCTGCGTAGACGCCTGCTGGCCGATCCGCCTGTCTTGTTCATCGGCATCGACGCGCCGGATTTCAATCTCGGTCTGGAACGGTGCTTGAAACAGGCGGGTGTTCCGGTGGCGCACTATGTCAGCCCGACCGTCTGGGCCTGGCGTGGCGGTCGCGTGAAAACCCTGCGTCAGGCGACCGACCTGGTGTTGTGCATCTTTCCGTTCGAGCAGGAGTTCCTGCGCGCGCGCGGGGTCAACGCCTTGTTCGTCGGCCATCCGCTGGCCACGCGCTATCCCTTGCAGTGCGCTACCGATGCCGCTCGCGAGCGCCTCGGGATCGACGGGCGGGGGCCGGTTCTGGCGCTGCTGCCGGGTAGTCGCGACAGCGAGGTGCGACGCTTGTCCGAACCATTTCTGCGCAGCGCCTTGGCCCTGCAACGGTCGCTGCCCGGGCTGCGCGTGCTGACCCCGTTGGCCAGCGCCGCCACCGCGCGCGCCTTCGAGACGGCGCGCGCGCGTTTCGCGCCGTCGTTGCGTATCACGACCTGGACGGATCGCACCAGCGACGTTCTCGCCGCCGCCGACGTGGTGCTGACAGCCTCCGGCACCGCCACCCTCGAGGCCCTGTTGTGCAAGAAGCCGATGGTCGTCGGCTACCGTGTCGCGGCTTCCACCTACTGGATTGCGCGACTGCTGAAATTGGTCGAGACACCGCATTTTGCGATGGCCAACCTGCTCGCCGATGAGCGCCTCGCGCCCGAGTTCATCCAGCGGCAATGCGTCGAAGGGAAGCTGGTGCCGGCGCTGCGGCGTTTCTTCGACGATGCGGCTTTGCGCGCGAAGATCGCGCAACGTTATACCGGGATTCACCGGCGCATGCTTCTGAACGCCGATGCCAAGGCGGCCGAAGCCATCGCCGGCTTGCTGGAGCGCCAGCCGGAGTAAGGAGTAATCATCGATGAACCAATGGTCTCGACCCGCTTTTGTTTTGTCCGGCTTGCCGGCAGCCCGCCGTCAGTCTGCTTGGAGTGGCGCATGAGCCGGCGGCTTTGCGGTGTCGATGAGGCCGGGCGAGGTCCGCTCGCCGGGCCGGTCGTGGCCGCCGCGGTGATTTTGGATCCGGCGCGACCGATCGACGGCCTGCGCGATTCGAAGAAGCTCGGCGAGCCACGGCGCGAGGCGTTGGCGGCGCGGATTCGCAAGCAGGCCCTGGGGTGGGCGCTCGGACGCGCTGAGGTCGAGGAGATCGATCGGCTCAATATCCATCACGCGACCCTGTTGGCGATGCGGCGCGCGGTAGAGGCGCTGAAACCGCGTCCCACGGAGGTGCTGGTCGATGGTCGTTTCTGCCCACAACTGGATCTTCCGACGCGCGCGTTGGTCGGCGGCGATGGCATCGAGGAGTCGATCAGCGCCGCTTCGATCATCGCCAAGGTGGCGCGTGACCACGAGATGATCCATCTCGATCGGGAATGGCCCGGCTACGGTTTCGCGCGGCACAAGGGCTACCCGACGAAGGCGCATCTCGCGGCGTTGGAAACGCTCGGCGTGACGCCGATCCATCGGCGCTCGTTCGCGCCGGTGCGACGCCGCCTGGAGGCCGCCACGCGATGACCGTCCATGATCTGCACTGCCACTCCACCGCCTCCGATGGCACCCTGAGTCCGGGCGCGCTGGTCCGCCATGCCGCCTCGGTCGGTGTCGACGTCCTTGCGCTGACCGACCATGACACCACCGCCGGCATCGCCGAGGCCGGGCGCGAGGCGGCTGTCCAAGGGCTGACGTTGCTTCCCGGGGTCGAGATCTCGGTCAGTTGGCGCGGCGCGACAGTACATATCGTCGGTTTGCGCGTCGATCCCGACGATCATGCGCTGGCCACCGGGCTGGCGCGACTGCGCGCGTTTCGCGACTGGCGCGCGCAAGAGATCGGCCGGCGTCTCGCGGAGAAGGGGATCCCCGGCGCCTACGAGGGCGCGCGCGCCCGTTCCGGCGGCGCCCTCATCGGACGCACCCACTTTGCGCGCTTTCTCGTTGCCCGGGGCTATGCGCGTGATACGCGTGAAGTCTTCCGCCATTATCTTGTGCGTGGCAAGCCGGGGCATGTCGCCGGAGACTGGGCCGGACTTGACGAGGCGGTCGGTTGGATTCGCAACGCCGGCGGGCGCGCGGTGATCGCCCATCCGGCGCGCTATCGCATGACACGCACCCGGCTGCGCAAGCTGATCGCCGAGTTCCGCGATGCCGGCGGTGAGGCGCTGGAGGTAGTCTCCGGTAGCCACAGCCGCGACGAAGCCTATACAATGGCGCGCCACGCCGCTGATTTCGGCCTGCTGGCTTCAGCCGGCTCCGACTACCATGGTCCGGAAAATCCGTGGGTAGAGATGGGCCGACTGGCCGACCTGCCACCGGGTTGCCGGCCCGTATGGCATGATTGGTCGCTGGTTACCGGCACGGCATGAGCAAGAGTAGTAGAGCAATGGCGCAGTTCTTCCAGATCCATCCCGACAACCCACAGCCACGGCTGATTCGTGGCGCGGTCGAGACCTTGCGCGGCGGCGGCCTGATCATCTACCCGACCGACTCCAGCTATGCCCTGGGCTGCCGCATCGGCGACAAGGCGGCGATGGATCGCATCCGCGAGATTCGTCGCCTCGGCCCCAACCACAACTTCACGCTGGTCACGCGCGATCTCTCCGAGATTTCGCAATACGCCAAGGTCGGCAATGAACAGTACCGCCTGATCAAAACCCTGACCCCGGGTCCGTACACCTTTCTGCTGAAGGCCACCCGTCAGGTGCCGAAGCGGCTTCAGCACCCCAAGCGCAAGACCATCGGCATCCGCGTACCCGACAATGCCATCAGCCAGGCTTTGCTCGAAGAGCTCGGCGAGCCGATCATGAGCAGCACCCTGATGCTGCCCGGCGACGAGATGCCGCTGACCGATCCTTACGATATCAAAGACACTCTTGGCCACGCCGTCGACCTGATCATCGACGGGGGCTATTGCGGTTTCGAACCGACCACTGTGATCGATCTCACCGACGACGCCCCGACCATCGTGCGCCAGGGCAAGGGCGAATGCGCCCATCTTTGCGACTAATCATCCACCAGAGCGGGAGCCTCTCATGCCACAACCCATCGAACTGCCGATCTGGGCCGAGTTGCAGGCCCATCACCAGCGGATCAGCGGCCTTCACATGCGTGACCTGTTCGATGCCGATCCGCAACGCTTCGAACGTTTCTCGGTAGAGGCCGGCGACTTTCTGCTCGATTACTCGAAGAACCGCATCACCGATGAAACCCTGCCCTTGCTGCTGCGCCTCGCCCGCGACCGGCGGTTGGAGGCATGGCGCGATCGTATGTTCGATGGGGAGCGCATCAACAACACCGAGGGCCGCGCGGTGCTGCATACCGCGTTGCGCAACCGCTCCGGGCGGCCGGTGTTCGTCGATGGCGAGGATGTGATGCCGGCGGTGCGGGCGGTGCTCCAGCGCATGCGCGATTTCAGCGCGCGGGTACGCGAGGGCGACTGGACCGGATGTAGCGGCCAACGCATCCGCGACGTCGTCAACATCGGCATCGGCGGCTCCGATCTCGGTCCTTTGATGGTCTGTCACGCGTTGGCCGGCTGCGACGAACAACCGTTGCGGGTCCACTTCGTCTCGAACGTCGATGGTTGCATGATCGAGCAGGTGCTGAGCGATCTGAACCCGGAAACCACTCTGTTCATCGTCGCCTCGAAGACCTTCACCACCCAGGAGACGATGACCAACGCCCACAGCGCGCGGGACTGGTATCTGCGGGCAACCGGCGACGAGGCCGGCATCGCGCGTCATTTCGTCGCCGTTTCGACCAACCGCGAAGCCGTCGCCGCGTTCGGCATCGACACCGCGCACATGTTCGAGTTCTGGGAATGGGTCGGAGGGCGCTATTCGCTGTGGTCGGCCATCGGCCTGTCGATCGCGCTGGCGGTCGGTTTCGATGCCTTCGAACAGTTGCTCGACGGCGCGCACTGGATGGACGAGCACTTTCGACACGCGCCGCTGGAACGCAACCTGCCGGTGATCCTCGGCCTGCTCGGTGTCTGGTACGTCAACTTCTTCGGCGCCGAGACCCACGCCATCCTGCCATACGACTACCTGCTGCAATTCCTGCCGAATCACCTGCAACAACTGGACATGGAGAGCAACGGGAAATCGGTGGATCGCGACGGCCGCGCGGTGGGCTATGCCACCGGCCCGATCGTCTGGGGCGCGCCGGGTATCAACGGCCAACATGCCTTCTATCAGCTGATCCACCAGGGCACCCATCTGGTTCCAGCCGACTTCATCGCGTCTCGCCGTCCGCGCACCCGTCTGACGCACCATCACGAGATCGTGTTGTCGAACTTCCTCGCCCAGACCGAGGCGCTGATGCGTGGCCGCACGCGCGACGAGGCATTGGCCCTTCAGCGAGCCGCCGGCGTATCCGGGGAAGTCATCGAACAGCGCGTTGCGCAGATGGTATTCCCCGGCAACAACCCGACCAACTCGCTGATCGTCGAGCGCCTCACGCCGCATTCGCTCGGTGCGCTGATCGCCTTGTATGAGCACAAGGTGTTCGTGCAAGGCGTGATCTGGAACCTGAACTCGTTCGACCAATGGGGTGTGGAGCTCGGCAAGCAGCTTGCCAGCCGCATCCTGCCGGAACTGCGCTCCGGCCGGCTCGAACAGGCTCATGACGCCTCCACCGAAGGTCTGATCCGCTACCTGCTGGCGAAACGCTGAGCCTTGATTGTTCCAGCGACGTCAGGTTCCTGTCGTTTGTCGGTTTGTCGCCCATGAGCTTTCGGTTCAAGCGAAGTGGAAGCGGCTTCGGCACTGCTCAGTCAACATGAGCGTTAGCGGGCCGCTTTTTCGCGGTCACTTGCTTCTCAGCAATACCGAGTCCGCGCCGGGAAGCTTCAGCCGGTTCTCCAGTCGCCAGCTGTCATCCGGAGGACTCAGGCGGATATGCCAGTTGGCGGGCGGGATCGGATCCGGAAGCGTCGCGCGGAAGCGACCTTGGCCGAGCGCTTCCATCGGCATCTTCATGTCGTGGTGGGCGCGGGTCGGGTGGATCAGTTGCAGCACCAGCGCCCCGATCGGTGCGCCGGCGCGCTGATGCAGCGTGACCTCCATATGATGGCTCACCGGATCGAAGCGGACATGGGCTTCCAGGCCGAGCGTGCGCGCCCGTTCGTCCTTGGCCAGGTCTTTGTTGATCGCCAGCCCGTCCTTGTAGTAGTCGTCGCTGACGAGGCCGTCGTCGGTGTCCAGCGCCAGGTGCAGGGTGATGAACCCGGCGATCACCGCCGACAGCGGCAGACTGATCAAAAACCAGGGCCAGAACTGGCGGTACCAGGGCTTGGTATCCAGGCGTTCTCGTGTGTCATGGGTGGCATGCATGGCCTACATCTCCGGTCGCGGTCCGAGGAAGCGGCCTTCCTCGGTGGTTTCGAGTCCCGGCTGGGTCAGGGATTCCAGGTGGAAGCGGATGTCGTTGCCCGGCTGAGGCAGGTTCTCGGGATCGACCTGCACGCGTACCGGAACCGAGACGACCTCGCCGGGCGGCGCCTCGATGAGATCGGAGCGGGCGATCAGCTTGGCGTCCTTCAGCCCCTCGACGTCGAGCTTGAACTTCTGTGGCCGGTTGGTCATGTTGACCACCTTCAGCGTATAGACGTTCTCGATCAGGCCTTCGTCGGTCTCGTTGTACAGCGTGTTGCGGTCACGCAGAATATCCAGCTCCAGCGGCACGCGGGTGGCGATGGCGTAGACCAGCGCGCCGAACAGGATCAGCAGCAGCGTGGCGTAGACGATTACGCGCGGGCGCAGGATATGGGTATGTTCACCCTCCAGCGCGCGCTCGGTGGTATAGCGCACCAGTCCCTTCGGATAGTTCATCTTCTCCATCACGTCGTCGCAGATGTCGATGCAGGCGGCGCAGCCGATGCACTGGTATTGCAGGCCGTCGCGGATATCGATGCCGGTCGGGCAGACCTGCACGCACATCGTGCAGTCGATACAGTCACCAAGGCCGAGTTCGCGCGGATTGGCTGATTTCTTGCGCGGTCCGCGCGGTTCGCCACGCTTTTCGTCATAGGCGACGAGCAGGGTGTCCTTGTCGAACATCGCACTCTGGAAGCGGGCGTAGGGGCACATGTAGATGCATACCTGTTCGCGCATCCAGCCGGCATTGCCATAAGTGGCGAAGCCATAGAACAGGATCCAGAAGGTTTCCCACGGACCAAGCTGGAAATGGATCAGTTCGTTCCACAACTCATGGATCGGCGTGAACCAGCCGACGAAGGTGAAGCCGGTCCATAGCGAGAACAGGATCCAGATCAGGTGCTTGGTGAATTTGATGCGGAACTTGCGCGCCGACATCGGCTGCTTGTCGAGCTTGATCTGCTGCTGGCGCGAGCCTTCGACCTTGCGCTCGATCCATAGGAAGATCTCGGTCCACACGGTTTGCGGACAGGCGTAGCCGCACCACAGTCTGCCGGCCAGCGCGGTGAACAGGAACAGCGACAGCGCGGCGATGATCAGCAGCAGCGCCAGATAGATGAAATCCTGCGGCCAGAAGGTCAGGCCGAAGATATAGAACTTGCGCGCCGGAAGATCGAACAGCACCGCCTGGTGTCCGTTCCATTGCAGCCATGGCAGACCATAGAAGATGCCCAGCAGGGCGATCATCGCCAGCGTGCGCATGCGCGCGAAGATGCCATGCACCTCCCGTGGATAGATCTTCTGGCGCTTCTTGTAGAGTTCGTTCTCGACCTCTTGATCGACGGTCGGTTTCTTCCCAGCGGTTGCGGACATGATGGTGACCTAAAATATAAGTAGTTTATAAAATTCGGTAGTTATAATTTGTTTTCGGTGTGCTGTCTTTAATCCAGCGCAAAGCACTTTTATCACTCAGTCGATCCTTGGACGATGGACCGGCTTGCGGAAGTAGCAGGTCATGCCGCAGGAGATCGCGGTCATCAGCCAGAAGGCGAAGAAACCGATGGTGTAGCCGCCGGTGCGGGTCAGCTCGGGATAGCCGGCCAGGCGACCGAGATCGGCGGGGTCGAACAGTGAGAAGAACAACACGGTGGCGAGGCTGGCCACCAAAAAGGAGGGCCACAATACCGAGACGACCCGCTGGATGGTCGGCAGTTCCTGTTGCTCCTTGTAGATCGTGGGGTTTTTTTGCATTTTTCCGCTCCAAAAAAATAACCCGGTAGAAACTACCGGGCAAAGGGGGTTTGGATCAAGCGCCGCCATGCCCGTCGCTCGCGGGCATGGCGGTTGTCTTGCGGGTCTCAGCCGCCATGCGACAGGCTGTAGACATAGCCCGCGAGCACATGCACCTTGTCCTTGCCGAGCAGATCCTTGTGCGCCGGCATCTTGCCGTTGCGGCCGTCGGAGATGGTCTTCTTGATGGTCGCCAGGGTGCCACCATAGAGCCAAGTCTTGTCGGTCAGGTTCGGCGCGCCGAGCATCGGGTTGCCCTTGCCGTCCATGCCGTGGCAGGCGGCGCAGTTGGTCTGGAAGATCTTCTTGCCTTCCTCGGCCTTGGCGGCGTCGACGTTCTTGCGTCCGGACAGCGAGGCGACGTAGTTGGCGACCTTGTCGACGCCATCGTCACCGAGGATCGGTTTCCAGGTCGGCATTGCGGCCTGACGGCCGTTCAGAATGGTTTCCTCGATCTTCTCCGGAGTGCCTCCCCACAGCCAGTCCTTGTCGGTCAGGTTCGGGAAACCACGGGCGCCCTTGGCATCGGAACCGTGACACTGCATGCAGTAGGTCAGGAACAGGTGCCGGCCGGTTTTGACTGCTTCGGGATCGGCGGCCAATGCCGGGATCGGCATCTTGGCGTACTTCGCGAAGATCGGCGCGTACTTGGCCTCGGCGGCCTTGATCTCCTCGTCGTACTGGTTGGTTTCCGACCAGCCGCTGACACCGTGCCAGTTTCCGACGCCGTAGATCACCAGATAGATCGCGGAAAAGATCAAGGTACCGTAGAATAGCCACAGCCACCAGCGCGGCAGCGGGTTGTTATACTCTTGCAAGGTACCGTCCCAGGTATGACCGGTGACGTCGCCCTGCGCCGCCTCGCCCTGGCGGGACTTCATCGTCCAGCGGATCAGCCACCAGCAGGCGAGGATGTTGCCGACGGTGAGTGTCCACACCCAGCCGCTCCAGAATGAACTCATGACAGGTTCTCCTTTTTAAGGGTTTCAGCGTCGATCACGTCATCCGCGAACGGCAGGTTCGCGGCCTCGGAGAACGGCTGCTTGCGCCGCTTGCTCCAGGCCCAGGCCCAGACGCCGATGAATGCGATGAATGCGGCAACGGTGTGCCAGGATCTGAAATCGTTGATATCCATTCCATCACCTCACAATGCCGTGCCCAGGCCCTGCAGGTAGGCAACCAGCGCTTGCGCTTCGGTCTTGCCCGCCACCGCGGCCTTGGCGTTTTTCATGTCTTCCTCGGTGTACAGCTCACACTTCGGGCAGGTCAGGCCGATGACGACATTCAAGGCCTTCATCTTCTTGGCGGTGTCCTCGCCGGTCAGTTTGTTCTCGAACAGCCAGGTAAAGGCGGGCATGTTCGAGGCCGGCACGACATCGCGCGGGTTGTACAGATGCGCGAAGTGCCAGGCGTCGCTGTAACGGCCGCCGACGCGGGCCAGATCCGGACCGGTGCGCTTGGAGCCCCACAGGAAGGGATGGTCATAGACCGATTCGCCGGCGACCGAATAGTGGCCGTAGCGCTCGGTTTCGGCGCGGAACGGACGGATCATCTGCGAGTGGCAGTTGTTGCATCCCTCGCGGATGAAGATGTCGCGTCCTTCCAGGCGCAGCGCCGAGTAGCGCTCGACGCCCTTCACCGGCTCGGTGGTGTCCTTCATGAAGAACAGGGGCACGATCTCGGCCAGGCCGCCGATGCTGATGACGATCAGGATCATCAACGCCATCAGGCCGACGTTCTTTTCGACTATTTCATGTGACATGTTTGCATACCTCCGTGGTCTCAGGCCGCCTGCGGGATGGCGTCGTCGGCCGGAGCCGGATTCTTGATGGTCTTCAGTACGTTGAACAGCATCAGCAGCATGCCGGTCAGGAACAAGGCCCCGCCGATCAGGCGGACGTAGTAGAACGGATAGGTGCGTTCGACCGATTCGATGAAGGAGTAGGTCAGGGTGCCGTCGGCATTGACCGCGCGCCACATCAGGCCTTGCATCACGCCGGAGATCCACATCGCGGCGATGTAGAGCACCACGCCGATCGTGGCGATCCAGAAATGCGCCTCGACCAGGGCCATGCTGTACATCTGCTTCTTGCCGAACAGGTGCGGAATCAGCGCGTACATCGAGCCGATCGAAACCATGGCCACCCAACCGAGCGCGCCGGAGTGAACGTGACCCACGGTCCAGTCGGTGTAGTGCGACAGCGCGTTGACGGTTTTGATCGCCATCATCGGGCCTTCGAAGGTGGACATGCCGTAGAACGACAGCGAGACGATCAGGAACTTCAGGATCGGGTCTTCACGCAGTTTGTGCCAGGCACCCGAGAGGGTCATGATGCCGTTGATCATGCCGCCCCAGGAGGGCGCCAGCAGGATCAGCGAGAACAGCATGCCGACGGTTTGGGTCCAGTCCGGCAGCGCGGTGTAGTGCAGGTGGTGCGGACCGGCCCACATGTAGGTCGAGATCAGCGCCCAGAAGTGCACCACCGAGAGGCGGTAGGAGTAAACCGGACGGCCTGCCTGCTTGGGTACGAAGTAGTACATCATGCCGAGGAAGCCGGCGGTCAGGAAGAAGCCCACCGCGTTGTGGCCGTACCACCACTGCACCATGGCATCGATGGCGCCCGGATAGAGGCTGTAGGACTTGGTCAGCGTGACCGGAATCTCCAGGTTGTTGAAGATATGCAGCACCGCGATGGTCAGGATGAAGGCGCCGTAGAACCAGTTCGCCACATAGATGTGCTTGACCTTGCGCTTGGCGATCGTGCCGAAGAAGACGATCGCGTAGGAGACCCACACGACTGCGATGAGCAGGTCGATCGGCCATTCCAGCTCGGCGTATTCCTTCGACGAGGTCATGCCCAGCGGCAATGTGATCGCGGCGAGCACGATGATCAGGTTCCACCCCCAGAAGGTGAACGCCGCCAGCTTGTCGCTGAACAAACGCGTCTGGCAGGTGCGTTGCACCACATAGTACGAGGTGGCGAACAGCGCGGAGCCGCCGAAGGCGAAGATCACCGCGTTGGTGTGTAGCGGCCGCAGGCGGCCGAAGGACAGAAAGGAAATACCATGAGTCAGGTCGGGGAACGCCAGCTGGGCCGCGATCGTGACACCCACGAGCATCCCCACGATGCCCCAGATGACCGTCATGATCGCAAACTGGCGCACAACCTTGTAGTTGTACGTGGTCTGTGACGACATTGGCTTGTCTCCAAAGTAATGAGCGCTACGAAAATCACGAAAGAAAACCCCTCGGGCAGGGATGGCCCACGGGGGCCGAAGAGGGTGATTTCAGTCTCGGATAATATGCTGAAGTGCTTGCGGGCGGGCATTGATCCAGGTCAAGAAGCCGACAAAAAACCCCGTCGGGACATGGATTTGCATTTTGCGGCGCAAGCTTGGGAAGGGGCTCAGGGCAGCAGCTGGCGACCGTGACAATGAGGGTTTTTCTCGCACAACTCGTCGAGGCGGTCCATGTCGAGCAGGCGCACGAACTTGCGATCCACCTGCAACAGCCCTTCTTGCTGCATGCGCGTGAACAAGCGGCTGACGGTCTCGACCGCCAGGCCCAGGTAGCTGGCGATGTCGTGGCGCGACATGCTGAGGTTGAACTCGGTGGCCGAGAAGCCGCGCTGCGCGAGGCGCCGGGACAGGCTGAGCAGGAAGGTGGCGAGACGCTCGTCGGCGCTGCGGTTGCCGAGCAGCATTAACATGTTGGTGTCCTTGCTGATCTCGCCGCTCATCAGACGGAAGACCTGGTGTTGCAGGCTCGGCAGCTGGGTGGCCAGGGTTTCGAGCTGGAGAAACGGGATCTTGCAGATGCTGGAGGTCTCCAGCGCCTTCGCCGAGCAACCGTGTTGGTTGTCGAGGATGGCGTCGAGGCCGATCAGCTCGCCGGGCAGATGGAAGCCCAGCACCTGCTCGCCGCCGTCGGCGCTCTGCACGAAGGTCTTGAAGCTGCCGGTTTTGACCGCGTAGATGTTCTGGAAAGGGTCGCCGATGTGGAACAGCGCTTCGCCACGCTGGATCGGGCGGCTGCGCTTGACGATCTGGTCCAGCTTCTCGACATCGGCCTCCTTCAGACCCAGCGGCAGGCACAAAGCCGACAGCGTGCAGTTTTGACAGGCGACCTTGATTTTATCGAGCGAAACGACACGGGGGTTGGGCACGTTTTTATCTCCGATCCGGTGGCGTCATTCTGAACGCTGGATTGATATGGATCAAGTGCATCTTGAGCGGACAGCCTGTTGAAGAAAAGGGGAATCTGGCGTTTCGATACATGGCTGCCGCCGAGCCGGGATTCGCGCTACACTGTCGTCCTTTCGGAGACCCGGATCCCAATCCATGGATGCGCTCGAGCTGCAAGATCTGCGCAAGACCTACCGAGGCGGTCACGAGGCGCTGAAGGGTATCGAACTGTGCGTGCCGGAGGGCGAGTTCTTCGCGCTGCTCGGCCCGAACGGCGCCGGTAAATCGACCGCGATCGGCATCATCGCCTCGCTGGTGACCAAGACCAGCGGGCGCGTGCGCGTGTTCGGCCATGACCTTGATCGCGATCCGATGGGCGTGCGCCGCGCGATCGGGCTGGTGCCGCAGGAATTCAATTTCAACCAGTTCGAGCCGGTCGAGGAGATCGTCATCAACCAGGCCGGTTTCCAGGGAATCCCGCGTCGCGAGGCCCGTGCGCGCGCGGAATCCGAGCTGCGCCAGCTTGACCTCTGGGACAAGCGCCGGGTCAGCGCGCGCGAGCTCTCCGGCGGCATGAAGCGGCGTTTGATGATCGCGCGCGCGCTGGTTCACCGGCCGCCGTTGCTGATTCTCGATGAGCCTACCGCCGGTGTCGATGTCGAGATCCGCAACAGCATGTGGGAATTCCTGCAAGATCTCAACCGCCAGGGCACGACGATCATCCTGACCACGCATTATCTCGAAGAAGCCGAGGCCTTGTGCCGGCATATCGCGATCATCGACCACGGGCGCATCGTCGAGAACGCCAATATGCTCGAATTGCTGACCCGCCTGCATCAGGAGATCCTGGTGCTGAATCTGCGCCAGCCGTTGCGCGAGCCTCCGGCGATCGAGGGCATGACGCTGCGTTGCCTCGACCCGCTCACGCTCGAGGTGGTGGTGCGGCGGGATCAATCCTTCAATCGTCTGTTCTGCGAGTTGGAACGCCATGGCATCGAGGTGCTCAGCCTGCGCAACAAGAAGAGCCGCCTCGAACAGTTGTTCATGAACCTGCTGGGCAATGCCGCGTGAACGCGTACTGGATCGCTTTCCAGACCATCGTGGTCAAGGAGACGATGCGCTTCGTGCGCATCTGGCCGCAGACCGTGCTGCCGGCGGTGGTCACCACCACGCTGTATTTCATCATCTTCGGCCGCCTGATGGGCGAGCGCATCGGCCCGATGGATCAGATGGCCTACATCGACTTCATCGCGCCCGGGATGATCCTGATGACGGTGATCACCAACTCCTACGCCAATGTGGTCTCGTCGTTCTACAGCGGCAAGTTTCAGCGCCATGTCGAAGAGTTGCTGGTCGCCCCGGTGCCCAACGGCGTGATCCTGGCCGGCTACGTCTGCGGCGGCATCCTGCGCGGGTTGGCGGTCGGCCTTGCGGTCGGCGGCGTGGCGGCGTGGTTCGTCGATTTCCATCCGCACAGCCCGCTGCTGGTGCTGCTGGTGTTCGTGCTCACCTCGGCGGTGTTCGCCACCGGTGGCTTCATCAATGCGGTGTTCGCCAACAGCTTCGACGATATCTCGATCGTCCCGACCTTTGTCCTGACCCCGCTGACCTACCTCGGCGGAGTGTTTTATTCGATCGACCTGCTGCCGGCGGTTTGGCAGAAGGTCTCGTTGTTCAATCCGATCCTTTATATGGTCAACGCCTTCCGCTACGGCATCTACGGCGTCTCGGATATCGCGATCGGCTGGGCGCTCGCCATCATGCTCGGCTTTCTGGCGTCCTTGAGCGCTGTCGCGCTGTATCTGCTGCACAAAGGGATCGGCATCAAGAGTTGACGGAGAAGCGAATGGACGTGAAAACCGCGCTGAGCACGCGCAAGTCGGTGCGCGCCTATCTGAAACGTCCAGTGGAGCGCGCCGTGATCGAAGGTCTGCTCGACGCGGCCCGGCACGCGCCGTCCGGCGCCAACACCCAGCCATGGCGCGTGTGGGTGCTCAGCGGCGAGCGCAAGGCGCGTCTCGGCGCGCGCCTCGAGCAGGCGTTTCGGGAGGGCCGGCGAGGCGCGCCGGACTACGCCTACTACCCGCGTGAATGGTTCGAGCCCTACCAGTCTCGTCGTCGCGCCTGTGGCTTGCAACTTTACGAGGCCCTGCGCATCGCTCGCGATGACCGTCAGCGCCGCGCCGACCAGTGGGCGGCCAACTATCGCGCCTTCGATGCTCCGGTCATGTTGCTGTTTTTCGTGGATCGGCGGCTGGGTGCCGGGTCTTACCTCGACTACGGCATGTTCTTGCAATCCCTGATGCTTGCCGCCGTCGAGCAAGGATTGGCGACCTGCGCGCAGGCCGCGTTGGCCGAGTACCCGGAGCTGGTGCGTGACGAACTCGGCCTCGACGACGAGTTGCGGCTGCTGTGTGGCATGGCGCTGGGGTACGAAGACCGGGATGCCCCGATCAACGCCTATCGCACGCCGCGGGAACCCGTCTCGGAGTTCACGACCTTCATCGATCATACTCGTCGCCGATGAATTTTCGGATTTTCGAGATCGTTCCCCGCGCCCGTGGGCCAGGCGCGGAAACGAGTCATAGTCCATTCCATGGCGCGCTTTCGCAACAACGCCCCGGCACCGGGGGGGGTGACGGGGCGTCGCGAGCGGTGGGGGGACCTCAGTTGTTCTGGATCACGATGTTCGGGAACTTCTGCGCATGGCTCTTGGCCTGTAGCGACAGCTTGGCCGCCGCCTTGCGCGCAATCTCGCGGTAGATCTGGGAGATGCGCGATTCCGGCTCGGCAACCACGGTCGGCTTGCCGCTGTCGGTCTCCTCGCGAATGCGGATATCGAGCGGCAGCGCGCCGAGGAAGTCCACGCCGTATTGCTCGGACATGCTGCGACCGCCGCCTTCGCCGAAGATATGCTCCTCGTGGCCGCAGTTCGAGCAGATATGGGTGCTCATGTTCTCGACGATGCCGAGCACCGGCACTTCCACCTTCTCGAACATCTTGAAACCCTTGCGCGCGTCGAGCAGGGCGATATCCTGCGGCGTGGTGACGATGATCGCGCCGCTTACCGGCACCTTCTGCGCCAGCGTCAACTGGGTGTCGCCGGTACCCGGCGGCAGGTCGATCACCAGGTAATCGAGATCGGACCAGTTGGTTTCCGAGAGCAGTTGTTCCAGCGCCTGGGTGACCATCGGCCCACGCCAGATCATCGGCGTCTCCTCATCGATCAGAAAACCGATGGACATCGATTGGATATGGTAGCTGTTGACCGGCTCCAGGGTTTTGCCGTCCTTCGATTCCGGCTGTCCGGAGACGCCGAGCATGCGCGGCTGCGACGGACCGTAGATATCGGCGTCGAGCATGCCGACGCGCGCGCCCTCGGCGGACAGCGCCAGCGCCAGGTTGACCGCGGTGGTGGACTTGCCGACCCCGCCCTTGCCGGAGGCTACCGCGATGATGTTCTTGACATTGTCGATCGGCTTCAGCGATTTCTGCACGCTGTGCGCCTCGACCTTCCAGCTGACATCGACATTGGCGTTGTCGACGCCATCGACCGACTCGGCGGCCTGCTTCACGGCGTTGGCGATATCATCCTTGATGCCCGCGGCCGGAAAGCCGAGCACGATCTTGATATTGGCGTCATTGCCGTCGATCTGGATGTCCTTGACGGATCTGGCGCTGACCAGATCCTTGCCCAGCGTGGGCTCGATATAGGATTTCAGCGCTTCTTCGACTTGCTCTTTGGAAACTTCGGCCATGATTCTTTCTCCTGACGACATCGGGGTTCTTCGGATGGCGGCGGATTTTACACCAATTCCCGGGAGCATATCCAAGTAATTTACTGGGTTATAGGCCCGTCGCCCATGAATTTTCGGCTACCGCGACCGCCTTTCGCGCCCATGGGCGCTGAGTAGAGTATTCTCTGGCTTGGAAAATTCATGAATGAGACGCGCCCTCGCTGGTTTCTTGTTCCCGCGAGAAATGTTCTTCCGTTGCCCGTCATCCCCGATACGGGATGCCTTCAGGAAATGCCTTGTGAAAACCATCTACCGCGCGATCATCACGTGAATTCATGAACTTTCTGGGATGGATGCCAAGAGTCTTTGGGGTCATCGGGATGGTCGCGGGGAGATGGGCAAAAAAACGGGGATCGGATTTTCGTCCGATCCCCAAGACACACCCCAACGCTGATGAGAATACCCCTGTTTCATCTAATGGAAATTGACTGGGGTCAAGGTTCCGGGGGAAAACGCGTGCGGGCGCGGACTTTGCCTGTTCGGTGAGCGTGGTACAATCACCTGGAGCAGCGCGGGTGTAGTTCAACGGTAGAACCCGAGATTCCCATTCTCGTGATGGCGGTTCGATTCCGCTCACCCGCTCCATTTCCTCCGAGGCCGGATGAATCTCAAACCCCTCCCGACCGATTTCGCCGATCGCATGCTCGCCTGGTATGACGCATGCGGGCGCAAGGATCTGCCATGGCAGCGGCGCGCCGACCCGTACGCCACCTGGATCTCCGAGATCATGCTGCAACAGACCCGGGTGGCCACAGTAATCCCTTATTATGAACGTTTTCTGAATCGTTTCCCCGATGTCGCCGCGCTCGCCGCCGCGCCGCTCGACGAGATACTGCACCTGTGGTCCGGGCTCGGTTACTATGCCCGCGCGCGCAACCTGCACCGTGCCGCGCAGCTCATCGTCGATGACTTCGGCGGGCGTTTTCCGTGTGATATCGAGCACTTGCGCGCACTGCCCGGTATCGGGCGCTCCACCGCCGGGGCGATTCTGTCGCTGGGCGTCGGACAACGCCAGCCGATTCTGGACGGCAACGTCAAGCGCGTGCTCGCGCGTTGCTTCGGTGTCGAAGGCTGGCCGGGACAGGCGGCGGTGCAGCGGGAACTCTGGGCCTTGGCGGAACGGCTGACGCCGGGTGAGCGCTGCGCCGACTACAATCAGGCGATGATGGATCTCGGCGCCACCCTCTGCCAGCGCGCCGGCCCCGAGTGTCCGCGCTGCCCGCTGTACAAGGATTGCATCGCGCGGCGGCATGGGCGTCAGGCCGAGCTGCCCGGTCGTCGGCCAAGGCGGGCTTCGCCGGTGCGTGCGACGCGCATGCTGGCGTTGCGCGACGCCGACGGTCGGGTGTTGTTGCAGCGGCGACCGCCGAGCGGCGTCTGGGGTGGCCTGTGGTCGCTGCCGGAGTGGGATGACGACGAATGCCGCAACCGCTATCCATGGCTGGACCTGAGCGCCGGCATGGCGCTGCCGGCGCGGCGCCATGCCTTCAGCCATTTCCAGCTCGAGATCACTCCGTGGCTGATCACCCCGGTGAAAGGCGGGGATTCGGTGATGGATGCCCCCGACCTGCTCTGGTATAACGGCGACAGCGAAACCATCGGCCTGGCCGCGCCGGTCAGCCGCATTCTGCAAGAGATCGAGGAGTATCCCTGATGGCGAGAACCGTGAATTGCATCAAGCTTGGCCGCGAGGCCGAGGGTCTGGAGCGGCCGCCGTATCCGGGCGACCTGGGCCAGCGCATCTTCGAGCAGGTCTCGAAAGAGGCCTGGAGCGAGTGGTTGAAACACCAGACCATGTTGATCAACGAATACCGCCTCAGTCCGGTCGACCCGAAGGCGCGCGAGTTTCTTGAAAAACAGATGGAAGCCTTCTTCTTCGGTGATGGCGGTGAAGCGCCGCCGGACTTCAAGCCGGAGTAGATTTTCCCCCATTCGGTACGGTTTGCCGTTAACGCCGGCGTCGGCGGTTGCCGAGCAATACATAAGCAGCGCCGGTGCCGCCGTCCCATCGAGGGCAGGAGCAAAACGCCAAAACCTCGTCGCGCTGGCGCAGCCATTGGTTGATGCGTTGCTTCAGGATCGGCTGCGCGCGCGAGCCATAGCCCTTGCCGTGGATGATGTGCAGGCAGCGCCAGTCGTAGCGCCCCGCGTCGTTCAGAAAGCTGGCCAGCGCGGCGCATGCTTCCTCGACACGCAGTCCGTGCAGATCCAGCGAAGCATCGGTTTCGATGTGTCCGCTTTGCAGATCGCGAAACAGCCGGCGCTGGATGCCGGGGCGGCGGAACTCCAGGAAATCCGGGGTTTCGATATCCATGTCGGCGAACAAGGGCTGTTCCTCTTCCGCATCCAGCCCCAGCGGCACCGGGCGCGGTTTGCGGCGGAACGGCGCGACCTTGTCCTGCTTCAGCGGTCGCGCGCCGGATACCTCTCGGCGGAACAGATCCAGATCCTCGTCGTCACTCATGCCGTGTCGCCGTTGTTGCCGTCGCGTCATCATGTCATTATCCATGGGTGGTCGACAAGAAGAGCGCCTGTTCATTGCGGCGGATGATCCCGCTGGCATGGCGGGCCGTTGATTCGAGTATGGTTACGAAGGGATGTTGATCCGATCGCTGAGGTTCGGCGCGTTCGGTGGATTTGCCTGGGCTCGTGTCGCCTCCAGGCGGCACGAGCCGGTCTTCGCCATCAGGCGGCTTCGTCGCAGATCTCTTCCTCGGCTTCGATCATCATCTCGACGATCACCGCCATCTCTTGCGGGTATTCATCGGCGAGAGCGCGCAGTTCGGTGCAATCGAGCGTCATATCCATGGTCTTTCTCCTGTTTGTTGCCTTCGTATAGGGGTTTGCGGCAGGGCGGCGCCTTCCTTGCGCTTTGGATTCCCGGTAGTCCTTCTCTATCGGGAATGGCGTCCTGTCTTTATGTACATAATATAAGCATATTCTAATTTAATTTCAAGCTGGCTCGATGAGGTTTCTTGATCCGGGTCAACCTCGACGCAGGGGCGTCCGCCCTTTTGAATGAATAGCAGGCGGGGTCATCGCGCTTCCACGCCATTGACCTGACAAGGCGCAGGCCCGATCAAGTACTGCGGATCGGGCGGCGGCGCTAAACCTTTGAAATCAGGAAACGTCAGGCGAAATGAAGCGCGATTGCCCTGAAACAGCGGGGGGTATTCGTTGCCAGCAAGGGGTGGCGACGGTACACTTGCGGAGCCGTGCCGGATATCGCCGGGCGGCCTTGATCGTGTCCATTTCCGTGACGCTTCATTTCTTCCTGGAAGCCATGCCGACCACCGCGCAAAAGATCAACCTGCTCGACCTGGATCTGCCGGATCTGGAGAACTGGATCGTTGCGCAGGGGTACAAACGCTTCCATGCGCGTCAGTTGTTGAAGTGGATACACAAACACGGCGTGACCGATTTCGATCGGATGACCGATCTGAGCAAGGCGCTGCGCGCGCAGCTTCGGGAGACCGCCGAGGTGCGCGTGCCGGAGGTGATTCTCGAGCAGCCGTCCAGTGACGGCACCCGAAAATGGGTCTTGCAGCTCGATGGCCATAACCGCATAGAGACGGTACTGATTCCGGATCACACCGGCCGGCGCAACACCCTGTGCGTTTCGTCCCAGGTGGGTTGTGCGTTGGAATGTCGTTTTTGCTCCACCGCGCGTCAAGGTTTCAACCGCAACCTCTCCGTGGCGGAGATCATCGGGCAGGTGTGGATCGCCGCGCGACGCCTCGGCGAGCGTCCGCTGACCAATGTCGTGATGATGGGGATGGGCGAGCCGCTGGCCAATTTCGACAATGTGGTGAAGGCGATGAACCTGATGCAGTACGAGCTCGCTTACAGCCTGTCGAAGCACCGCGTGACGCTGAGCACCTCGGGCGTGGTGCCGGCATTGTATCGGCTGAAAGAGGTCAGCGATGTCTGCCTGGCGGTTTCCCTGCATGCGCCGGACGATGCCTTGCGCAACGAGTTGGTGCCGATCAATCGCAAGTATCCGATTGCCGAGCTGCTTGAGGCCTGCCGCTATTATATTGAAGGAGACAAGCGCCGCAAGGTGACCTTCGAGTATGTGATGATCGACGGCGTTAACGACAGCGACCAGCAGGCGCGCGCGCTGGTGCGCCTGCTCAGCCGGGTGCCGTCGAAGATCAACCTCATTCCATTCAATCCTTTTCCCGGCACCGACTATCGCTGCTCCTCGCCCCGGCGCATGGAGCAGTTCAGCCAGATCCTGATCAAAGCGGGTTTCGTGACCACCTTGCGCAAGACCCGTGGCGACGATATCGATGCCGCCTGTGGGCAGTTGGTCGGCCAGGTCAGGGATCGCAGCCGGCGTCAGTTGGTGGGCCTGAAGTCCGGAGCGCGCGGATGATGCGGCGGCTTGGGTCGCTTGGGCTGGTGGCGATGCTGGCGCTGATGGGCTGCACCCCGGGTAATCTC